>Ga0272446_1000120_pt1 | contig 108964 bp, 106 predicted proteins | sample YNPCB0061_FD_194587 | JGI IMG/M metagenome (GOLD analysis project Ga0272446, IMG submission 194587) | Hot spring microbial mat communities from Yellowstone National Park, WY, United States - YNP-CB-006-1 | ecosystem: Environmental > Aquatic > Thermal springs > Hot (42-90C) > Sediment | place...
AATGGTCAGTATTTGCTGTGGCATGAGTTCATTTTATGCGCCTAAATGGTAATATGGCAACTGAAGTTGCTAAAGAGGCTTTCCTCCCCGCACTGAAGTACGGGGCTTCCAGCCCTACCCGATGTGAAGGGTTCTTGTTGGTTTTACTAAGGTGCAATCTTTCAGGAGAGGGGCTTGAAACCGCCGCTATCGGTTGCTGTTTTTATCTGCTTGGAATGGCAGCCCAATGCTGGGGGGCACGTCAAATGCTGGGAACGCTTTGCTGAAGCCGCCACCCAGTATCCAGAACGTGTTGATCTGACGATTTACTTTTTGGGGGCAACGGCACAAACCATTGACCTAGCTGCCAATGTACGTTACCGCTTGCTGCGACCCCAATTCAGCACGCAGCGCCTTGAAATCTTGCGCCAAGGGGCAGGACTGACAGATGTCGCACCGTTTCATTGGGAGCTATGGCGGCATCTAGCTGAGCACGATGTCTTTCACCTCACCGATACCTTTAGCTTTGCGCAAACGGTACGCCGTTTTTGCCAGCAGCAGCGCCGCCCCCTACTGAGTTCAATCCATACCAATTTACCGTTACTAACGCGCATCTATTCCCGGGAAATTATCCTGCGTATGAGTGGCCGTAGCTGGGGCAGCAAGCTATGGCAATGGCTATGGCTGGAGCAACTGAAGGTTGACCAGTGGTTTAGTCGGCGAGCCGAGCGAAAGCTCGCGGGATTTATGCGTGCTAGCGATCGCATTCTTGTTTCGCGGCAGCAGGATTATGAGTGGCTGATGAGTTTTTTACCCAAGGAACGGGTGTATTGGTTTCGCCGGGGCATCGATCGCGATCGCTTTCATCCGCGTTGGCGTCAACCGCAGTGGCTACGGGAAGAATATCACCTCCCTGATGTTCCCATCCTACTGTTTGTGGGGCGGGTAGATGCCAGTAAAAACGTCTTGCTGATGGCAGCAGCGGCAATGGAGTTAGCTAGGCAGGGCTATGATTTCCACGTGTTAGTGGTGGGGGAAGGAGCACAGGACAGGGAGGTCAAGGCGTGCTTAGGAAATCGGGTGACCCTGACGGGCAAAGTACCCCAAGAGAAACTAGGGGCGATCTACGCCAGCAGCGATGTGTTTGTGTTTCCTTCAGAGTCGGAAATAGGTCCCAATGTGGTGGTTGAGGCGCGAGCAGCGGGGCTACCGGTTGTGATTTCAGGGTTTGATGGGGGGCGCAAGTACGTGGATGCATCGGGAGTCGATGGTATGGTTGTTTTCAGCCGTGATCCGCAGGTGTGGGCGGCAGCCATTGCACCCTTGCTCACCGATCCTAGCTATCGCGAGCGGATGGGCACAGCGGCTCACGCGATAACTCAGCGCACTTGCCCCTCGTGGCAAGAGGCGTTTGAAGCGGATATTCTTAGCCATTGGGAAGCGATCGCGCCCCCTCAACAGGTCGGTTGAGGCCACAGCGTTTTATCTGCAAGGAGTGCCTCCAGAATTAAGGCCATATGAGTCCAGTGGGTACCGCCTTGGCAAAAGACAATGTAGGGGGAGCGCAGTGGGCCATCAGCAGAGAGTTCTGCCGTGCTGCCATCAATAAAGGTGCCCCCCGCCATCACTAGCTCATCGGCATAGCCGGGCATGGGCGCGGGCACTGGGTCAAGGTAGGAACCAATGGGGGAGTAGCGCTGCAACGTGCGGCAAAAGGCAATTAGTTTATCGGGACTGCCCAAAGCAATTGCTTGGATGACATCGCGGCGCGGGGCAAGCGCCGGTGGATTGACTGCATAGCCCAATTGATCAAAGACATACCCTAGCAGGTAGCTACACTTGAGGGCTTCGCCCACCATCTGCGGTGCTAAAAATAGACCTTGGAACAGGAGTCGGTGTTGGTCAAAGGTGGCTCCCCCCTCGTGGCCAATGCCGGGGGCTGTGAGCCGATAACTTGCTTGTTCGATGAGGGCGGCGTTGCCTACGAGATAACCGCCCGCTGGGGCAATGGTACCGCCGGGGTTTTTAATGAGGGAACCAGCCATTAAGTCCGCCCCTACGTGGGTGGGTTCTTGGGTCTCGACAAATTCGCCGTAGCAGTTATCGACAAAGCAAATCACAGCAGGATTTTGTGCCTTGACCAGTTGAATCATCTTGGCCATCTGATCAAGGCTGAGGCTGGGTCGCCACGTATAACCACAGGAGCGTTGAATCAGCACCATCCGCGTCTGTGGCTCTACACAGGTGGCGATCGCCCCCCAGTTCGGCTCCCCGTTTCCGTCTAAGGGAATTTCGCGATAGTGGATGCCGAAGTCCTTGAGGGAGCCTTGCCCGTGTCCCCGCAGACCAATGACCTCTTCGAGGGTGTCGTAGGGAGCGCCTGTGAGGGCAACCAGTTCATCCCCCGGACGCAGCAGCCCCAACAGAGCGGTGGCGATCGCGTGGGTTCCAGACACAAACTGTACCCGTACCAAGGCGGCTTCTGCCCCCATCACCTCAGCAAACACCCGATCGAGGGTCTCGCGCCCAAGATCACCGTGGCCGTAGCCAGTCATGCTGCTAAAGTGGTGCACCCCTACCCGTTGATTGCGAAATGAGCGTAAAACCCGATCTAAATTTTGCTTGACGCGGCTATCAATCTCGGAAAAAATAGGAGACAGGGTTTGCTCCGCTGCCGCAAGGATGCTAGTTCTCACAGTGAGGATACCACTCTCCTGAATTGAATGTCTGGCACTCGCCTGTCCTTCAGGCGATCGGGGCTTCAAGCAAGCCCATCCGCTATTATCCCTGAAATAGACCCCGGAAACGGGGTGTCTCTATAACAGGGCTTGTTATCACTGAAAAAAGAGATTTGTATGACATCTGTTTCCGTTGTGCCCACACCCCCCTCACGTCTTAATTGGGGGGTGATTCTATTTATGGTTGTTGTCCATGTGGGTGCGTTACTGGCCGTTGTGCCAAAGTTTTTTTCCGTTGAGGCAGTAATTTTGTGTGCTGTCCTTTACTGGGTGTCCGGCGGTTTAGGCATTACCCTTGGCTGGCATCGGTTAGTGACTCACCGCAGTTTCCAGTGCCCGAAATGGCTAGAATATTTCTTCGTGTTTTGCGGCAGCTTAGCCTGTGAGGGCGGCGTGATTGAGTGGGTCGGGCTGCACCGCAATCATCACCTGCACTCCGATCAAGAACAGGATCAGCATAATTCTCAACGGGGCTTTTGGTGGTCGCACATGGGGTGGATGCTGGTGACCATACCCGCTAAAGCTGGGGTGGAACGCCTCACGAAGGATATTAACGGCGATCCTATCTATCGCTTTCTCAATCAGTACTTTGTGCCGCTGCAAGTGGTCTTAGCGGTGTTGCTCTACCTTTGGGGGGGCTTACCCTTTGTGGTGTGGGGAGTTTTTGTGCGCTTGGTGTTGGTATATCACCTAACATGGTTTGTCAATAGTGCAACCCATAAATTTGGCTACCGTACCTTTGACTCTGGCGATCGCTCCACGAACTGCTGGTGGGTTGCCCTGCTCACCTTTGGCGAAGGCTGGCACAATAACCACCACACCTATCCTCACTCGGCTCGCCACGGTCTGCAATGGTGGGAATTTGACATTACTTGGATCACCATTCGTGCTCTCCAAGCGGTGGGGTTAGCCAAAAAGATCCGGCTAGTAGAGAGTACCTCTCGCTAAGGCGACATCGGCGGTTGTTGGCTCATGATCTGCCGCCATGTGGCAATGAGTTCAGCAGCCTCAGGATAGAGGGGATGGCCTTGGGGAATGAGTTCTGCGGTGGCGATCGCCTCAGCGGTATCGCGCCCCACCCAGTAGCGTGCCTGCTCTAGAATATTGTGCCCCCACTCTAGACGTAGCTGATTAGCTTCGGGGAAAATCGTGGCCTCGGGGGAAATCTCTTGGAGAATGGCGATCGCCGCAGCAAAATCCGTCGGTCGCCCACCCCGGGCACGATTTTGGGCTTGACTGAGCCGCAGGGTATCCACATCAGGGATCCAAGCCTCAGTGGTTGTAGGTGTTGCCGGAAACAGTTCAGCGATGCGGTTTTGAGCCGTCTCGTACAGGGCGCGATTCGGGCGAATTTGCTCTAGAAGTTGCCGCGCTTGCAGTAACCCTTCAGGTGTTCCGAGGCGGGCAAACGCATTCGCGCGATCCAACAGTGGCTGATCTTCAGCAACTTCCACTTGCCGCTGCCAAATCCGCTGCTGGGTACGGATTTGCTCTTGGCGGTAGGGACTGGCCTCCGTGAGGGGCATCATCAACATCGCAATCGCTTGGCGGAGGTGGCCAATGTCGCCACTGCGGGCAATGGCCTGCGCCTCTGCTAGGGTTTGCAATACCTTCAGATCCGTTTGCCATCGACGAATTGCCCGCTGAGCATCAAAGTAAAGAGGACGCTGGGCACTAATGGTGCGCGCTTGGGCGATCGCACTGCCGATGTCTGCCCCCATCCCTGCCTGGGCTAATTCCTCGGCCATCGCTAGCTTCACCACATCTTGGGCTGCCCTGACACTGCTAACATCATTGGGAACGAGCCGGGCGATGCGCCGCGCCTCTGCCGCTTCGTAGCGCTCAAGAGCAGCCATGGCTTCTTGGAGCAAGCGTTCCCCCAGTTCATTGATGAGTCGCCGCGCCCCAGGATATACATCGCTGCTGCTAGGAATGCGACGGACAATGGTAATGGCAGCCGCAAGGTTATCGGCACCACCTCGCGCCATCAAGGCTCGCGCCTCATCCAGTTGCCGATCCTCTTTTTGAGCACGAATAATCCGCTGGTTAAAGGCACCAAACTGCTCCTGTGACCAATAGCGACACTCGACAAACTGGAGTTGTAGAGAAATCTCAAACGCCTCGCGCCACTCAAGGTTTTTCAGGGCAGTTTCGGCACGGCGGTAGATCCCTTCCCCCTCTTGCCAAATCTCTTGCCAACGGGCTATTTGCGCCTCAACTTTGCCATAGGCATGGACATGGCGGGGAATACGGCGGGCAAAGGTAATGGCTCGACTGAGTTGCCCCTCATGAAAGGCAGCATTCGCTAGCGCCAACACCTGATCCGACCACACTTCGAGGCGGCGGTTAACTTCGGGGGCAAGGGGATGATCTCGCGGCAAGTTGTCAATTAAGTCAATGGCGTAGAGTAAATCCTCTAAGCGTTGCTGCTCCGCTGCTGCTTGGGCACAGTACAACCGAAAGGCAGCTGAGGCAAAAGGCCAAAACACAAATTGGCAGTTCCCCGCTGTGTTGGGTTGCCGCAAGAGCAGCCATAGGGAAACGCTAGAAATTCCAAGGGACGCACACAGAGACAAGATAGCGCCAACCTGCCAATGGTGTAGCCCTAACCGTTGTAACAAAGAGTTAAGGCGCGATCGCTTCCCCAGAATGACGGGGAGCCAATCGAATCCTAGCGATCGCCAACTCAGTCGCTTTTGAATGGTCACTGCCACACCTTCTCAAATTGCTATGATGCCGATTGGTCAGTTTTGCCCAGTTCTTCTACTCACTCTTGTACGCAATTATGTTCCTGTCAACCAACCAGGCGTTGCTGAATAGGAGTATGACTTTCAGGTTTGAGTCTTTTGCCGCCCTCACCCTAGCCCTCTCCCAACGGAGAGGGAACAAGACTCTTAGCGCCCTTCTCCTTGGGGAGAAGGGTTGGGGATGAGGGCAATTCATAGTCACATTCAGCAACACTACCAGCCGAACAGCCTTGGAGATAGGCGCTAATTTCACCCTATAGACCGATGGAGAATTGCGCAACAACAGCGGACTATCAACGCGGCCAACGTTGCCGCAGTTCTGCCACAACGCGATCCAAGGCAACGGCATGGGAGGCCTTAAACAGCACGCGATCGCCCCGTTGCAAATGGGTCAATAAATACTCCACTAAGCCCCCATGGCTAGCAAATTGCTGGCTTGGCACCGTTGCTGCTCCTTGGGCAAGGGCTTTCCCTTCAGCGCCCTCATCTAAAATCAATAACCCATCGAGCCCCAACTGGGCGACCGTTGCCCCCACCTGTTGATGAAAGGGAAGCGAGAAGTCCCCTAGCTCTCGCATCGCACCCAGCACCGCCAAATGCCGCTGTCCGGGCAGGCTACGCAGGAGCTGGAGTGCCGCCACCATGGATTCGAGGCCAGCATTGTAGGTTTCATCCAGTAAAAGAATATCTGGTTCTAGCCGATACCGGCCACCTCGCCCCGCGGGCAAGTGTAGCTCTAGCTGCGGTGGCAACGCTTGAGGATTCAGCCCCAGCGCCCTGAGAACCGTTAAGGCTGCCAAAAAGTTGAGGGCATGGTGAGCACCGGCAAGGGGAACTGTGTAGGCGTGATCCCCTATCTGGAGGGTATGGGGCGGCAAATAGACCCCGCGGTGCTGACCGGCGGTTAAACCGTAGGTGAGGGTTGTTCCTGACCAGACGCGACTGGCTGTTTCTAATAGGAGAGGAGTATCGGCATTCAGTATCGCGGTGCTGGTGGCGGGCATTTCGGCCAGGAGTTCGCACTTGGCCGCAGCAATGGCTTCCCGGGATCCAAGGCGGCCAATGTGGGCTGTGCCAACGTTCGTAATCACCGCTACATCGGGCTGGGCAATTTGGCTGAGGAGGGCAATCTCCCCGGGCGATCGCATCCCTATTTCAATCACTGCAAAGTCATGCGCAGGTTCTAATTGCAGGAGGGTTTTGGGAACGCCAATCTCATTGTTGAAGTTGGCCTCAGTTTTAAGAACCCTGCCGTAGTGACGGAGGACGGCCGCAATCATTTCCTTAGTGGTGGTTTTACCCACGGAGCCAGTAATGGCAATAATGGCTGCGCGGCACTGCTTGCGCCACCACTGCCCTAAGCGTTGGTACGCAGCAAGGGTATTGGCCACCTGCAATTGGGGAAGCTGACTAACGACAGGTTCCTCCACAATCAGGGCAGTTGCCCCTGCTGTTGCCGCCTGCGCCACAAACTGATGCCCATCAAAGGTATCTCCCCGCAGTGCCACAAAGACATTGCCAGCAGCCACGTGGCGCGAATCTGTACTAATGCCGGTCACGGGTTGCTCTGGCCAGTCCCCCGTTTGACCAAGAGCTTGGGCGATCGCCGCCAGCGTTGTCTTCACAGCCTTGCTCCGGTTAAATGGGAGCAGCGCAGATAGGGCTGGAGCACCTCGGGCACAGCCACAGAGCCATCGGGTTGCTGGTAATTTTCTAAAATCGCAGCCATGGTACGCCCGACCGCCAGTCCGGAGCCGTTCAGGGTATGCACAAACTGGGTTCCCTTTTGTTTTGCCCCCTTAAAGCGAATTTTGCCGCGCCGTGCCTGAAAATCGCCAAAGTTCGAGCAACTGGAAATTTCCCGATAGCAGTTGGCCGCAGGCAGCCACACCTCCAAGTCGTAGCATTTCATGGCCGCAAACCCTAAGTCCCCCGTACATAACTCTATAACCCGATAGGGCAGCTTAAGGGCTTGGAGAATAAACTCGGCATCGGCCACTAATTGCTCGTGCTCTGCTGCGGAGGTCTCAGGGTGGACAAACTTCACTAACTCCACCTTGTCAAACTGGTGCAGGCGGATCAGCCCCCGGGTATCCTTACCGTAGCTGCCAGCTTCGCGGCGAAAACAGGGGGTATAGGCACAGTGGTAGATGGGCAACTGCTCAGCTGACAAAATTTCATCGCGGTAAAAATTGGTGACGGGAACCTCGGCGGTGGGAATGAGCCACAGATCATCCTCAGCACAGCGAAAGCTTTCTTCGGCAAACTTGGGGAGCTGCCCCGTTGCCGTTAGGGAGGCAGTATTCACCAAAAAAGGCGGCAGAATTTCGACGTAGCCCCGAGCGGTATGGGTATCCAGCATAAACTGAATGAGGGCGCGCTCGAGCGCTGCCCCCATCCCCACGAGGGTAACAAAGCGGCTTTGTGCCACCTTGACCGATCGCTCCACCTCTAGCAGCCCCAGTTGAGTGGCAACCTCCCAATGGGGTTGACAGGGATGGCTTGGTTTGAATTCATCGCCCCAGCAACGGACTTCAACATTATCTCTTTCATCGCGGCCAAGGGGAGTGGTGTCACTAGGCAGGTTGGGAATGGTTAGAAGCAGTGCCTCTAGCTGCTCCTTGAGATCACGCTCTCGGGGTTCAAGATCGGCTAATTTTTTTTTCAGGTCGTTTGCCTCTGCTTTCAGGGCTTGAATCTCTGGATCGCGCGGATCGGCTCCTGCCTTGATTTTTTTGCCGACAAGGGCACCAATTTCGTTGCTGCGTGCCTGTAGTTGGGAGCGCTGTTGCTCGAGTTGGCGTTGCTGCTCATCCAATTTAAGAATCGTTTCAAGATCGTAATCACCTTGCCGCCGTCGTAGGCGATCGCCCACCGCTTGGGGAGTCTCACGAAGCTGTTTGAGATCAATCACAGGCCGTCAATAAACGATAGACCGCATTCATCCTACCCTAGACCTGCGCTTGGCTCAACGACTAGGACGATCCCCATAGTTGCAGCGAGCCTTAAGGAAGAAGATGGCACAATAACCACCTAGACCTCCGAGGTGCTCTCGCCACAGCGAAGCTTGGCGGTCAGGGGAGGAGGAGCGCTGTCGAGCTTCGCTCCGCCAAAGGCGTATAAGTGCGGCTCGATACCCCCGAAATCAGTAATACTCTTGGCCATTCTAGACAATCTTCACAGTAGTGGTAAAGTACCAACCATGAAACAAGTCCTGACACTCGTTGTAAAGCTTCAACCTAGGCCTGAGTAAGCGTCCAAACTGGCGGCAACTCTTCAGGCGTCTGCTGATGCGTGCAACTATGTCAATGACAACACCCATCCCAAACTCACCAACAAAATCGCTCTTCAGTCCTTGACCGACTAGACCATCAAAGAGACATTCTCCTTGGTGGCCAACATGGCGCTCAGGGCGTGCGCTCGTGTGGCGGTAAGACTGCCAAACTCAAAGGCAAGCCTGTTAAACGGTTTGCACCAACCAGTATGGACTGTAACAACGATCTGTTTACCTTCAACGATAAGGAGTGGCAGGTTAGCCTTGCAACAGTTCAGGGCACAGAGAAGGTGAAGTTGGATGCAGGCCATTACCAAAGAGGCACACTCAAAGGGCGTCAGCCAACCTCGGCTCAGCTTTGCAAGCATCGAGACGGCAACGTCTATCTGCACATCCAACTGAAGACTGAAGCACCAGAGTCAGACCAATCAAGTATGGAGCAAACCTGATCAAGTGTTTGGGGCTGTCTGTAAACCAGCCTAGAGGATCCGAGATATTGTCTTGCTCTTTGAGTGAGCATATCTTGAGGGCTACTGAAAGCTCCCATCTACAGCGCGTTAGCGCTTAGCGGGAGTAGTTTACTTCGTGTTAGCTGTTGTGCCTAGTACGTTTCAGTGGCCAGTGTATTCGGAAAGGCACTCACGTGAATCACCCGCTCTTTAGCAACAAGGGCACTGCCAACTACTGTGGGGCTACTGAGACGGATATCCAGTCCTTCGGCCAAGGCTGGGAAGGTTTCTGCATCCGCTTGAGACAGGTTCTGAAGAAAGTCTGTCACGGCTTGGGGGGCAAGGGGAGTTGGGTCAGGGACACCCCGCACCTCAAGGGCATAGCTGGGGAGAAGTTTAGGCAACAATTGCGCAAACGTACTGGGGAAGTCAAACAACTCTAGACCCCAAATCTGTCCATTGAGTGCGAAAATAGCCCCCACTTGGTTCGTAATGGCCTGAAAAGCCGCTGTATAGTCTGCTAGCTTAGGCAACTCTTGAGCGTATAGATCCGCCATGGCAGAGGTTGGGGAGTCGCATTCAAGAACTTCAAGATGCTCATCTACCTCTGCCCAGATTTGGTGCTGATCAGCATACGGTCGTCCCTGTTGTTTCAACGCACGAGTGACTTGCTGAATTTTCTTGGCACGGCCGCTGGCGTGGTAGGTATGCTTCGCCGTCTTGAAGGTGCGAGAGCGATAACGCCAACGACCTTGCTCAACACAACTGACGGGGATGTTTAAGTTCGTATGTGCTGGCACTAGCAACGTCAGGTTGAAGATGCGATTTTGCTTTGCTCTTTCCACTTCCTCGCCATCAAGCAACAGAACCGACCGATCGCTAGTGTTGCTACACAATAGCTCAGGCACAGCACCCGCTTCAGAAACTTCAGTGATCGTCACCCAGTTATGAGCCATGGCTTCGTCTAACGTCCAATAGTCAGCAGACCCTGTGACTGATCGCACCAAGGGAATGACCGTCAATGCACCAAAGATTTGGGCGGTGCTTAATTCAATATTTTTCAGTAGCTGTTGCAGTGTTTCCATGTTTAGTGTCTCTACGACTTCAAACGGTTATCCATAGCAAAATCAGTTCCTATACAGCAGACTCTGCAAATGTCGATGCTTACAAAAATCATAAATACCCGATTATTTTAGTCGGGTATATTTGACAGGGCGATCGCCCCCTGTTAGGATGGTCAGCAACTTGTCTAAGGCCGTCTGAACCCATGACCGCAACCCTGACTTCCGCAACCAGCGATACCTACTTCACCCATCTCCAGTGCAAAGAGTGTGGAGCGGAGTATGAAGCCCAAGCCATCCACGTCTGCGAGTACTGCTTTGGCCCTCTTGAAGTCAAGTACGATCTCAGCCAGTTGTCTGAAGCCGTCAGTCGCAGCACCATTGAAGCCGGGCCACCGTCCATCTGGCGGTACCGCCCCTTTTTACCCGTTACGTCCACAGAGCCGATTGACTTAGGCACTGGCATGACCCCATTGGTCAAAGCAAGTCGCTTGGCACGACGGCTGGGGCTAAAGCATCTCTACATTAAAAATGATGCAGTGAATATGCCCACCCTCAGCTTTAAGGATCGGGTGGTATCCGTGGCATTAACGCGGGCACGGGAGCTAGGGTTTACGACGGTGTCCTGTGCCAGCACTGGTAACTTGGCCAACTCCACAGCGGCGATCGCCGCCCATGCGGGGTTAGACTGCTGCGTCTTTATTCCCGCTGACTTAGAATCGGGCAAGGTCTTGGGGACACTGATTTATGCACCCACGCTGATGGCAGTCCAAGGCAATTACGATCAGGTGAACCGATTGTGTTCCGAAGTAGCCAATACCCACGGTTGGGGCTTTGTCAACATCAACTTGCGTCCCTACTATTCCGAAGGCTCAAAAACCCTAGGGTATGAGGTCATTGAGCAGTTGGGCTGGCAGTTGCCCGATCACATTGTCGCACCCCTAGCCTCCGGGTCGCTATTTACAAAAATTTATAAGGGCTTCCGGGAATTTGTCGACGTGGGGTTAGTGGCTGATAAACCGGTGCGCTGTAGTGGTGCGCAGGCGGCGGGCTGCTCCCCCATTGCCCAAGCCTATGCCGAGGGTCGAGATTTTGTCTCACCGGTGAAACCCAACACGATTGCTAAATCTATTGCCATTGGTAACCCTGCCGATGGCGTTTATGCCCTTGATATTGCCCGCAAAACCAACGGAGCTATTGAGTCCGCCAACGATGACGAAATCGTGGCGGGAATTAAGCTCTTGGCAGAAACTGAAGGCATCTTCACCGAAACCGCTGGGGGCACCACAATTGCCGTCCTGCAGAAATTAGTGGCAGCAGGGAAAATCGACCCTGAGGAAGTCACCGTCGTCTATATCACCGGTAATGGTCTAAAAACTCAGGAAGCAGTGCAAGACTATGTTGGCGAACCCCTGACCATTGAACCGAAGTTGAGTAGTTTCGAGCGGGCGCTGGAGCGAGCGCGCACCCTTGAGCGACTCGACTGGCAACCTGTGCTGGTTTAGATATTTTCGTCGTCTTTTGTTCTATTAACATTCCATTCACACTAGAGACCTATAGAGACCTATGGCTGTTACCGTTTTAATTCCTACCGCCTTGCAAAAACTTACCCGCGATCAGGCAACCCTTGAGTGCCATGCTCAGTCCATTGCTGATCTACTCGAAAAACTCGAGCAGGACTGCCCAGGCATCAAAGGACGTCTGTGTGACGACAGCGGTCAACTACGGCGATTTGTCAATTTTTATGTAAATAATGAGGATATTCGCTTCCTCAATGGCATTGAAACCCCCCTCAGGGATGGTGATGAAGTGAGTATCATCCCAGCGATCGCTGGCGGTTAAGATATCACATCGGGTAGGGCTGGAAACCCCGTACTTCAGTGCGGGGAGGAAAGCTCCTTTAGCAACTTCAGTTGTTTTAGGTTATAATTGTACTGCGGACACCAGAAACGGTTGTTCAAGGCACTGGTAACGGTCGATTGGGGGTGTTGTAAACCACCCCAGAGGCTCGCGGTTGGCTTGCTAACTGCAGGGCTACTAAAAGCTCCCTGCTTTAGCTGGGAGTAGTTTACTAGATGAATGCTCCTCCTTGGCTGTTGCACCTATCTGCCTAGCGGGGATGACCCGTGCTACTGAGGTGTCCGAGGGACAGTGCTCCGCTAGGTGCCGGTGATCCCCAAAAAACGGGAGGCTAACGAGTTAACGAGAACAAATATTTCCTTCAAAAAGAGATAACAAGTCTAGCTGTCTTGGCTCTTCGCGTAGAATGCTTTTCGGTTGAACTGTTTTAGTTTCGATGCTATTCAACAAATGGACGAGCGATCGCCCCACAGCTTCTGCAAGATTAACCGGAACGGCATTCCCAATTTGTCGATACTGGCTCGACAAGGAACCACAGAACTCCCAGAAATCTGGGAATGTTTGGATACGGGCATATTCCCGGATCGTTAGGGGGCGGGTTTCGTCAGGATGGCACCGCTCAGTTTGTTTTTGAGCAGGAGAACAGGTTAACGTAAGACATGGCTCATCCCATGCCAGCCGCCGTGCTATGCCTGTTTTGCCACCATCAAGGTGCATACTTCCCAGCATATACTCCCGTTGCAAGTCGATGGGCAGGTGCCGCCAGCAGCCCCCTGGGGGAACGTGCTGCAAAATGGCTGCTTTGCGCGGCGGGTAGAGGTGTCCAGGTGATGTAGCAACATCTGTTTCAAAGAGTGCACCTGCTTTGAGGGCATCTGCCAGCGTCATAATCTGAGGGCAAGGACTCGGCCATTCAAATTGGGCAAAAGGGACTAAGTCATTGCGAATACCAACCAAAAATAAGCGTTGCCGCTTTTGCGGAACACGGTAGAACAGAGCATTGAGAACCTGTGGCGGAACCAAAGTGTAGCCAATTTGCGAAAGCACTGACTGAATGGTTTTAATCGTACGTCCGTTGTCATGCTGAAGCAGACCACGCACATTTTCCCCGAGAAACACTTTGGGCTGAATTTCTTTAATAGCACGGGAAAACTCAAAGAATAAGGTACCACGAGTATCCGCAAAACCTAATTTTTCACCAGCATAAGAAAATGCTTGACAGGGAAAACCACCCGTCAGCAAGTCCACTTCATTATCAATAAGTTTTCGAAAATCTAATTTACAAATATCTGCTTCTAAGATTTGCCAGTTAGGACGATTATATCGAAGTGTTTCGCAGGCATCTTTATCAATTTCGTTTAAAAAGATAACGTTAAAACCTGCTTTTTCAATACCCAGTGCAAGACCACCTGCCCCTGCAAATAACTCGACTGATTGAAAAGCTCGGACAGGTTTTATAAGCTGCTCTTGATCCCATTGACTAAAAATCAATTGATTAAATTTTGGAAACTGGAGCAACTGCAAAATAGGATAATATTTTTTGCCTAACTTATCTTCATATTGACAAACTAATACACCTTGATTTTCCCACTTTTGCACTGTTGCCTTGGTTACACCAAAAATATCTGCAACCAGTTCAGCAGAAAGTACATCATTTGTTTTGTGAAAAATTCTCAAATCCTTCATAATTCTTAAAAGTTAGAAGATACAAGGCAGTCAGTACATCGGGATTAACTCTAGCTAAATTTTGATTAATACCATCAGTTGAAATAAATGTTTGATTGCCTTCATTCTTGATAACATCATTAATTATGGTTGGTAGATTTTGACATAATTTAGCAAATGGATTCTTGTCTCCAGTTGCAACTTCATAGAACTTGTCAATGGATATAAGTATTATTCTTTCATATATTATTTATTGATTATCTAGCTTGAAATGGCACGGATCATTTCTAGATTTTTTTTGCAATCACTTCAACTAAGAAGCATGTTGCTTCTGGGTCACTATCAACTGTCTGCTTCATTTTTCGATAAACGTTTTCTTTTGAATTGCTATTCATGGTGTTAAATTTATTTTTCATTTCTACATAATAGCTGAGATTTTCATTAATTATATCATAGCCACATTCAGGAACTTGCCAGTCTTTAATATATCGAAATATATTTTGATGAAAATATCCAATTTGATTATTGTTTGATTTGTCAATTTGTCGCATAATTTCTCTTCTTATAAATTCATCCGCTGTTAAATTATAAATAGCCATATCAAAACTTGCTTTTATAGGATCAATTTTTAGTTTTGTAAATTCCTTAAAATTAATAGAAAGACGGTATCTTGAAATAGTTTGTTTAACATGGTTATAAATATCCTGATTGCTGATAAACCCCAATTGATAATCGCCTGATTTATTCATGTTTAGCATTCATAGATTTAGTGAGAGTTTACGCATACTATATCTAATTTTTTGCTTATTCCTAGATATGACAGTATAAAGTCCGGGAACAGTTAGAATCAATAGGCAAGGCTTTATTATTTCTCATGGTTACTGCGGCTTACCTACATCTTCCCTTTTGTCGGCGGCGGTGCTTCTACTGCGATTTTCCGATTACGGTGGTAGGTGACCGGCCTCTGGCCGCCTCTTCGCCCCTCCTGAGTGACTACATCGATGCCCTTTGCTATGAAATTAGGCAAACCCCCAGTGTGGGGGAGCCGCTGCAAACGGTGTTCTTTGGTGGGGGGACGCCTTCTCTTGTTGCGCCTGAGCAGATTGACCGGCTTTTAGGGGCACTAGATCGGCGCTTTGGTATTGCGGCGGCGGAAATTTCTATGGAAATGGATCCCGGAACCTTTGATCTGCCACGGCTACGGGGGTATCTCAGAGCGGGGGTGAATCGGGTCAGCTTAGGGGTGCAAGCGTTTCAAGATAGGCTTTTGCAGGTGTGTGGTCGCAGCCATACTGTGGCCGAGGTCTATGCTGCTGTTGAGGTGATCCAGACTGCTGGGATTGACAATTGGAGCTTGGATCTTATCTGTGGGTTACCGGAACAATCGCTTGAGGAGTGGGAGCTGTCCCTCGCAGCGGCGATCGCCCTTGCACCAAGCCATCTGTCTGTCTATGACTTGATTGTGGAGCCGCAGACGGTTTTTAGTCGGCGTTACCAGCCAGAGGTGTTCCCCTTACCGTCCCAAGAGCACGCTGCTGCGGCTTATCGCCTTGCCCATGAACGGCTGAGTGCTGCGGGCTATGAGCACTACGAAATTTCTAATTATGCCCGTTTGGGGTTCGCCTGTCGTCATAATCAGGTGTACTGGCGCAATGAGCCTTACTATGGGTTTGGCATGGGTGCCACCAGCTATCTGGGGCAGCGCCGCCTCACCCGTCCGCGCACACGCCGCGAATACTACGAGTGGGTGCAAACCCTACCTACAGGGCTTTGCACCGTTGCTGAGGAGACCCTTTGGGATCGGTGGCTGGAGACCCTCATGCTGGGATTGCGCCTGAAAGAGGGGGTATGCCTGAAGCAGTTGGCCAAAGACTTTCCGCAGGAATGGGTAGAGGCACTGGTCACAGCGGCACAGCGGATTGACCCTGCCCATTTACAGCGTTGCGGCGATCGCCTATGGCTGACTCAGCCGGATGGATTCTTGCTGGCCAACAGCGTGATTGTCACCCTCTGGCAGGCGATCGAGAGATCGGTTATCCACCAACAGAGTAAGTTGCCCCTGCCGATACACTAGATCAGGAGATGACACTGCACCAATGTGCAGGTCTCTAGTGATTCAGTAGCGCTCACGGGAACCAATCATGCTGGAACAGGGAACCATTTCAATTCATACCGAGAATATTTTCCCAATCATTAAAAAATGGCTCTACTCCGATCATGAAATTTTCCTGCGGGAGCTTGTCTCTAACGCCGTAGATGCCATCCAAAAATTACGCATGGTGGCTCGCTCTGGTGAGTACGGTGGCGATGTGGATCACCCCGAAATTACAATTACCCTCGATCGCGAGAACAAGAGGCTGGCGATCGCCGACACGGGCTTGGGCATGACCGCAGAGGAAGTGAAAAAGTACATCACCCAAGTTGCCTTTTCCAGCGCTGAAGAGTTTGTCCAAAAGTACAAAGGCAACGGCGATCAAGAGATCATCGGCCATTTTGGCTTAGGGTTTTACTCCGCCTTCATGGTGGCAAGCCGCGTCGAAATTGATACCCTGTCCTATAAAGCTGGGGCAACGCCCGTCCACTGGACCTGCGATGGCTCTACGGAGTTCACCCTTGAGGATGGCCAGCGCACCAGTGTGGGTACCACCGTCACCCTCACCTTGCAAGACGACGAACTGGGTTACCTCGAACCAGCACGGATTCGTGAATTGGTGCGCAAGTACTGCGACTTTTTGCCGGTGCCCATCAAACTTGATGGCGAGCAAATCAATAAACAAATTGCGCCGTGGAAGAGCAGCCCCAGCAGCCTCAGCAAAGAAGAGTATCTAGAGTTTTATCGCTACTTGTACCCGTTCCAAGAGGATCCCTTGCTTTGGGTGCATCTGAATACCGACTATCCCTTTGTGGTCAACGGTATTCTCTACTTTCCCAAGCTCCGCCCGGATATTGATGTCACTAAAGGGCAGATCAAACTCTTTTGCAACCAAGTCTTTGTCAGCGACAACTGCGAAGAGATCATTCCCCGCTTTCTGCTGCCTTTGCGGGGCGTGATTGACAGCACCGATATTCCCCTCAATGTCTCCCGCAGCTTTTTGCAGAACGATCGCACCGTGCGTAAAATTGCTGATTATATCGCTAAAAAGGTGGGCGATCGCCTCAACGAACTGTACCGCGAAGACCCGGATGCCTACGTGCGTTCGTGGAAAGACTTGGGCACCTTTGTCAAATTTGGCTCCCTCAACGACGAGAAGTTCAAGAAACAGGTTGAGGATATTTTGATCTATCGCACCACAGCCACCTTAAGTACACCAGCAGAGAACGATGAATGGAGCACTCAAGGGGGTATTGTTGTCGATGGCCAAGCCTACACCACCCTGAAACAGTACTTAGAGCGCAACAAGGCGCGCCACGCCAACCGCGTCTATTACTGCACCGATGAGGTGAACCAAGCCACCTACGTTCAGTTACTCAAGGGGCAAGGCATTGAAGTGCTCTTTATGGATAGCTTCATTGACACCCACTTTGTGCCGTGGCTAGAGCAAACCTACAGCGATGTTAAATTCCTGCGGGTGGATGCAGAACTAGATGAAACCCTGATTGACAAAGACCAAAGCAGTGAAATAATTGACCCGGGCAGTAATAAAACCCGTAGCGAACAGATTAAGGCGCTGTTTGAGTCGGTGCTCAAGAAGCCGAAGCTCACCATTCGTACTGAAGCCCTCAAGTCTGGCAATAGCGGTGATGCCCCACCCGCCATGATTCTGCTGCCAGAAACCAGTCGGCGAATGCAGGAAATGATGGCCATGATGCAACAGCAACTCAATGTGCAACTGCCCGAGGAGCACACCTTGGTGGTGAATACCACCCATCCCCTGATTCAGAACCTGCTGAACTTGAGTCAGGGCACTATTATTCAAACCAGTGGCTCGTCAGAGACCGCAGCACTTGTAGAAAAGCTGTGCCACTATATCTATGATTTGGCCTTGATGTCCCAGCGAGGCTTTGATGCCAACGGCATGCAGCAGTTTAGTGAACGCGCCAGTCAGGTGCTTACCCAACTGACTGCAATGGCTATGCGCTAATCGATATAGCTCTTCCCCTAGCGGGTAAGGCTAGGGGGTCGTGGAGGATTCTAGATGATCATTACAGCAGGCTTACTCGCGGGGGCGATCGCCCTGTTGGGCTGGGGACTCTATCGCGCCCTACCCTACGGCAAACTCGGCATTATTGCTTGGTTGCAAACCCTAGTGCTGATGCTGCCATGGCTGGTGGTATTTGGCACCTTGAGTGTTGGCATTGTCCTCAACTTTGCCGCTGTCTTGTTTAGCCTTGTCCTCTCCATCGTGGCCTACATTGCCTTGGGTCGCTGGTTACGCCTCCTTGCTGCCACCTCCGATGCACCATTACCACCCTTGCGGTCGGGGCGACCTGAGGTTGATGACGTCCTTGCCCCCTCACAATCTACCCCTGACAGTGGCGAACCCCTCACAACCAGTGCCCCCTCTGCCTTGCCGCCAGACGATCTGCAAGGAATTCAAAGTATTTTTAGTATTGATACCTACTTTGCCACTGAGTACATTCCCTACAAAGGCGGGGTGATCTGTCGCGGCAACCTGCGCGGTGATGCGAAAGCAGTGCATGCCACTCTAACAGAACGCTTGCAAGCTACATTGCCAGATCGCTATCGCCTATTTATGGTGCCCAATAGCGAGGGCAAGGCTGTGGTCATTATTTTGCCGGCAACGACCACCATAGCTCGCTCAACGCTCTTACAAAAACTAACCGCGGTGTTGCTAGGGGTAGCGACCCTTGGCACCTGCCTAGAAACCAGTTCAGTGCTCCAGGGCTTTAGTTTACTGAATACGCCGGGTTTGTTTCAGCGATCGCTCCCTTTGGCGCTCTGTTTAGTGCTGATTGCCGGAGCGCGGGAACTAGGACATTGGCTCATGGCCAAGCGCTACGATGCTAAACTTAGCCCCCCCTTCTTTCTGCCTGCGTGGCAGTTGGGTACCTTCGGTGCTGTAACCCGCATTGAATCGTTTCTGAAAAACCGCAACGAGCTATTTGACATTGCTGCTGCAGGAGCGATTGCCTCTGGGGCATTGTCGTTGCTATTTCTGGGTATTGGCTTGGTGCTCTCTCCCAGCAGTAGCGGTTTAGAGGTGCCCACTATTTTCTTCCAAGGGTCAATTTTGGTGGGCACTCTCTCTCGTCTGTTCTTGGGCGACCACTTGCAAAGTGAGGTTGTGGCGGTGCATCCCTTGGTGATTATGGGGTGGCTAGGACTGATTATCACCGCCCTCAATCTCATGCCTGCGGGGCAATTGGATGGCGGTCGGATCATTCAAGCGATTTATGGCATTAAAACCGCTCAGCGCCTGACATGGATTACCCTGATTGTGTTGGGCTTGGTGGCGATCGTCAATCCCTTAGCCCTGTACTGGGCGCTGATTATTCTCCTGCTACAGCGTGACCTAGATCGTCCTAGTTTGGATGAAATGACCGAGCCGGATGATACCCGCGCGGGGTTGGGGCTGCTACTGCTGTTTTTAATGGCAGCGACACTGATTCCCTTAGCACCCGGCTTGGCAGGCCAGTTGGGGATTGGAGGCTAATGAGAGGAACTCCCTAGCACCAGATGACGGGATTTCGGAGGATTTTTGATGGACAGCGCCGATCCTGTGCGGCAGTTACTAGAGGCACTTGCCCGAGGACAGTTAAGCGTAGAGGCTGCCCACCGTCAACTGCAACACCTGAGCTACGAAACCATTGGCCATTTTGCCCGGATTGACCATCAACGGCAACAGCGTACAGGGTTTCCTGAAGTTGTTTGGGGGCCTGGCAAGACCCCTGAACAAATTGCCGAAATCTTGGCGCGGATGCGGCCTTACTATCCCTGTGTTATGGCCACCCGTATCTCTGCGGATGTTTTTGCGGCGGTGCGATCGCGCTTGGGAGGGCTGCACTACTTTGAAGTGGCGCAAATCTGTAGCACAGCCCCCATTTTGCCACCCACTTATCCGGGACAGGTTGGCCTGGTCTGCGCTGGCACTGCCGATTTACCCGTTGCCGAAGAAGCCGCCATCACGCTACAACTCTCGGGGTTTGCGGTGGAGCGGTTTTGGGATGTGGGTGTGGCAGGAATTCATCGGCTGCTCAGTGTGCGCGATCACCTTGAAACAATGCAGGTTCTCATTGTCGTGGCCGGCATGGAAGGCGCGTTACCCAGTGTTGTGGCGGGTCTAGTGAGTGCAGCGGTGATTGCCGTGCCCACCAGCATTGGCTATGGCGCAAACCTCGGAGGTCTCGCTCCCCTACTCACTATGCTCAACTCCTGTGCCCCCGGCATTGGCGTGGTGAATATTGACAATGGCTTTGGCGCAGCGATGCTAGCGGCTAAAATGTTGCGATCGCTCCCTCAACGTGCCGCCACTGGCTCAATGTGACTGGGCAGTTCAAGACAATAACCTGCCCCATAAACCGTTTTAATGTACTTCGGGCTACGCGGGTCTGGCTCCAGCTTCGTCCGCAGATGGCGGACATGAACACGAATGGTTTCGATGTCATCATCTGGGTCATAGCCCCAAACCTCCTTGAGAATTTCGCTCGGAGACACAGTCTGGCCGTGGCGCTGCAGCAGGCAATGCAATAGTTCAAATTCCAAGCGTGTCAGCTTGATGATTTTGCTAAACCACGAGACCTCAAAGCGCTCAGGAATCAGGGTTAGAGGCCCATAACTAAGAATTTCCCGATGCCCAGCGGTGGCTGGAATGCGGTCAGCGCGCCGCAACAGCGCTCGCACCCGTGCCAACATCTCTTCTAATTCAAAGGGCTTCGTCAAATAATCATCGGCACCCGCATTAAACCCCTCTACCTTATTGTGGGTTTGACTGAGGGCAGTCAGCATCAAAATGGGAATGTCTTGGGTGCGGGGGTCGCGCCGTAGGCGCTGGCAAATCGTGAAGCCATCGACCTGCGGCAGCATCAAGTCCAATAAAATCAGATCCGGGGAAATCTGCACGGCCAACGCTTGTCCTTGCATCCCATCCAAGGACTTTGTGACATCGTAGCCTGCCATTTGCAGGTTAATCGCCAAGACATCGGCGATCGCTGGGTCATCATCAATAATTAGAATACGAGGCTTCATAGAATCGACGTTACTCAATCCTCACGGGCAAGGGACAAGCACCTCTGAGAGAATTATAAACATCTCAGCAAAAAGCTTAAGACTTTGTTGGATTTCTTTAGATTGGCTCAATATTTGGCATTTGGCACTACGAGCGACGGTACACCCCAATTGCTGGCACTTTGTGTCCATGTGGCACTCAGGAGCGCAACAGCGTTGCATATTGGCCTAGGTCACTTTAAGTATTAGTAGAGTAGTGTTGGATCCCCTCAAACTAACCCCAAATCAGGAATTACCAGCAACCAGACTGCCCTTGTGGTACTAGTCGATTTTCAGTTCTATGCAGCATTAACTAGATTTTCTGCAAACCTGGGCTATACTTTGGAAATGCAACTTTGGGGCAGAGGACGTTACTCTGTCCGTTTTTGCGAACTACTCACTCAAATTAGATGCTGTGGTTTGGACATAATATGCTGGCTCCCATTCTTTTGGCTCAAGCCGCTTTACCTACTCCACCTCAACAGGTTCCGGTTGTTGTCCAGGAGCATTCGGTGCAGTCGAGTATTATTGTTCAGGCAAATGCTGCGCCTGTGGGTGCGCAAGCTCCACACGTTAGCGCACCCCCTACGCCAGCCGCAACGGCTTACGTCACACCAACAAATTTTGCCTATTTTCCCCAAGATATTCGGCCTCTGCCAGGGCACCTAGACAACATCCCCGTCTTTAACAGCAACAGCCCTGAAATGGTGCGAAGTGAGGGTATTTTACTCTCTACGTTTCCCCCCCAAGGCAAATGGCAACCGGCAGCACATCTTAACTATCCCATACAAGGACGCTTTGATGTGTTTGCCCACCACATTACCCAATCTAATCGAGCCGTTAGTACACCAACAATTTATTTGGGGCTGTTGGCCTACAATCCCAGCGATCGCCCGGTTACCGTCACCTTTTACCAAGCTGCCAGTTTCTTAAGCACGCCGGATGCCCCGTTCCGCAGCTTACCGGCAATCGTCGACAACCCTATTGGCTATGTTTTTTCGGGGCCGGGCAGCCGCGTCACCACTCAGGTGTTGCGGGGGGTGCGCCAAACCTTTTTCCCCTCCCAAGTGGTTATTCCGGCACGGGAAGCACGAATGTTGAGTAATTTGCCGTTGCCTCTGCCAACCCAGTTTCCTAATGCGGTCATTAACCGCGCCCGTGCTGAGTTTATGATCAACCAAGACGGTACCGTTGGCCCGATGATGCCCTTGATTACCGATGTTAGTCCGTTTGGTGAGGTCTCGTCCTCCAATGGTCGCTCAACCCTCATGCATCTACAAAGCAATGGGCCGCTCTACCTGGCCCAAATGTCGATGTTTGCCCGTATGAGTGAACATGGTACGGAGCGAGCACCAACCCTCGAAGAGTGGTGGACAATGCTCCATCGTGGACAACTGGTAACCCCGCGGGATATTCCCCCCACGCCTCCCAATAGTACGTCCCCCCGCTTTTTCTATGGCCGCGTGGCAGGCATCAGTCAAGGGTCACAGTGGAAAGCTAGCCTGACCGATGAACACGGTCAAGGGACGGCGCTAACCATTCCAGCACCCGGTCGGGCGATTTCCTACGGTATTAGTACCCTACATCGAGGCACCCTTGGCACAGGGCAAATCCAAAGTGCACCAATGTTGGCGCGCTATCCCGATACAGCTTACTATGCTCACGGTAACTATGGTGTGCACTATAGTTTGACACTGCCCTTGCTGAATGATAGCCGCAGTTTTCAGTCGGTTGTCGTAACGCTGCAAACCCCCCTCAAGCAGGATCACCGTACGGTGAGCCTGCAGTTCCTAGAGCCGCCCGCTCCCCAAGTGTTTTTCCGCGGAACAGTGCGGGTGCGTTTTACGGATGATGTGGGGCAGCCCCAAGAACGCTATGTCCATTTGGTGCAGCGGCGGGGGCAGCGGGGCGAACCGCTGGTGACCTTAAATATGCGCCCAGGCGAAAAACGAAATGTTAGCGTCGATTTGCTCTATCCTCCCGATGCCACCCCTCCCCAAGTGTTAACGGTGGCCACCTTGCTGGGCCCCAGCTATCAAAATACCACCCACGCACCAGGGACAGATTCTCTATCCTTGACACCAGTTTCTGCACCCTAGGGGCTATATGGTAGGCGATCGCCTCATCTTTATAGTAGTGATGTGGGCGGGCTAAAACCCCTCCGCTTTAGCGAGGGGATACAGCCAACTCAGGGGGCTTTAGCCCTCTCTATGTGTTAAACTAGAGACGTGGAAAGTAGGCGTATCAACTACGCGAAGAAACATCCTAGTACGGAGAAATCCCGGCAAGTAAGTCACTACCGCTTTGGCGGCAAGCCTAAACCACTGCAAGCAATGGCAGGATGTTGAGCGTATCGAATTGGCTAGTGTTGAAAAGCGCGAAACCACGAACCGAAACATAAACGTAGTCCCAATAGCAGAAATGCTTGAGGTGAGTAGGGGGTCTTTGACTGCCCCCACCCGCATTAAGTTGTGGGTGACAGCTCAAGGGAAAAGCGAAGCAACGCGGCTTTAGCCCGTTGCGCAGCATCCGTTGGGAATCCCCTCTCTTTCAAGGAGGGGAGAAGTCAAGAAGGGCTATGCCGTCTTTTGGACGTGGTGGCACCAACGGCGGGCGATCGCCTTTACTTTTTGGGGGATTTAGTAGATCGCGGCCCCAACAGTGCCGCAGTGGTCGAACTACTCCGCCAGCAGCGCTATTTCGCCGTGCGCGGTAACCACGAAGATATGATGTTGTTGGCCTTTGAGGACAAACACCTTAACCCCTCACGGTTCTTTGTTTGGGCCAGCAGTGGCGGGGATGATACCCTTGCCAGCTATACCTCAACGGAACTGTTATGGGAACACAATTACTTTTACATTTCGTGGGGTGCTGCCCGGTCAACTTGTGCGCGGCAACGGTTGGATTGATATTGATACCGGTGCCTATCACCACCGTAGTGGCTGGTTGACTGCCCTTGACTGGAGCCGTCAATGGGTGTGGCAAATGAATGTGTTACACGGTGGCATTCGCCAAGGGGGGCTTGAGGAGTTTGTGGTGGACGTGGCAACTGTGGGCTGTAGCAAATCCGAGTAAGTAAAAGTACTGAGTTAACTGCCACAAGATTGAGCAAGATCTCTGTAATTTTACGGAGAGTTTGGGGAACACTCAGGGTAAGTGACGCGCCCACTGTTGTTGGAGTACCCGTATGTTACCCTACCGCTCTAGTTGGTTCTGGTTCTACTGCTTACGTCTGCGCTCACGTTCCCAAGGCTTTACGTTGATTGAGTTGCTCGTTGTTGTCATTATTTTGGCTATTTTGGCGGCGATCGCCTTGCCCTCCATGCTCAGTCAGGCTACAAAAGCTCGAGAATCTCAGGCCAAGACAAATATTGGAGCGGTCAACCGCGCCCAGCAAGCCTATCGTCTTGCCAATCCAACCTTTAGTGATAATATTGCAAGCCTACAAATTGGCATTAGTGAAACCCCGGACTATGACTATGCCATTACCAATGCCACATCTTTGATTGCCGAGTTTCAGGCAACTCCCAACCGGCCAGAACTCAAAGCCCTCACCGGTTGTGCCCGTGCGCTGACGAGCTTTACCTTAACCTCAACACAAATTATCGAAGTTGATCCGCCGACGTCTGGCACAGCAACACCCGCCACCTGTCCGTAAGTAGCAGCTAAGGCTCGTCCTCCTCGTCGAGGTGCTCGGCAACGGATTGGTAAAGGGCAAAAATGTGCTGATCCAGTAATTGATAGAACATATGCCGCCCTTGGCGACGAAAACTTACGAGGCGCATTGTTTTGAGGATGCGCAATTGATGGGAGACCGCAGATTCGCTCATGCCTAAGGCAAGGGCAATATCCCCAACGCACAGTTCCCTTTCCGCTAACAGAGAAACAATCCGTAATCGATTGGTATCGGCCAGCAACCCAAAAAATTGCGCCATGCGCTGCGCTTTTTCGAGGGACAGGAGGCGATCGCCGAGCTGAGTAAGCGCTGCCGCATCATAGGGATGAGCACTGACTGTCGCAGCAGTTTTAGCATTCATACCTCCATCATAACGGCTAGACTGATCGTTAATGGTAGTTGACACCTGAACAGTTGTTCAATCATAATTAAGTCATACCCCGTTTGGAGGCCATATCCATGACCACTGTTTCCCAAATGAAATGTGCTTGCCCCCACTGCCTGTGCATTGTTTCCTTGAGTGATGCCATCATGGTAGCGGATAAACCCTACTGCTCCGAGGTCTGTGCCAATGGCACCTGTAAAGCACAGGGTGGGTGCGGCCACACAGGGTGCGGCTGTAGCTAACTGTAGCTAAAACGTATCTCCCAGTTCCTCAAGGGCTGCTTGATGCACCTGTGCCGAGTCTCGATAGGCTTGGTAATTGAGGTAAGGTGGGTTGGGGTGCCAGTGCTGCTGCCATTGGCTGAGTAGGACGTGGGGGGTCGCCGGTAGAGCAGACAACTCCCAGCCGGGGATTCCGGTATCTGCCATTAAATGGCTTACTTTAGGGTCATAGCTCAGGGCAAAACAGGGACAGCCCACACTGGCGGCCATAATGAGGGCATGAAGGCGCATGGCGATCGCCCCCTGCACTCCGGCCAGCACGGCTTTGATCTGGCGTGGATCTGCAAGGCAGAGGAGGCGGGTCTGCGATGCAATGAGTTGCCCATACAGTTGCTCCGCAAGGGGTAAATCTTGGCAGGGCTGAAAGGGCAGTAGCAGAACCTCAAGCCCTGCGTCTTCTTGCCAAGCCCGTAGGGCAGCCGCAATGGTTGCGAAGCGCTCAGGGGTCAAGGTGGGATGGGGGCGCAATGACACTGCAATCGTGGGGGTGCGGCTAGGTTCCGAGGGGGGAGGTGAGCGCATTAACCACACGGGATCCGCCCCCTGCTGGTGGGGAATCTGCCATTGGCGCAGCAGTGCCGCCGAACCAGAGTCGCGCACGGTAACGGCAATACACCGCCGCAGCAGTTGCCGCAGCCACCACCGATAGACGGGCGATTTCACAGGCCCAATCCCCTGTGCCCATGCCACGGTGCGACAGCCCAAGTGTTGGGCAAGGGTCATTAAGCCAAGGTAGTAGAGGGGGCTACGCCAACTGGTGACATCCTGAATGAGGCTACCGCCGCCCCAAATAAAGACCTGACTGCGGCGCAGGGTGCGCAGAACCTGTCTCCACTGGTAGCGATCGCAGGCGGCCACACCATAGAGTGCTGTTGTAGCTTGGGGGTTGCCGCTGAGGACGATGGGGGTGCAGTGGGCTGGCAGTTGCTCGAGGAGGGTGGCCAACAGGGCTTCATCCCCCGCGTTGCCGTAGCCGTAGTACCCACAGAGAACCACTTGAGTCATGACACAACGTCTTGGGCTAAAATTGCGGCGATCGTGGCGATGAACTCCGGCGTGGGGGCGATCGCCGGTGTAACGGACAGCCGTTGCTGAGGGTACTCTGTCTGTAGCTGCTGCACTTGAGCAGCAAAGGCATCAACGGTTTTGCCGCCAAAGAGAAAGTAGCCAAACAGATGGCTATGGGCATACCCCAATGCTTGGCGCTGTTTCAGGGCATTGCTAAGGCTCTCGGGGTCGCTCAGCAGAGCAGGCAGCACCCCCAAGGAGTCACACAACTGTTGAAACCATGGCAAGACAGCATGCCGCCGACTGCCATGCCCCACCAGAATATCTGCTTTAGCATTGACAAGCTGCTGCTGGAGCCATACCTGAAAGCGCGGCTGACTCCCTAGAAACGGCAGGCAATGCAACGGAAAAGGCGCGATCGCCTCAGCAGCGGCCAACGCCTTCGGTACATCCACCGCGACATGGTTTCCGGGCAGCAGAAATAGGGGCAACAGCACCACGGGCTGCTGGACTTGTTGGCAAAAGTGCAGAATTTGTAGCTCAAGGGGATGCGCTTGGCTTTCTAGGGCACCCCATCCCACCTTACCTAAGGAGGCGAGATGGCTCACAACCTGAACCATGGCCTGCTGCGGGTCAGCACTGGGGCTACCGTGGGCAATTAAAAAGTAGGCGCGGCTCATTGCTCCCCAAAAAGGCGCGATCGCCCCGCTGCTGAGAGCAAATCCGCCTGAGCAACTTGCTCCTGCTCGCCGGACCCTAACCACTTCACCTGTACCGTTTGCGCTGCTGCTTCCTCCTCACCGATCACGAGGCAGTGGGTAGCGCCACTGCGGTTTGCCCGCTTCAGTTGGTTTTTGAAGCTGCTGCCACTGAAATCTACTTCAACAATGTACCCTTGATGGCGCAGTTGTTGCGCCAAGACTAGCCCCTGCCGTTCGGCACTACTGCCCCGGGTGACTACGTAAAGATGGGGAACAGGGCCAGGTTCCTTGGGGCGATCGCCCATCAGCAGAATCAGCCGCTCTAGCCCCATTGCCCAACCAATGGCTGGGGTCGCTGGCCCGCCTAATTCCTCAACGAGGTGATCGTAGCGTCCGCCGCCACAGACAGTGCCTTCAGTGCCTAGGCTGCCCTGCTGAAATTCAAAGGCAGTGTGGGTATAGTAGTCGAGTCCCCGCACAAGGGTAGGGTTAATTTGATAGGGAATACCTAGCTCCTCCAAGAGGGACTGCACCTGCTCAAAGTGCTGCTGCGATGACGCACTTAGGTAATCCAATAGGCGGGGTGCCTCATTGACAATGGCTTGAGTGCGTGGATCCTTGCTATCGAGGATCCGCAAGGGGTTGCGGTGAAGGCGATCTTGGGAATCGGGGTCCAGATCGGCGGCGTAGGGGGTGAGATAGTCCACTAAGGCTTGGCGGTAGTGCGCGCGATCGTCGCGATCGCCCACAGAGTTGAGCATTAGGGTCACGTCTTCAAGGCCAAGGGCTTTGAGAATATCCAGCGCCAAGGCAATGACTTCCGCATCGGCGCGGGGATCGGCACTGCCGAGCACTTCTACGCCCAACTGGTGAAATTGGCGATACCGCCCGGATTGGGGACGCTCGTAGCGAAACATGGGCCCTAGGTACCAGAGGCGTTGCACCCCACCTTGGCTGTAGAGGCCATGCTCAATGTAGGCACGCACCACCCCAGCGGTGCCTTCGGGGCGCAGGGTCAAGGAGCGATCGCCCCTGTCCTGAAAAGTGTACATCTCCTTGCCGACAATATCGGTGGCCTCGCCAATGCCCCGCTCAAACAGACTGGTTTGCTCAAAAATAGGCGTACAAATTTCCCGATAGGCCGCGCGATCTAGAATCTGCCGTGCCGTCGCCTCTAGCTGCTGCCAATAGATACGCTCGGCAGGCAAAATGTCGCGGGTACCCCGTGGTGCTTGTAACCCCATGCTCCATGGCAATGGTATAGAACAGAGGTATTATATCAGCGCAACAGTTGTTGAATCATCCGCTGTGCTTGGGCTTCGTAGCTACCGCCAAAGAGGTTGAAGTGGTTGAGGATGTGATACAGGTTATAGAGTGTCTTGCGCTGCTCGTAGCCAGAGGCAAGGGGGTAGGTGTCTGCGTAGCCCTCATAAAATGCCCTAGGAAAGCCGCCAAATAGTTCAGTCATTGCTACGTCCACCTCGCGATCGCCGTAGTAGCTGGCAGGGTCAAAAATCACTGGCTCACCACCGCGGATAAACGCAGCGTTCCCTGACCACAGATCACCGTGCACAAGAGTTGGGGTGGGGTGATGATTGAGCAGGTCACTCACCCGTGCTAAGAGTGCATCCGCCTGGGGAAACACTCCGCCCCGCCGTCGGGCTAACTTAAACTGGTAGCCTAGGCGTGCCTCTGCAAAAAAGTCTGGCCAGTGGTCAGACCAAGGGTTGATCTGAGGGGTGGCACCAATGGTGTTATCTTGCACCCAGCCGTAGCGATCGCCGGTTCCCTGTCGGTGCAGCTGCGCTAGGTGCACCCCCATCTGTCGCCAGTCCCCATGGCTGGTCAGGGGCAAATACTCCAGTACTAAAAAGCTAGCCCCCGCAACGGTGCCCCAAAGCATGGGCTTAGGCACACGAATGGCTTGGACACTGGCGATCGCCTCAAGAGCCAGCGCCTCGGCAGCAAACATCGCCTCCCGCTCTGGACGATTAAACTTTACAAATAGGGTCTGCTGGGGATGCTGCCAAACGTAAGCATCGTTAATGCTGCCGCCACCCACCGCCAAGGCTTTACCGTCATGAAGTCGCTGACCGGTTGCCGCCTCAAGGCGATCCCACAGTTGTGGCCAGCGACTCATGGAAGAATACCCCGACAAGGTATGGGTGGCCTAGTCGTCGTAAATGCGACACTCCGCAGCGTCAGGATTATCGTCGCAGTATTGCTGAAACGAGGTTTTATGCTCTTGCTGTTCAGTCCGCTGATGGGCGGCTTCTGCTTGGAGTTCTTCTAGGGCATCCCATGCAGCGGCACATTGTCCAGAGGTCACACCTTCGGTATCACACACCTGATGCGCTTCCTCACGAGCTTGCTCAATTTGTTTCTCAAGATTACTCATAGAGCGTGTATTGAATCACCTTATTCAGTTTATGCAATCTGCCCAAGGGCAGGAATGCCGTTACTCCACTTTAGCAACGAATGCTCCTTGCTGCCATTGACAGTCATGGAGAGAACTGTCGGCTTGGCCAGTTAGCACCCCTAGAGGCGGTTCACCGCCACCGTGGCCTCTGTGGGTAACATCGGTGCAGACTGGGTCAGTTGCGCGTAAAGGGGTAGGTGATGCTGAGCAATGGCAGGTAAGGCCGCATGAACCTGAGTGGCGATCGCCGTGGTCGTGACATCGTAGGTTTGGGTCGCCAGCTTAGGATACATGCCCACTGCCAAAATGGGGAGCAGCAACGAAAGGGCAATAAAGGTTTCGCGGGGGTTAATGTCCAGCAACAGCTTGTCAAACATATCCCCACCCTGCTGGCCGGTGAACACCCGCCGCACCATCGAGAGCAAATACACTGGTGTAATAATCAGCCCCACTGCCGCAAGGAAAATCACGCCTACCTTGAAGGTTGTGGAGTAGGCATCACTGCTGGTCAGCCCTAAAAAGACTGTGAGTTCGCTGACAAAGCCACTCATCCCCGGCAAGGCCAAGGAGGCCATCGACCCCGCAGTAAAGAGGGCAAAGGTTTTCGGCATCGATTGGGCAATGCCACTCATTTTTTCCATCGCTAGGGTGTGGGTGCGATCGTAGGTGACGCCCGCCAAGAAGAATAACACCGCTGCAATGAGTCCGTGGGAGAGCATTTGCAACATCGCCCCATTCAGACCAACGCTATTGAGGGCACCAATCCCCAAGAGCACAAACCCCATGTGAGAAATGGAGGAGTAGGCCAGCCGCCGCTTCAGGTTTTCTTGGGCAAAAGCCGTTAGGGCGCCATAGACAATATTCACGACCCCTAGGGCAATCAAGACAGGGGCGAAGTAAATGTGCGCATCCGGCAGCATTTGTAGGTTAAAGCGAATGAGGCCATACCCCCCCATCTTCAGCAGCACCCCTGCCAAGACCATCGAGACAGGTGCGGAGGCTTCGCCATGGGCATCCGGTAGCCACGTGTGCAGCGGGAAAATGGGCAGCTTCACCCCAAAGGCCAACAGGAACCCAGCATAGGCAAACAGCTCGAGCGCCAAGGGATAGTCTTTTAACCCCAAGGCTGCCATATTCAATGTGACGTCACCGCCGTAAAAGGCCATCGCTAACCCTGCGAGGAGGATAAAGACCGAGCCAACAGCGGTGTAGAGAATAAACTTAGTGGCCGCGTACTGCCGTTTGGGGCCTCCCCAGATTGAAATCAATAAATAGACCGGCACTAACTCCAGTTCCCAAATCAGGAAAAAGAGAATTAAGTCTTGAGCGGCAAACACTCCAACTTGAGCACTATAGAGCGCCAGCATCAGGAAGTAAAACAAGCGTGGCTTTTGCTTGACCTGCCAAGCTGCAAAAATTGCCACTGTGTTGACTAGACCCGTCAGCAAAATTAGGGGAACGGCAAGACCATCCACCGCCAATGACCAATTCAGGCCAATTTGCGGCAGCCACGCCACGGTCTCCACCATCTGAATCTGGGCAGACTGACCATCGTAGTGCTGCCAAAATACGGTAGCTGAAAGGGCAAATTCAACGAGCGCGATCGCCAGTGCATACCAGCGGACTGTCTTGCCATCGCGATCGGGCAACAAGGGAATCAAAAGTGCAGCCACTAACGGCAACACCGTCAGTACAGTCAGCCAAGGAAATTGGGCATTCATTGACAAACCCCCAAGGGACGAATCCAGTAAACAGTTAGAGCATCTAAATAAGAATATATACCTATTCGTCCTAATGTTGCAAATTGTTAAGCATTTTTCTAAATTATAAACTTTGCGGTTATTTCATTTATTGAAATCTATTCAATAGGCTGTCTATATTGAACGTGACAAAGGTAAGATAATCAATTGTTGCCTGCCAAGGCTCGGCTCTTCCAACAATTTGGTGGTGCCTATCTTCTTTGTCGTAGCAGGGGCAACATCGAATGTGACCCTGCTCAATCTTTTTGTGGCCGAAAATTGCTCTGGATTAGTGCTGGCGGGGTTCCCTGTGATAATCATTGCTATGGTAAAACTGACAACTTTTGCAACCCTCCCTGTTACGATTGGCATTTGATAGTCCTGATCCACCTATGGCCACCGTGGAGGAGCTGTCCCCATGATCTATCTGGAAGCCAGTGTCTTTATCACCATTTTGGTGGGGTTTTTAGCCACCATCATTAAAAAAAATCTCCTCATGAAAATCGTGACGATGGATGTGATGAGTACTGGGGTTGTTGCCCTCTTTGTTGTCATTGCCACCCATAGTGGGTTGGTGACACCGATTTTACGTCCGGGGGCAGCACCGGCAATTGCCTACGCTGATCCAGTGCCCCAAGGGGTGATTCTGACGGCGATTGTGATTGGTTTGTCAATCCAAACGCTGATGCTGGTGGCCGCCATGAAGCTGGCGCGGGATAACCCAACCCTAGAAACGAGTGAAATTGATCAGAAGTATTTGTAGATGACTGATTTAGCGATCGCCTGGATTTTAGTCCCCTTTGTGGCCGGACTCACGCTCTATTTACTACCGGTATTGGCGCGGGGGTTGACCTTGGCGATCGCCGTGCTGTCACTTTGTGTGGGTCTAGCCATCACCATCCAAGACATCAACTTCTCCTTTGTGTTGATGGATAGCTTTGGCATTGCCCTGCACATTGATAGCCTCAGTGGCTATTTCATTGTCACGAATGCTCTTGTCCTCTTGGCGGCAGTGCTCTATACCTGGCGCTGTGACTACAAGGCTTTTTTTTACGTGCTGCTGTGCCTGCTTCACGGCAGTGCCAATACGGTTTTTATCTCGGCGGATTTTCTTAGCCTCTACGTCAACCTAGAGGTGTTGGGGATAGTGGTCTTTCTTTTAATTGCCTATCCCCGGGGCGATCGCCCCCTGTGGATTGGCCTGCGCTACCTGATGGTGGGCAATGTGGCCATGCTCTTTTATTTGATGGGGGTGGGCTTAGTCTATCAGGCCAGTCACAGCTTTTCCTTTGATGTCTTGCTGCACGCTCCCCCAGAGGCGGTGGCACTGATTTTGATGGCACTGTTAGCCAAGGGGGCGATCTTTGTCAGCGGTCTTTGGCTGCCCCAAACCAATGTCGTGGCTGCGCCGGTGGTGGCGGCACTGTTAGCTGGAATTGTTGAAAATGCTGGGGTTTTTCCTTTGGTGCGGTTGAGCCTGCTCTATGGGGAAATTAGCAAGATCGTGCAACTGTTTGCTCTCGGTTCGATTTTCTTTGGCCCACTCCTAGCGTTGGTGGCTGATGATGTGCGACGATTGCTCAGCTTTAGTACCCTTGGCCAACTGGGGTGGGTGATTATTTCGCCGGCGGCGGGCTTGTATGCTCTGATGCATGGACTGGCAAAAGCTGCCCTATTCCTCAGTGTAGGTGAATTGCGCCACTATCGCCTGAGTGAGCTACGACAGCACGGCATGGCGCGTCCGATCGCGATCGCCATGATCATTGCTGGCTATGGCATTGTTGGCGTGCCCCTGTTAGCAGGTTTCAGTGCCAAGGCGCTGACAATCAGTTACCTAGCGCCATGGCAACAAGGACTATTGTATGGGGCTGGCTTTTTGACCGCCACCATCTATAGCAAACTGGTGTTTATTCCGCAGCAGCCGACCTCAACCCCACTGCCCCTTGGTTATAGTGCGGCCACGTTGGTGCTGCTTGGCGGTCTGGTATTTGCTGATGCTGGTTACCTGCAAGCCTACACCCCAGCGAACCTGCTGCGGTCTCTGGTGCCGCCAGCGGTGGGGCTGCTCCTTGTGGGGCTGGGGGTGTCTCGTTGGGAGTCCTCATGGCGGGGCGCCTGGGAGCGGCTCGAGCATTTACTGGGGGTAATGCTGTTGCTGTTAATTGGCTTGGTGTGGTTGGCGCTATGACGATCAATTATCTGAATTTTGCATTGCGGTTAGCCATTTGGCTGCTGCTCACCGCAGACTTTGGACTGGTGAATGTCCTCATTGGCGTGGTGGTGGCTTTACTGCTGCCCCAAAGCCGGGTACGGGCAGCCAGCCTCAGGCAGTGGCTCAGTACCCTAGGCAAAGTGGCCATGGCCGTCCCCCGTGCCTACGCCGAAGCGATTGAAATCCTGCTGCGCCCGCATCGGCATGAAGCAGTGGTGCGTCAACCCGTCAGCCCGACGCGATCGCCAGGGTTAATTTTCCTCGATATTTTTGCCATTACCTTTACCCCCAAAACCATTGTGCTGCACTACGACGAACAGGGGTGGTTCGAGGTGCATGAACTAGTTCAGCAACGGCCACAGTTAGGGACAACCAAAAACCCCAAAGAGGATAGTGGACAATGACGGCTTTTTTGGTGCTGATGCTGTTTATCCTGTGCATTCCCCTGTACGCTGCTTGGAAAGGGGAGCATATTTGGTCGAAAATGTTGGCCTTTGCCAGCATTGCCACCAAGACGGCCATCATGATTTTGATGGTATCGGTGGATCGCGATGATTGGATGATTGGCATTGTCGGGGTTATTATTCTCAGCGTTGGCAATGGTGCATTGATGCTGCTAGCACAAATTCTCCGCCGGCTGCGGGATGTGGCCAATCTTTAGGGAGCTGGGGACATGGTTTTACAATGGCTGAGTTATGCCTGCATTAGTTTTGGCCTCTTTTTGTGGCTGTGGGGAACGTGGCCGCTAGTGGGGCGGCGATCGCCCCTCTTTAAGCTGCACTATTTATCGATTGCCGATACCCTAGGGTCGATGGCCATCATGTTGGGGGTACTGCTGCGCATTCCGCGGGAGTGGCCACTCCTGTTGTTGGCCGTTATTTCCCTTGCCCTCTGGAATACGATTCTGGGGTACGTGTTGGCCTATTGCTCCCAAGGGGAGGACAGCGATGGATAACTGGTTGATTGCTGTCACAACCCTGTTGCCCCTCACCACCTTGATGTTAGTCTTTCAGAGCAACCCTTACCATGCTCTGGTCATCCGTGGCATTGTCGGTGCCGTTGCTGCCTTAATTTATGCGGTGCTAGGGGCAGCGGATGTGGCGCTAACCGAGGCATTGGTGGGTACCATGCTCTCGATTATGCTCTACGCTGTCGCCGTGCGCTCCTCACTGGTATTGCGCCTAGGGGTGCTCGCCTCTGCCCTGTCCACCGATACCTTAGACCATCTGTTAGAGACTCTACGGGTCGCAGTGGCTCCCTACCATTTACGGGTCGAGCTGATTGTCTATCCTACCGTTGGGCAGTTAAAAAGCGCTCTCCACCAACGCGACATTCATGTTCTGTGTGCTGAAGACGATCGACAATTGTTGACCATGACTCGTATAGCTCGCCTTTACACCCTCCTCAAACCCGCTTTGGCCGAATGGACAGACTTAGTGTACTACCCCCTGACAACGGACGAGGAAGCCCCCCGATGAGCATCATGATGGTGATTTATGGACTGGCGGCGCTGCTGCTCTTGATTAAAATGCTGGCTTTACCCACCCTATTTTCAGAACCCACGGCAGCCATTGTCAGCACCCTTGTGACAGAAGCGGGGATACCGAATGCAGTGACAGGGATTCTGCTACGCAATCGTCTCTACGACACCATTTTTGAAGTTGTTGTGTTTACCATTGCCATTTTGGGGTCACAATACCTCCTCGCCAACGAAGCTCCCCTAGGGCATGTCAGCCGTTTTAACGATCAACCCTCGATTGTCTTGGCGCGGTTTGGTGCCACCATTTGTTCGCTGGTCTGCATTGAACTGGCGTTGCGGGGGCACCTTAGTCCTGGCGGTGGCTTTGCGGCTGGGGTGGCTGGCGGCACGGCGATTGGTCTGGTGGCGATTACCTCTGCCCCAGAATGGCTAGAGAGTATTTACCAGCGTTTCCATGCCGCCACATGGGAGAAAGTTTCCGTTATCGTTTTTATCCTTTGTGGTGCTAGTTTGCTCATGGGGGTTGAGCTACCCACAGGGGAATTTGGCACGCTCCTCAGCGGTGGGATGATTCCCTGGCTGAATATTCTGATTGCCCTCAAAGTCGCTTTGGGGTCGTGGGCTGCGGTTCTCACCTTTATTCGCTATCGCGGCTTACTCTAGGCTTCGAGGGGAACAGCCTCAACACCGCAGGAGCGTACCTGCAACCCCTGATAGAAAGTGTCTTGGCTGAGATCAACTTTGGACTGGGCGGCTAAAAATAGTAATGCCCAAAATACGCCCACGGGATCATTCTTCAGGCTGAGGAGATCCCTGAGTTCCAGCCATGTCCCTGCCGGTGCGACTCTGGCTAAGAGGGTTTCAACCTCTGCGGCTAGTTCCGTGAGGTTTTCTTGGTGCGCCAGTTGGGTAATGGCTTTGAGGGTGGTGGGGCGGCGACGGCTGCGGGGGGTGTGGGGGCGCAAGACCTTGGCCCGCTCGGTCTGCACTGCCATTGTTTTGAGGTGGACAATCAGTTCATCGAGGGTTACCCGGCGGCGCTGCTGAGGAGGAGCCACCAGACGGCGGTGGAGGTGCTGCTCCAGTTGACCGGGCCAGACCACCAAGGATGGGTTGGGCGCTATCTCTGTCCTGTCCGGCTCAAGATCCTCCTCCAGAGGTGCCTCGTCAACAGCCACGAGGCGATCGCTTTTGAGGAGCACCAGCATAGCCGCATACAGGAAGGCTTGGCCGGATTCACTCAGGTTGGGTTGACCGCGACTGGCCAGTTCTGCTAGGCAGCGATCGAACACATCAATGACTTGGATGTCCCACGGATCAATCTCCCCTCGCTCTGCCAGCTCAATCAAAATATCAATGGCTGTATCTGCAAACGATCGCGCCATGGCTTGTGCCCATTGTTTTTTTCACATCTTATAGGGTTATGCGTTATAAGGTTATGCGTCATTGAAGGGGAAATTCATCACAAGGGGTCAGCGAGGGGAATTGTAAAGTGAAATTCACTGCCGCGATCGCGCCCAGCGGACTCTGCCCAAATTTGCCCGCCGAGGTTTGTAATGATTTGGCGGCAGATCGCCAACCCCAGACCAGTGCCCCCCGCGGATCGTCGCAGTGCGCCCTCTTCTTGGTAAAAACGGTCAAAAATGGTTTCCAGCCGATCCGGCTCAATGCCGCGGCCTGTATCGGCAATGGTTACCTCCAGTAACCCATCTTGGCGCGGTGTGGCCACAATCGAGACTTGGCCAGACTGCTCTGTAAACTTACAGGCGTTGTCCAGCAGCTTAGAGAGTACCTCCACCAGCCATTCCCCATCGGCTCGAACAAGGGGCAACTCTTGGGGGAGGGTGGCATGAATGCTGGGCAGTTGTTCTTTCGGCGTGCGCAGGCTGCTGAGGGCTAAATCCACCAGTTCTTGCATGGGCAAGGGTTCAGGTCGCCACTGGACACGGCCACTCTCTAGTTGGGACAGGGTAAGAAAGTCCTGAATGAGTTTGCGCATCCGCTCGGCATCGGCAAGAGCCGTACTCAGCATCACTTGCCGCAGTTCCGGATCCATGTCCGGTTCACTGGCGAGGCTTTCGAGGCAGATTTGGATGGTCGAAAGGGGGGTGCGCAGTTCGTGGCCGGTAATGGCAATCAAGTTGCTGCGGGTGCGATCGAGGGCTTCTAGCTGGGCGTTTAGTTCTTCGAGATCGGCATAGGCTTCCGCTTGAATGAGGGCAACCCCCACTTGGATGGCGATCGCCGCCACCAGTTCCGCATCCATATCGTGCCAAGGTACTGGGGTGGTGCGGTGCAGTTCTACCATTCCCAGTAAGCGCCCTTGGTAAAGCACAGGGGCAAGCAAGAGGGCTTGAACAGCGGCAGTTTCTAAGGGCTTAAAATACTTCGCCTCCTCAGGATGTTGCCAGCGCGGATCCGCCCTCAGATCATCGACCTGCACCGCCTGTTGATGGGCTAGGGCTTGCTGCGTGTAGGGATGCTCGGCCACAGGCCAGTACTGATGACGCAGGGAGGGGGTTCCTGCTGTGGTGTACTCGTACTCAATGCGCACCCGACTATCGGTACTGCGGCAGCGGTAGATCAAACAGCGATCGCTCTCTAGCACTGTGCCAAGTTCCGCTACTGCTTGGGTCAAAATTTCCGCTGGGTTCAGGGAGTTACGAATTGTAGTGGTCATCGCATTGGTGAGGCGTTCCTTGCGCTCTTGGATCGCAATTTGGCGATAGGCTTTAATTTGCTTGTATTGCCCCGCTTGCAGATAGGTGACTAGGCGATCGGCGAAGGGAGCCGGGTCGCCGCTACATCCCTCGCGGGAGCGAAACTGCGCCACCATGCTCAACGCTGTACTTACTTTTTGGCATAGCTCTGGGCGGTATTCCTGAATTCGTTGCAGCAGCATTGTTGCCGCTGTGGCCGTAACCTCGCGGTCAAACGTCCAAATCCCTTCAAAGCGCCGCGCCTGATCGAGGGGGGGCAGCACATCTGGTCGGGTTGCCGTGGGCGATCGCCGCACCTCACGACAGATTAAACAGGTGCTGTAGTTAGGGCTAAGCACCACCAAGTGCCACTCCTGACTGAGGGCATCCTGCGGATCAAAGGCAATGGTTTCGTAGTCTCCGGAGCAATTTGTAAACTCGGTTTCCGGTGCGGCTAAAACATAAACCTGATCTGATTTGCTGGCAATGCGCTGATAGCGATGCGCTTCTTGCCGATAAAACCGCTCCCGCTGAAAACAGGCAATAATAATTGGGGTATCAGCACTGGCCAAAACCTGATCTTCCATTGCATGGGATAAGGCAGTGAGGGAGGTCTTAAAGTACAACTGCGATCGCAAACGGGGGATCTGTGCCAACAAATCCTCAAGAACCGACCTAACAATGATCTTGTTGGCCATGGAAACAATCCATCAACAATGCCCTACGCTACCATTATCAGTAATTATCCATAATTAGCCCTTTGCACAATGCAAGCGATGATAAACCGTGGCCAACCCTTGGCGATCGCCCACATTCCCCGGAAAGAGCACCACGGGTAAATTGGGGAACCGAGGGTGATCAGCACCAGTGCGCACCACCGAACAGCCCGGCAAAATTTGCCCCAACAGCCGTACCGTCGGCAGTGCCAAGCCCTTACTTAACACATCGTTAGAGGTAATCCCCCCCTTACTGATCAAAAAGCGTAGGTCTGTAGGTAACTGCTGCACAATAGCCATCAACACCTCAGACACCCGCTGGCCAAAGGCAAGACGTGTAGCCGCATCCGCAAAGGTCAGCTCCTGCCGACTGGTGAAAATCACCGGTGTTTGATCCGCCGCAACGGCACCGTTCACCGCCTCTAGCACCGTGGCAATAATCTGCGCTTCTGCGGTGGCACTGTCTTTGAGGGGAGCAACCGGCACTTCAATGGGGGCAATATCGGGTTCTGAGAGTAACACCTCTAGCTGCTCGGTGGTTTTACGGACGTGGGAACCCACCAGCACCACGCCGCGCCGCCCGGGGCGACAATAGGTCGCCATCGCCTCCGGTGGGATCGGCTGCGGCGGTAACTGAGCCAATGCCGTGAGTAAGCTCGCCGCACTGCGAAATAAAAACCGCTTGCCGCCACTGGCAACCTCAAGAACGGCAGCAGCAAACTGATCCAGATCCGCTTGGGTTTCGGCATCCACAACCCCACAGACATTCCCCGTCAAGCGTGCTAACCGCTGAGCCAACCCAGCACTGCGCAGATCTGGCAGTAAAATGCGCTCCACTGCCGCTGCAGGAATGCGTCCTGCCGTTTTTTCCGCCACATACTCCGGCAGATAACTATGGCGATAGCCAAACACTGAATCCCGGGCAAACTCCGTTTCATGCACTGGCACAGGCTGCCCCTCAACCATCAGAACATGCTGGCTGTTGCGGGTAATGCGTCCCCCCTCCAGAAAGGCTGGCACCAGAAAATGGGCATCAAACGGTCCTAGCTCCGCAGCAATGACATCGGTTTCAAGGGGATAGTGCCCCCGCAGGGTTGAGTCAGAGCGGCTAACCACGATATAGTCGCTGACTCCTGTTAGCGCCAACGCTTGCTTCAGATGACGGCAGACGGTGCGCGTGACCTCAGCCGCCTCAACCGCCGGTAAGGCGCGGGTATTGGTGAGGATAAAAAAGATGGGGACGCTATCGGTTAACCCCGTGCAGAGGGTGTCCACATCCCAGCGGGTCAACAGCAGGCAACTATGAACGGTTTGGGAGCCGGTGGGGTCATCGTCTAGCACAATGATTTTAGGTTGAGCCATGATTATTATTCCCCTAAGCGAAGGTTAGCTCGCCATTCACCTCAAGGCGGGTAAACTGATTCAGCGTTAGGAACTGCTCTCCAAGGGCTTCTGCCACACTAGGGGTAATCCAGCCCAATTGTTTCAGCAGTTGAATGGCGACAGCATACTTCGCACGCTTAGCACCATCAGTGACTTTGATGGCCAGCCCCATCCCTTCCCCAACCCGGCCAAGGCATTGAATCCCTTCGGCACCGGATTTGCTCAGCACTTCCCCTTCCGTGAGGCGCATGAGTTCGCTGTCAAACTCCCCCGGCCCCGCCACAAAATCCGGATGGTGGGTCATGGCTCGTACAACGCGCTCCATCGCCCAGTCATTGCCGGAGGCTAACTGACCGTAGAGGGTGGCCATTTGCACTAACTGCATCAGGTAGGTGGGGGCACCGCAGTCATCGTGGGCATAGATGAATTCTGCTGCGGGCATTTTCAACAGTTCTGCAACTTTAGTCAAAATTAGCTGTTGAACCGGATGATTTTTGTGCAAATAGCTGCCCAAAGGCCAGTTGCGTTGCTGACAGACGACGAGCATCCCTGCGTGCTTGCCAGAACAGTTATGGGCTAATGCCCCTTGCCGCCCTTGGGGAACCGGACATTGCAAGGCAGTGGGATCAACATCGCCGCGCCACAGAATATTAAAGACCTGTCGCACTTGCTCAATGCGCCCTTGGTGAGAGCTACAAATAATTGCAAGGTCGCGATCGCTGAGGTCAAACCGCTCCATGGTGCCAGTGGTGGTCACCGCCAAGGCTTGTAAGGGTTTTAGAGCTGAGCGAATAAAGGCGGCAGTTTCGGCATTGCCCGCCAAGGCAAGGATACGCCCGCGGGCATCACACACAACCCCATGGGCATGATGCTTGGATTCAATAATTCCTTCCCGTAATAAACAGACCTCAAGAGGAGGGGACTGGGTTCGTTTCGCCATAGGTTATTAATTTAGGACACCATAAAACATTGCAGGGACTACAACCAGCCCCAAAGCCCAATCAGGCTAACGGAAAAGAGAAGGAGTATGATCAAGGTAACCCGTAACCGTTGCAAAATGGGCCGTAGCTCGTAGGTGTAAATCAGCCGATCTTGAGCGAGTTCTGCTTCTGGCTTTGGCCACTCTTGACCGTCGTACCACCCTGTTTCTTCGTAGATGACGGTGGGGCGTTGCAGGCGATCGCCCACGTAGAGCCAGCCTAAGATTAACCGCACAACGACCAGTAACACGAAGAGGTTTGCTCCAAGTACCCCCGCCACTGCCACCTTAGCGGGTGCTGCTTGGCTCGTCATGCTGGCGATCGCCAGTGGCCCACTCACCACCCCCGCCATCCCCCAAAGCAGTGCTAAACGGCGTTGAAAGCGGGGCAACGGCCACATAGACCAGCCAAAAAACCACGACCCTTGTAAATCGCGGTACTCGTTAATCGGTCGCTGATCCGCCGGAACAGGACAGAGCGTTTGAGACACAGTGGCAAAATGTGAAGACACTGCCTCCAGCATACCAGTCTCTTTGGGATCGTGGATCGATTCACGAGTGGATGAAACGCTGCCCTCAGCCCGTAAACTAGGGGATGGCACCCAACACGCCTGCGCTAGTGAGGCGAGACGTTTGTTGCTATAGTGATTAGTCCTTTCCCCTTTGCGGTAAGTCTGGATGGAATGGCATCAGGCCGACGTGGCTCAACTTCGACTGATCGATCAGCTTTTGGCTGGGCATAACCTCAGTCCAGCAGAGTACGACGTTGTCCGGCGGGTGGTCTATGCCACTGGGGATCTGGAATACCTCCATCTCATTCGGTACTCAGAGCAGGCGTTGCAGTCGGGAGTGGCGGCACTGGCAGCCCACGTCCCCATTGTTGTGGATGTCACCATGGTGCAGGTGGGACTGCTCCCTCAAACTCAAGACAGCTTTGCGAACCCCATCTATTGCGGTGCCGAAACCTTTACGCGACCGCAGCAGGAAAAGTCACGCATTGCCTTTGGCATGGAAACCTTAGCCCGTCGGCATCCAACGGCCATCTTTGTCATTAGTAGTGATTATTCTGCCCTTGAGCCGCTGCTGCTGTTGGTGGAAGCCCAAGAGATTCGACCCGCCCTCATTATCGATGCTGCCCCCAATTTTTTACCCCCCATTGGGGATCGCTTACAAAAGTCGTGGGTGCCCCATATTACGATCAAAGGCAGTAAGGGAGGGGTGGCTGTGGCTACAGCAATCGTGAATGGCCTGATTCAGTTGGCATGGACAGCCTATGGTGAACCCAACCCCTGACCCCTCTGAATGGCTGTGTATTGGCCAAGTGGTGGCTGCCCATGGCTTGCGGGGTGAGGTGCGCATCAGAGCATTTTCCGATTTTCCGGAGCGCTTTACCATCCCCGGGCAACGCTGGCTGCGCCACACCTACCGCGAGGAACCCGCCCCCGTGACGCTGGTACGAGGGCGCTTTTTACCCCGATCCGAACAGTTTGTTGTCGCCTTTGCGGAAATTGACAACCGCACCGCTGCCGAGCACCTCAAGGGAGCAGACGTGCTAGTACCTGCCAGCGATCGCCCCCCGCTGGCGGCCAACGAGTACCATCTGATGGATTTAATTGGCCTCAGGGTTTACCAAGGCGATCGGTATGTGGGTCAGGTGGTAGGGTTAGTCAGTGCTGGCAATGACTTGCTGGAGGTAGCGCTGCCAGAGGCGGCTAATGTGTATATTCCTTTTGTGCCCGCCATTGTTACTCAGATTGACCTAGACCGCCAACGGATTGAAATTGATCCGCCTTTGGGCTTGCTCCCCTGATCATTCTCCCCCGAAATCGTTAATAATAGACTTACTTGGTTTTATTTATTTTGCCCCTAGTATTGAGAATCTGCTGAGTGAGTTGCCCCAACCAACCCCTTAAAAAGTTTTAACTCCCCCTACATTGCGGTAGCCCTGACCTGCGCAATCCCTAGCGATTGCCCTACCGCCATACAACACATTATCGCCGTCAGATATTTTGAGAGTCAGCATGAGCATTGGTAAAGTACGTATTTATGACCTATCTAAAGAATTAAACCTAGACAATCGCGAGTTACTCACGATCTGCGATCGCTTGGGCATTCCCTACAAAAGTCACAGCAGTACCATTTCTGATGTCGATGCCGATCGCATTCGCGAAACTGCTAAAACCTATACCCCTAAGCCAACCCCACCGAAAAAAGTGGCCTCCCCCCCAGGGCCAGTCAAAACAAATACCGCTCCTAAAAACCAGCAAATTGTTGCAGTTCACACCCAACCCCGCCCAGACACAGCGACTGCTTCCCCACAGTTGCAGCAACCTCCCAGCCGTCCCAAAGCTCCGGTGCGCCCCCACCCCCCTCAGCAAGCACGGGCTGAGGCTCCTAAACCCGTTCCTACCCCCGTCAAGCCAGAGCCTGCTCCTCCCAAGCCAGCCCCTGCCCTCGTAGCACCCCCAGCACGTCCCCAAAAAGCCGAGAAACCGGCACCACCGCGCAAAGAGTCTCCCAAAAAAGAGAAAGTCGCAGACGTACCCAAGGTTCATAGTCAAGATCGCATTGAAATTGTCCGTCGTCCGGCGCCACCCATCAAGCCAGAAATGGCACCCAAGCCAGCCCTGCCCGAACTGCAACCGCCGCCAAAACCCGTGGCACCAGTGCTGCGCTCCCCCACTCCACCGAAACTGCCCCCCGAGGAGTCAGGGATTGAGGTTTTGGATACCCGGACGATCAACAAAGTCATTAAAGATCGGCATCGCAATAAAGATCTTGAAGAGGAAGACAACAAGCGGAAGCTGCCGCGGAGCCTGAAGCCACGGGAAGAAACTATTGATGACGATGATGAGCTAGAGCTAAGTAGCCGTTTGGTGGGTCTGCCCCAAGTGACCGTGGATGTAAGTCAATCACTACAGCGTCCCCCCAAAGCAAAGCCCGCACGCACTAGCCGCCCTGCCACCCCAGTCACTAAACCAGAAAAACACCCTGAGAAGAAACCGCCCCGAAGTCGCGATCGCCGCCAAGAAACCGCCCCAGAACCCCCACCGGAACGCATCACCATTGAAGGGGCAATGTCAGTGCAAGAATTGGCCAGTTTGCTGCGCCACTCAGAAGCTGAAATCATTAAAATTTTATTCTTTAAGGGGATTGCGGCCACCATTAACCAAACTCTAGAAGTAGAAACCATTGAACTGGTTGCCAATGAGCTAGGCATTACCGTAGAAACCGCCAGCCACAGTGCCGAGGCCGCGAAGGTCACTGAAATGCTCGAGTCCAGTGACCTAGACCATTTGCAACGGCGACCACCGGTTGTGACGATCATGGGGCACGTTGACCATGGTAAAACCAGCCTTTTGGATGCCATTCGCAATGCCAAGGTTGCCCAAGGCGAGGCCGGTGGCATTACCCAGCACATTGGTGCCTACCACGTGGATGTGGAACAAAATGGCGAGAAGCATCAGGTCGTCTTTTTAGATACCCCCGGTCATGAAGCCTTTACTGCAATGCGGGCGCGGGGGGCACGGGTGACGGACATTGCCGTTCTCGTGGTGGCCGCAGACGATGGGGTGCAGCCGCAAACCATTGAAGCGATTAGCCATGCCAAAGCGGCAAAGGTGCCAATCATTGTCGCTATTAACAAAATTGATAAAGAATCGGCGCAACCCGATCGCGTCAAGCAAGAGTTAACCGAGTTTGGCCTTGTCCCCGAAGAATGGGGTGGCGAAACGATTATGGTGCCCGTCAGCGCCTTGCAACAACAAAATCTTGATACGCTGCTAGAGATGATCCTCTTGGTGGCGGAGGTTGAAGATCTCTACGCCAATCCGGATCGTCCAGCCAAGGGAACCGTTATTGAAGCCCACTTAGATCGTGCCCGTGGCCCGGTGGCAACGTTGCTTGTGCAAAACGGGACGCTGCGAGTTGGCGATATTTTGGTGGCGGGGGCGTGTTTTGGCAAAGTTCGCGCCATGATTGACGATCGCGGCCAGCGGGTGGAAACCGCTAGCCCCTCCTTTGCCGTGGAAGTCCTAGGGTTGGCAGAGGTGCCTGCGGCTGGGGATGAGTTTGAAGTCTTTAGTGATGAAAAATCTGCACGGGCGATCGCCGAAGAGCGTGCTGCGGCTCAGCGGCAATCTCGTCTGGCTCAAGCGGCTACGGCGCGGCGGGTGTCCCTGACTTCGTTGTCAGATCAAGCCCGCGAAGGAGAGCTAAAAGAGCTGAACCTCATCCTCAAAGCAGATGTCCAAGGCTCCGTAGAGGCGATCTTAGCGGCCTTGAACCAGATTCCGCAGGATCAGGTGCAGCTGCGCATTTTACTAGCGGCTCCGGGGGAGATTACAGAAACCGATATTGATCTTGCCACTGCCAGTAATGCCGTAATTATTGGCTTTAATACCACCCTTGCCAGTGGTGCGCGTCAAGCAGCGGATCAAAACAATGTTGATATCCGCGAATACAACATTATTTACAAGCTCCTCGATGACATTCAAGGGGCAATGGAAGGGTTGTTAGAGCCGGAACTCGTCGAAGAAGACCTCGGGCAAGCGGAAGTGCGGGCTGTCTTCCCCCTCAGCAAGGGGGCGGTTGCTGGCTGTTATGTCCTCAATGGCAAGCTAGTGCGCAATTGCAAGGTGCGGGTGCTGCGACAGCAGGCCGTTGTGCACACTGGCATCCTTAGCTCGTTGAAGCGCATGAAGGACGATGTCCGTGAGGTGGCTGCGGGGTACGAGTGCGGTGTTCGCCTTGACGACTTCCAACTGTGGCAAGAGGGGGACATTATTGCCGCCTATCAAACCGTGACAAAACGTCGTAGTCTTGGCAGCGGTAGCGAGAAAAACTAAACTGAAGCAGAGTTGATCATTGATTGTGATCTACTGTTCAGGTTCGTGAGGACACTGGCATGGGACTGCAACGACGGGCATTTTTGCGCCGTGTAGCTCAAGGGGCAGGGGCTTTTGTTTTGGCAGCAGGCACAAAATCCCTATTGACGGGCTGTGCCGGTAATCTCGATACCGCTACGGAAGAGGGCAGGTCTGCTGCAGGGGTTGTTTCTAGTAAGGGGCTGTTGAACCCAGGCACGCTGGCGTGGGGTGCCGAAGCCATCAGTGGTGCCCCCTACGTGTTTTATGATCCGGTCAATCCTAGTCAACTCATTGGCTTTGAGGTGGAAATTGCCGACGCGATCGCCAAACTGATGGGTGTAAAGGCCGTATTTGTTGCAACTGCCTACGATCAGCTACCCGCCGCCTTAGCTGCCAACCGCTTTGATTTCATCCTCAACGGTTGGGAAATTACCTCCGATCGCGAGCGCACTCAGCGTTTTTCCCAGCCCTATTATCGCTACGGCCAGCAAATTGTGGTTCGTACGAATGACGAGCGGTTTGCCCAGTACGATGCTGCAAGTGATGTTACCCTTGCCAACTTGGCAGGGATGACGGTGGGCACCGGCATTGGCTACAAAGCTCAAGAAATTCTGGAGCGAGCCCCTAACCTGAAAACCCGCGCTTATGACGGCAACTTGCCCTTCGATGATCTAGTGCAGGGACGGATTGATGCAGTGATGGTGGACTTTCCGATTGTGGCCTACTATGTTTTGGGATCAGGCCCCGGCGGCACGGTCAACCCAGCCCTAAAACCCATTGGAGTGCCAATTTTCCTGAACAATTACGTCATTGCCTTCAATGCCAGCAGCCCTAAAGCAAAAACCCTAGAAACAGAGGTCAATCAAGCCCTTGAAATTCTCAAGACCGATGGTACCCTGCGGCGAATTTATGAGCACTGGAAACTGTGGAATGATCAGCAAGCGCAAATTGGCATTGTTTAGGAGTAGGGGATGGAGTTAATCCAAGCGGCGTTACCGGCCTTTCTGCGGGGGGCGCTGAATACCCTTATTTACTGTGCGATTTCCTTCCTGATCGCCATTGTGCTTGGCATTCTCTTGGCAGCAATGACCACCTCCCCTTACCTGTTTTTGCGCTGGCCTGCTGCCGGATTTATTGAGGTGATGCGCGGTACCCCCATGATCACCCAACTGTTGTTGCTGTACTACGGTGTCGGGGCAGTTTTAGCGCAGATCAATTTAGCAACGTGGGTGAATGCGTGGACAGCAGGGGTCACGGCTCTAGCCCTTAACTATGCCGCTTACGAAGCAGAGGTCTTTCGGGCTGGCCTGGGCGGCGTGGATTCGGGTCAACGGGAGGCGGCGCTGTCCTTGGGGATGACCCAGCAGCAGGGGTTTGTGCGGGTGATTTTGCCGCAGGCGGCGCAAATTGTTATTCCACCCCTGATCAATGATTTCATTTATATGCTCAAGGATTCGGCCATTGTCAGTGTGATTGCAGGGGTCGATCTGACATCGGTGTTGCGGGTCTGGATCATCCGTCATAGTAGTCATCCCTTCCCCCTTTATGCCCTAGCGCTGGTGCTGTATTTGTTGATGAGTTTGCCGATCGCTGCGTGGGGGCGGCACATCGAACACCGTCTAAAGGCTAGAATGTCCTAGGGGTTGCCTCTGTTACCAGTTGCTGGAGCCAGTTGATGTTGCCTTCTGTGGGCGATCGCCTACACCTGACCTACCTGAGTGGTTCTAAAACCGATCCTGCTGGCCAAGATGTCATTGCTGGCTTGAGTTGTTCACCGCAAAAATATTTACCCTCCTACTACTTTTATGATGCCGTTGGGTCGCGGTTATTCGAGCAGATTACTGACCTGCCAGAGTACTACCTCACCCGCACCGAACTAGCGCTGCTGAGTCAACACGCCAAAGAAATTGCCACCCTGACCGGCATCTGTGAATTAATTGAGCTCGGCAGCGGCAGCGATCGCAAAATCCGTTACTTACTCTCCGCCTATGCCCAGCTACAACCTCAGCTTGTCTATCGTCCCATTGATGTCAGTGGCTCGATGCTCAAAACTAGTGCCATAGCGCTGCTGAAGGATTATCCCCAACTGTGGATCAATGGCCTTGTAGGCACCTACGATGTTGGCCTAGAGCACTTACCCCCACCCCTTGCGCCGCAACGCTTACTCTGTTTTTTAGGCAGTACCCTAGGCAACCTGTCACCGGTTGAGTGCCAACGTTTCTTTAGCCAACTGTACCGGGTGCTCAATGTCGGTGACTACCTGCTCCTAGGGGTTGACCTAGTAAAAGACACCAAAGTTTTGCTTGCCGCCTACAATGATGCTCAGGGGATTACGGCTGCCTTTAATCGCAATATCCTTAGCCACCTTAACTGGCGATTTCAGGGCAACTTCGAGCCATTGGCCTTCGATCATCGAGCCATTTATAACCCAGTGGCACAGCAAATCGAAATGTATCTTGACAGCCAAAAGACACAGACGGTAACCCTAACTGCCCTAGAATTGACCTGTGACATTGCCGCCGGGGAAAGCATCCTCACAGAAATCTCGCGGAAGTTTTGGCTGGATTCCCTAAGGTCAGACCTCGTGGCGGCTGGCTTGACGTGGATTCGAGCCTTTACCGATCCAAACCACTGGTTTGCTCTATGTTTGTGTTGCCGGTGAACACACAGGAGGCGGTCTAGGGGGTAGCGAGTCCCCACCCCCCGCATAGACAGAGCCACAATACGCTCGTTAGAATTGGAAGGTTAACCGTGAAGAGCAGTTTGTAGGGAAACACCAGTGTAAATCTGGGGCTGTGCCGCAGCTGTGAGGGGAGCGATCCCTAAGCCAGAATGCCTACCTACTGCGGTTCACTCTATTTGTCTGCGTTGCACAGGCATGGAGTTATAGCGTGGTCGTTACTATTCAGCCCAACGATTCAATTCTTAATCCCCTGAGTTTTAGCCTTGATTTACCACCCTTACCCCAGCCCCGACCGCTACTGATGGTGGGTCATGGTACTCGCGATCCGCAAGGCCGCCAAGCATTTTTAGACTTTGCCCATGCGTATCATCAATTAGATCCTTGCCGCCCGGTCTTTCCTTGCTTCTTGGAGTTGACTCAACCCTCGATTTTTGAAGTTTTAAGCCAGTGTGCAGTAGAGGGCTACACCGATCTGTCGGTACTGCCGATTTTATTATTTGCGGCACGCCACAACAAATTTGATGTGACCAATGAACTGGATCGTGCTCGCCAAGCGTTCCCGCAGTTGCGCTATCACTACGGTCGCCACTATGGCATTGCCCCTGAAATTCTCACCCTCTGGCGATCGCGCCTTGAAATGCTCGACTCACCGGAATTTAACCCCCGAGGCATTGGCCGCGACGACACGGTGTTACTGGTGGTGGGACGTGGCTCGAGTGACCCCGATGCCAACGGCGATGTCTTCAAGCTAGCGCGGATGCTCTGGGAAGGTAGTGGCTACAAGACCGTTGAGGTGTGCTTTATTGGTATTACCCATCCCCGCCTAGAGGTAGGGTTTACCCGCGCCAATCTCTATCAGCCGCAGCGGGTGATTGTCCTGCCCCACTTTATGTTCACTGGCGCACTGGTGAAAAAAATCTATACCCTGACCGCTACTGCCCAGCAACAGTACCCGGCGGTAGAATACGTTAACTTGCCGGAAATTGGGTTACATCCGCAGTTATTTTATTTAACGCGGCAACGGGAAATAGAAACCCTCACCGGCCAAGTGGCCATGAATTGCGAAGCCTGTAAATTTCGTTTGGCGGCGATCGCCCATGGTGCCGATCATTCCCACCATCACCACCACGATCACAACCATAACCATGAGTCTCATTCCCACGGGCATCATCACCCCAGTGTGAATTTAGATCATCTACCCAGCTACCATCAACGGATTTGGCAGGTTCCCTAGGGGGATGGCCACCTAAGGAAAATGCTAGACTAGGGGGTAATGATCCCTTTTTTCAAGCTTGGACGGGGCTTGTTTATGGCGATAAAGTATCCTCCCCAGACGGTTGATCGCGTTTTGATTTTTGACACGACGCTGCGGGACGGAGAGCAGTCTCCGGGAGCCGCACTGAATGTAGATGAAAAACTCACGATCGCCCGTCAACTGGCTCGGCTAGGGGTGGATATTATTGAGGCTGGCTTCCCTTTTGCCAGCCCTGGAGATTTTGAAGCCGTGCAGCGGATTGCCGAAGTGGTGGGCACCGAAACAGGGCCAGTGATTTGTGGCCTAGCACGAGCCACCCGCTCGGATATTGAAGCGGCAGCCAACGCCTTAAAACCGGCCTACTATCCACGCATTCATACGTTCATTGCCACCTCTGACATTCACCTTGAGTACAAGCTCAAGAAAACCCGCGCAGAGGTACTAGAGATTGCCCCAGAGATGGTCGCCTATGCCAAATCCTTTGTGGAGGATGTGGAATTCTCACCGGAGGATGCTGGCCGCTCTGACCCCGAGTTTCTGTACCAAGTGCTTGAGCGGGTGATTGCGGCAGGCGCCACCACAATCAATATTCCCGATACGGTGGGCTACACCACACCGGCAGAGTTTGGAGCCTTGATCAAGGGTATCAAGGAAAATGTGCCGAACATTCAGCAAGCGGTCATTTCAGTCCACGGTCACAATGATCTTGGCTTGGCGGTGGCCAACTTTCTTGAGGCAGTTAAAAACGGTGCCCGTCAACTGGAATGTACCATCAACGGTATTGGGGAGCGTGCGGGTAATGCTGCCCTCGAAGAACTGGTGATGGCACTGTACGTGCGGCGGCAGTACTTTAACCCCTTCTTGGGTCGCCCCGCCGAGTCGGAAGCTCCCCTCACGAATATCAATACCCGCGAAATCTATAAAACCTCGCGGTTAGTCTCCAACTTAACGGGGATGCTTATCCAACCCAACAAGGCCATTGTTGGTGCTAATGCCTTTGCCCATGAGTCGGGGATTCACCAAGATGGGGTGCTCAAGAACAAGCGCACCTACGAAATTATGGATGCTCACCTAATTGGCTTGGCAGACAACCAAATCGTTTTAGGTAAACTGTCGGGTCGCAATGCTTTCGCTACCCGTTTACGGGAGTTGGGCTTTGAATTAACGGAAACTGAACTCAACAAAGCCTTCTTACGCTTTAAAGATCTGGCGGATAAGAAAAAGGAAATCACCGACTGGGATTTAGAGGCGATCGCCAAGGACGAAACCCAAGGCATCGATCTACAGGGCTACCAATTGGAGTTTGTGCAAGTCTCCTGCGGTGATCATGCCCGACCTACGGCAACAGTGACGGTACGCACCCCCAGCGGCGAAGAACTCACAGATGCAGCCATTGGCACCGGTCCTGTAGATGCGGTGTATCGTGCCATTAACCGGGTGGTGCAAATTCCTAACCGGCTTATTGAATACTCAGTGCAATCAGTAACGGCGGGCATTGATGCCATCGGTGAAGTAACTATTCGCCTGCAGCACGAAGATCGCATCTATTCCGGTCATGCGGCCAACACCGATGTGATTGTGGCTTCGGCACAAGCCTATATGAATGCCCTCAATCGGCTTTACCGTGGTTTAGAGCAGCGGGTGTTGCATCCTCAAGTGTAAGGAAGGTTCTAGAGCTTAAAGGATGTTATGGCGGAGTTGGTTCTCTCACCGAAGCTGTTAGAGCCTGAGGGGGTATATCTGTGTCCGGTGTGTCGCCATGGTCAGATTGCCCCTATGGTGCTCATGGACACCTATGCCTGTAATTTTTGCCGCCATATCCTCAGCATTGACCTCACCCATCAAACGGCACGCCTAGAAGACACGGCAATGGTGTTTCGCTGGCAGTGGACTGGCACCACGTGGCGATCGCTCAACACGCCGCCTGTCACCCTGACCTATACGGCCATTGTCCTTGGTGTGTTACTGATTACCCTGCCGCCAGGGTTAGTCTGGTTAGGGCAGCAGATGTTTCCGCCCCTCAGTGGCGATCGCTGGCACTGGTTTCCATTGTTTTGGGTGGGGTTAACATTTTTTGCCCATGCGGTTTTAGTGTTGCGTATTTTTGCCGGACTAGCACCGGTGCAACCGTTGTTTGGACGCGATCGCCACCGATGAAGGGAGTGATGCCAACGCTTCATTCGGGATCTACAGAAGCTTTACACCCTTGCCTATATGGGGTGTCGCTTAGAGTCAGCAGCCTATCATCCCGAACATTCATCAACCCCTTAGGCGACTTGCCGCTATCTACACTCCGGCAAAAAGAGCAGATCAGGATTTGCCAATATCTCAAGATTGATAATCTGCTCGTCCCCGGCAAACTCGCACAGTGCTTCAGCAAGTATTGAGTCTGTTGACTCCTGACCAAAAAACTCCTGCCCCAGATCACTCTCAAGGGTTGGATTATCTGGTGGCACAGGGGGTGGAGACGGCGGCGCAGGCGGAACTGGCGGCGGCACAGGTGGAGACGGTGGTACAGGTGGAATTGGCGGCGGCACAGGTGGAGACGGTGGTACAGGTGGAACTGGCGGCGGCACAGGTGGAGGCGGGGGAGCAGCGCTGGAATAGATAAACCCATTCCCTGCAAACCCGGGTACTGTGGGATAGGTCGTACTAAACTGCTGTGAACCACCCATCAACGGCCAGCCATTCACATTCCCTTGCGGGCTGGTGGCATACACGAGCCAACGGCCACCCAAACCCACCACTAAGGGGGCCAACCCTGCATTATTGATAAAGTTTTGAGCGGCTACTAAGGTAATGTCCCCCGTTGCAGTAATGCTCTGATTGAGGACGATATTGCCCCCCAAGGAGCGCAACAAGACATTATTCGCACTCTGGATACCAGCGGGGTTTACCGTATCCAGCGTTAGGGTGCCACTGTTGACACCTGTGAGGTCACCCGTTGTGTTGGCGGCAATTTGGCCAATTTGGTTATTGGGGTTAGTGAGTGCGGTATCTCCTGTGCCCAGAATTGCTAGCCCCTGAGCCACAATCGGTTGCGTTTGGGTAACGGCTCCACCACTATGGAGGGTGATGTTCCCAGTTGACGTTAAGCCATTGGTCATGCCAACTGTGCCAATCGTAAAGCCATCACTATCTCGATAACTAATGGTTCCGGTAGTATTTCCGGCCAAGGTGGTGATGGTATTCTTGGCATTCGTGAGGGTGAACGAGCCAGTGCCGAGGAGTTCTAGTCCGCTGGCCGCCAGTTCTTGCGTTTGAGTGACGGCGCCACCACTGTTAAGAGTGAGATTATTGGTACCAACATTCAACGCAGAGTTAATTTCAATGCCCCCGCCATTGGGGTTCCGTAACTGCAAATTGTCGTTAAAGGAACCGACGGTTCCAGCAACTTGAATTAGCCCAGTCCCATTCCCCGCTCCAATCGTAATTAAACTAAAGCCATCCTGAATATTGCCCAATTCCGTATTGTCGAGGTTGAGGACTCCAGTTGCGCCTGTACCGACCCCAATCGTTGTCGTTGGTGTTAAATGAAATTACTACCGGATTGAGTACGAATGGCATCGGCTCCGTTACTACCTGTGCCCTCATAGGTAATATTGCCACTTGTAGTTTCAACAGTTGTGCCCTCTTGCAAAATCCCTATATTACCCGTCAGACTTAGCCCGCCTATACCACCTAGGTCAATATTGCCACCCTCGTTACTCAAGGTGCTATTCACTAGACGGAGTCCAACATTATTACTGCCAAGGAGGCTGAAGCCACCCTCGCCAAGAATCTCAATAGTGCCGCTGGTGTTAGTGATGCTGCTGTCGGCAATATGCACGCCATCGTTGTTGGTGACAAGATTTGTCAGGCTAGCACCGCCAAGACCGCCGAGGTAAATATTGCCTTCATCATTAGTGATTTGACTGTTGTTACTAATGTAAAGACCAATGTTACTGGCACCAAAGAGGCTATTGCCACCAAAACCGATGAGTTCGATATTTCCTCGTTCATTAGCAACTGTGCTACCGGAGAGAGTAATGCCAATGTTGTTATTCAGTGTTCCCAGCAAGGCATTTCCAGCTTGACCACTGATAAGAATCTCTCCCTCTTCATTGAGAATTGAACTGTCTGCGAGGATAACCCCTGAGTTATTTGCACCAATGGGACTACTGCCACCAATACCATCCAAAAAAATTTGCCCAGAAATAGTTTTAATCTCGCTATTGCTAATATTGATTCCAGTGTTGTTATCGATGATGCCAAGGAGGCGATCTCCCCCCTCCCCAATCAGCGTAATATTGCCGCTAGTGGTTTCTAGGATAGTGTTGTTTAGTTGAATACCATGGCTATTAGCAGCAATAGCGTTTCGACCTTGACCTGTTAAAGAAATGTTACCTGCTCCAGCATTCAGAGTTGAACCATTGAGTTGAATGCCAGAGGGCGATGTAAGGGTACCAACTGCCGAATCATTCAGTGGGTCTAACCCACCCCCCAAGGTGATGTTCCCACCATTGGAATTCAGGGTGACCGCCCCAACCTGAATAGCGCCGAATCCATTAGCGTCAGCATCAGCATTCAAAATAATATTTAGCTTGTTATTGCTAGACGTAATATCAGCATTTACAAAAATACTATTCGCAGCAGCTAGCGTTAAAGTTGCGTCACCCCCGCTGGTCTTACTAATGGCAGCATTGACCGTAATGTTCCCAGCTTGAAACCCAGTACTTCCCGTTGTAATGGTGACACTTGTTCCTGCATTAAGGGATGCATTGATTGTGGTATTCAGAACCGTAGCATTATTAGCAGTTGGCGTAAAAATGTTAGGATTACCACCACTAAAGCTGCCACCGGATGTACTGGTAGTGATTGTGACATTGTGAGGGTCAAGCAACCATAATCCTGGATTGCCAAGGGGCGCACTAGCATCGACACTACCTGTCACACTGAGTAGCTCTCGCCCAGAGGTTTCGACAAACCCGCCATCACCCCCTAAAGCTCCACCCCGCGCTGTAATCGTGCCATGGAATTGAGTGCTGTTATCTGCCCAATTAATCACCGTGCCGCCATTGCCATTCGTGAGTGCATCCGCATTCATCACGGTGTTGCTGTCCACAAAGAGGTTCTGGGCATTCAAACTACTATCTAGGCGACCTGTACCCGCTGTTCCCCCGAGATAATCACCTCCAACTAAAACCGTGCCACCACCCGTCCTCCCAGATGCATTAATGTTCGCTCCAACCACCGCAATATTCTGATTGGCCAAGACAGTCACACTGCCGCCAACGCCAGTTGGATGCGACACATCAATCGTCCCACCCACGACCGCTGTGGCTCCCTGCATTGGAATGCTTACTTTGTTTGGGTCATGGACGAGAGCAATCGAGCCATCGGGATTGTGAATCACACTATTTACCCGCTGCTCTGGCGTGCCTCCCGTCAATAACGTGGGCAAATCAACCGCAGTAATCTCGCCGGTAATGCGCTCCTGCGGAATCTCTAAACTGAGAATCATCCCATCCTGCGAGACCCGCACCATCCCTGTCTCCGGCACCGCTTGTACCGTGACACTGCCCCCCGGTGCCGCTACTGTCCCGGTATTAATCACTTGATGCGCCATCAGGGTCAGTTGTTGCCCCTCCTTCACCCTCAGGTGTCCTTCATTAATCAGAATTCCTTTGCTGTTGAATTCAAAGCCGGTGGGGTTGCCGAGGAGAGTCGCGTAGGTATTACTAGGACTAAAGAGGTCAAAGACCCCGCCTTCAAAATGAACCCGAGAGGCGGTACTGGCATGAAAGGCAGCGGGGACATTTAAGCGCGCATTGGAACCAAAGACAATGCCAGCGGGGTTCATTAGATAGAGATTACTAGTGCCGCCACTGACTTGAATGAGGCCATTAATGTAGCTCGCATTGCCGCCATTCACGCCAGCGAGGATATTGCGGACGTGGGGGTTCGAGAGGAAGTTAGCAATTTGTCCTTGACTGAGGCCAAAGTCACGGAAGAGGTGAAAGAGGTTCTGACCATTACCTGAAAAGGTGCCGCCGCTGATGTCGAACTGTTGGCCGGCTTGGGTGACGTGGGTGCCCGTACCGTTGGGGTCTGGGATAATTTGACCAAGAACTGAGGCGGGAAGTAGGGTGCCTACCGCACACAGCAGGCCTGCCCACAGGGAACGGTGGTGCAGCATAGTGCTTTAAGAGAGCACACTAATATACACTAACGTAGATCAATGATGACTTAATCCATAGAAAAACGAAACAGATTTTACAAAACGTAAGGTGCGGTTAGGGATTTTGGTTAACTCACAAAACTCAGAAGACCCTCACCCTAAATCCTAAAAAGGCTGCATTGGGGTTTGCGGTGAAGGCTACGCGGGCTTAGCATTTGATGCGCAAGACAAAGAGCGTATTCAATCCCATAGAGCATTTTGGGTGGGAATTAAAAGCCTTTGTCCGCCGATTTAAACCCAAGGACTCGGACTCGATTCAACAGTTAGTCGAGCTTGGCATTTGACTGAACCTATCTCACCACTGCAAGAATTATTTTACTCACTGCTGCTACTATGCTAGGCTGCACCTCACCCGTAATCGCTCGTGGTCACCCCCTGCGAGGTGTCACCTGCCCCAGCGCCGCTAGGCCACTCGCTCGATGCTGACTCAGCCAGTGAGACACGGTCGTACGATGGCAGCCACTCATTTGGTCTAATTGGTCAACACTCGTTGCTTGGTCTGTTGTTAGCCACCACAGCACTTGCACCCAACTGCGTTGAGCGACCCGTTACTGCTGGGTCAAGACCGCTTTTAGCTCTGTAGAGGATTCAGCAATATCGATTTTTGAGGACTCCAGACATGGGAGGTTAGGCAATACCATCTTCCTTTATGTGTAGCAAATTTTTCGAAAATTGATATAAGTTAGGGTGTGGCGGGGATTTGTCTCCCACAGTTGGAAATGGTATGATTTGCGAGGTTACAAATTTCATCCTGTTTCCCAGAGACTTGCAGTAAGGTAGGGCATTGCCATGGCATCGTCACCCGTTGCGCCCGTTGTTTTAGTGATTTTGGATGGCTGGGGCTACCGCGAAGATTCCCATGGTAACGCAATTGCCAACGCCAAAACACCGGTGATGGATAGTCTGTGGCACGCGTATCCCCACACCTTAATTTATACCTCTGGAAAAGCAGTGGGGTTGCCGAAAGGACAGATGGGCAATTCTGAAGTTGGGCACTTAAATTTGGGTGCAGGGCGTATTGTGCCTCAAGAGTTGGTGCGTATTTCCGATGCTGTGGAAGATGGCAGCCTTTTTGACATTCCGGTGCTGGCAAATCTTTGTCAAACCCTAAAAGAGCGCAATGGCAAGTTACATTTAGTGGGGCTATGTTCAGCAGGAGGGGTTCACTCCCACATTGAGCATCTGTACGGCTTGGTGGAGTTAGCCAAACGCTATGGTATTGCCGAGGTATGCATCCATGCGATTACCGATGGCCGTGATACCCCACCGCGGGATGCCGCTGGCGTGTTGGCAGAGATGGAGCAACGATTGGCACAAATGGGGTGTGGCCAAGTTGTCACGGTGAGCGGTCGGTACTATGCCATGGATCGCGATCGCCGCTGGGATCGTACCGAAGCCGCCTACCGGGTCATGACCCAGAATGACAACATTCAGCCCCTCAGTGCCAGTGAAGTAGCCACGAAGTCCTATGCCCACAACTTGGGGGATGAATTTATCCAACCCATCCGCATTGCCCCCGGAGCGGTAGAACCGGGAGATGGACTTATTTTCTTTAACTTCCGCCCCGATCGCGCCCGGCAGCTAACCCAAGCCTTCATTGACCCCAACTTTAGTGGCTTTGAACGGGAATTGATTACGCCATTAGCCTTTGTCACCCTGACTCAGTATGATGCAAGCTTCAATTGTGGTGTGGCCTTTCCGCCGCAAAACCTCGACCATATTCTTGGGGAAGTGATTGCTGAGCATGGCTTGAAACAACTGCGAGCCGCAGAAACAGAAAAGTATGCCCACGTCACCTATTTCTTTAATGGGGGGTTGGAAGAGCCATTTCCAGGGGAAGACCGGATTTTAATCCCAAGTCCGATGGTGGCCACCTATGATCAAGCCCCAGCCATGTCGGCGGCAGCGGTTACCGAGGCTGTGAAAGGGGCGATTGAAACCCAAGAATATGCCCTTGTGGTGGTAAATTTTGCCAATCCAGATATGGTGGGGCATACTGGCCAAATGGCAGCAACCATTGAAGCGATTGAAACCGTGGATCGCTGCGTTGGGGTCATTGTTGAAGCGACCACAAAAGTGGGGGGAACCCTGCTCATCACTGCGGATCATGGCAATGCTGAGTATATGATTGATGCCGATGGCAATCCGTGGACTGCTCATACCACCAATCCAGTGCCGTTTATTCTTGTAGAAGGCGAAAAACGTAAAATTCCTGGGCATGGCGCACAGGTCGTTCTACGGGAGGATGGTTGTCTGGCGGATATTGCACCAACAATTCTTGAAATTTTGGGCTTGCCCCAGCCAGTGGAAATGACGGGGCGATCGCTCATTGTGAGCGCCCCCTACGAAAGCCGCCTGAACCGTACACCCCTCTCCGTCAAGCTTTAACTCATGAGGGGTTCGGGGAGTAATACGTCCCGCGCTATCGCCGTAGGATCAGCCTCGGGAGGATGTCACGAGGCACTACGTCAGCAGCTTAGATACCGGAACCGTTCAAAAATTCCTCAATGGCGCGATCGCTGAGGCGACAGTTGCGACCTTGCGCCAATACTGGCACCTTTTCCTGCTCTTGCTGTTGATTTTGTAGCGCCTGCACCTGTTTTTCTAGTAGTTCAATGCGGTCTAGCAAGTAGCGAATTGCCTCTGCCTCTGAGTCTGGTAGCTGGCCATGCTCTAGAGGGGCGATTTTGGCTCCGGCGCGATACACTACCCGCCCAGGAATACCCACCACCGTACAGTCGGAGGGGACATCCCGCAACACCACTGACCCTGCGCCAATGCGGACATTATCGCCAATCGTGAGATTGCCTAAGATCTTTGCGCCTGCGCCCACCACGACATTTTCACCAAGGGTGGGGTGCCGCTTGCCCGTTTCCTTGCCTGTACCACCGAGGGTCACTCCCTGATAGATCAGGCAGTAATTGCCCACAATTGCGGTCTCGCCAATCACAACCCCCATGCCATGGTCAATAAAGACCCCTTTGCCAAGGGTTGCGCCCGGATGAATTTCAATGCCCGTTAGAAATCGTGCTAAGTGCGACAGAGCACGGGGTACAAAGGGAAGCCCAAGCCGCCATAACCAATGACTAAAGCGGTGCAAGACAATTGCCTGTAAGCCCGGATAGCAGAACAGAACTTCTAGCCAGTTGCGCGCTGCTGGGTCGCGCTCAAAGATGATCTGAAAATCGGCCTTTAGGACACTTAGCACAGCAAGCTCCTTCGCTGCGGTTGGCAACGTTGTGCATTTTTGATCTTAACAATTTGTTGCCCAGTTGGCGATCGCCACCAAGGGAATCCACTGCCCAGAAGCACACAAAATATAAGATAAGATAGTCTTTTCATCTATTAAGGCATACAGTTTCAATCCTCGATCGCCCCGTTGGCGAAGTTGTATTTACCGAGGTCGTGCCAGAGACCCGCATAATACCCCATTTGGGGGGTGGCTAACTTCTCTGCCAAGGTGCGCGATCGCGCCGCCACTTTTTGTAAGTGATGTGCAAGACCATGCCAGTCTCCAGATGCATTAGGGGTGTGGGCATAGGCCGACGGTTGAGTCATGATTAGTCAGCGGTAGGGGTTAGAACCGGTGGCTGTTACACTTTTGCAACGGTTTTCAGCGAACTTTATGATAGATGATAAAATCGAATTAGAAAAAAATTATAGAGTTTAGGAGTTACACGCATCACTCAGTAAATTCCATGGCACTTTGGCTATCATCATTACTCTGGGCATTACAGCCAATTTTGGTTCCCCTTTGCTTTTGTGGGGCATGGCTACTGCTAGCACTCCTCGCATGGAATCTTTGGCGGTTTTTTCAGGAGGGTTTGGCGATCGCCCAGCGAATGCACAAAATTCCCTGTTCACAGTGTCGGTTTTTTTCTGGAGACTATCGCCTCAAGTGTTCTCTCCATCCTGACTGGGCAGCAACAGAAGCGGCAATTCACTGCCCAGACTATGACATTCACTAATTACTCTCTAACATTAACATTTCACCATTGCCTACGTTTGGAAAGGGGATAACATTGCCTGCACAGTATCCGCAATTAGTCATCTCCACAGAAGCCAGCACCTACATTGTTCCCCTCACCCAAGGAAACTCGTGGGTCATTGGTCGGGGCAAAGACTGCACTATCGTCCTAGCGGATCGCTGGTCGTCTCGACGTCATGCCATGGTGCAGCGTTTAGACACCGAAGATTATTACCTCATTGACCTAGGTAGTCGCAATGGCTGCGTCCTCAATGGCCAAACCATTCAAGTGCCGACCCTCCTAAAAACCGGCGATCGCTTCATCATTGGCAAAACAACCCTTGAGTTTCGCACTGACGAAGCCGTCTCAACCATGCCGCCAGAGACCCCTACTGCGCTCCAACCGCTTGTCCTGATCATTCAACCCCCGGGCATCCAAGTCCAGATTTGGCAAGAACTATTACGCAGTCAAGGGTTGCAAGTCGTCGTTGAATCCGGAAAAATTAACAGTCGCCGCATTATTAGTGATTTTATTAGTGTCATGCACCGGAATCCTGACATATTGATGTTAGATTCCCAGCTAGAAACGCCGGATATTAGCAAGCTCTTAGAATGGGTCAAGGCCACCTATCCCAAGCTGCGCAGTTTTATTATTGACCGCTACGATAATCACATCTCCCCCATGCAGCGGCAATGGGCAACCCAGTACGGTGCCATTGATTGGTTGCCCGCACTGCCGGATGACAACTTAACCATGTACGGTGCTGAAGTTGCCGCCCAGTTAAAGCGTGTTCTCAAAGCCTTGGGTCGCAGTCAGCTAGAACAAGACAAGCTAGCCGTTTCACTGCTTAACCTGCAACTAGCCACCAATGATGATTTACCCTCGCAACTGCTCAGCGAGTATATCAATCAGCCGCCGTCTCTGCCCCAATAACTGCAGGTAATTGATCCACCTCAAAATACTGATAAAAGCGTTCTGTCACCTGTAGCGTATAGGAGCGGCCATGGCTTTCCCGCCGCCGTTGCACAAAACCGAGCTCCACTAGCTCATGAATGTGTTGATAGGCACTGGAGCCACGCAGTTCAATCAGTTCTGTTTGGCGAATGGGGCCGCGCAAGGCAACCATCGCCAAGGTACGCTGCACCGCAATCCCCAACTCAACAGGCACTAAAGACTGTACGAGGTCTTGATAGCGAGGCTTCAATTGCAGGCTATACTTCCCCTCTACTTCGACAATTTCTAAGGCTGTTTGGCGGTGAGCATAGTCATTGAATAGCTCAATCAGAGCCAGCTCCACAGCCGTTGCCTCGTGACCTGCTAGATCTGCCAATTGGTGAAGCGTGAGAGGCTGAGCTTTCAGATACAGGATGGCTTCCACCCGCATTGTTAGCTCTGCTAGGTCAGCGATGGCTGAGTCATGGGCAGGGGGGTGATCCGGTTCAGGAGCCATTGGCACGCAAAGACCTTAGAACTAGGGAGGACAGTGCCAGTATTGTCGCAGGTTGATGACGGTGCCAAGAACAATGAGGGCGGGGGTTTGGATGTGCTCCTGCTCACAGGTGGCGATCGCGTCCGCGAGAGTAGTAACAACGACGCGCTGCTGCGGTGTTGTACCTGCTTCAATAAAGGCCAAGGGGGTTTGGGGCGATCGCCCCCCCGCTAACAGTGCAGGCACAATGTCCCCTAAATGGTGCAACCCCATATAGATCACAATCGTATCCACCGCGGTTGCCAACGCGGCCCAATTCACTCGCGGCTGATAGCGACCTGCTGCCTCATGGCCTGTTACAAAGACTACAGACGAACTAAAGTCACGATGCGTCAGCGGAATCTGCGCATAGGCCGTTGCCGCAATGCCACCGGTCACTCCGGGCACTACCTCCACCGGAATCCCTGCTTGCACCAAGGCCAGACACTCCTCCCCACCACGGCCAAAAATAAAGGGATCTCCCCCCTTAAGGCGTACGATCACCGCGTGCTGCTGCGCCAACGCAATCAGGCGCTCGCTAATTTGCTCTTGAGACAGAGTATGGTTACCGCGCCGCTTCCCCACATGAACCTTCAACGCACGAGGGTTGATAATTCCAAGAATTTCTGGACTGATGAGGGCATCGTAGAGAACCACATCGGCGCACTCTAAGAGGCTTTTTGCCCGCACGGTTAAAAGGCCAACATCCCCTGGGCCTGCCCCCACCAAATACACCTTGCCGACAATTGCTGGTTTACTCATGCCTTTAGTCTATCGCCAACAATTCTGGGGGTAAGTTCTCCCACCCCTGCCCTTTACGGACTAAGGCCGGTGGCTCCACCGTGAAGTCAAGAATGCTAGACATTTGTTGTCCGGGTGGCTCACCCGTATCGAGGATGAGATCCACACGCTTATCAAGCGTATCAAATAGCTCAGCGGTATTGATATAGTAGGTTTGGTCATCAGGCAACCGTGCTGAGGTTGAAATAATCGGGTTGCCAAGTCCCGTGAGCAGCGCTTGGCTGACCGCATGATTCGGCACACGAATTCCTGTGGTTTTTCGCTTAGGATTTTGGACTAAACGGGGTACCAGCTTAGTGGCTGGCAGTAAAAACGTATAAGGCCCCGGAACCAAGCGGCGCATCAGCCGATATGCCGCATCACTCACGTAGGCGTAATGGGCAATATTAGACAGCGACGAGCATAAAAACGTCACTGGCTTATCGTTCGAGAGTTGCTTGAGTTGGCGTACCCGCTGTACGGCTCCTTTATTATTCATGTCGCAGCCAATGGCATAGACCGTATCCGTGGGATACAGCATAATCGCCCCCTGCCGCAGCGCTGCCACAATTTGCTCAATGGTGCGCTGTTGTGGATTAACGGGGTGGAGGGTAAAAATCTCTGCCATGTTGGTATCTATGGTACACCTAGGTAAACACGGCAGTGCGGTTTCCATAGACCAGAACGCGGTTTTGTAGGTGAAGGCGCACGGCTCGCGCCAGCACAATGCGCTCTAGATCTTTACCCTTGCGAATCAGGTCGGCCACCGTATCGCGGTGGCTCACAGGAACCACAGCTTGCTCGATGATTGGGCCTTCATCTAGGTCAGCCGTGGCATAGTGGGCTGTTGCCCCAATAATTTTCACTCCCCGCTCATGGGCACGATGGTAGGGGTTTGCACCCGCAAAGGCAGGTAAAAATGAGTGGTGAATGTTAATCACCTGTGAAAACTGCTCTAAAAACTGGGGGCTGAGGACTTGCATATACTTTGCCAGAATGACTAAGTCAATCTTGTAATCGTTCAGAAGCTGTAGTTGCTTGGCCTCTGCCATAGGCTTAGTGTCTGGTGTGACCGGAATGTAGTGAAAGTCAATGCCAAACTGCTCGGCGATGGGACGCATCTGTTCATGGTTACTGAGAATCAGCGGAATCTCTGCGGGTAAATCTCCCGCCCGCTGTCGCAGGATCAAGTCCCAAAGACAATGCTCCTGTCGGCTCACCCAGATCGCCAAGCGGTAGGGCACATCTGAGGCTCGGAGTTGCCAGCGTACCCCCTGCCAACTGGCAAAGAGTTTCTCTCGCTGGGCATAGTTAATAAACGTGGCGCCAATTTGCTCGCGGGGAATGCCAAACCCATCCAGTTCCCACTCCAAGCGCGACAAAAAGATACCGGCCACTGCATCGGTATGGTGATCGGCATGGATGATGTTGCCGTTGTAGCGATAGACAAACTGCGCCAGCTTAGCCACTAGTCCTCGTTGATCGGGACAGGAGATGGAGAGGGTCATGGTGGGCGATGGCATGGGCACCTCGGTCAAGATGGGTAACGGTCTCAGAGGGTTTAAGGGCGATTTGTATTCTACTGCGGCAGCTGAGATTGTCTGTGCGCTGCTTGGCCACAAGCAAAAATTTTCCCCTACAATCAGAACAAGGGTCTAAGTAATTATACGGATTTAGGGATGTCTATACCGCAGAGTGATGGGTTTGAGTATTCACTGCTCTCAGAGCGAGAACTACAAGTACTAGAGCTAGTGGCTGCTGGCTTGACCAATCATGATATTGCTCAAAAGTTAGACATCAGTAAGCGGACAGTCGATAACCACATCAGTAATATCCTGACCAAAACAAAGTCAGAAAATCGTGTGGCCTTAGTCCGCTGGGCACTGGCGTGGGGCAAGGTTTGCTTGGATAATGTAAACTGCTGTGCCTTGCCGACCTCCACCGAAACCACACCACCAGCGCTATGAAGGAGCAGGTGTACTACAACAGCCAAATGCCCTTGGCGGTCTATCGGGAAATGGCAGCACACCTAGGGCTGCTAGAGGGCGTGGAGGTGCGCTTACTGCCCCAAACAAGTCCCCAGTTTGACTACTCCCTCAGCCAAGTTGCTGGGGTTGCCCTAGGGGTTCCTGAGAGCCTACCCCCTACCTTAGTGCGTCAGCTAGAGCACATCCTACAGCACTATGGCGATCGCTACGGCGGATGGCAAACGGTATCTTCCACTTAAGGATTGACATCGGTTGAGAGCGTCCCCCCCGCAAAAGTTAGAATAGTTTTGTTTTCTTGGAGTTTAGGATCTTGGCTCAAGGATTGCGAGTAGGGGTTTTAGGGGCAACGGGTGCCGTTGGCACCGAAATCCTTGGCATTTTAGCGCAGCGATCGCTCCCCATCGCAGACTTACGCCTGCTGGCTTCACCGCGCTCAGCAGGGCAAACCCTGACCTTTGCTGGTACCCCCCTCCCAGTGCAAGCCGTGAGTGCTGAAACGCTGCAAGGGCTAGATTTGATTTTAGCCTCTGCCGGAGCTAGCGTCTCGCGGCAGTGGTTACCCATTGCTGTTCAGGCCGGGGCGATCGCCATCGATAACTCTAGTGCCTACCGCATGGAGGCCAATGTGCCCCTAGTGGTTCCAGAAGTGAATCCCCAAGACTTAAAAGATCATCAGGGGATTATTGCCAACCCCAACTGCACCACCATTCTGATGACAGTGGCGCTATGGCCGCTGCACCAAGTCCGACCCATTCGGCGAATTATTGCCGCAACGTACCAATCTGCCAGTGGTGCCGGTGCCAAAGCCATGCAAGAACTCAAAGACCAAGCCCTTGACATACTCAAAGGAAACCCTCCCCGCACAGCAGCGTTTCCCTATCCCTTGGCATTCAATCTCTTTCCCCATAACTCGCCTCTTAATGACCAAGGCTATTGTCAAGAAGAAATGAAAATGATCAATGAAACCCGCAAAATTTTCCATACCCCTGACCTGCGCTTGAGTGCCACCTGTGTGCGGGTGCCTGTTCTGCGCGCCCATTCTGAAGCACTCAATGTCGAATTTTTTGAGCCGTTTCCTCTAGCCGAGGCTCGGAATCTCCTGCAGCAGGCGGCGGGGGTAGCGTTTGTTGAGGATTGGGAGCGCAACTACTTCCCGATGCCCCTTGAGGCCACAGGTAAAGACCCCGTCTTTGTGGGACGACTCCGGCAAGACCTCTCAGAACCCAATGCCCTAGAGTTGTGGTTGTGTGGCGATCAAATTCGTAAAGGAGCAGCCCTGAATGCGGTGCAAATTGCTGAGTCCTTAATTGCACAGGGTTTAATTTAAGATCAATGGCTGATGTGAATCTCAAACGTCAACAGCACCCTCGCGAAGCCCTTGATCGGCTGGTGATTGAGCGGCTGCTTCAAGAAGACATGAGCGACTACAATTTGGCGGAGTTAGGCCGCCTGCTCATTCGCTACGAGGGGTTTCCTGGAGCCGAGGGCATTAAGACACAGCTAGCCAACATTCTGGAACGGTGGGGGTTGACAGAGACTGAGCTTTTTGAGCGCACCCGCGCCATCCATGCCAAAGGGGGAATCTATAAAGTTGGCAGTAACAAGCGGGAGGATTGGACCTAGACCATCAGCTTAAGGACTATTGGGTTGTTAAAAAATCTTAAAGGCTAAAGTTGGTAGAAAAATCTTACAATCGGCGCTCAGGAAGAGCTAGAGGGCTTTCTGGAGCTGGCACAAAAATGATAGAGTACAAAAAATTCCCATTTAAACTGCTGTAAATCCTGTCCTCTTGAGAAGGGAGTATTCATCACTTTGGAGAGCCATAAAGAGAAAATTCTCGTCGTTGACGATGAAGCGAGTATTCGCCGCATCCTCGAAACCCGCCTATCCATGATTGGTTACACCGTGGTTACGGCGGCTGATGGCGAGGAAGCTCTAACCACATTTCGGCACGAACAGCCTGATTTAGTTGTGCTGGACGTGATGATGCCCAAGTTAGATGGCTATGGCGTGTGTCAGGAACTGCGTAAAGAGTCCGACGTGCCGATCATTATGCTCACGGCGTTGGGGGATGTGGCCGATCGCATCACGGGTCTGGAACTTGGGGCAGATGACTATGTGGTCAAGCCCTTTTCGCCCAAGGAACTAGAAGCGCGGATTCGCTCGGTTCTACGGCGCATTGAAAAGACCACCACCTCAGGTATTCCCAGTTCCGGTGTCATTCAGATTGGCAATATTCGCATCGATACCAATAAGCGGCAGGTGTATAAAGGGGATGAGCGCATTCGCCTAACGGGAATGGAGTTTATGCTTTTGGAACTGCTGGTGGGGCGTTCCGGGGAGCCATTTTCTCGGGGGGAAATTCTTGAGCAGGTATGGGGCTATACGCCGGAGCGGCACGTGGATACCCGGGTCGTAGATGTTCATATCTCCCGACTACGGGCTAAGCTAGAGGAAGATCCCAGTAATCCGGAGTTAATTCTCACGGCGCGGGGGACGGGGTATCTATTTCAGCGCATTATCGAACCCGGTGAAATGCTGAATAAAGCCCAGTAGTTCGTCCTAGTGCGATTCCCTCATCCAGAGGCGGGTACATCATGAAACGCGGCTGGCGATGGTCTGATGTCATTGGCTTAGCAGTGACACTGGTGGCACTCAGCAGTGTGGCCATTATGCAACGGCGATCCCTAGAGACCCTGCAAGACCCATCGGGGCAAGTGCTTACGGAGGCCGAATACCAGCGGCAAACTGCCCAGACCATTGCCCAGATGGAGGCCTTGGCGAAGCTACCGGCCTTGGGGTTTGATAATCTTGTGAGTGATTGGGCGTTCCTACAGTTTTTGCAATTTTTTGGTGACTCTGATGCCCGCCGTGTCACTGGCTATGATCAGGTGCCTGCCTTTTTTCGTGTGATTGTAGCGAAGGATCCGCGCTTTGTCCAAAGCTACCCTTACCTTTCAACGGCAATCACGGTCTATGCCAGTCAGCCCAAAACATCGGTAGAACTCATGGCGCAGGGCTTAGCCCATCTCGACCCCCACTATCAACCGAGTGCGTACCTAGTGTGGGTGTTTCGGGCCATGGATGAGTTGCTCTTTTTAGGTCAGGGGCTGGCGGCGGCTCAATCCTACAATCGCGCGGCGGAGTGGGCAGAACTACAAACAGACCCACACATTCGGGAGGCGGCGCCCTACTATCGATCGCTGGCGCAGACCCTCCGCAATGACCCTGATAGTCGCATGGCGCAAATTAACGCTTGGATTTGGGCGTTGGTGAATGCTGTGAGCGATCGCTCCCGCGAAACCGCCATTGAGAATATTGAACGCTTGGGGGGGGAGGTCTCTCGCCTTCCCGATGGCAGTTGGCAAATTCGCCACCCTGAAGATTTGCGGTAACGATCGTGGAGCGCACTATTGCCGAAATTAATGCCAAGATTCGCAGTGGCCATGCTATCGTCTGGACGTTGGCAGAACTCAAAGAACGCCTCGAGAGCCTTACTGTGGCCGAAGCCACCCAGCAGGTGGACGTCATTACAACGGGTACCTTTGAGCCAATGGAGTCCTCCGGTGCCATCATTAACCTTGGCCCGACGGATCCCCCCCTCAAACTGCGGCAGTGCTGGTTAGATGGCATTCCTGCCTACAGTGGCATTGGCGCCGTTGATCTCTATTTGGGAGCGGCGCAGTCTGTGGATCTGAATCCAGAGGGAGGGGAAGCGGATACCCTGCGGGAGCGCGGCGGCGGTCATGTCATTGCGGATTTGATTGCGGGCAAGGCTATCCCATTACGGGCGCTGGGGCACGTCACTGACTGCTATCCGCGCGCCAGTCTGGAAACCATGATTAGCAAGGACACGATTAACCAGTTTTACCTCTACAATCCACGCAATCTGTACCAGAACTTTATTGTTGGGGTCAATGGTGGCGATCGCCCCCTCTATACCTATTTAGGCCCGCTCCAGCCCCAGTTAGGCAATGCGGTTTATGCCAGTAGTGGTGCCCTCTCACCACTGTTAAATGATCCGTACCTGCGCTTAGTGGGCATTGGCACCCGGATTTTTCTTGGGGGTGGCATTGGCTACATTGCCTGGGAGGGAACCCAACACTTCCCTTTACAAAAACGCCTCGCAAACGACACGCCCATTGGCCCAGCGGCAACCCTTGCCCTCATTGGCGATGCCAAGCAGATGGACCCCTTTTGGGTGCGCGGCTGTTACTTCAAAAACTATGGTGCGTCCCTGATGTTAGGGGTGGGGATTCCCCTGCCAGTGCTGGATGAAGAGGTGATTGCTCGCTGCGCCATTCGCGATGAGGACGTGGTGGCGCCAATTATTGATTTTTCAATTCCGCGCCGGGTTCGTCCCACCTTTGGCGTAGTGAACTATGCGCAATTAAAGTCCGGCACTATCAAAATCGACGGGAAAACTGTGCGCACTGCCCCGCTCACCAGTCTTTACTTTGGCCAGCAGATTGCGGAGCGCCTCAAGGAATGGATTCTTAAGGGTGAGTTTACCCTTGCAGAAGCGGTGGCTCCCTTGCCGGGCGATCGCGCCTTTTTGCCCCAACAGTCATGGACCACGCCTAGCACTCGGGAATAATCCATCACCCATCGCGCTCAGCCAGGGTAACGGCCATCAAGCCTCCGAGCAGGGGATAGTGTCGAATGGCGTGAAACCCGGTCGCCTGAATCATGGCACAGAGGTCTGCCGGTTTGGGGAAGGCTTGGATACTTGGCCATAAATAGTCGTACTCAGTGCCAAAATCGTGGGCTTGGGCCGTTGGCACCACCCACTGCTGGAGATACCATGCTTGGAACTGCTCAAGCGCAGGGGACTCGGGGTGGCTGAACTCAAGAATGGCTATCTGTCCTTGGGGTTGCAGGAGCCGGTACATTTCCCGCAATGCCTGCGGAATACTAGCCACATTGCGTAAACCGTAGCCCATGGTAATGGCTGCAAAGGTGCGATCGCCATAGGGAACGACAAGGGCATCGCCTTGAACCCATTGAATTTGTGGGTACCCTAAACTGCGTTGCTGGGCAATGGCTAGGGGTGCCGCCGCAAAGTCCAAGCCAATCACCTGCCCTTGGCGACCGACCCGCCGTGCCAGTAAGCGGGTCAAATCTCCAGTGCCACAGCACAGGTCTAGCGCCCTAGCTCCCGCTTCTAAGTGTAACCAATCCACCGCCATCTGTTTCCAGACGTGGTGCAAGCCAAAACTTAGGCGATCGTTGAGGCGATCGTACAGCGGGGCAATCCGCTCAAACAATGCCCGAACATCGGTCATCAGAACCTCCAACACCCCCCGCGTGAACAACAGAGGAGGATGTCATCATAAACTACCCCACCGCATCGATGGGGAATTCCGCAACACTCAGCTAACAATGATCCGTGGCTGCGCCGTTTATCATAAAAATTGTGTTCTCCCGACCCGTGGCCGTTCTTCCATCATCGCAACCGGAACCGCTCTATGGCTAGCCTGTTTGATCAAAATTTTCGCTACACCGATCGTGCCCGTGCCATCTTCAAAGAATTACAGCGCAATCTTCACCCTATCTATATGGAGCTCCTAGAGGAGGGATTTTCTCCCCGCGAAATTACAACCTTGGTCACCAGTGCCGCGGCTCAAACGGAACACGCTGCCATCTGCGAATGGGAAGAAGCCACCGTTTGCCCAAGCAGTACCATTGAATCTGAGACCTCCCATAACACTAGTGTCTAAGACAGCAGCGATTCTTGAGATTGAATCCCTCACGGTTCACTATGGGGGAATCTGTGCCCTGACAGAGGTCAGCCTCAGTATTGCCGAGGGGGAATGCATTACCCTAGTGGGCGCAAACGGTGCCGGTAAGACCACACTGCTGCGGGCTATTTCTAAGTTAGTCCCCCTCAGTCAAGGGGTGATTCGTTTTCAAGGACAGTCACTACAGCGGCGATCGCCCCATGAACTCGTCCGCCTAGGCATTGCCCACTGTCCTGAAGGACGGCAGATATTAGCACAACAGCGAGTTCGCGATAACCTTTTGCTGGGTGCCTATACCCGTCATGACCCCATCCAAGTGAAACAAGATCTCGAGCAACAACTCACACGCTTTCCACGCTTGCGGGATCGTCAGCACCAATTGGCGGGCACCCTCAGCGGTGGTGAACAGCAAATGTTAGCCATTGCCCGCGCCCTGATGAGCCGCCCGCGCCTACTCTTGCTCGATGAACCTAGTTTAGGCCTAGCCCCCAATCTGGTGCAGGACATTTTTACGATTTTGGCAGAGCTGCGGCAGCAAGGTATCACAATACTTTTGGTAGAGCAAAATGCTCATCTTGCCCTGCAACTGGGCGATCGCGCCTATGTGCTTGAAGCTGGAAAAATTACCTTGAGTGGCACGAGCGCAGAACTGTTGCAGGATGAACGAGTGAAGCAAGCCTATCTCGGATAGTGATATGATTGATAAGCTGGACGTGTGGCTCAGTGGATAGAGCATCAGATTCCGGTTCTGAGGGTCGGGGGTTCGAATCCCTCCACGTCCGTAATGGAGACAAGCCATGAGTGAACAGATCACCGCTAGTGAAGCCAAGCAAATCATGGATATTCTCAAGGAATTGCACGGCGATATGAAAGCGGTCAAGTCTGAACTCCAGGCATTGACCATGGAAGTCAAAGTTAACCAGACGAAGAACGACGAGCAATTTAAGGCGCTCAATGAGAAGGTTGAGGAGTTACGGGATAGGCAGCGGGCGATCGATAACCGTCTGTGGAGTTTCATTGTGGCGTTAATTTTGTTGCTGGCCGGTGGGTTGGTGAAGCTCACACTGTTCGACAAGATATGACCTATGGGCTTCGGTGATAGCCACAATGTTGAGCGATGTGAAAAGAGGAATATCCTGAAGCAAGAGCAAGGAAGAATGATGGCGGCTAAAGGGATTAACTTAAGTAGCCAATGGAAGGCTAAGGCGGCGGCTATCTATGCCGCTACGTTTGTCAGTGGAGGCAAGTCATGAGTGAGCAGATCACAGCCAGTGAAGCCAAGCAAATCATGGATTTACTACAATCCATGGATAAGAAGCTAGATGTCCACATCGCTAGAACAGATGAGCAATTCAAGACGGTGAAGGCTGAAATTAAGGCGCTAGATGACAAGGTTGAGGCGTTCCGCTCTGAGCTGCGAGACAATGTTACCGAGCTACGTAGCCAACAGAAGACGACGGATGCAAGGTTATGGGCGTTCATTGTGGGGCTGGTCACTCTAGTGGGTGGTAGCGTGATTAAGGTGCTCTGGTTTGACCGTGCCTAAAAAGAGCCATCAACACGAAAGCAGCACAGATCACGGCGAATCCCGTGAATTAGCTGATACTGAGCTACTGTTCCAGACATCCTCTCAGTTTGCTGCACACAGTGCCAGACCCCGTTCACATCGGGTATGGCTGGAAGCCCCGTACTTCAGTGCGGGGAGGAAAGCTCCTTTAGCAACTTTAGTTGCCTTAGGTTATAATTGTACTGCGGACACCAGAAACGGTTGTTTAAGGCACTGGTAACGGTCGATTGGGGGTGTTGTAAACCACCCCAGAGGCTCGTGGTTGGCTTGCTAACTGCAGGGCTACTAAAAGCTCCCTGCTTTGGCTGGGAATAGTTTACAGATTGTTTTGGCATACTCTGTCCAGCGACCACTGCCCCAGTAGCGAAAACAACTGGTTTGGGAGGTCAACAGATAAAGCAGCGCTTCTTGGTACTCCGCTGTTTGGGTGATCTGGGGATCTGCTGCAACTAACGGATCGTAGCGACGATGGAACTCACGACTAAGCTGCTCCATGGGTTGCAGCACGGTTTCGTAACCCTTGACCCAACTAATGTGGTTTGTCCACGATGTGCCTGCCATCGAAAAGTGGGGGTCAGTGGCACTCAGCTGGGCGATCGCTACCGCCACTGCCTCTGGTGTACAGGAGGTGCTATCGACGTATTGCCAGAGTTTGTGCTGCTGTACCGCTTGCACGCGCGGAAACTGCGCAGCAGTGATCCCCTTGGCGGCTAATAGGGCAAGGTATTCACTGCCGTTGAGTCCCACAACCCCTGCTGCTGCCTGTGCTTTTAGCTCGTGCCACACCGGCATAAAGTCGCGGGGATACTCATTCATCATCACACCGCCATTTTCACCATCTGCAATTTGGGTCACACAGGGCGGGGCGATCGCCCCAGACCAATAGGTCGCCAGATGCTTCGCCTCATGGTAGGGCTGCATCTGCGCCACCAGCTTCGTATCTGACCCTTGGGTTTTAATCAACACGGTGATCTCGCTAACCTCGCCCTGAGAATTCCGCGCCACTAGACGATTGGGTACGTATTTTGCCGTGGCACTCAGGGGTGAGCCATCCAACTGCTCAACACTGTGCTCCTGCACCAACAACCAACGATAGCCACAGCGTTTGAGGCATTCCACGAGTGTAAACAGGGTATCAGGGTGATTGGGCAAGTGCATTTCCGGCAGCGAAAATCCCTGTACCCGCTGCAGCGCCTCAACCCCAAATAAAGCCACAAACTGATGCTGCCAAGCACGCAGGTGTAACTCAATGTCAGGGATCGGAGTAGAGGGAATAACCGCGTGCCCCCAGCAGGTGCCAAGCCACTCCACGTAAGGCGCATAAGTCGCCTCTACCGTAATGCGGCGCAGAGCATCCAGCACCCCCTCCTGACCCATTTGCTGAAGTCCCCACAGTAAATTCCCGGAGTAGTCCAGCATAATGCGGGGCTGACAGCCCTCAGCCACAAGCTCTGGAATCCAGTCCCCCATACGTTGATAACACCAGAGGAAGGTTTGGGCGTTATGGTTATCCCCTTCGTGGGGGTGCTCCAGCATATACTGCAAGTGGCTGATTAAACGGCTATCATGTCCGGCGGGAATGGTTGGTTGATGCATGTGTAGGGCACAGGCGAAGCCCGCCCGAATGATACTGTAGTCCGATGGCACAAGGGGTTCGCTGGGTCGGAGGGCAGCCAGTTGCGCCTCCCAGCCACTCAGAATGGGTTGCCCCACTGGGGTAACCGCAGGCCATGGTAAAGAAAGATAGGGCATGACTTACGCTCGAAACACTTGGGCGGGGTCGAGACGCATCACCTTTTGCACAGCTAACAGTGATGCACTGACACACATCACCACCGTAGTACTAAAAACCGCGATCGCAAGCTGCGGCGTAATAATAATTTGAATAGCCCGTGCCTGCATGGTCCACATCCCTAGACCCAAACATAGCCCCAAGCCGGGCAAATAGCCAAGCACCGCCATCCACAATGCCTGCTCAATGATAATCCGGTATAGGTACCAGTCAGAAGCACCCATCGCCTTAAGGGTGCCATACTCCTGTAGGCGATCGCTCACAGAGGAGTACAGAATCTGACTCACAATCACCACACCCACAATCATCCCAACACCTGCCCCAAGCCCCAAAATAAAGCCAACACTGGTGCTGGCCAACCAATAGCGCCGAGTCAGCAGTTTCAGCTCCGCCGAACTGAGCACTGTATGGTTAGGTAAAGCTGCCTTGAGGCGCTGCTTCAGGTCAGCCAAGCTAGTCTCTGGAGACGCTTTGACCATCACGTAGGTAATGCGGCTGCTGGGTTCAATCAAGGGCAAAAAGGTAGGAGGCGGCTCCTTCTCATCAAAACGGGGAAAGTTCAGGTACAGGTTTGCTGTTTCTAACGATGTAAAAACATAAGGACTCGACACAATGGACTTAACCCCCCGCGTCCAGCCCAGCACCACCGCTGGATAGTTATTAATCTTAGCTGTTTGGTCTAGGGCAGTAATTGATAGGGCATCGAGGTCAATTTGATCCACCAGCACGGTGTAGGGCTTTTCTAATTCTGTTACCGAAGCGCCAGCTACCGTCCGCAACGGCAGTAATGAGCCTGTAGGTTCAAGACCGATGATCTGTACCGGATCAATATTAGCTGTTTCAGATCGCCGCCAAATGGCAGACTGCATCAGCAGAGGCTCCGCTGAGGCTACACCCTCCACCGATTTGGCATCAATGACCGTTTGATACTCAATGGGCAATGTTAAGCCAAAGTAGCGTAGCTCACTGGAGGCAATCCAAACATCTGCCTCGCTTTGGTTAATGAGCAGGGTTGCCGAACGGCCAAAGCCCTCCAGTAAGCCTGCTTGAATCGTGACTAGGCTGACCGCAAAGGTAATCCCCAGTTGAGCCACCAAAAAGCGGCTAAAGTCCTCTAACAGGTTTTTACGGGCAAGAGAAACCATTGCGCTATTATACTCTGTTTACTCTGTGGGGGGCACCTGTGTTTCCGCCTCCAGCCAACCCAGATAGGCAGATGAACCTGCAATGATAGGCAGGGCAATGATTTCTGGAACCTCGTAGGAGTGCCACTCCTGAAGGCGATCGCGCACCTGCGGAAACAGAGCATAGCGGGTTTTAATGAGCAATTGCCACTCCCTGTCCTGATGAACCTCTCCCTGCCAGCGATACATCGACTGAATAGGATAAATTTGTACACAGGCAGCGAGCCGAGCTTGCACCAGTTGCTGAGCTAACAGTGTTGCGTCCGCCTCTGTAGCAGTGGTTACAATGACAACACAGTACTGATAGATACTCGCCATAGCTCAACAACCGGCTCCTATCCGATACCCCCCAGCCCAACCTCTAATGGATATAGTAGTTGCCCGCAGGAATGTAAGGCGTTGGGTAAGCACACATAGGAGGCGATGGAGGATAGCCGGGATAACTCATACTTTGGATCATCACTGTTCCGGGCATACAGGCAACAGGCATCAAACCATTTTGTGCCATCACCTGATATGCTACTGGATTTCCTGTTTGCATGGTAGGAGGAAATACAGGAGGATAAACGGCGGGAGGGTATAAAATTGGTACTGGGGCAGTAGTAGTCTTAGGAACAACAATAAATAAACAACGTGCTCAACGCCTTACGGCATCAAAGGTAGAGGCACCCGCAGCGGCGATCGCCACCATCAGATCCCCCTCCCCTGTCGATAACCAATCTCTCAATTCCTAGGCCAACAAGACCGATAGCGCCTCATGTCGCATCAGTTGTGGATTGTCCATTGGTTTCTTGAACCCGCGAACCACCGCTTGAAAATGGTCATTGGCCTTACCCAAGTCATGAAGAAACGCCGCCAGCCGCGCCGTAGCCCGCAAGGTTGCAAAATCCTGAGATAGCCCAAACCGCTTGATTAATCCATCGCCCAATTCATCAAGTAAGGTCGTCACATCGGGTATGGCTGGAAGCCCCGTACTTCAGTGCGGGGAGGAAAGCTCCTTTAGCAACTTTAGTTGCCTTAGGTTATAATTGTACTGCGGACACCAGAAACGGTTGTTTAAGGCACTGGTAACGGTCGATTGGGGGTGTTGTAAACCACCCCAGAGGCTCGTGGTTGGCTTGCTAACTGCAGGGCTACTAAAAGCTCCCTGCTTTGGCTGGGAGTAGTTTACTGTTTATTTCTCCTGAAGGCCATGGCTTATGGGGCTACTCTAAGAATGATCCTTGTTAACTCAGGACTGACTTGCGCCTCCCATGGTATGAATTTTAAGGAAATTTGTTCCTTGGGGAGTTTGGGCAGGGAGACCCGCCATGATCAAAATTTTCTCCCCTGTGGCGGCTATGCCACGTTCTTGGAGCTGGGCTTCGGCAGTGGCAATCATGCCTTCAAAGGTCAGGGGCAAGGTGTCAAGCAAAATCGGTTTGACCCCCCAGAGTAAGTTCATCCAGTGATAGACCCGTGGGCGATCGGTAAAGGCTACAATAATGCACTTAACGCGCTCACCAGAAGCAATTGTGGCGGTGTATCCGGTTTCCGTAAAGCAGGCGATCGCCTTCAACTCCAAAATATTATCAATCGTAGATAGCGCCTCACCTAGGGCATGGGTTTCATCATTGCGGTAGGCGGGCATGTTTTCAAAATTTAACTGAGGTTCCACATCCGCAGCAATGCGCGCTAGCATCTGGACGGCGCGCACCGGAAACGCTCCCACGGCCGACTCCCCTGAGAGCATCACTGCATCGGTACCATCCAAAATGGCATTGGCAACATCACTGACTTCGGCACGGGTCGGACGGGGGTTGTGGATCATACTCTCCAGCATTTGCGTGGCAGTAATGACGGGAATAGAGCGGTAGTTACACTCACGGATAATTTGTTTTTGCAGCAGCGGTACTTTTTCCACCCGCATTTCCACCCCCAGATCACCGCGAGCCACCATAATGGCATCGGCAACCCCCAAAATCGCCGTTAGGTTTTCTACGGCTTGAGGCTTTTCAATTTTAGCCAAGATGGGCATATCACTGGCACCATGAGCCGCCAAGAATTCCCGCAATTCCCACAAATCTTCTGCACGGCGCACAAAACTAAGGGAAATAATATCTACCCCTTGGGCAATACCAAAGAGAATATCCTGCCGATCTTTTTCCGTTAGGGATGGCAACCGCAGGTTTAAGTCGGGTAAATTGACCCCTTTGCGACTTTTGAGGGTACCGCCCTGCACCACCCGACAGGTTACTACCTTTTCGGCAACGGCTTCCACCACTAATTCCATTAACCCATCATCGAGCAGCACCTGCATTCCGGGCTGAGCTTCTTCAGCAAGGTAGGGGTAGTCAATCCCAATGCCGCTGGTGCTCTCCGTTGCTTCTGCTAAGGGCAATAAATTAACCTGCGCCCCTTCCACCAGTTCAACAGAGCCGGATGGTAGCTGTCCGACCCGAATTTTGGGGCCTTGCAGATCTTGGAGCAGCGTTAGGGGGGTTGCCTGCTCATTCGCCACCTGCCGCAGTAGGGTAATAGTTTCGGCATGATCGCGATAATCGCCATGGGAGAAGTTCAGCCGCGCTACACTCATCCCCGCCGCGAGCAGTTGCGCGATGATGTCGCGGGAGCGGCTGGCAGGTCCGATGGTGGCGACAATTTTTGTCCGACGAAAGGAGAAGGTCATGGAAGCAACCTGCAAAACTTACTACTCACTATAGGGGGAGACCTTTAGCCCGCAGGGTAACCTAGACTGCACCTTGCCTTAAATTTTTGCTAAACATCCGCGACCAGATTTTCAACAGCTGCAGCCTCTCTTAACTGTGGTAATTTGAGCTCATCTTCACTGAGTCATCTATCGCAACACATGGTTGGCTATCTAATTTCCTTGGGTATCTTTACCGCAACCTTTGCCCTCTTTAGTTTGGGCTTAAATTTACAGTGGGGCTACACAGGGCTGATTAACTTTGGCCATGTGGGGTTTTTGGCCTTAGGCTCCTACACCACGATTTTGCTGGGGATTGCTGGGGTGCCGATGCTCTTTGCGGTTCTAGCAGGTGTGATTCTGGCAATGGGGCTGGGGTTTGTGATGGGGATTGCTACCCTGCGCCTACGGGAGGATTATTTGGCCATTGTCACAATTGGGATGGCGGAAATTGTCCGTCTGGTTGCCCTGAATGAAGATTGGCTGACCCGGGGTGGGCGGGGGGTCTATGGCTTTCCGTTACCTTTGGCACAGTTTGAGCCGAATCTGCCGACTAAGCTGGGGATGATTGCCATTTTCTGGGGGGTAGTGGTGGCCGCAGCAGTGCAGTGGTGGCAGTGGTTAGAGCGCCAGTACAGTCGGGGGCGATCGCTCCCCCCTTGGGGACTACCTGCCTACGCTGCTCTACTGGTTGCGGGGTCTGTGGGGTTGTGGCTGACCCTTGAACCACTGAGTTTAGGGCGTGGCCTTGCTATAGCACCGTTGGTGGTCACCCTGATCACCCTTGGCGGGGCGATCGCGCTGTTGGGTAGTCAATGGCGTGGGGTTCCAATCGTGCCCATAGGCTTAAATACCTTAGCGGCAGCGCTGGTGGGACTGGTGGTGCAAGCCTTAACCGTTGGCCTGTGGGATTTTAGCTATCGGGCTGGCCTGCTGTGGTTGTTAGTGTTGGTGCTAGCGATTGTGGTGTGGCAATTGGAGCGCTGGATCCATTCTCCGTGGGGACGAGTGCTCAAAGCCATTCGTGAAGATGAAGAGGTGGCCAAGGCGCTGGGTAAAAACGTGTTTGCGTATAAAATGCAGTCCTTGATGCTGGGAGGGGCGATCGCGGCAGTAGCGGGGTCATTTTATGCGTGGCAACTGACCTTTGTGAACCCCGATGGCTTTGTTTCCCTCATTACTTTTCAGGCATGGACTATTGTGGTGCTCGGCGGTGCTGGCAATAATATGGGTACCCTCTTAGGTGCCACTCTGTTTTGGGCCTATACTGCCTTAACACGCTTTATTCCCCTAGATGGGGGTCGCCTCGAAGCCTTGCGGATGATGCTCATTGGTGTGCTCTTGATCCTCTTGATGATGTGGCGACCACAGGGTATTTTGGGCAAAAAGGAGGAACTCAGCCTTGGTCGATGAACCATCCATTGCACCTGTTTCCAGTGGAGTCACTCAGTCACCTGACCCCAACCTGCTGGTGGCAACGGGATTGTGCAAGTGCTTTGGAGGCATTCATGCCGTCGATCATGCCGAAATTTCAGTGGCTCGCAATAGTATCACGGGTCTGATTGGTCCCAACGGCGCAGGCAAAACAACCCTCTTTAACCTGCTTTGCAATTTTATTCCCCCCGATCAAGGCCGGGTGATCTTTGACGGTGAACCCATTAGCCATTTACCCCCCCACCAAGTGGCGCTGCAGGGGCTACTGCGCACCTTTCAGGTACCGCGGGTACTGTCCCGGCTGTCGGTTCTAGAAAATATGCTCTTGGCGGCTCCCCGGCAAACCGGTGAACAATTCTGGAATAGTTGGCTCAAGCCCCTGCGCATTCGCCAAGAAGAACAAGAGTTACGGCAGCGTGCTTGGCATCTTTTAGAGTCTGTTGGACTAGCAGCTAAAGCCAATGACTATGCCGGTGCCCTTTCCGGTGGTCAGCGCAAACTCTTGGAAATGGCACGGGTGATGATGCATCGCCCGCGGCTTGTTCTGTTGGACGAGCCAGCGGCTGGTGTTAACCCTACCCTCATTAATCAAATCTGCGAGTATATTCTTCAGTGGAATCAACAGGATGGTGTCACCTTCCTGATTATTGAGCACAATATGGATGTCATAATGTCTTTGTGTCATCACATCTGGGTATTGGCAGAAGGTAAAAACCTTGCGAATGGCTCTCCCAGTGAGATTCAAACGAATCCTGATGTCTTGACAGCGTACCTAGGACAGTGATTTGGCATCAGGAGCAAAAAGATGGCACATCGCAAAAGCCTCATAGCGGTTGGCTGGACTGTTGCTACGTTTGTTGTGGCTTTATTTGCGGTGCCTGTGTACTATCAACCTACCCGCATCTGTGGGATGCCCTATGGCTTACTTGAGGTTTTTGGCAGTGTCCTTGTAGGCGCACTAGCAGTTTGTGGCTTTCTATACTGCCCTTTACGCCCCCTCTGGGCGAAAATTGTTACGTTTCTGCTGGCGGTTTTTGTCCTAGTTCAAGCGCTGCACCCAGTGCTTGGTTATGTAAACTACTCCCAGCTAAAGCAGGGAGCTTTTAGTAGCCCTGCAGTTAGCAAGCCAACCGCGAGCCTCTGGGGTGGTTTACAACACCCCCAATCGACCGTTACCAGTGCCTTGAACAACCGTTTCTGGTGTCCGCAGTACAATTATAACCTAAAACAACTGAAGTTGCTAAAGGAGCTTTCCTCCCCGCACTGAAGTACGGGGCTTCCAGCCCTACCCGATGTGATCTGCCTGTCCCGAGCCTCTTGAGCGCAGTGGCAGTGAGTCGCCCCTTCAGAGGCGGTAAAATACATACATGAGAATTACGCTGATTTAGCTGATTTATAAGTAGCTAGCAGCAGCGTAAGCTCTGTCGGGAGGTCTGTCATGCTAGTGATCCTGACCCAGAATCATATTCTACCGTCACAGTCTGTTTGCCAGTCCTGTCTCCTTGCCGATCGCCATGGTCAACCTCGCTGGAAAGAAGGTCAATTGCGGTGCGGTGCCCCTGTGTATGGTTCCTCAGAGCGGGGGTGTCAGCAGTTTCGCTGTCAGATGGGGTTTCATCTAGTTCAAGTGTCGGATTTGCCCGCTACCCTAGAACAAGACACCTAATCATTGTGAGGGCTACATTGTGACTTGGCGTGCCACAACAACGATCCCCGATCGCATCTTTGCTTGCTTGGCCTACCTCTTGCCCCTGTTTTACGTTATGCCGTTGGGGGGGTTCCTCTTTGAGATGTTTCCGCCGCTGCAAGCTTTATTTATCGTGGTGTTGCCTGTTGCCCTACTGTACTCCATTCCGTTTGCGGGGTTAATTGTATTTATGCTGCTGTACCTGCTGGTGGTTCGCAATTCCCGCATTAGTCTATTTATTCGCTACAACACGATGCAGGCAATGCTGATGGGGATTGCCCTGTTTATCGCGCAACTGGTGCTACAGCTTTTGACCCGCGTTGCCAGCTTTGAACTGCTGATGAAGGTATTGTTTAACTTTATTTTCATTGCAACAGTGGCAGGGGTTATCTTTGCCGTTGTCCAGTCTATTCGCGGCATTTATGCGGAAATTCCGACCCTCTCTGATGCTACAAAAAGTCAGGTTTTTTAGCGCTGAGGGTCGGTAGCAGCGCATCCACAAGGCGCTCAGGATAGACCCCTAAGGTGGTCCACTGCTTGGCTGCTGCAAGTCCTGCTTGGGCATGCCACCATACGCCCCCAAGGGTTGAGTGCAGCAGCTCCTGTTGTGCCAAGAGACCACCAATGAGGCCAGTGAGGACATCGCCACTGCCGCCACGGGCAAGGGCAGGGGTACTGGCGGGATTGATCCACAGGTTGCCAGCAGGGGTGGCGATCGCAGTGCGTGCGCCTTTGAGAACCACAAGACAATTGCTGTGAGCGGCTGCCGCTTGTACTTGCTCAAGGCGATCGCCCTCGGCACTTAGGTCGGGAAAGAGCCGCCGAAATTCCCCTAGGTGGGGGGTCAACACCAGCGGTGCGGCCAAGGGCCACGGGGAGAGGGCGGCTAAAATGTTCAAACCATCGGCATCCAGTACTGTGGGTATCCCCGCCGCTAACACCTGTTCGATAACGGTTGTGGCGGCAGTGGTTAAGCCCGGCCCACAGGCGATCGCCTGAACGCGTTGTAAATCTAAATCTGCTGGCAAGTGGGCGATCGCGCCTGTGTTGGTTTCTGGGCAGCCCACCACAATGGCATCGGGTACCCGCGCAAGCACCAAGGGTTTTAAGGAGTTGGGCACTGCCACCACCAGCATCCCCACCCCCGTACAGCGCGCTGCTAAGGCACTGAGGAGAATACTGCCACCAAAGCGCGCCGAGCCGCCAATGAGTAACAGTTGCCCCTGCCGATACTTATGGGTTATGGGGGATCTGGCGAGGGGTAACAGCTGCCAGCACTGGGAATCGAGGCAATAGCGCCGCGGCATCGTTCCTAGGACGTTATCAATGATGGTTGCAGGAATGTCAAAGGTAAGGAGTTCGGCCTCCCCCACCCACGGCAGCGCCTCATCCATCAGAAGCCCCCGCTTCCACAGGCCGAGACAGAGGGTGCGAGTGGCTTGAATGGCAGTTCCCAACACTGCCCCGCGATCGCTACACAGGCCAGAGGGCACATCGATGCTCAGCCGCGGCACACACCACTGATTCACCTGAGCAAAGGCAGCCCCTAGCTCATGACTGACAGACCGCTCTAGCCCAAAGCCAAACACCCCATCCACAATTAGGTTGGCCGTTGCTAGCTCAGCTACCTCGCTAGTGAAGGGAATGCCAAGAAAACGGGCATACTTGGCGTGATCCGCCGTTAGGGGTTTCAGGCGGCTAAAGGGTTGCCACACCGTTACAGTGTAGCCCCGGTGCCACAACTCCCGCGCCACAACCAACGCATCACCCCCATTGTGCCCAGGACCGGCCAGCACCCCCACCTTGGGATGGGTGGTGACCGGATAGAGGCAGCATAGACGATCGCTGAGGCGCTGCCCCACCTTTTCCATGAGAGCCGCGATCGGTAAGCCAGCCGCAAACATCGCTGCCTCGATCGCCTGCATTTCTGAGGTGGTGACGATGCTAGGAAAGGGTTGACTAACCATTAAACCCGCACCGACTGCCAATACTGACCAAGGGGCGCGGCATGATGGGCACCGGTGACCTGCGGCACATTCCCCGGAATCCCCAACTGTTGCCAGTAGGCCAACACCGCAAAGGCGATCGCCTCTTTGGCATCCACGGGTACCCCCGCCACTGCCGTGGTTTCTACTGGAATTTCCCCCAGATGTAGCCGTAGGCGTTCCTGCAAAAAGCCATTATGGGCACCGCCGCCACACAATAAGACCCGATCCGGTCGCCGGGGTAAAAAGCGCTCATAGCTCTGGGCAATACTGCGGGCGGTAAACTCCGTGAGGGTGGCTAACACATCGGCTGGTTTAAGGCCTAGGGCAGTGGCTTGCTCTAAACACTGCTGCCAAAATAGCCAGCCAAAGAGTTCCCGGCCAGTGGATTTAGGGGGCGGTGCACTAAAAAAGGGATGGCTCAGCCATTGCACCACTAACGCCTCACACACGTGCCCTTGCCGTGCCCAGTGCCCATCCGCATCGTAGCGCTGTTGTCCAGCAGAAAAATAACTCACCGCCAGATCAAGGAGGACGTTGCCAGGGCCAGTATCCCACCCCAGCACGTGATTGCCGCTTTGATCCTGTTGCTGGGGGAGGAGGTAGGCCACATTACCAATGCCGCCAATATTTTGAATACAGCGATACTCTTGGGGGTGCCCCAGCAGACACCAATCCACCCGCGGCACGAGGGGTGCCCCCTGCCCCCCTAGGGCAATATCCTGGGCGCGAAAGTTCGAGACGGTGGGAATGCCAGTGCGATGGGCAATCAGTTCACCGCGCCCCAACTGCACACTGTGACCGAGGCGATCGCCCGTGGGGGGACGATGGAACACCGTTTGACCATGGGAGCCAATCAGTTGCGCTGGCGGATAGCCCGTCTGGACGGTTAACGCGGCGGTAGCAAAGGCAGTAGCAATGGCATCGTCTAGTTCCGACCACGCCGCCATAGTGAGCGGCTCTGCGGCACAGACTGCTAAAATCTGCTGCCGTAACTCTGGCGGGTAGGGAACTGTGCAAAAATTTAGCACCTGCACCCGCAAGTCCAGTTGCCGCCCCTGCAACTCCACCAAAACTGCATCAATGCCATCCACCGATGTGCCGCTGATCAGGCCAATAACCCGCATGGCAACCTCCTATAAAAGTTGGTACTTCGTTTCCGCCAAGCGGTACAGGGGTCGCCAAACGAAGCGATTCGTCAGCACCACTAGGAGAGACATCACAACGGTGGACGCTAGCAATAGCGGAAAATCAGCCTTCACACTGGCTTCAGAGATAATTGCACCTAAGCCCAACGTCTGCTCCGTTTGGTTCTGAAACTCAACGTACTCACTGACAATGCTGGAATTCCATGCCCCCCCCACAGCGGTAATAATCCCCGTAATCAGGTAGGGGAAAATGCCCGGCAGAATAACAGTGCGCCAGCGTTGCCACCACGAGAGTTGATAGATCGTTGCCACCTCAAATAACTCCGTGGGAATGGCCTGTGCCCCAGCAATGACGTTAAAGAGAATGTACCACATTGTCCCCAGCATCATTAATGCCACAGCGCCAATTTCTAGCCCCCCCCCTAAGTTGGCCAACGCTAGCAGGAGCACCGGAAACAGCGCCGTTGCCGGCACTGACGCAGCAATTTGCACCAAGGGCTGGAGCACCTGCGCCGCCCGTGGATTGCGGCCAATGGCTACCCCTACTGGCACGGTCCACAATAGAGATAAAACTAGAGCAACACTGACCCGCACCGTGGTTAACACCGCACCAATGCCGATGAGTTGCCAATCGCGGATGCTGACGGTCGTCATTTGCACGGCTGAGGCAATGGTGCCCCAACCGACCACAGCAACAAACAAAAAGAACACGATCGGCAAAATAGGCACACTATGACTGCGAGGGGGAGCAGCGGTCGTCCGCTGTGCCCCTTTAGGGCGCAGGTAATTGTCTAGCCGTTCCCACACCGGCGTAAAGACCGTTTGATGAAAGGCACGCAGGGTGGGCGATCGCCGCAGAAAATCTAACACAAAAGACTTAGGCGTACTTTCGGCCTCGACCATCTCTATTTTGAACTTTTCCCCCCAAGCAATCAGTGGCCGCCAGACCACAATATCAACCACAATAATGACACCAATCAGCACCGCCAAGCCGTAAACCAAGGCAGCATAGTTCTGCTGGTTCGCCGCCTCCGCTAGGTAAGATCCCAAACCTGGTAGGGTAAAGGTTTGCTCACCAATCGTAAACGACTCGATCGCCATCAAAAAAAACCAGCCCCCCGCGACCGACATCACACTATTCCAGATCAAACCAATGGCTCCTGCGGGTAAGTCCAGCGTCCACACCTGCTGCCACCAGCCCAAGCGGTAGATTTTGGCCACCTCCCGCAATTCTCGCGGCACACTGATGAGGGATTGGTAAAAGCTAAACGTCATGTTCCAAGCCATGCCAGTATAGATGAGAATAATCGCCGCTAACTCCACCCCTAGGCGACTTCCCGGAAAAATCGCAATCAGCGCTAGGACAACGCCGGGCAAAAACGACAGCACTGGAATTGACTGCAAAATATCCAGTAGCGGTAGCAAAATCTTTTCGGCGGTGCGGTTGTAAAACGCCAAGTAAGAATACAACACACTAAACACTAAGGAAATGATGTAGGCAATTAGCATCCGTAGGAGCGTCTGCGCCGTATAACTGGGTAAGACGCTGGGACTGAGCTGAATGGTGATGGTAGGGTCATAGCTAGCGGTGAATTTTGCCGCCGTATTCACAATCCAGAAAATAAGCGTAATCAGGGCAAGAATAATCAAGCCGTCTTGCCACGTCCATGAACGGTTCAGGGTTTGATTATCGGGGGTGAGGGGGCGTGCCATGCGGTTCCTCCACGGGGCATCTTCACGAGGCAAATTATATCGCTCCACCGCCAATGTATCTGAGTGGGTCAATACAGCAGCATCACAGCGGCATCTGCTAAAGGTTCCTTTCCAGATCTTTCCAAAAGCAGATGCGGCATCGCAGTTAATCTCAACTGATCGAATATTAGAAATTGGGCTTGGCGATCGCAGTCATCTTATGCCAAGTTGCTTCTTGATAGGGATGGGTGGCAGTTGGCTCAAAACCCAAACAATCGCTCAAGCTACCTAACGGCCAAGATCAGCAGTTGCAGAGATCTTCAACGCAGCCCCGATCGCCCGTCAATCCGCTGCACTGTAATGCTAGCTGGAACACGCAGTGTAGCTAGGGGCAAATCGCCTAAGCGGTTGATGAATGTTCGGGATGATAGGCTGCGGCCTCTAAGCGGCACCCCATATAGGCAAGGGTGTAAAGCTCCTTCAGATCCTGAATGAGCGGGTAGCGGGGATTGGCTCCCGTACACTGATCGTCAAAGGCTAGCTCTGCCATTTCTGCTACTTGATCGTAAAAAATTTGATCTTCACTATGCAGTGTTTCCTTAATGGTAGCTGGAATCTCTAGCTGAGCTTTCAGGTCTTCGATCGCCCCAATCAGCCGTTCGACTTTTTCCTCTGCCGTTTCACCCCCTAGGTGCAATGCATCGGCAATCTGGGCATAGCGTTCTTTGGCCTGCGGATACTTATACTGCGGGAAGATTGCCTGTTTCAGGGGAGCATCCGTCGCGTTATAGCGAATGACATGGGAAATTAACAGGGCGTTGGCTAGACCATGGGGGACATGGAAGGTAGATCCGAGCTTGTGCGCCATGGAGTGACACACCCCCAAAAAGGCATTGGCAAAGGCCATCCCCGCGATGGTAGCGGCATAGTGCACTTTTTCGCGCGCTTCTGGATCGGCAGCCCCATGGCGGTAGGCGCGTGGCAGGTAGGCAAACAGCAGCTTAATGGCTTCTAGGGCTAATCCTTCGGTAAATTCCGTGGACAGTACCGACACGTAAGACTCCAACGCGTGGGTGAGGGCATCAATGCCACCGTAGGCCGTGAGTTTTTTCGGCATGTGCAGCACCAACTCAGGATCCACAATGGCCATCGTGGGGGTTAAGGCGTAATCAGCTAAGGGATACTTAATCCCCACGCGGTCATCGGTGACAACAGCAAAGGGGGTGACTTCTGAGCCGGTACCCGAGGTGGTAGGAATGGCGACCATGATGGCTTTTTGTCCTAAGGGAGGCAATTGATAGACCCGCTTGCGGATATCCATGAAGCGCATGGCCAAGCCGTCAAACTCGACCTCAGGATGCTCGTACAAAAGCCACATGACTTTGGCTGCATCCATGGGGGAGCCACCACCAACGGCAATGATGACATCTGGCTGATACTGTCGAAGCAAGGCAAGGCCACGGTTAACCGTGCTCAGGGTGGGATCTGGCTCTACCTCGTGGAAAATATCGTGTTTGATCCCCATTTCCTCAAGGACATGGGTAATGGGATCGGTAATACCTAGGTCAAAAAGGGGTTTATCGGTAATTAAAAAGGCGCGTTGTTTGCCGTCTAAATCCCGCAGTGCCACAGGTAAGCACCCAGGTTTGAAGTAAATTTTAGGTGGCACCCGGAACCAAAGCATATTTTCGCGGCGATCGCTCACGGTTTTGATATTCAGCAAATGATGGGGGCCGACGTTTTCGGAAATGATGTTGCCGCCCCACGTGCCGCAGCCCAGTGTTAAGGAGGGATCCAGCTTAAAGTTATACAGATCCCCGATCGCCCCTTGGGAAGACGGCGTGTTAATGAGTACCCGTGCAGTTTGCATCCGATACTTAAAGTAGGCAATATCATCTTGATTACGGGGATCGGTATAGAGAACGGACGTGTGCCCCATCCCTCCAAAGTTGACTAGCTGCGCTGCCATCTCAACTCCTTTATGGAACTGGGGAGCGCGGTAGAGTGCCAAGATCGGACACAGTTTTTCGTAGGCAAACGGCTCTTGGACACCAATCTCGGTAACCTCTGCCAAGAGCACCCGCGTCTGTGGAGGTACCTCAACGCCAGCCATAGCAGCAATACGAGACGCTGACTGACCGACAATAGCGGCGTTCAGGCGGCCATCTTTTAAGATGAGCTGCCCGACCTGCTCTCGCTCTGCTGGTTTGAGGATATAGCCGCCCCGCCGTTGAAATTCGGCTTTCACTGCCTCATACACGTCATCAACCACAATGACTGACTGCTCCGACGCACAGATCATGCCGTTGTCAAAGGACTTGCTCAGCAAAATCGAGCTAACAGCGGTGGCAATATCGGCAGTGGCATCAATGAGGGCAGGGGTATTGCCAGCCCCCACACCAATGGCAGGATGGCCGGAGGAGTAGGCGGCCTTAACCATCCCCGGCCCACCCGTTGCCAAAATCAGCTTGATCTCAGGGTGTTGCATGAGTGCCTGCGACAATTCAATGGTGGGTTCATCAATCCAGCCAATGATGTCAGCAGGCGCACCCGCCGCCACTGCTGCTTCTAGGACAATCTTGGCGGCCTCAGCCGTACAGGCTTTGGCGCGAGGATGGGGAGAAAAGATAATGCCATTACGAGTTTTCAGGCAAATCAGGGCTTTGAAAATCGTGGTCGAGGTGGGATTGGTGACCGGCACCACCCCCGCCACAATGCCTACAGGTTCAGCAATTTTTTGGATGCCAAAGAGGGGATCATCTTCAATCACCCCACAGGTTTTTTCCTCTTTGTACTTGTTGTAAATAAACTCTGAGGCAAAGTGGTTTTTAATCACTTTATCTTCGACAAGCCCCATGCCAGTTTCGGCAACCGCAGCCTTGGCAAGGGGGATGCGGGCTTGGTTAGCGGCCATTGCAGCCTGATGAAAAATATGATCGACTTGGGCTTGGGTAAACTGGGCGTAGCGTGCTTGGGCGTCTTTGACGCGCTGGATGAGTGCTTCTAACCCCGTCAAATCCTTGACCGGTGCATAGCTGGTGGTGGCAGTCATTGGCTACTCCTTAAACCTTCATCAAGGGATTATTGAACTGTGAGATTGTAGTCACGAAAGATGGCGATCGCCCGGGCAACATCGTCCGGACTGGCGGCAGGGGTGTCATACAATTGATAGGGCAACCCTAACTGCTGCCATTTGTATTCCCCCATTTTGTGAAAGGGCAGGACTTCAACCTTTTCGATATTGCGCAGACTAGCAACAAATTGGGCGAGGCCACGGATGTTGTCCGGATCGTCCGTGAGGCCGGGCACTAGCACAAACCGAATCCAAGTGGGTTTGTGAATCTGGTCGAGGTAGCGAGCCAACTCAAGGGTGGGTGTAATGGCGACACTAGTGACCCGCCGATAGGTGTCTGGCAAGAAGGATTTAATATCCAGCAACACCAAGTCAGCAGCCGCTACCACTGGCTTGGCCACATCTAACACCACATAGCCAGAGGTATCCAAGGCCGTGTGTAACCCTAGGTTATGGCAGCCCTCAAAAATTTCGCGGACAAACTCTGGCTGCATTAAGGGTTCGCCACCACTGACGGTGACCCCCCCCTGCCGCAGGTAAGAGCGGTAGTGCCCAATGTCGTGGAGCAGCTCTGTGACGGTGACCGGCTTGCCTTGATGGGGTTCACGACAATCAGGATTATGGCAGTACAGACAGCGCAGCGGGCATCCCTGAGTAAAAATCACGTAGCGGATCCCTGGGCCATCAACCGTGCCACAGGTCTCAACGGAGTGAATGTAACCGATTGTCTGCTGCTCGGGCAGAGTTGACACCATAGGTACCTCAAGGGAAATTGAATTGGTGTGTTACCACTGGGCAAAAATGCTGAAACCTCTTGTGGTGAATGAATTCATAAGCCGGTTTACGCTGTTTGGGACTCTTGATACAGTCTCAATGACGGTAAATTGTAGAGGGACAAGCAACTAATAATAGCTAATAACAGCAATTTCAAATATGTCCCTAAATCCATTATAAAAGAACGATCTAGAGAGAATTCATTCCTTAATCAAGACTTTATAAAGGCCAGAGATTGCTGAGAATTGCTGATTTGCTTAATATTTGCCCGGAATAGTCTGATTCCTTGCCACTGCTGATTTAGGCATTGTTTAAGTGAGGCGATCGCATCGTTAGGAATGCACCTCACTTTAGATTATATAAAATTTATCAACGTCTATTTTCTGATTTAAGTTTCTGTAGCGGTGTGACCTATTTGCTGGCAATTAATTTGCACCAAACAAGCTGTTTCCTAGCACCATGCCCATAGGGTATCTTTACCACTAGCCCCATGGTGTGGTTCAGTGAAGGAAGCAGAAGGTAGGGGTTAACCTCCCTGCCAAAATGGGTGTCTCGGAGGTTCTGATGAATGTTTTTGTGCTGTGTACCGGTCGTTGCGGCTCGGTGACCTTTGCCAAGGCCTGTAGCTATATGACGAACTTCACTAGTGCCCACGAGTCGCGCACCTTTCTGCTGGGAGGCGATCGCCTCGCTTATCCGGATCAACACATCGAAGTGGATAATCGCCTCTCATGGTTTTTAGGCCGCTTAGATCGTGCCTACGGCGATCGCGCCTTCTACGTGCATTTGCGCCGGGATGCAGCCAGTGTAGCCCGCAGTTATCGCGAACGCTATGGTATTTGGATCATGAAAGCCTACCGGGAAGGTATTTTGCTGAACCTCCCTGCCAATGCAGATCCCCTTGCCGTGTGCTTAGACTACTGCGACACGCTCAACAGCAATATTGAGTTCTTTTTGCGCGATAAAACCCACACCATGACCATTGACCTAGCGGAGATTGAAACCGCCTTTCCGCAATTTTGGCGCTGGATTGGTGCTGAAGGAAACTTAGAGGCTGCCTTGGGGTGTTTTCAGACACGGCACAATGCCTCGCATTTTATTCCAGCCACCACGATCGATGATGCGCGGCGTTTTCTAGGGAAATTCCTGCGGCGTAGGTCAGCGAGTATTTAGCAATATTCCACAGCCGCGGATGCAGAGATAATCTAGGGGTAAACTACTCCCAGCTAAAGCAGGGAGCTTTTAGTAGCCCTGCAGTTAGCAAGCCAACCGCGAGCCTCTGGGGTGGTTTACAACACCCCCAATCGACCGTTACCAGTGCCTTGAACAACCGTTTCTGGTGTCCGCAGTACAATTATAACCTAAAACAACTGAAGTTGCTAAAGGAGCTTTCCTCCCCGCACTGAAGTACGGGGCTTCCAGCCCTACCCGATGTGACTCTTTAACCAGTCTTTGAGCGCTAGGACAAGGCGATCGCACTCTTGGGGCAAGGTAAAGTAATGCACACAGGCGCGCACCGAAGGAGGATATAGCAACTCCCGCACAAGAATATCTTGGGCTTCGAGATCCTGCACCAGTTGGCGGTGTTGACCATTGGCAAGCTGAAAGGACACGAGGCCGGAGGGAGGAGGCACTGGACTGAGGCAGGTTAAGCCCGCAATGCCCTGCAACTGTTGCCATAGGTACTGGCTAAGATAACAAATGCGACGGTAGCGATCGCCAACGCTGCCCCATTGATCGTGTACCCCAACAGCCGTGGTGAGGGCACTGACCAAGGAAAATGCTGTGGTAGCCACTTCAAAGCGGCTGGCATCCTCTTTCCAGCCAGCGGGTTGCGCATCCCGGGTCTGATGAATGCCCCGCCAGCCCACAAAGGTCGGTTCAAGGGTTTCGATGCGATCGCGGCGGATATACAGTCCACCCAGACCCGCAGGCCCACAGCACCACTTATGCCCCGTAAACGCATAGTAATCCACCCCCAAGGCAGGGAGGTTCAGGGGCACCATTCCCACACTCTGGGCGGCATCCGCTAGCACTTGAATCCCCTGCTGATGGCATAACTGCACAATGTCTTGCAGGGGTAATAGCTTACCGGTGTTCCACAGCAGATGACTGATCACCACCAAGCGAGTGCGGGGATGAAGCCGCGCTGCAATGGCTGCCACATCGTCCTCACACCATGGCCAGAAATTAACCCGATCCACCACCACTCCTAAGCGCCGCTGCAACTGCTCAGCAATGGCCACTACTCCGGGATGCTCACAGTTCGAGATCAACAGATGATCCCCTGCTTGCCAGTTAATACCCCAGAGAACGATATTGCAACCACTGGTCACTGAATCCGTCAGAGCTATTGTGTCGGGAGTGGTGTTGAGTAAATCGGCGAGGGCTTGGCGTAGGTCTTGTAATTGCTGCGCGAGCCATGGGAAGACTCGATTCGCAAACGGACCTTGCTCTTGGATGTGGCGATCGCTTTGGATCAGCGCCTGCCATGTCTGTTGGTGCAGTGGGCCTTGGCCACCGTAATTGAGATAGGTTTTATTCAGCAGAGCCGGATAACTGTGGTGATAAGCGTTGAGGGTTTCAAGATCCATAGCGTGTCTCACGAGGGCGGCAGCGTGGTTGAAGCGCCACAATGGCGGCAATAGGGAAGGTGGCGATAGGTGGGCTGTTGACAGGACGGGCAGGGCAGCCACTGCAAGTAACCACAATGGGGACAGTGGCGATCGCCGTGCTGTAATCGCTTGCCACAGCGCAGACACCGCTGCCTTTGCGCCCGCCCAGCCGCTTGGCGGTGGGGGTTGAGGAATAGCGCCTGTGCCACCTTAATCAGGCCAAAGCCAACCACAGGAATGATCAAAATATAGAGGTAGCGCACCAGAAAAAGGAGATCACCAAACAGGGTCAACACCAGCTCCGACAGCCAGCGGAACAGCACCCCCACCTGCAACAGTTCAAAAATTTTCAGGATCAGCGGGATCAAGAAAATGACCAGTAGGTGCCAACTCATCAGCGCCACCAAGCCGTACTGGTGGCGATCGGCGTAGCGGTTGACCCCCCACGCCACCCCAATCAAGGGGACTAAAAAGAGCGCTTGCAGCAAAAACCGCAGGCTAGGGTACCAAAACTGCGAGTGCTGGTACTCAGCCTCAAGGGTGGCAAAGGTGGCATCGTTAGCTAAAAACTGTAGGAATGTTTGGCTCGATGGCTCATTCAGAATCGTTTGCTGAAGAGCTGCCTTCTCTTGATTTAGGGTGGCGATTTTGCGGTTGTTGGCCTCTAGGGTCGCCTTGGCTTTAGCGGCTTCTACTAGGTTGATGGATTGCTCTGTGGGTTGGCCTGCTAATTGTTCAAGCAGCGTTGAGTCATACTCTTGGCGAATCTGCTGGTTAGTGGCTTCGAGGCTATCGATCTCCTGCTGCTTTTGCCTCAGTAGGCGGAGCCGCTCCTGATTGACTGTCGTGTTCACTGCATCCTGATAGCGGGCATAGGTGACACAACTCTCAGAGATTTGCCCCAATTTCCCGACAGCACTCTGCTCTAGAGCTTCTAGAAAAGTAGGGGGTCTCGTCTCAGAGGGTTGGGGAAGGGTATCGCGAATTTGCTGCTCGATAAACTGCCAGTGGCGATCGCCCCCCGTTTGCTGGCGATAGGCCTGCCATGGGGCATAGCACGGCTGTGCTTGGCTCGGACTCAGCAGCCAGTTGCCAATTTCCGCTAGGCCACTAAAGACATTAATGAGGATAAAAATATCCACCAAAATAATGACGATTAAACTTACCCGATTCAGGGGTTCGTTATTGACAAGGCGCGATCGCCGCCAGAACGTGCGCCAGCCCCGCCGCAACTGCCCACCAATCGTCATAACAGGGCATAGCCAAACGCTAACTTCACTCGCTCAAGAGTGGCATTGGCAACGGTCGCGGCTTGATCTCGACCAGCCTTCAGTAACCCTCTCAAATAGGTGAGATCGGTCATGATCTCGTGGTAGCGTTGCTGAATCGGCTCAAGCGTTGCAATCACCGCATCCGTTAGCAAGGGCTTAAACTGTCCCCAGCCCATCTCAGCGCACTCAGCCGCCACCGCTTCCTTGGTTTGTCCTGTTAACACTTGGTACAACCCCAGCAAATTATTTGCTTCGGGACGCTCTGGATCGTCAAAAACCAACCCTCGGATGGGGTCCGTTTTACAGCGCTTAATTTTTTTGCGAATCTCGTCGGCAGAATCCAATAGGTTAATGCGACTCATATCCGACGGGTCTGACTTCGACATTTTCTTGGTGCCATCGGTGAGGCTCATCACCCGTGCCCCTGCCTTAGCAATGAAGGGCTCCGGTAGCTTTAGGATGGGTGGTTGGTTGCGGGCAAACAGATAATTGACCCGGGCGGCAATATCGCGGGTCAGCTCTAGATGCTGCTTTTGATCGTCGCCCACGGGAACCAGATCAGCATCGTAGAGCAAAATATCTGCCGCCATCAGTACCGGATAGTCCAGCAGCCCAGCAGCGACATTCTCCCCCTGCTTGACGGCCTTTTCCTTGAACTGGATCATGTCCTCCAACCAGTTGAGGGGCGTGATGCAGTTCAGCAGCCAAGTTAGCTCAGCATGGGCACTAACGTGGGACTGCACAAAAATGGTGGCATGGTTCGGATCAATGCCACAGGCAAGGTAGAGAGCAGCAACGGTATAGGTATTGGCAGCCAGTACCGTTGGATCGTGGGGCACCGTAATGGCGTGCAAATCAACAACACAGAAGTAATTTTCGTAGTTTGCCTGACCGGCCACCCAATTGCGAATAGCCCCTAAGTAATTGCCAAGATGTAAACTTCCCGTGGGTTGAACCCCCGATAACACCCGTTTTTTGGTCACCCGACTCTCCCGTGATGGCTCCTTTTCTATGCTACTGGGGACTGTCACCCCTCCGGCGATTGCCCTAGGGATTCTAAGCAAGCAGCGAGGCGAAAACAAGACGAAATGTAAAGAAGTTCTGTATCCTCTGTCGAAACGTAACAGTGAGTAACAGTGGACGGATGAGGGTTAAGAGGGTTGGCTAGAGTGGAAACGAGAGATCCTAATTATCATAGCAACTCTCCTATCCGTTTACGTTGAGGTCGAACCACCATGATTCAGCCACCGCGCTGGCGATCGCTCCCCGTGATCCTGTTCATAACCGGCATAGCCTTTTTGGGAAGCAGTGCCCTGTCAGTAATGGCGGCTCCTCGCGGACGTGGGCGACCGGCCGGCAACCCACCTCGTGGCTCTGTTGATATCACCCCCCGTGGTGGTGTGGATGTCACCCCGGCAGCGCCACGCTACCGCTATAACAACGCAATTGTCAATCCCCGCTGGAATCCAGGCTTAGGCAACTGGTGGTGGAATGGGAATCGGCCATGGTATCCAACACCTCGTTACTGGGGGGGTGGCTTTTGGGGCAACCTTGCCATTGGGCTGTCCTCTGCCGCTGTCGCTGGCGCAGTGGCAGGCAGTATTGCTAATGCTAATAACAACCCACAGGTGGTGGTAGTGAATAATAGCCCCGGCGGCCAACTCCTGAGCAGCTATGAACTTGTGCAAGTCCCGTGCTCAACTAGTGCTAATTTAGTTGTCATTGCTGGACCGTCCGACAGTGTTATTTGTGCCCGCCCTACCGCTGCGGTGCCGGCAGGGTTCTACACGGTAGATACTGCTAATTTGGCGCTCATTCCAGATGTCTAGGCAATGTCTGTTGACACTCCCACCGACTAACGTCGGGGGATTCTTACGTAGTCCACAAACGAACTCGTAAAGGCGCTGTCAACGCAATACCTTCATCGCATTAGCCAAATCACCTGCCCCTAGCAAATGCGTTTGTAGAACCTAGCTCAAGGCGTATTGCGCCGCACAACCCAACTGGTAATGGTACCGCCCGGTGTCACCCCCAAATGCACGGTGGCAATTTCTAGGATATGGCCGCGGCGGTTACGGAACTGAAAGGCACAGACATCCACACCAAAGGGCTGACAGCCAATCAACTCACTAAACCCTTGGCTAATGAGATAAGCCACAATGGGAGTGGTATTCGTGACCTCTAGCATAACTGGGTTGACAACAGGCTGCCACCCGCGGGCAATCAACTGCTCACGCGCCTCTGGATAGTTCATCCCTTGGCGTAGGCGGGGCAAGCGTTGGGCAAAGGCACCGGGAGCAAGACCGACACCGGCCATGAGCAGACCAAGGCTGACAAAGCGTTGCACAAGGGTATAAGGCATAGCAACAAAAGGGATGCGGCTTGGTAGCGTCCTACGGTGGTTGCCGTTGTTTTATGCAGTTTGCCGCTGGCCACCCGTTTCTAGGTGAAGCGATCGGTCACCGCCCCCAAGCTACTGGAGGAGACCAACTTGGCATACTTTGCCAACACCCCACGGGTATAACGCGGTGCGGGGGGGTGCCACGCTGAGCGCCGCTTAGCGAGTTCCGCCTCACTGACATTGAGCTGAAGTAGTCGCTGATGGGCATCAATGGTAATTGAGTCTCCCTCTTCCACAAGGGCAATTGTACCGCCGACGGCTGCCTCTGGCGCAACATGCCCCACCACCATGCCGTAGGTTCCCCCTGAGAAGCGGCCATCGGTAATGAGGCCAACGCTATCGCCTAAGCCAGCGCCAATGATGGCGGAGGTAGGGGCAAGCATTTCCCGCATTCCTGGTCCGCCCACTGGACCTTCGTAGCGAATAACGATAATATCGCCGGGATTGATCGTGTTGGCTAAAATTGCATCTAAACAGGCTTCTTCAGAGTCAAAGACGCGCGCAGGGCCAGTGATTTTGGGGTTCTTGACCCCAGAGATTTTAGCAACAGCCCCTTCGGTGGCCAAGTTGCCTTTGAGGATAGTCAGGTGGCCGGTGGAGTAGAGCGGTGTCTCGAAGGGACGGATCACATCTTGGTGAGGGTCAGGCGTGTCGGGCACATGCCGCAGTCGCTCGGCAATGGTCTCGCCGGTAATGGTGATGCAGTCGCCGTGCAGCAGCCCATGGTTGAGCAGCATTTTCATGACTTGGGGAATTCCCCCCGCTCGATGCAGATCGGCGGTGACGTATTTGCCGGAGGGTTTGAGGTCGCACAGGACGGGCACCCGCTGGCGAATGGTCTCGAAGTCATCGATCGTTAAGGGCACTTCGGCACTGTGGGCGATCGCCAGAAAGTGTAGAACTGCATTGGTTGAGCCACCCACCGCCATAATCACACTGAGGGCATTTTCAATAGACTGGCGGGTAATAATATCGCGGGGGCGTAGGTTTTGACGAATGGCCTCCACAAGAACTTTACCAGCCAGTTCCGTGCTGTCAGCCTTTTCTGCGTCCTCAGCGCTCATGGTGGAGGAATACATCAAGCTCATCCCCATGGCTTCAAAGGCAGAGGACATCGTATTAGCGGTAAACATGCCGCCGCAGGAGCCAGCCCCCGGACAGGCATGGTGTTCAATAGCGTGGAGGGTGGCATCACTCATTTTGCCAGCACTGTACTGCCCCACCGCTTCAAAGGCGCTCACCACGGTGAGATCATTCCCCTGCCATTGACCCGGCTTAATGGTGCCACCATAGACAAAAATGGCTGGAATATTCATCCGTGCCATGGCGATCATCGCGCCCGGCATATTTTTGTCGCAACCGCCGATTGCCAACACCCCATCCATACTCTGGGCGTTACAGGCGGTTTCAATGGAGTCGGCAATGACATCCCGCGAGACGAGGGAATACTTCATGCCTTCGGTGCCCATCGAAATCCCGTCGCTGACGGTGATGGTACCAAATAATTGGGGCATCCCCCCTGCGGCGCGAATCCCTGCTTCGGCACGACTAGCGAGGGGGGCAATGCCCATATTGCAGGGAGTAATCGTGCTATGGGCGCTGGCAACGCCAACAATGGGCTTACTGAAATCCTCGTCGCCAAACCCAACGGCTCGCAGCATTGCTCGGTTGGGGGTGCGCTGAATGCCTTCAGTAATAATACGACTGCGCCAATTGTCTGCCATGGTGTTCCTGCGATCGGCTTGCAAAAATTCAGTTGGATATTGTTTTATTCTCTCCCACGGGTGGGCGATCGCTCCAGTGGCCAAGCCAAATAAAAGAGTAATGCCAAAAACAGTCCTAAGCCTGAAAGGTACTTCAAACTATTGAGAATGAGCGGACTGGGTGACCAGAAGCCTTCAATAATCCCAGCAATAACCAAGAGAGGCACCACCCCAAACATCAGTTGAGCGGCCAAGGTACCATTGCGTTTCAGGGCGCTAAAGCGACGATACCGCCTTGGAAAAAGCAGTCCTTGCCCCAGCAGCAGCCCCGCCGCCCCCGCCAGAAAGATCGCTGGCAACTCAAGGGCACCATGGGGGCTGACAAACGCCCAAAAGGGATACGAGAGATCATTTTGTGCCACAAAGGCGGCGATCGCCCCAATGTGAATCCCATTCGTCCAAAGAATGTAGAGGGTGCCCAACCCGCCGAAAATCCCCCCCGCAAGAGTTGCAACGGCCACACTGATGTTATTGGTCATGATGGAACTAGAGGCCAACGGCTCAATGCCCACAATAGACCCCATCCACAACTTGCCTTGATCCTCCACCAAGGAAATAATGTTCGGGGGCACCACCAGTTCCATAAATTGGCGATCGGCCCATGTGTACCACCAACCCATCGCCAACGCCACCATAAATACACCAACGGCCACGGCTGTTTGCGGCCACGTTTGCTGCACCACGTCGGGAAACCCCCGCTGAAAAAACCAGAGCACCTTACGCCAGTCTTCCGGCTGCCTTCCCTGATACACTTGGCTGTAGCTGCGCAGCGTCAGACCTTGCAAATAGTTGACAAGATGACTGCCGAGCCGTCGGGTTTTTGCCCGTGCCAGATCCGCGCTAACCAAGCGGTACAGCTGACTCAGGCGACAAATGTCCGCAGCAGACAGAGCGCCAATCCCCTTAGTCTCAGCCCGGTTGAGCAATTGCTCTAGCTCAAGCCACTGTGCCTCCTGCCGCATCAACCAGCGCTCAACATTCATCATTCATCGGGTGTCTCATCCATCGCCGCTAAAAAGGCTTCCAGTTTCTTGCGGGGAATATAGGGCCAGCCGCCGTTGCGTTCGATTTCCCTGAGGAGCTTGTACAGAGCTTGGCGGTTCGTGGGCAGTACCGCCTGAAACTGATTGTCACAAATATCGCGGTGCAGCTCTTCAAGCAGCCGCAGCAGCGCCAGCAACTCAACCACATCCCCCGCTGCCTGTTGTGCCGCAGTGCGAATCCTGAGGGCGAGTTCCGTTAACTGCTCAGAGGGAGCCGAGGGAGTTTTGACATCCTCCATCGTCCTAAAAGACGGGGATTCCCAGTCTGGTTGCATTAAGCACCCTCCTGATGGATAAGCGGACTGGATAAGCGGATCATCGCCAACTGCCTCCAAGGAGGTCTGACACTGACTCACGCGCTCATTCGGTCGGCATCGTCCTGCCACCAAAATATTGTTGCTGGCATTCTCGTCTCTATCGTGTTCAGCCCCACAGTTGAGGCGCAGCACAGACCGAATAGAAAATTTTAACTTCCCCCACCGATAACTGCAACAGGAGCAGATCTGAGAGGTGGGATCCCATCGACTGATGACTCTCACAGAGGGATAGCTTGGTCGCCCCGTACTTTAGTACGGGGAGGAAAAGCTACCTAGCAACTTTAGTTGCTCTGTGCTAATCTATACTTAATCGCCATCCTTGGTGAAAAACCCAATCGGCGACAGTTGTTACAAGTAAGCAGAACTTTGGGGCTTTGCCTCGGGTTGCAGAGGGTCACCGTAGGGATTATCTAGCGAGTTGGCTGGATCGCTGCACCGCCGTTATCACTGCTGCTATCTGGGCGTGGCCAGCAGATTTCTCAAATCGCAGCGGAAACTTACCCCGTCGCACGAGCCGCCAACCTAAAGGGATGATACTGGTTACGCCTGCTACATCCCGAAACCGATTGCCCACAACTCGCAGGCCAAATTTGCGCTCATCCACCCAGCCCCCTTCCTTGACCAGTTCTACCAAGACTTGGCGGTGGCGTAGGGGACGGTCTTGATTGCGGCTGGCCACGGGTGCTGTTGCCAAGATCCCCTGCTTGACCTCACTAATGCGATCCAGGGGAGCCACCCCCACTGGACACACCGTATTGCAGTTAAAACAGCGGGTACATCCCCATACGCCACTCTCGGCATTGTTATATTGGCTTAAGCGCTCTGGGGTGGCGCTGTCGCGGGTGTCGGCCACAAGGCGAGCGGCTTTGGCTAGGGCATGGGGGCCAACAAACGCTGCATTGACCTCCACGGCATTACAGGCACCATAGCAAGCACCACAGAGAATACAGTTGCCCGCGGCATTGAGCTTATCGCGGTCTTGGGGGGATTGCAGAAATTCCCGCTCTGGAATCTGGCGGGCGGCGGTGCTGACGTAGGGATCCACGGCGGCTAATTTTTGCCAGAAGTCGGTCATATCCACCACTAGATCCCGCAGTACAGGTAAGTTCCCCAACGGGGCGATCGCAATCTGGTTGGGGGTGAGGCTATTGGCTAACTCGGCGCGGACACTCTGCTGGCAGGCAAGGGCAGAGCGGCCATTAATCGTCATGGCACAACTGCCACAAATGGTGTTACGGCAATTCTTACGAAAGCTGAGGGTGCCGTCGTGATACCACTTGATTTGGTTGAGGGCATCCAGAACCGTTTGACCGAGATCAATTTCAAGCGCAAAGGTCTGCCAGTAGGGGTCTCCTTGGGGCGCTTGGCGACGGATAGCAAAAGTAGTCGTGCTCATAGTAGGCGTAGCAAGATGGCCATCGGAACTGCCCAGGGCATCTCTATCCTAGGCGCAAAACTATTGCCCCCGCTAGGAAGGCTAGATCACTCTTCAAGCACTGGTGGGCTGGCGGTGGGGAAGGGAATTAAAAAGGCCACAATCGAGCCTAAGGCAAACCCAGCCACATTACGCAATAGGGGCAGCCATTCATGGGTACGCACTAGGACGGGGCCTAAGCCAAAGGCAAAAAAGAGCATTCCCCACAGGGGTGAAAAGAGCAGCACCCATTTCCAGGCAATGAGTTGATCGCTACGGCGAGGACGCGCCACAAATCCCAGAATGAGACCACCAAAGACGGAGGTGGCTAAGGTGAGAATCCACTGCTCTTTTGGCAACCCCGGTACAGCACGGCAGCCGCCCTGAGCAAGGCAGGTTTCAATGGCGGCAAGGGATTGGAGAATTGCCTGATCTTCGCCGTTGTCCCGCACAAAGTATTGATTGCCAAAGCGGGTTTGCAACTCGACCCAAAAGGTACGCTGGAGAACACGGTAGGCGGTATCCCCCACATTAAAGTTAAGGATATTGCCGCCACGGGAGTCTGCCACTAATAAAATACTGCGGTCATCAAGCTGCCAAAAGTCCCGTACTGCTAGCCCGGGGGTGCGATCGTACTGGGTGAGCACTCGCAACTTCCAGCCGGTTTGGGCTTCAAACTCTGCTAGCTCTGCATCGAGGCGCTCTTTTTGCACCGGGGTTAAAATGCCCGCTAGGTCCACGATGTTGGTGGCTTGGGCGGGTAGCAACTCAGGGTTGTTAAAGCTGTGAGCCGGGGCGATCGCCCCCAGCCAACACAGGGTAGAAAGGACGAATACCAAGGCGAATTGCCGCAGCCACTGAGACGTCTGCTGAAACATTGTAATAAAAATTTACAAAAAGAGCGGGTTTTTTAATTATCTTAAGGGTATGCTGCGAAACATTGCAATCCGGCGGCAGACAATTCTCAGAAATATGCTGTTTTTGTTACAGACATCCCTCAATTAGAATCAGGCTGCTATACTTCAGGTCTTATGTTGCGCTGTTTCCTCTTGACAGTTGGCCACCGCTATCCTCTAAATGACCATGCGCTATTCTCCCCAGTTGCTCCACTACCTTGAACGCGATCTGGCCTTGCCACCAGAAAGTATTGCCATGGCACTGCGGCAGTGGCAGCAGCAGCAAGGATCATTGCCCATCATCCTTTGGCAGTATGGTCTCATTAGCCTAGAGCAACTGGACAGTTTATTTGAGTGGCTAGATGCAAGCCGTGGCGATCGCCAATTCGAGCACTAGAGGCACAACCGCACAAACCACACGGTAGGATCATCCCCGGGGGTAAACTCAAAGTGCCAATGGCGGCAAATACGGATCATCCCCTCATTATCTTTGAGGACGTAGGCATGGAGTGCGCTTAAGCCTTCATCCCGGGCAATTTGAATGAGGCGGTGCATTAATTCTGTCCCTAGACCCTGCCGCTGCCACGGATCGCTTACAAGCATCGAAAATTCGGCCGTATTGCCAACGTGATCTTTACTGAGGCGGCCAGCAGCGATGATTTCTGAGCCTGTTGGGGTCTGACGCTCTGCCACTAAGGCTATTTCTCGATCGTAATCGACAAAACAGATGCGGACGAGGCGATCGTGGGCTACCCGCTGCGAGAGCTTCATCAGATGAAAGTAACGCAAATAAACACTCTGCTCTGAAAGGGTGGCATGGTACTGCCGCATGAGGGGTTCATCCTCCGGGCGAATCGGACGAATGAGCACCGGTGTACCATCCCGTAGCTGCCACGGCGAGACATATTGACTGGGATAGGGACGGATCGCTGGCTTGGGGATGACGGCTTCGCTTCGATGGAGAACAATCCGCGCATCTAGAGCCACGACCCGCTCTGGCGGGGCAACGAGCAGCGGGTTAATGTCAATTTCCTGAATCCAAGGTTGCTCTACGACTAAGAGGCTGAAGCGCACCAGTAGATCTTCAAGAATGGCTAAGTTAACGGGGGGCCAACCCCGTACTCCCGCAAAGGCGCGGGCAATTTTGGTTTGTTGGAGTAGCCGCCGTGCCAAGGTGGTATTTAGGGGTGGCAGGGCGATCGCCGTGTCCTCCAGTACCTCCACCAGTTGGCCACCGGTACCAAAGAGGATCACCGGCCCAAACTGGGCATCGGTGGAGCAGCCTAAAATCAACTCAAAGCCTTTCCACGGAATCATTGGCTGAACGGTGACCCCTGCAAAATGCTCGGCGCCGACAGCTTGAGCAACGTTAGTTTGAATGGTGCGGTAGGCCGTGGCCACTGCCCCTGCATCTGGTAAGTTCAACGCAACCCCGCCCACATCAGTCTTATGGGTAATGGTGGGGGAGTAGAGTTTGAGCACCACTGGATAGCCCATACGATCAGCAGCAGTAACGGCCTCGGCTTCAGTGGTGGCAATGTGGGTCTCAACCACGGGAATCCCGTAGGCTGCTAGTACTGACTTTGCCTCCCACTCGTTCAGGAGGGTGCGTCCCTCTTGGCGTAGTTGGGTCAATAACTGGGTTACATGCTCTCGGTCTGGATGATTGGTGCCAAGGGTGCGTGGCAGCACAGGGGTTTCGTAGAGAGACTGCAAGTGGTCGCTGTAGCGCCACATATAGCTAAAAATACGGGCGGCGGTATCGGCGTAGGCATAGGTAGGAATGCCCGCTTGGTTGAGCAGCCTCTCGCCGTCTTTAACCCCTTGGCCGCCCATCCAACTGGCCAGAATAGGTTTGGTACTGCTGGTGCGGGTTTGGACATAGTGCGCCAGATCCTGGGCGATCGCCAGTGGATCGGTCATGGCTTGGGGGGCCAGCACCACCAATAACCCGTCACTGTTGGGATCGGTCTCACAGTGTTGCAGAGCCTTGAGGTAGCGATCGGGGGTGGCATCCCCTAGAATATCCACAGGGTTACCGTGACTCCACGCCGCAGGCAAGACCTGATCTAAGGCTGCCACGGTCTCGGTGGATAGCTGCGCTAACTGCCCCCCCGCACGGATCAGGGCATCGGTGGCCAACACCCCAGGCCCCCCCGCGTTGGTCAGAATCGTCAGGCGTGACCCCTTAGGCCGGGCTTGTTTATCTAGTACCTCCGCCATATCAAAGAGATCGGCAATCGTGTCCACCCGCAGCACCCCACACCGCTGTAGAGCCGCATCAAACACGGCATCTGACCCCATCAGCGCCCCGGTATGGGAGGCGGCAGCTTGCGCCGCTGCTGCTGTACGCCCGGCTTTAATCACAATGATGGGCTTGACGTAGGCCACTTCCCGGGCAGCGGATAAAAAAGAGCGGGCATCCCCCAGCGACTCCATATAGATGACAATGCAGCGGGTTTGGGGGTCATCGCCTAGGTAATAAATCAGATCGCCCCAGCCCACATCCAGCATCGTGCCAATCGAGATAAAGGCACTAAAGCCAACATTTTCTTGGAGACTCCAATCCAAAATTGAGGTGCACAGCGCACCACTTTGGCTAATAAAACCCACATGGCCACTGTGCGCCATGGTTGCCGCAAAGGTGGCGTTTAACCCCGTCGGCGGACACATGACTCCCAAACAGTTGGGGCCAATGACGCGCATCCGTGCCTTCTGGGCGATCGCTAGAATTTCTTCTTCCAACCCTAAGCCAGCAGCTCCAATTTCCCGAAACCCAGCGGAGATAATAATGGCACTTTTGACCCCTGCCGCTGCACACTCTTGCATCACCGCAGGCACCGTGGCAGCAGGGGTAGCAATCACCGCTAAATCCACTGGCTCAGCGATCGCCCCAACCGTTGGGTAGGCTTTAATCCCCAACACCGAGGAGCGCCGTGGATTCACCGGAAAGACAGTGCCGCCAAAGGGAGACTGAATTAAATTCCAAAGCAGAGTCCGCCCGACACTACCGTCTTTTTCGGTGGCTCCCACCACAGCCACACTGCGGGGGGCAAACAGAGGGCGCAGGGGCTGATGACCAGCTCGCAAAATATCGTAGGCATGAGACATCGCCATAATTGTCGCCTCACGAATAGTAGTCGCGCTGTACCCCCTTTCCTCTACTCTAGCGAGGGCTGCAAGGCAGACGAGGAATTCTTACAACTGTTTTAAGGTCGGTGTTGCTGAATGTGGCTATGAATTGCCTTCATCCCCAACCCGTCTCCCCAAGAAGAAGGGAGCTAAAATTCTTGTTCCCTCTCCTTTGGGAGAGGGCTAGGGTGAGGGCGGCAAAAGACTCAAACCCGAACATCATACGTCTATTCAGCAACCCCTTAAGGTCTATTCGCTGGTACCTGCTGATTTTGATTGTTGCTCCAGTTGGTTCAGCAGCGACAGTACCCGGTTACCCCGCTCAATGGAGCGATCTTCAATAAACACCACCTCTGGTGTCCGCCGTAGGCGAATGCGCTGTCCCAGTTCGTGGCGTACAAAGCCAGAGGCGGCCTTCAGCCCTGCCATCGTGGAGCGGCGTACTTCATCGGTACTATAAATGCTGACAAACACTTTAGCGTGTTGTAAGTCGCCAGATACTTCAACATCGGTGACACTCACCATGCCAGCACCCACCCGCTCGTCGCGGATTTCGTACATCAGCAACTGACTGACTTCTCGCTTAATTAATTCCGCAACCCGTGCGACCCGCCGTTCTGTTGCCATGGCTGGCCTCCTTTCTGTCTATTGCAGATGCTATTTCTTGTTCTATCTTAATCGCTTGTGGCTAGCTACCCCGAGACAGTACGGCGTTAGCAGGGGCGATCGGTTTGCCAGTAACGATTTAGGGTGGCAAAGGAAAAACTGCGCGGATCGATGCGCTCTCCCGATCGATCTACGGCGGCGTGGGTGGTCACTCGTGCTGGGGGAATGCCAGTCTGCGCAATTAGCCACCCTAGGGCTTGGTACTGGGCAGGGGTGTAGCCTTGGTGGTGCTGGCCATTGTGGCGACCTTGGGGCGGGGTTTCTAGGGAAATATGCAGGGCAAAGTTATTGACTGAAGGAGCAAGGCGGGGGTTCGTCTGGACGGTTTCGCTGCCAAACGTGGAGTTCCCAGCACCATAGGCGCGCTTTGACCACGGGACAAGGTGCAATATCCAGCCATTGAGGGTAATGAGTTCGTGGTAACTGGCCTGATCCTCATCGCGGGGGTGGGGAGTCTGAAAAAAGTTGAGGGCTGACTGGGCTGAGGCCACGGTCTCGTGCAGCACAATAATTGGCTCCTGTTGCAGCAGGTTGCCACGGCTATCGGTACGGAAGCGATCGCCAAAGTTGGTGCTATGGGCAGGGACACTGTACCAAGGCGGCGCACTCGCACACTGTTGATGCTGTTGCCGCACTTGGGCAAATAACCGCTGGTAAACAGCGCCATCACTGGGCTGCAAAGGAACAAAGCGAGTGGGGGAATCGCTTGGGAGTAGGGGGGCACTGGCGGGGCTGAGATCTGCTTCCACGCGTGGGTCATCGATGGCGATCGCCCCGGTCAAATTGAGGGGCGGATCCGTCTTAGGCATTGACCCCATCATGACCCCCCAAAGCGACAGGATAACGACTGCCGCAATTGCAAGGGAAATTGTAAAACGCAACCCATCCGAGGGACGCAGCATAGGCAGAACGAAATCAATTTGGCACAATACAATCAAACCCTAAGCCAATTACTGGGGATCAGCAAGCAGATGATTATCGTTCTAAAAAGTGGCACCCCCTCTGAGGAAATTGAGCGGGTGGGTGCCGAAATGCGCCTTTGGGGACTGACCCCCGAAAAAATTGTCGGCAAACACAAAGTTGTCATTGGCCTCGTTGGGGAGACTGCCGAACTGGATCCCCTGCAAATTCAAGAAATCAGTCCGTGGATTGAGCATGTGCTGCGGGTAGAGCAGCCCTTCAAGCGGGCTAGCCGTGAGTATCGCCACGGTGAACCCAGTGAAGTGGTGGTGCCCACGCCAAACGGTGCTGTGTCTTTTGGCGAAGGCCATGCATTGGTGGTGGTGGCGGGTCCGTGCTCTGTGGAAAACGAAGCCATGATCATTGAAACGGCGCAGCGGGTTAAGGCAGCAGGGGCTAAATTTCTGCGGGGGGGAGCCTATAAACCGCGTACCTCCCCCTACGCCTTCCAAGGCCATGGGGAGAGCGCCCTAGATTTACTGGCCGCTGCCAAAGCGGTGACGGGCTTAGGCATTATTACCGAAGTCATGGATGCCGCAGACCTCGATAAAATTGCCGAAGTGGCCGATGTCCTGCAAATTGGTGCCCGCAATATGCAAAACTTTTCTTTGCTGAAGCGGGTGGGGGCGCAACCCAAACCCGTGCTCCTCAAGCGGGGGATGTCTGCCACCATTGATGAATGGTTAATGGCCGCAGAGTACATTCTGGCGGCGGGCAACCCCAACGTGATCCTGTGTGAGCGAGGCATTCGCACCTTTGACCGGGAATATACACGCAATACCCTAGATTTATCGGTGATTCCCGTTTTGCGGAAATTGACCCACCTGCCGATCATGATTGATCCGAGCCATGGCACTGGTTGGGCAGAGTTTGTCCCGGCCATGGCGAAGGCAGCCGTAGCCGCAGGTACCGATGCCCTCATGATTGAAGTGCACCCGAACCCCGCCAAAGCCCTCTCGGATGGTGCCCAATCCCTCACACCGGATCAGTTTGATGCCTTGATGCAGGCATTGCAGCGACCCCTTGTTTCCCTGCGTTCTTAGGCGGGTCATGGGCTACGCGATTGAAAACAAATTGGTCATCGCTGTTGCCTCCAGCGCGTTATTTGATCTCACTGAGTCCGATGCGGTGTTTCGCCATCACGGGGAAGAAGCCTATCGCCATTTTCAGCGGCAAAAAAAGTACGATGTTTTGCCTCGAGGCGTAGCATTCCCCTTTATTCGCCGGTTTCTTAACCTGAATCGCGCCTATCCTGACCAAGAGCCAGTGGAGGTGATCCTGCTCTCGAAAAATGACCCTGATACTGGGCAGCGGGTGTTCCATTCGATCCAGCACTACGGCCTGAATATTACCCGTGCGGCGTTTTTGGGGGGCAAGTCCCCTCATCCCTACATCCCTGCCTTTAATGTCTCACTGTTTCTTTCGGCGAATGCTGAGGATGTGCGCCAGGCGATCGCCGCGGGCTACCCTGCCGGAATTGTCATCCCTTCCGGTGTAACGGACACAGAGGAAGAAGCGGAGCTACGCATTGCCTTTGACTTTGATGGGGTGATTGCCGATGACGAAGCAGAAACCGTGTTTCGCGATGGCGATCTCGAGCAGTTCCATGCCCACGAAATTCAACATGCAACTGTACCGCACAACCCCGGCCCCCTCAGTGATCTGTTTAAGAAATTGGCGGCGTTTCAAAAATTGGAGATGACTCGTGAGCAACAGAACCCCGACTATTGCCGCTTACTACGAATTGCCATTGTAACGGCGCGTAATATTCTCGCCAGTGAGCGGGTGGTTACGACGCTGAATAGCTGGGGGGTCACGCCGGATGAAACCTTTTTCTTGGGCGGTATTGAGAAAGTTCGAGTTCTCCGGCAGTTAAAACCCCATATTTTCTTTGATGATCAGCTCACCCATATTGAATCAGCAGCAGGGGATATTCCCTCTGTGCATGTGCCCTTTGGGGTACGCAATTAGGGGCAGATTTGCCGATTTTCCATGCGCACTTTAGCATCCATTTCGCGATCGCCTCGATCTAGCTCACCGCTGGCAGCGATGGTGCTGCCCATTTTCAGCGTGCCATTGCGCACAGCAGGTTTACAGGCGGATAAATGCAACATTTACCTGTGGTTTGACTAGCGATCCTGTACGGTGGTTCCTTCCTGCTGCACTGCCAATACCTCAACCCGTGCTTGCACCCCTAGGGTCGCCCACGTGTCCCTAAGGGTACTGGCAATTCCCATGGCGTTAACCGGATCCCCAAGCGCCAACAGGGTGGGGCCAGCTCCACTGATCACCAAACCATAGGCTCCAGCGGCCAACGCTGCGGCATGGAGGTCGGCATACCCTTTGATGAGGCACTGACGGTAGGGCTGGTGCAGATGATCTTGCAGGGCAACCTGTAACCAGTCGCGGTGACCCGTTTCTAGCCCCCGCAGCAGCGCTCCCAGATGACTGATGTTAAAAATGGCATCTGTATAGCTACAGGTCGCAGGCAAGACGTGACGGGCGGTCTCGGTGGCTAATTCGAAATCAGGAATGGCAACAATAGGCACTACATCACTATCCCACGGTACGTCTAACCAACGCCACGTGCCGGAGTGTTCTTCCCGGACTGCCAAACGACAGCCGCCCAGCAACGCCGGAACTACATTATCGGGATGACCTTCAAGGGCGATCGCCAACTCTAAAACCTCAGTATGGCTGAGGGGGAACCCTGCCAGCCGATTGGCTCCCACCAAGCCGCCAATAATGGCGGTGGCTGAACTGCCTAACCCGCGAGCGAGGGGCACCCCTAACTCAATTTCTAAATAGACAGGCGGGGCTTCGCGTCCAAGGTGCTCGTAAAGGCGGCAATAGGCGCGATAGGCTAAGTTATCTGTACTACTGGCTACCCCGGCTGCTTCAGCCCCCCGAATCACAACACAGGGGCGATCGCTGGCGGAAAAGGTAAAGGTGTTTGTAAGGGTTAAGGCAGCGCCCAAACAGTCAAACCCCGGTCCCAAATTGGCGGTTGTTGCGGGTACGGTGACTACTGTTACCATTGAAATTCCTCGTGCATTGCCCCATAGTGGCGAGCGCTTAGGCGGTGCCAAAGGCGCGATCGCCCGCATCCCCTAGCCCAGGCACAATAAACCCCTGCTCATTGACCATCTCATCAATCGTAGCTGCATAGACCTGTACCGCCGGAAAGTGAGCACTGAGTTTTTGCAGGGCTGGCGGGGCGCTCACCACTGAAATAATCCGCACCAGTGCTGGATTGACCCCCCGCTCAGTGAGTTCCGTCATCGCTGTCATAATCGAGCCACCGGTGGCCAGCATGGGCTCACTAATGAGTACCCGTGTCTGCGGTGCAAATTGCTGAGGAAAGCGGTTGAGATAGCAGGAGGGCATCAGGGTACACTCATCGCGGACAATCCCCAGATGGTAAATGGTTGCCGTGGGTAAAACACCCTGCGCTCCCTCCAACAACGCCAACCCCGCCCGTAAAATCGGCACAACTGCAACTGGCACCTGCGGGTCAATCACCACAGCAGAGGTGGCAGCAAGGGGAGTCTCTACAGTCGTTTCTATCGTTGGTAACCAGTCGCGCACCGCTTCGTAGGCGAGCCACCGACCTAATTCAGCCATTGCAACTCGAAAAAGGGAATTGGGAGTGTTTGCATCCCGTGCAACAGTAAGCCAGTGCTTGATCAAGGGATGGGGCGGAACGTAAATGCGCAACTGTAAGGTCACAACAACACTCCAAGGAGGGGGAAATTGACTTCTCCCCTCCTTGAAAGAGAGGGGATTCCCAAAGGATGCTACGCAACGGGCTGAAGCCGCGTTGCTTCGCTTTTCCCTTGAGCTGTCACCCACAACTTAATGCGGGTGGGGGCAGTCA
>Ga0272446_1000121_pt1 | contig 108415 bp, 85 predicted proteins | sample YNPCB0061_FD_194587 | JGI IMG/M metagenome (GOLD analysis project Ga0272446, IMG submission 194587) | Hot spring microbial mat communities from Yellowstone National Park, WY, United States - YNP-CB-006-1 | ecosystem: Environmental > Aquatic > Thermal springs > Hot (42-90C) > Sediment | place...
TGCCTTGAGCGCGAAGACCCGGCAGAAAAAGAACAACATCAGACTGGTCACCACCAGCACGACAATCAGCGACGCGCTGTACAGACGCGAGTGATCGCCGAGGGACTTATACAGGTTCACGCAGGAACCGATCAGGGTCAGCACCAGGATCCCGAACAGGACCACGTGATACCCGAAGACATACTGGGCGTGATTGGCGTAGTTTTGCTCTTTCATGGAAGCAAGATCTCCGGATTCGCTTCAGGGTACCGGATCCGTCCGCGCGCCGCCAGCGAGGTCAGCGTAATTCGAAATCCACGGTGTGATCGAACGGAGCGTACCCGCAAAGGTAAACGCTGGGCCCGCCGGCGCGCGGTTCGGCGCCGCGCACCTGCGTGTAGCGGTGCTCGGCGAGTCCGGGGCCGAAGCGGATGGTGTCCTCGCCGAGGGTGTAGCTGCCGAATCCGCCGGGGAGCACGTAGGCGTCCTCGACATCCGGCGCCGGGGAGACGCCCGCGAATTTTCCTCCCGCTTTAAAACTGATTTCCAGGGTCACCGGGACATCCCGCGTGCCCGAGGCTTCGAAACGCAAGCGGATGCCGCGCGGCGTTTCGCGAATGGTGGCGCGGCAGGCGAACTTGCACACTTCCGTTCGTTTCCTCTCGGGCCAACTCGAGCGCCACGCCGCGACGCTGGCCGCGACCGCCCGCGGAGGATCCAGCGGCTGATAGTAGCCGGCATCCAGGGTCTGTTCGAGCACGTACGCTCCGTCCGCCTGCCGGCGGCCCGCCGCCGGGCGGAACTGGCCCTTCCCAAAGAAAGCCGCGGCCGCGCGCACCGCCGGGATGGCCGCGCCGCCGCGGCGCATGCCCAGGAACCGCGAATGACCCTTCAGCAGAATGTGCGCGCTCATCGTCCCGCGGCGGATATGGGCGAACTCGCCGGACGGAAACAGCTTCTCGTAGTCCTCCGGCAGCGGCTGGCGCGGTGGTCCGGGCTGGGCCAGTTCCGGATACTCCATGATGGCCGGCAGATTCGGCGTGAGCAGATCGGCCAGCGCCGCGAACTGTCCGTTGCCGTCGCGGTTCGCCAGGTAGCGCAGCGCGAACCAGGACCGCTGGGGTTTGCTTCGCTGATATTGGTCCTGGCGGCGCGAGATATCCGTGATCGCCTCCGCTCCGGGCTCCAGCAGGTAGAGGAGGGACTCGAGGTTCCGCCGCACCGGATCGAGCAGCGCCGGCCGGTTCAGCTTGTGCGCCATCACCACCAGCGCCGAGCACACCACCGGGTTGTAGACCAGCGTGCTCCGCTCGCTGAATTGCCCGTCGGCGTCCAGGTCGATCGATTCCGCCAGCCACTGATCGATGCGCTGGACGTAGCCGCCCTCGGGGAACAGCTCGTGGAGTTGAGCCAGCGCGGCGCATACGACCCAGCGATGATTGGGCGTATGGACCCCGCCCTTGCGCATCCCGTCCCCGGCGTGGCGCAGCATCGGTTCCAGCCAGCCGAACGCCTCCCGGTCGCCCGCATTCCGGGCAAGGCAGGCCGCGCTGGCGGCCAGGTGCACAATAAATCCCGTGTCGGGCGGCGAATTAAAGTTGGTGATCAGCAGGTCGAAGTTGCCGTCCGGCGTTTGCGCGGCCGCCAGGGCGTCCGCGGACAATTGGATCCGGCCGCGCAGGTGCGCCGCCTGGTGGAAACGCGAGAGCGGATGGTGGAACGCGGCCAGATACGCCAGCAGCGCGCCGGCAGCCGTGCCGGCATGATGGAGTCCCGTGGCGTCCGGCAGACGGCCAAACCACCGGCTCGACCGGTCGGAAACCTGGGCGCGGAGGTAGTTCTCGACCGATTGGTCGTGCTGCTGCACCAGCGCGTAGTCGCCGGCGGGCGCCGCGGCGGCCAGCACCGGCGCGGCAAACAGTGAACGGCGGGAGATCTCCAGGGGAATCATGCGAGGGGCCATGCAGCCGAAAACCGCAGTTTTCTTAGTCTAGCAGAAGGCAGGTAAATGCTATCATTTGGCGTAAGTCCACATGCCACGCAAGCCACGACGACTCTGGCCCATGCCTGGGAGGGCGCCCGCTTGAGCCCGGTGGAATCCCGTCCCTTGCCTTGGCTTTCCGCCGCGTGGTTGCTTGGGTTGCTGCTGGCCGTGTACGCTCCCGTGCTCACGCGCCTGGTCCGCCAGTGGGAGACGGACGAGGACATGGGGCACGGATTCTTTGTGCCCGTCATCGCTGGCTTCATCATGTGGCAGAAACGCCAGGAACTGGCTCGATTGACGCCGGTACGCTGTTACTGGGGTTTGGCGCTGGTGTTGTGGGCGGGAATTCAGTTGCTGGTGGCGACGCTGGGCGCGGAACTGTTCCTGGCCCGGACCGCCTTTGTTCTGTCCATCGTGGGCAGCATCTGGTTTCTCGGCGGCATGGTGTATCTGCGGGCCCTGGCGTTCCCGCTGTTCCTGCTGTTCTTCATGGTGCCGATTCCCGCGGTTATTTATAACCAGATCACTTTTCCCCTGCAACTGGTCGCCAGCCGCGCGGCCGAGTTCACGCTGATGCTGGTGGACATTCCGGTGTTTCGCGAGGGCAACGTACTGGAATTATCCTCCGGCCAGCGCTTGCAGGTGGTGGAAGCATGCAGCGGGATCCGGTCCCTGCTGTCGCTTTCGTTTTTGTCGTTGGTGTATGGCTACTTTTTCGAGAGAAGCGGATGGGTGCGGATGCTGCTGTTTGTGGCCACCGTGCCGATTGCGATCGTGGCCAACGCGAGCCGCGTCACCATGACCGGCATCCTCACCGAGATCGATCCGGAGTACGCCAAGGGTTTTTTCCACACGGCGTCCGGGTGGGTGATTTTCATGGTCGCGCTGGTGATCCTGGTGCTGTTCCATCAGGCGCTGGCGCGCTTCCGGCGGTATGTGTATGACCCCAACTACCAGCCGGCAGATTGAGGCCGCGGAAATGCGCCGTGCGCACCGGCCCTGGCAGTCCCCCGGCGTGCGGGTGTTGACTCTGGTTTTGGCGGCGCAAGGAGCGCTGTTCTATGCGGCCACGACGCGCTCCGAGAACACGCCGGAGATCCCGCCGCTGGCCACCTTCCCCAGCCTCGTCGGCGAATGGCGGCTGTTGCAGGAAGGGCACGTGGACGCGGAAACGATGGCCGTGCTCCAGGCCGACGACACGTTGACCCGGTTCTACGGCGTCCCCAACACCAATCAGGGACTGAACCTCTTTATCGCCTTCTTTAAGACGCAGCGCACAGGGAAAACGCCGCACTCGCCCAAGAACTGCCTGCCGGGCTCCGGTTGGGAGCCTTTGCGCGTGGGCGTCGTTTCCATCCCGGTCGCCGGCCGCCAACGGCCCTTGGAAGTGAACAAATACGTGGTCGCCAGGGGGGAGCACCGCAGCGTCGTGCTGTATTGGTATCAATCGCGCGACCGCGTGGTGGCCAGCGAGTATTGGGCGAAGATCTGGATGGTCCTGGACTCGATTCGCTATAACCGGTCGGACACTTCGCTGATCCGGATCACCGTGCCCGTGATGCAGGGCGACGAAGAGCGGGCGCAGGCCACGGCGGTGCGGTTCGCCCGGAGCATCTTTCCGCTGCTGCGCAAGCACCTGCCGTCCTGATGCCGGCGCCTGCGCGATTTACGTTCGAGGCGCGGCTGGAATGCGCCTATCTGGCGGAGGAACCAGCCGATAGCTCTGCGCCGCCCTACGCCGCGTTCACGCTGCACGGCTATGGCATGACGCCGGAAACCATGCTGGGGCTGACGCGCATGCTGTTGGGGCCACGGCCCCTGGTGGTGGCCCTGCAAGCACCCCACGCTTTCTATCCGCAGGGACCGGACCGGCGCGAAGTCGGCTTTTCCTGGGCTACGCATGTCACCTCGGAACCCTCCGTGCGCCTGCACCATGAGATGCTGCTGACCGTGTTCGCGCAGGTGCGCGAACGCTGGGGCATCGCGGCGAACCGGCGCATCCTCGTCGGCTTTTCCCAGCCCGTCGGACCCAATTACCGCTTCGCCGCGACTCACCCGGATGCCGCGCGCGGCGTCATCGGCATCTGCGGCGGCGTCCCGCGCGACTGGGAGGAAAATCCGTTGTACCGGCCGGTCACCGCGGCGTTGCTGCACATCGCCCGCGAACAGGACGAGGTCTACCCGGCCGCCAAAGCCCGCGATTTCGCACGCCGGCTCCGTTTGCGCGCCTCCGACGTCGAATTCCACCTGCTGGAGGGAGGACACCGGTTCCCGTCGAAGGCCGGACCGCTGGTGGCGGCATGGCTCGCGCGCGTGTTGCCCGAAGCGGCCGGTCCGGCGGAGCCCTGACCGCATCCGCTCAGGGCAGCTCCCGGATCCGGATGTTGCGAAACTCCGTCCGGCTGCCGTGGCCGAGCAAGGCGATGTGCCCCTTGGCGCGGGCCAGACCCGGGTGCTTGGCCAGCACCTCCGGCTCCTGCACCATGTCCAGATCCGCGTCCAGGATCAGCACCCCGTTCAACCGTACGCGAATCCGCCGTCCGTCCGCGGTGATCTCCTGAAAGTTCCACTCGCCGGGTTTCTTGAGAAAGCCCGTGCGCGCCGGAATGACATCGTAGATGGCGCCGTGGTACTGCTCCGGGCGCAGTTTGACGGGCTTGTACTTGGGTCCGCTCTGATCCAGAATCTGGATCTCCATGCCCTGGGTGGCGGTGTGGCCCTGGCGCGGCGCGCGAATCCCGATGCCGTTGTTCGAGTCCGGCTCCAGCCGGAATTCAAAACGCAGAATGAAGTTGGCGTACTGCTTCTCGGTCATCAGCTTTTCGCCGCCATCGGCCGGGCAGACCAGGACTCCATCTTCGGCCAAAAAGCCCGGGCCGATCCGGTTTTCGATGAACCAGCCATCCAGATTCTTGCCGTTGAACAGCGGCACGAATCCGTCCTCCGCGATTTGAGCCGCCAAAGGCAGGCTCAGAAAGATCAGCAGCAGGCGCTGCATGGGACACACCCTTGATTGTAGTCCGGGGACAGGCAACGGCGGAGGGAAGCGCTCCCGGCTTGCGCGGTGTATCGTGAATTTTTGGGGTTCCCCCCAAAAAGGAGAAACCGCTCTGTGAGCCACGATGGCCGCTGCTACCCCGTTTCCTTGCAGGTAAACGGCGGACCTCTTTTTCGCGATGGCGTCTGGTCGGGATGCGTCGCGTTCGACACGCCCGGGCTGACGCTGCCACAACTGGAAGCGGTAGCCCGCTACTACTACGGCTTGGGCTACGGATTCTTTTGTCCGACCATGGTGACCGCCTCGGCCGAGGCGTACCAGGCCAACCTCCCGGTGTTTCGCGCGGCGCGCGAGTTCGACTGGGGACAGGGCATTCTGCCGCCGCATCTGGAAGGTCCGTTCCTCGCTCCCGAATGCATCGGCGCGCACAACCCGGAGTTGCGGCGCGACCCGGACGTCGCCTTCGCCGCGCAGTTGCTCGCCTGGGCGGACGGGTTCGTGGGATGGATGACCCTGGCCGCCGAGCGCCCGGGCGCGGCCGAGGTAATCCGCTTCCTCCGCGGCCAAGGCGTCAGCGTCAGTCTCGGCCACCAGAATCCCACCGCCGAGCAGATCGACGCGGCGCTGGAAGCAGGCGCGACGGGCTTCACCCACGTGCTCAACGCCGCTACCCGGGACAAGATCACCGCCAAGGACCTGCGCATGGTCGCACAGTTTACCGACCGGCGCGCCTACTCGATGATGATTCCCGACGCCATTCACGTTCCCCGGTATGCGGTCCGCTTGCTGGTGGACGGCAAGGGGCCCGACAAGGTGATCTTTGTCGCGGATGAGAGTCCGCTCATCGGCGCGCCCGTTTCCACCACCGCGCAACTGTGGGGACGCACGTTCGAAGTGCGGCGCGACGAAGCGGGGCGGGTGCGCTCGTACGATCTCAGCGGCTCGTGCACCTCGCTCGTCGAGTGTATGAACATCGCCGTCGCCTGGGGCGTGCCCCGCGAAACGGTGGAGCGCGCGGTCACCGCCAACGCCGTTGCGTTTTTGAAGCCGTCGTTGGACCGCCTCGGCATCCGGCTGCCGGATGCGCCGGCCCACGCGCGCGGCGTCGAGTTCCGCGACGGCCTGTACGTGGCCGCTTGACTTGGAAAAAGGCAAATCGATGGAACTGATCGTCCCGGAAGTGAAACCTGTCCTTGACCCGGAGTTCCGGCCGGCCGCGCTGGCCTGGCGCGCCTTCGCGCGGCGCATCGCCGGCCGGTCCGAGCCGGTCCGCATTGCGATCGAGCAGGGTGACGGTTCGACGTATGTGTTCGAACGCGCCATCGCCCGCGACGCCAGCAGCGCGGCCCTGGCGGAAAACCTGCGCTTTCTCGAGCGGGAGGTGAAGTTCCTGCTCTGGGCCGTGGGCGGATTCCGGGTCCACCTGGACGCCCCCGCGGCCTTGGTGGGTTTCCTGCGCGACTACTTGTACCGGTATGTGGCCACGCAGTTGTTCGATGCGGAAGTGATGGGGCCGATCATCTACGGCCACCCCTTCGAGATCCGCCATTCCCCGGGCGGCGCCTTCCCGGAGCCGTCGCATGTGACGCGGCCGCTGGGGCGCCACACGGGCGGATGCCGGGTCGCCATTGACAAAGGCGCTTCCGACATCAAGGCGTACGCCGAGCAGGACGGAAAGCAGACGTTCGCGGCGGAGTTCAAGTGGGACCCTAAGCCGCAAAGCGATCCGGCTTATCACTACGAGCACATCCGCCGCGCCCTGCGCGCCGCGGCGGCGACGCTGCCGCGCGTGGACGCCATCGGCGTCAGCTCGGCGGGGGTGTACGTGGCCAATGAGCCCCGCATCGCCTCGTTATTCCGCGGCGTCCCCCGGGACCGTTTTCAGCGCGACATCGTGCCGCTGTACCACCGCATCCAGGAGGAGTTTGGCGGCATTCCGGTGGTGGTCGCCAACGACGGCGCGGTTTCGGCGCTGGCCGGGTCGATGTCGCTCAACCGCAACCGCGTGCTCGGCCTGGCCTTCGGCAGCAGCCTGGCGGCCGGCTATGTGGACGCGGCGGGCAACATCACTTCGTGGCTGGACGAGCTAGCGTTCGCGCCGGTGGACGTCCACCCGCTTGCGCCCGCCGACGAATGGTCCGGCGACCGCGGCTGCGGCGTGCAGTATCTTTCGCAACAGGCGGTGAACCGGCTGCTGGGACCGGCGGGCATCGAAACGCCGGCAGAGATGGGCGTGCCTGAGCGGCTCGAACACGTGCAGGCGCTGATGCGCCAAGGCGATCCCCGCGCGCAGCGGATCTACCAGACGATTGGCGCGTACTTCGGCTACGCGCTCGCGCACTACGCCAGCTACTACGACATTGGCACCGTGCTGGTAATGGGCCGCGTCACCACCGGCGCCGGCGGCGAAGTGATCCTCGAGGCGGCCAACGAAGTCCTGGCGCGCGAGTTCCCCGATCTGGCGATGGACATCCGCCTGCCGGACGAAGCCAGCCGCCGGGTCGGACAAGCCGCCGCGGCGGCCTCGCTGCCGCGGATCGAACCAAAGTAGTGCAACCGCCGGGGCGTTTACCAGCCGACCGGCTTGCCCTCGTTTTGCTGCTCCAGCCACGCCCGCAGGGGCGCGAAGTATTCCAGCATGGGGCCGGCGTCCATCTGCCGCGAGCCGGTCAGCGCTTCCAGGGCGTCCGGCCAGGGCTTGCTCGCTCCCATCGCCAGCATCGCTTCCAGCGCCCGTCCGGCTTCCCGGCTGCCGTAAATCGAGCAGCGGTGCAGCGGCGCCTGGCAACCGGCCTTCCGCGCCAGCGCCTTGTGAAACTGGAATTGCAGAATGTGGGCGAGGAAGTAGCGGGTGTACGGCACGTTCGCCGGCACGTGATACTTGGCCCCGGGATCGAAATCGTTCTCCGTGCGCTCCACCGGGGGCGCTACCCCCTGGTATTTACGCACCAGTTCCCACCACGCCTGGTTGTAGCGCTCCGGCGCGACCTCGCCGGCGAACACCTGCCAGCGCCACTGGTCAATCAGCAGGCCAAACGGCAGAAACGCCACCTTCTCGAGCGCCCGCCGCAGCAGCAACCCGGTGTCCTTCGCCGGGTCGGTGGGTTTGGCCAGGAAACCGAGCTGCACCAGATACTCCGGCGTAATCGAGAGCGCAATCGTGTCGCCTACCGCCTCGTGGAAGCCGTCGTGGGCGCTTTCGCGGAACAGGAAAGGCTGCTGGTTATAAGCCCGCTGGTAAAAATTATGCCCAAGCTCGTGGTGGACCACGGAGAATTCCTCGCCCGTGATCTCGATGCACATCTTAATGCGAAGATCATCGACGTTGTCCACATCCCACGCGCTGGCGTGGCACACTACCTCGCGGTCGCGCGGGCGCGTAAACTGCGACCGCGTCCAGAACGTGGGCGGCAGCGGCGCGAAACCGAGCGAGGTGAAAAACTGTTCCCCATACCGCACCATCTGCTTCTCGTCCACGCGCCGGGACTTGAGGATTTGGGTGAGGTCGAATCCCGGGTCCGCATCGCGCGGCGCCAGCAGATCGTAGATGTTGTCCCACGACTGCGCCCAGGGGTTGCCGAGCAGGTGCGCGGGGATCGGCCCGCCGGCGGGAACCGCGTCTCCGTATTTCGCTTTCAGTTTCCAGCGCACGTACGCATGCAGACTCTCGTAGAGCGGTTTCACCTGCGTCCAGAGCCGGTTGACCTCGCGGGCGAATTCCTCGGGCGGCAGGTCGTACTTGCTTCGCCACAGGGCGCCGGTATCGGGGAAACCCAGCTCGCGGGCTCCCTTGTTGGCCAGTTCCACGAAGCGGCGGTAGTCGCCGCGCATCGGCGGCGAGATGGTCCGCCAGCCCCGCCACACTTCGAGCAACTGCTTCGGATCGCGGCTGGTCGAGTGCATCCGGGTGACGTCCTCGATGCTCAGGCACTTGGCCAGATCGGTAACGCCGGCGGGGCAGTAGCGCCCCTTGCCGTACACGCCCTCCATGCGCGTGTTGAGCTGAGTGAGTTCCGCGCTCTCTTTCGGATCGGCAGGAGCCGCCAGACTCAGGCTGACTTTCAGCAGCCTGAGTTTGCGCGCGACGTCGGGCGGCAGGTCGAGTCCATCGAACCGCGCGGCTTGCTTGGCGTACTCCATCGTCGCCTGGATAAAGCGCTCGCTGGCCTTCGCCGCGAGCGCCTCGGTGTCTGGGGTGATGTAGGTCGCCTGCACCCAACTGGCCTGGCTGCTTTCGTTCGCAAGGTCGAGCAGGTGAGCTTCGGCTTGGTCCAGGAAGGCTTTCGCCTGTGCGGGCGTCGGCCGGGTGGCGGGCGCGCAAGATAGGAGGACCGCGCCGGCCGCGGCGAGCGCCAGCGCGAGAACGGCAAGTCTGACTTTTCGCATGCTTTGCTTACTGCACCGCCGACCGCGCGGCGGCGACGCTGGTGCCGATGATTTCTCCGGACACAATCAATTCGACGCGGCGGTTGCGCTGGCGTCCCTGCGGCGTGTCGTTGGAGGCGATCGGCAGGCTCATCCCCACGCCGGTGGCGGAGATTTTGCCCGGAGGTATACCCTGCTCGATCAGGTAGGCGCGCACGGCTTCCGCGCGCCGCTGCGAAAGGCGGAGATTGAACTCTTCGCCGCCCACATTGTCGGTGTGACCCTCGGCCTCCAGTTGCAGGCCGGGATAGGCGAGGCAAAGACCCGCCAGACGCGCCAGTTTCTCGCGCGCGGCCGGCTTCAGGGTCGCCTGGCCGGTATCGAACAGGATATCGCCCATGTTCACAATCAGGCCGCGCTCAGTGTCCCGCGTCTCGAGCACGGAGTTGAACTGCTGGAGCAGGCGCGTCCGCAAGGCCTGCTTCTCGGCTTCCGCCTGCTGGCGGGCGCGCTCGGCCTCGGCCGCCGCCTGCCTGGCCCGATCCTCCATCAGTTTCGCTTGCACGGCGGCCGCCTCCGCCTCGGCCTTCTTGGCGGCGGCGCGGGCCGCTTCCAGCTCCGCCTGCATGCGCTGCCGCTCGGCTTCCAGCCGTTCGGCTTCGGCCTTGGCCCGCCGCTCGGCTTCCGCCTTGCGCTCCGCTTCGGCCTGCTCGCGCCGCCGCTGTTCTTCCTCAGCCAGCGCCTTGGCCCGAGCCGCTTTCTCGGCCGCGGCCCGCCGTTCGTTCTCCAGGCGCTCGTCCTCGGCGCGCTGCACCGCCAGCGCCCGCGCGTCCTCGGCGGTCTGCACCGCCTCGCGGGCGATCATGATGGCCGGTTTGGTCTGCTTGCGCGCCAGGTAGGATTCGGCCTGCCGCAGGCTTTCGTCCGCCTTGTCCAGGGAGTCTTTGGCGTACTTCTCCGCCCCGACGGAGCGGGCGATTTGCAGCGCGTTGCGCGCCTCGAACATCTCGAGCGGCACCTTGGGATCCAGCGTCAGCGACAGCGGATTCGCCAGCTTCTCGTACTGGCCGCGCTTGAGCAGTTCATACTTGGCGTCGATCTCCTGGATCTTGCCGCGGGTGTCCGCCCGCACCTCGTTTTCCATCACCACCAGGTCGCTCGGCATCGTCACGGCGAAGTAGGGTTCGGCGGTCACAATCAAGCCAAACACCTGGAGTTCGGTGGTCACTTTTAATTTGCTCTTGCCGCCGCTCAACAGGATTTCGCCGAGGTTGGTCGGACGTCCTTCCGGCGTAATCGCCCACAACACATAAGTGAGGTACTCGGCGCCGAACTTGGTGGCCGGCTCCACGTTCTGGAAGCTGGCGTCGATCTCGATCCGGCCCTGTTTGCTTTCCACCTTGGCCTCGCCCTTGGCCGCGGGCATCAGCGCCGTGCCTTGAAAATCGACGCGGGTCGCGCCGCTGCGGTGGCGGTAGTTAACAGCCTTAGCCGTTCGCGCGACGGATTCCGCCTTAAACGTGGCAATCGGCTCCATCTGGCCGGCAGGCGGAGCGGCCGGAGGTTGCGCGAACGCGAACAGCGCGGGAGCCAGAGCAAGCTTCCAAAGTCTCATGCGGTGCTCCTTATTCAGGAAAGTAATGTCCTGGTTAGTTTTAGGATAACAGCCTTCCCGCGGGGGCCGTCTCGGCGTAGCCGGAATTAAGATGAAGAGTTGCGCGTCTGCCGTCTCCACCCCACGCCGCTCACCCGCCGCAACTTTCTGCTGGCCGGGATGGCCGGGTTGCGTCCCCGCGAGGTTGGCCTGGGCGGCGCGCGCTTTCGCGTCGAACGCGCCGGTCCGTCCGCGCGCCGCTACCTGCACATTCACGGCGACGAAACAACGGCCCGCGCCGTGCTGGAGGCGCATCTGCGCGCGCGCGGCGGGACAGCGTTTTTCATCCTGAGCGGCGAGCGGACCGTCCCCTGTCTGGATGGCCGCCTGGATCCCAACCGGATGTTCTCGCGCGAGGGCGCGGCGCGCAATCTCCGCCACCTGAACCCGGGCTGGCGCGCAGAGCAACTGGAACAGGCCCTCGCCCTGCTGGATCGCGGCCGGGAGCCGTTCTTGCGCGCTTTGCTGCCGCCGCGGGGCGGCCTGCTTGTGGCGTTGCACAACAACTCGCGCGGCTATTCGATCCGCGATGAGATCGCCGCCAGCGGCCGTGTGTCGCTGCCGCGGCACGATCAGCCTTACGATTTCTTCCTCTGCACGGATCCGGGGGATTTCGCCCACCTGGCCGATTCGCCCTACAACGCCGTCCTGCAACAGGATCCCCTGGGCGAGGAGGACGGTTCGCTGTCCCGGCTGGCGGCCCGCCGCCGCGTCCGCTATGTCAACCTGGAGTGCGCGCTCGGCAACCACGCCCTTCAGGCCGCCATGCTCGCTTGGGCCGACCGCCACCTGCCCTGACCACCCTTGGCCCCGGCGCGCCAATGCGCCAGAATCGCAACGGAAGGATGTTCCCATGCCCGCCGTTCCCATCTCCAATCCCGCTCAACTCTACCGCGAGCGCCTGGCTCGCTACGTCGCGGCCATGCGTCTGGGCGTGCCCGACAAGGTGCCGATCCGGCCGTTCGCCGCGGAGTTCGCCGCGCGTCACGCCGGACTGACCTGTCAGGAAGTCACCCACGACTACCGGAAGGCCTTCGAGGCCGTCTACCGCGTCGCCGCGGACTATGACTGGGATGCCATCGTGCCCAACATGGTCTATGTCTGGACCGGTCTCACCCAGGCCCTCGGCCTGCGTTACTACGCGATCCCCGGCATCGACATCGGCCCTGACGTCGGCTTCCAGTACCGCGAGCCTTCGGTGGATCAGGCGTTCATGCAACCGGAGGAATATGGCCAATTGATCGCGGACCCCACGCGTTTCCTGTTCGAGGTCTGGCTACCACGCGTCTCTACCGAGGTGGCGGCGGGCGGCTACCGCGCCACCGTGGGCCTGGTGAAGAGCGGCATGGCGCTGCTCGACTACTTCACCGCTTTCGGCGGAGTCATCGAACGGCTGCGGACCGAGTATGGCATGGTCTCGTCGATCGCCGGCATGCTGAAAGCGCCGCTCGATATCCTGGCCGATAAACTCCGTGGCTACGTCGGCCTCGCTTTCGACCTGAAGGAGCGGCCGGACAAAGTGCTGGCCGCCTGCGAAGCGCTGCGGCCCCACCTCGAGTACGTGGCGCTGAGCGGCCTGGATCCGCACCGGAACATTCCGATCCCCATCTGGATGCACCGGGGCTGCGTGCCGTTCATTTCCTTCGAGCACTTCGAGACCATCTATTGGCCAACGCTGCGGCCGATCTTCGACGCGATCATCGCGCGCGGCAACCAGGTGCTGCTCTACGCCGAAGGCGATTGGACCGCCCACCTCGAGCGCCTGGCGGAGTTGCCCCGCGGCAGCGTCGTGTTTCACATCGACCGGTCGAACGTCGAACGCACCTGGGAAGCCCTGGGCGGCCGGTTCTGCCTCAGCGGGGCGATTCCCAACGACCTGCTGGCCTACGGCTCCCCCGACGACGTCCGCGCCCGCTGCAAACAGATGATCGACCTGCTGGGCAAGGACGGCGGCTACATCGTGGATGCGAGCGCCATCATGCAAAACGACGCCACGGTGGAGAACGTGCGCGCCATGACCGAATTCACCAGGGAGTACGGAGTGTACCGTTCGCCGAGTTCTCCCACGCCTCCTGCCCCGGCGCCGCTGCCCGCCGCCAAACCCGCCCCTCCGGTGGGCACGCCGCCCGGAGCGTGCTACCCGTGGGAAGAAAAGCTCAAGGAGTTGCCGCCACTTTCCGGAGACGTCGCGCTCACCCGCCGGGTTTGGGAGCAGGTCGACGGGTGGGGGTACGTATTCATCTGGAACGCCCTGCTGGGCTTCTGAACCGGCGCGAGGCCGGCTGGCGGCGGCACGGACTTCAACCAGGCTTCAGATCGGATAGGGGGGACTCAGGTTACGACCCAGCCCCCCGGGATACCTTGTACCCTTGCGATGCTGGCGGAGGAGGCGAACCTGGCTCTCCGCTACCCCTCGGGATACAGATAGGGGTAGGCCTTCCGCATTTCGTCCGCCGTTTCCAGCGCGCGGCCGATCTGGATCAAGGGTCCCTGATGAATGCCGGGGCACCATTTGGCGGTTTTTTCCCAATTCCGCCGCTTTTCGACCAACTCCGGCCAGAACGGAAACAAGCGGCACTGAGTAGGCTTGGCGGGATGAATCGCGCAGCCGCCGGCTTCCAAGAACGGACACTGCTTGCCGCGGGGCTTGCGCAACCGGATCCGGTGTCTGGTGCGCACCGCGTACCTGGCGGCGAATTCCTCGGTGGTCAAACTCAAAAACGCCGCCGCCCGCGCCGCATCGGCTTCGCTCAAGTACACGAAGCCTTCCACGTCGCAACAGCGCGTGCATCCGGGCTGGCAGGCGAAGCGGAGTCCGGCGTCGTTCATGCGATGGCCGGCTCCCGCTCCGGGATTTGCCGTAGCAGTTCCACAAACAGGGTCATGGCGCGGTTGAATTGTTTGCGGCGCCGGTGGACGATACCGACCGGCCGCCGCAGTTCGGGTTCGCGCAGCGGGATCGAGACCAGCCGGCCCTGAGCGATCTCCACCTGCATGGTGCGGGCGGGCAGGATCGACACGCAGGCGCCCAGCGCCACCGCCTCTTTCACCATTTGAATGTTGTCGAATTCCATGGCCATGTGGACCTGCGCGCCCGCCTCGCGCAGGAACCGGTCCACTTCGTGCCGGATCTGCAAATCGGTGTCGAAGCCCGCAAAGTCGTATCCGTCCAGGTCGGCCGGGGTGACCCGCGCCCGGCCGGCCAGCGGGTGCCCGGGCGCCACCGCCACGCACATCTCCTCCTGCCGCCAGGGAATCACCGCCAGTTCACGTGTCGATTCCGGATAGCTCACCAGGCCGAGGTCCGCCTGGTCGCTGAGCAGCGCCTCGTAGATCTTATTCGGCCGCAGGTAGCTGACATGCAGATGGCACTCCGGGTACCGGCGGTCGAACTCCTCCTGGATGCGTGACATCTCCGACAGGCCGACCGAGTAAATGGAGGCCACCCGCACGTCCCCCTGCACGCGCCGCGCCAGCTCATCCAGACCAGCCAGGAACTCTTCCTCGCGCCGCAGCACTTCGCGGCAAAGCTCCAAATACCTCCGCCCGGCCGCCGTGAGGTTCCACGGGCGCGTCCGCCGGTCGATCAGGCTGGTCTTCAACCGGCGCTCCAGTTCGTGAATATGCTGGCTGGCCGCCGACTGGCTAATGCCGTTCATTTCCGCGCCACGGCTCACGCTGCGGTGGACGGCGATGTCCCGGAACAATTTGCAGTGATCGAACAGCAACAACCAGATCGTAGCATAAGCGCAACTAATGTCAATGGCTGCACAACTTTTTGTTGTCTAATATTACGCAACCTGTTATAGTAATTTTTATCTCTACGCGGATGACGGATTCCACGATGGAACACCACGCACCACAGCACCCACTCGGCCTGCCGGCCCCCCAGGGATTGTACGATCCCCGGCAGGAGCGCGATGCTTGCGGAATTGGCTTTGTCGCCAATATCCGGGGGCACAAATCGCACGAGATCATCCGGAAGGGGATTCAGGTACTGATTCACCTGACCCATCGCGGGGCGTGCGGCTGCGACCCGGAAACGGGCGACGGCGCGGGGCTGCTGATCCAGATTCCGCACCAGTTTTTCGAGCGCGAGTGCGCCCGAATCGGCTTTTCCCTTCCCCCGCCGGGCGAATACGGCGTGGGCATGGTGTTTCTGCCCGTGGAGCGGCATCAGCGCTTGCAGTGCGAGGGCATGCTGGAGCGGATTGCCCGGGAAGAAGGGCTTACTGTGTTGGGCTGGCGGGACACGCCCATCGACGGGGACGCGATCGGGCGCGTGGCGCGCGCCTCCCAGCCGTACATCGAGCAGATCTTTCTGCGCGGCAGCGCCAAGCTGACCGGGGACGCGCTGGAACGCAAACTCTACGTCATCCGCAAGCGGGCGGAGCAGGAAGTCGCCGCGTCGGACATGCCCGACCGGGGCTTCTTCTACATCCCGTCTCTGTCCTGCCGCACCATCGTATACAAAGGTCTGCTGCTGGCGCCCCAGATCGCCGATTTCTACCAGGAGCTTTCCGACCCGGACGTGGTGAGCGCCCTGTGCCTGGTGCACCAGCGCTTCTCGACCAACACCTTTCCCACCTGGCAACTGGCGCACCCGTTCCGTTACATCGCGCACAACGGGGAAATCAACACCTTGCGCGGCAATGTGGCGTGGATGCACGCCCGCCAGCCGGTGTTGGAATCGCCCCTGTTCGGTCCGGACATCAAGAAGCTCTTTCCGATTATCCAGCCGGGGGGAAGCGATTCGGCCGCCTTTGACAACGCGCTGGAACTGCTGGTGATGGCCGGGCGCAGTCTGCCCCACGCCATGGCCATGCTGATTCCCGAGGCCTGGTCGTCCAATGAACACATGCCGCCGGACAAGCGGGCCTTCTACGAATATCACGCCTCGCTGATGGAGCCCTGGGACGGGCCCGCCGCGATCGCTTTCACCGACGGCCGCGTCATCGGCGCGACGCTGGACCGCAACGGTTTGCGCCCGGCGCGTTACCTGGTGACACAGGACGGGCTGATCATCATGGCCTCGGAGACCGGCGTGCTCCCCGTGCGCCCGGAGGAAGTGCGCACCAAGGGGCGCTTGCAGCCGGGCAAGATGCTGCTGGTGGACCTGGAAGAGGGCCGGATCGTCTCCGACAAGGAACTCAAACATCGCCTTGCCGCCCGGCAGCCTTACGCGGCGTGGCTGGCGGAAAACCAGATCCGGCTGGACGCGCTGCCCGAACCGCCGCGGTTCCACCCGCCGGACTTCGACACGCTGCTCCAGCGCCAGCGCGCCTTCGGCTACACCGATGAAGACATCCGCTTCATCATGATCCCGATGGCGGAAAAGGGCGAAGAGCCTGTCGGCTCGATGGGCACCGACACGCCGCTGGCCTGTCTGTCCGACCGCCCGCAACCGCTGTTTCATTACTTCAAACAGTTGTTCGCGCAGGTCACCAATCCGCCCATCGACCCCATCCGCGAAGAGATGGTGATGTCGCTGGTCACCTACATCGGGCAGGAGCGCAATATCCTCGACGAGCGGCCCGAAAACTGCCACACCCTGCGCATCGAGCATCCGATTCTGACCAACCGCGATCTGGAACGGCTGCGCCGCGTGTCCCAAGGCGATTTCCTGGCGACGACGCTCTACACGCTCTATCCGGTGGCCGAAGGCGCCAAAGGCCTCGAGCAGACCCTGGACCGCCTGTGTTTGCGCGCCTCGCGCGAGATCAAAAACGGCTACACGCTGCTGATCCTCTCCGACCGGAGCCTGGACAAAGACTATGCGCCGATTCCCAGCCTGCTGGCGTTGAGCGCGATTCACAATCACCTGGTGCGGGAAGGGACGCGGACCCAGGTCGCCTTGATCGTCGAGTCCGGCGAGCCGCGCGAGGTGATGCATTTCGCGCTGCTCATGGGCTACGGCGCCAGCGCCATTAACCCTTATTTGGCCATCGAAACCATCGAACACCAATGCCAAAAGGGCGAAATCAGCGCGCCTTTCGAAAAAGCCCTGAAGAATTACATCAAGTCCATCAATAAAGGCCTGCTCAAGGTCGCCTCCAAGATGGGGATTTCGACTTTGCAGTCGTACCGCGGCGCGCAGGTCTTCGAGGCCATCGGTTTGAACCGGGAGTTCGTCGACCGCTACTTCACCGGGACCGCGTCCCGGGTGGAAGGCGTCGGCCTCGAGGTGATCACCCGGGAAGCGCAGATGAAACACGAACTGGCTTTCCAGCCGGTGACGGAATCCGATACGGAACTTCCCGTCGGCGGCAACTACCATTACCGCGTCCGCGGCGAGTATCACCTGCTCAACCCGGCCACGGTTTCCAAACTGCAACACGCGGTGCGGCAGGACAGCTACGCGACGTTTGAGGAATACACCGCGCTCATCGACCGGCAGAACCGCCAGTTGTGCACCCTGCGCGGTCTGCTGGAATGGAAAAAGGCGGACGAACCGGTGCCGCTCGAGGAGGTCGAGCCGGCGGCGTCGATCGTGCGCCGGTTCGCCACCGGCGCCATGTCGTTCGGCTCCATCAGCAAGGAGGCGCACGAAACGCTGGCCATCGCCATGAACCGCATCGGCGGCCGTTCCAACACGGGCGAGGGCGGAGAGGACGAGGCGCGCTACGTGCCCGGTCCGAACGGCGACTCCCGCCGGAGTTCGATCAAGCAGGTGGCTTCCGGCCGTTTCGGCGTCACCATCAACTATCTGGTGAACGCCGATGAGTTGCAGATCAAGATGGCCCAGGGGGCCAAGCCCGGCGAAGGCGGCCAGTTGCCGGGCCACAAAGTGGATGAGACCATCGCGCGCGTGCGGCACTCGATCCCGGGCGTGGGACTGATTTCCCCGCCCCCGCACCACGACATCTACTCCATCGAGGATTTGGCCCAACTGATCTACGATCTGAAGAACGCCAACCCGCAGGCCCGCATCAGCGTGAAACTGGTGGCCGAAGTGGGCGTGGGCACGGTGGCGGCGGGCGTCTCCAAGGCGCATGCGGACGTCGTGCTGATCAGTGGAGATACGGGCGGCACCGGCGCGTCTCCGCTCACCTCCATCAAACACGCCGGTATTCCTTGGGAGCTGGGACTGGCCGAGACGCAGCAGGTGCTGGTGATGAACGATCTGCGCGGGCGCATCCGCGTGCAAACCGACGGCAAGCTGCAAACGGGCCGCGACGTCGTGATCGCGGCGTTGCTGGGCGCCGAGGAGTTCGGCTTCTCCACCATGCCGCTGGTCGCCCTGGGTTGCGTCATGATGCGCAAGTGCCATCTGAATACCTGCCCGGTTGGCATCGCCACGCAGGACCCGGTGTTGCGCCGGAAGTTTCAGGGCACCCCCGAGCACGTCATCAACTTCTTTTTCTTCCTGGCCGAGCAAGTGCGCCGGTATATGGCGGAACTCGGCTTCCGCACCTTCGACGAGATGGTCGGCCGGGTGGACCGGCTCGAGCCGCGCAAAGCCGTCGATCATTGGAAAGCGCGGGGCTTGGACTTTTCCGCCATTCTGTATCAGCCGCAGGTTCCCGCGCGCGTGGCGCGGCGTTGCGTGACCGCGCAGGATCACGGTCTTTCCCAGGCCCTCGACTACAAGCTGATCGATCACGCCCGGGAGGCGATCGAGCAGGGCATGCCCGTCGAGATCAAGCTGCCGATCCGCAATGTGCACCGCACGGTGGGCGCGATGCTTTCCGGGGAGATCGCCCGCCGGCATGGATCCGCGGGGCTGCCCGACGATACGATCCGTTTCGAGTTCAACGGTTCGGCCGGCCAGAGCTTCGGCGCGTTCCTGGCCAAAGGCGTCACCCTGGTGCTGGAGGGCGACGCCAATGATTACGTGGGCAAAGGCCTGTCCGGCGGCAAGCTCATCGTTTACCCGCCGCGCAAGTCCACGTTTCTGCCGGAAGAGAACATCCTGGTCGGCAACGTCGTGTTGTACGGCGCCACCAGCGGCGTGGCGTTTTTCAATGGCATGGCCGGCGAGCGCTTCGCTGTGCGCAACTCCGGCGCCACCGCCGTGGTCGAGGGGCTTGGCGATCACGGCTGCGAATACATGACCAAGGGGCTGGTGATCGTGCTCGGCCGGACCGGGCGGAACTTCGCCGCGGGCATGAGCGGAGGCATCGCCTACGTGCTCGACGAACGCGGCGATTTCGCCGAGAAGCGCTGCAATCTGGATGGCGTCGACCTGGAGCCTGTCCAGGAGCCGCAGGACATCGACACGCTCCGCCACTGGATCCGCCAGCATGTGGAGGCCACGGGCAGCCCCCGCGGCCAGTGGATCCTGGAGAACTTCGGCGAGATGCTGCCGAAGTTCATCAAGGTGTTCCCGCACGAATACAAGCGCGTGCTCGGGGCGCCGCGCCGCCAGGAAAAGTACGTGCCGCCGGTTTCCCCGCCGCCGCCCCTGGCGGCGGGCGATTCCCGGGTGCACGCCTGAGGTCTGACCGCGATGGGAAAACACACCGGATTCATGGAGTATACGCGCGAGGTGCCGGACCGCCGCCCGGTAGCCGAGCGCGTGAACGATTGGTTTGAAATTTATCAGCCCTTCCCGCTCGAGCGCCTCCAGACGCAGGGCGCGCGGTGCATGGACTGCGGCATCCCCTTCTGCCACACCGGCTGTCCGGTGAACAACATCATCCCGGACTGGAATGACCTGGTGTACCGCGGCCGGTGGCGCGAAGCGATCCGGGTGTTGCACGCCACCAACAATTTTCCGGAGTTCACCGGGCGCATCTGCCCGGCGCCGTGCGAGGCGGCTTGCGTGCTCGGCATTAACGAGCCCCCCGTCACCATCAAGCACATCGAGAAGACCATCGTCGACCGCGCCTGGGAGAACGGCTGGATTGCGCCCGAACCGCCGGCGCGCAAGACCGGCAAGCGCGTGGCGGTGGTAGGCTCCGGCCCGGCGGGCTTGGCGGCGGCTCAACAACTCGCGCGCGCCGGCCACGACGTCACCGTGTATGAAAAGGCCGACCGCATCGGCGGCTTGCTGCGCTACGGCATCCCGAACTTCAAGATGGAAAAGCACCTCATCGACCGCCGGGTGCGGCAGATGCAAGCCGAGGGAGTGCGGTTTATCGTCAATACCCATGTGGGCCGCGACATCCCCGTGGAAGATTTGCGGCGCGCCTGCGATGCCCTGCTGCTGGCCGGCGGCGCGGAACAGCCGCGCGACTTGCGCGTGCCCGGGCGCGAACTGCGCGGCATCCATTTCGCCATGGAGTTTTTGCCGCAGGCCAATCGCCGTTGCGAAGGCGACCTGGTGCCGGATCAGATCCTGGCCACCGGCAAGCGCGTGGTGATCATCGGCGGCGGAGATACCGGCGCCGATTGCCTGGGCACCTCGCACCGCCAGAAAGCGCTGTCGGTCCACCAGTTCGAATTGCTGCCCATGCCGCCCGCCGAGCGCGCCCCGCAGACGCCGTGGCCGCTGTGGCCCATGCAACTGCGCATCGAGAGTTCCCACGAGGAGGGCGGCATCCGCGAGTGGAGCGTTTCCACCACGCACTTTACCGGCGATGCGGAAGGTAACGTGCGCCAATTGCATGCGGTGCGCGTGGGTCCCCCGCCCAAGTTTGAGCCGATCCCCGGAACCGAATTTGCGCTCGATGTGGACATGGTCCTGCTGGCCATGGGGTTCACCGGACCCGTCCGCAACGGGATGCTGGAGCAGTTGGGCTGCGAACTGGATGAGCGCGGGAATGTGAAAGTGAACGCGGACTGGATGACGTCGCAGCCGGGCGTGTTCGCGGCCGGCGACATGCGCCGCGGCCAGTCGCTGGTGGTCTGGGCGATCGCCGAAGGACGCAAAGCCGCCCGCGCCATCGACATCTATCTCGCCGGTTCGTCCCATCTGCCGGAGTAGGCCGCGCCGGGCGGAGGCTTCCGCGGCGCCCCCGACGGTGTTAGCTTGGCGGAATGATGAGGACTCTCTGCCCGCTGCTCATCGCCCCCCTGCTCCTGGCCGAAACGATCGTGGTGTCGCCGGACGGGCCGGTCTCCACGCCGCAGGCGGCGCGGGACGCCGCCCGCGCTTTGCGCCGCAAAGCTGTCGCCGGTCCCGTCACCATTCAGTTCCAAACGGGCCGCTACTTGCTCTCCGCGCCGCTCGTGCTGGGTCCGGAGGATTCGCACACGGTATGGGAGGCGGCGCCGGGCGCGCGCGCGGCGCTCAGCGGCGGCCGGGTGATCCGCGGCTGGATCAAAGGGACCGGCAACCTGTGGACCGCCCCCGCCGGCGCGCAGCCATTCCGCCAGCTTTTCGTCAGCGGGCGCCGCGCGCAGCGGGCCCGGACGCCCAACTTCGGCTTCTACCGCATCCTCGGCCCCAGTTCCCAGGACAAGCCGTTCCGGCTGGCGTTCCGCGGCCAGGACATCAAGCCGGAGTGGGCGGCGCGCGGCGACGTCGAGGCGATCGCCCTGCTGGCGTGGGCCGACATCCGGATGCACCTCACCAAGGTCGAAGGCAACGTGGCGACGCTGGCCAAGGACCCGCGGCCCTCCAACCGCGAAGCGGACGCCCGCTACTACCTCGAAAACGCGCCCGACATGCTGGACGCCCCGGGCGAGTGGTATCTCGACCGGCAGGCGGGCGTGGTCTCCTACTGGCCGCTGGCCGGCGAGGACCTCACCAGGGACGAAGTCATCGTTGCCACCATCCCACAGCTCGTCCGGATCGAAGGCCGTCCCGAGCAAGGCGCCTTCGTCCGCGGAGTGGTTTTTCGCAACCTCCACTTCGCGCACGCCGACTGGACGATGGAGCCAGGCGGCTACGCCGACACTCAAGCCGCCATCCCGGCCCCGGCGCTACTCGAGGCTATCGGCGCCGAGGACTGCACCATCGAGGATTCCGTCTTCAGCCACTCCGGCGGCTATGCCCTCTGGTTCAGCCGCGGATCCAGGCGCAACCGGATCGTGGGCAATCACGTGTTCGACATGGGCGGAGGAGGCATCAAAGTGGGGGAACCGGTCCAGCGCCCCAACGAAGCTGAGCAGAACTTCGGCAATACCATCACCGACAATCACCTGCACGATCTCGGCCTGGTGTACGCTCCCGCCGTGGGCGTGTGGGTGCTGCAAAGCGGCCGCAACGAGATCAGCCACAACCATATCCACGACCTTTACTACACCGCGATTTCCGTAGGCTGGACGTGGGGCTACGGGCCCAATCAATCCAAGGAGAACCGCATCGAGTTCAACCACCTGCACCACATCGGCAAAGAGATGCTGAGCGACATGGGCGGCATCTATACGTTGGGCATGCAGCCGGGCACGGTGATCCGCAATAACCTGATTCACGACGTCGCCTCGTTTACCTACGGCGGCTGGGGCATCTATCCGGACGAAGGCTCCTCGCACATGCTGATAGAAAACAACGTGGTGTACCGTTGCAAAAGCGCGGGTTTCCACCAGCACTACGGGCGGGAGAACCTGGTGCGCAATAACATTTTCGCCTTCAACCGGGAGAATCAGCTCATGCGTTCGCGCGTCGAACCGCACCTGTCCTTCACCCTGACCGGCAACATCGTTTACTTTGACCAGGGGCGGCTGCTGGGCAGCAACTGGACGGGCGATCAGTTCAAGCTGAAGGGCAATCTGTACTGGGATTTGCGGGGTCCGGTGCGCTTTGCCGGACGCTCCTGGGAAGAGTGGCAAGCCGCGGGGCACGACGAAGGCTCTCTGGTGGCCGATCCGCTGTTCGTGAACCCGGGCCGCTACGATTTCCGCCTGCGCCCGGAGTCGCCCGCGTTGCGAATGGGATTTCAGCCCATCGACCTAAGCCGCGTGGGGCCGCGTCCGCGGCAAAGCCGGTAGCGCCCCACAAACTTCACCCGATTCCCAATTCGTCGATCAGTTCGAGGACCGTGCCGCATATCCGGCAGAGCACCGCACCACAATCGCCACAACGCAGCGGATCGGCGACCGCGCGGGCGCAGACGGGGCAATAGAAGGTCGGGGCGGCATTCGCATCGGGCATGGTTTATGCCGCCAGGGCCAGCGCGAAAGACTCCCGCGCCGCCGCAACGGTGGCCTGGATGTCTTGGTCCGAATGGGCGGCCGACAGGAAAGCGGCTTCAAACTGCGACGGCGGCAGGTACACTCCCCGCTCGAGCATCGCGCGGAAGAACACGGCGAACCGCGCCGTGTCGGCCTTCTTCGCCGAATCCCAATCCGTCACGGGTTCCGGCGTGAAGAAGAAGGTGAACATCGAGCCCACGCGGTTGACCGTAACGCCGGGCGGGACTTCGGCCGTCACCGCCGCGCCCAGCCGCTCGAGCGTCTGGTAGATTTCCGGATGCGCCTCGATGAGGCGCAACATGGCCAGACCGGCCGAAACGGCGATCGGGTTGCCCGACAATGTCCCCGCCTGGTACACCGGACCGGCCGGGGCGACCTTCAGCATGATGTCCGCGCGCCCGCCATAGGCGGCCAGGGGCAGGCCGCCGCCCACCACCTTGCCCAGCGTGGTTAAGTCCGGCCGGATGCCGTACAATTCCTGCGCGCCGCCGCGCGCCAGGCGGAACCCGGTCATCACCTCGTCGAAAATCAGCACCGCGCCGTGGCGGGCGGTCAGTTCGCGTAGCGCCTCCAGGAAGCCTGGCTTGGGGAGCACGCAGCCCATGTTGCCTACCACGGGTTCGACGATGACGGCGGCGATGCGGCCGCCGTGGGTGCGGAAAGCCTGCTCGACGGCATCGATCGAATTGAACGGCAGCGCGATGGTGGTGGCGGCGAAGCCCTCCGGCACCCCCTGCGTGTCGGCGATGCCCAGCGTCGCCATGCCCGAGCCCGCCTTCACCAGCAGCGAATCGACATGGCCGTGGTAACAGCCCTCGAACTTGATCGTCAGCTCCCTGCCCGTGAAGCCCCGCGCGACGCGCAGCGCCGCCATCGTGGCTTCCGTGCCGGAGTTCACCAGCCGGACCATCTCGACGGAAGGAACGGCCGCGCGGATCGCCTCGGCCAGTTCCACTTCGCGCTCGGTGGGTGCGCCGAAACTGGTGCCGATCTCGAGCGCCTCCTGGATGGCCGCCAGCACCGCGGGATGGCGGTGGCCAAGCAGCAACGGCCCCCAGGAACAGATATAGTCGAGGAACCGGTTGCCGTCCGCGTCGATGAGGTGCGCGCCCTCGCCGCGGGCCATGAACAGCGGCTTGCCCCCTACGCTGCGGAAGGCGCGCACGGGAGAGTTCACGCCGCCCGGAATCGAACGCTGGGCGCGCTCAAATAAGTCTGCCGATTTTGAATAAATCATTCAACTCTTGGAAGTGCCGGGCAGCAGCCGGCGGAAACCGAAACCCATGGCGATCTCGAGCAGACTGCCGTTCAGGTTATCGAGCAGCCGTTGCTTTAACCCGAGATAGGGCTGCGTGCCCGCGAACAAATCCTGCATGATGCGCGCAAACCGCGGACTGTACCGCGTAAACTGGACCATGCGCGCCGTGACGGAGCCGAACAGAAAATTACCGTGGAAAATGCGCTTGGCCAGGCGCGAGCCGAACTCGAGGTCCGCGGCGAAATCCCGCCGCAGCAGACGCCGGTACTCCTGCACCTTGGCGGCTACGGAGCCGACTTCGGCCAGCAGGGCGCGCGCCGCCAAGTCCGCCGAACGGATGGCATAGTAGAGACCCTCCCCGGTAATCGGATCCACCAGGCCAGCCGAATCGCCGATCGCCATCCACCCTTCGCCGGCCACCCGGTTCCGCTTCCAGCTTGGCGTCTCCAGCGAGGGGAGCAGATGGCTATAAAAAACCGCGTCCCGCCGGCCGATGCCGCGCTCCTCCATGTACCGGTCCAACCGCTGCCGGAGCACGTGCGCCGGTTCTCCTTTGCCGCAAATGCCCACCGAAAGATGACCGCAGCGGGGAAACACCCAAATGTAACCCTCGAGTCGGGGCAGGAATTGAATTTCAATCTGCTCCTGGTTTCCTGGCACGTAATAGCCCAGGGCGGCCATGGTGTCGCCGGGTTTCAATTCCGTGCCAAACTCGCGCAGTGGATTGCGCGCCCCCATCGCCACCACACAGAAGTCGGCATCCACCGGGGCGCCCTGCGTCTGAATCCGCCAACCTTCGCCGCGCCGCTCGACGGCCAGTACCCGCGTTTTCTCGATTTCGGCGCCCGCGCTTCCGGCGCGCTCGAGCAACAGGTGGTTCAAATCGAGCCGGCTGTAGATCACCAGCGGCCGTTCCATCGCCAGCGACACCTCTCCCGCTTTCGGCGCGGCCAGAACCGTATTGGTAATCAGCTTCTTCGGGGTCGGATTGTCGATCAAAAACGGATACTGATGATAAGCCTTATAGGTGAGTCCGCCGCCGCATGGCTTCTCCCAGGCGAGTTTCTCGTCGAGGACGATGGTTTTGAAGCCCGCCGACGCCAACAATTCCGCGGCGAAGGCGCCGGCGGGACCTCCGCCCAGCACCGCCACCCTCTTCATTGCGCTTTCTCGCCGCGGGACGCTGGCTCACCGGTGGTCGGCGGATGGCCGGGCGGCAATTGCTGGCCGGGCATCATGCCGCCGCCATGCGGGCTGCCCCCCGCGTCCGACTTGGATTTCACCGACCACTTACTCCCCTGGCGCTCCAGGGTGTAATTCATTTGAATCCCCGGCCCGCCCGTGCCGTCTTTGGGACGGAACTCCACCGTAGCCTCCGCCGTCTCCCCCTTGAACGAAACCGCCGATACGTTGACATCCATGGAGGCAAGATTGACCCGGGTGGAAACGTGGTCGATGACGGCCTGCCGGACAGCCTCCGGCGTCTCGGCGGGCCGGCCGCAGCCTCCGCACAGCGCCACTAGCGCGCACGCGGCGATCAGGGTGGGGAGATTCACTGTTCGATTATACCTTTCGTCAGGATGGCGGTCACCAAACCCTCTATGTCGTAAGAGGATGCTTCCGCGGCGACCGGGATGCCCCATTTTCGCGCGGTGGCCGAGGTCACCGGGCCGATAGAAGCGGCGCGCACCGCCGGCAAGAGTTCGGGCGGGGCGTGCGTGGCGAAATTCTCAACGGTGGAGGAACTGGTAAACGTGACCCAATCCGGCGGCGGACCTTGCCGGAACAGCGTTTCGATCGCCGCGCGCAGGCCCGCGGGCGGAACGGTGCGGTACGCTTCGGCCACCACGACGTCCGCGCCGAGCGCGCCCAGCGCCCGCGGCAACACATCGCGCGCCACCGCGGCCCGGGCCAGCAGGATGCGCCTGCCCTCCAAGGGCTCTGCGCTCAGCGCTTCCACCAGACTCTCGGCGACATATTCCTTCCCCATCACGTCAACCCGCAGATGGAGGGCCTCGACGGCCGCGCGCGTCGCCGGGCCAATGGCGCACAACCGCCCCCGTAAGGCCCGCAAGTCCCGGCCGGAGCGGTCCAGCCGCTCCAGAAAAAAGCGCACGCCGTTGACGCTGGTGAAAATCAGCCAGTCGAAGGTCTCCAGCTCGGCCAGCGCGGCATCGAGCCGGCCGTAGTCTTCGAGCGGCTGGACTTCAATCGTGGGCAGTTCTTTCACGTCGGCGCCCAGCGCGGCCAGCCGGCTCGCCAGGGCATCGGCCTGGCCCCGCGCGCGGGTCACCACCACTCGCTGCCCGAACAGAGGTAGCCGCTCATACCAGGCCAGCTTCGGCCGCAGCCGGACGACCTCGCCGATCACGATCGTCACCGGCGGCTTGAGGCCCGCTTCGGCCACCCGCGCCGGCAATTCGGCCAGCGGCGCCTCGACCGCCCGCTGATCCGGGCGCGTCGCCCAACGGACCGCCACGGCGGGAGTGGCGCCGGACCGCCCCGCCGCCAACAGCCGCCGCGTAATCTCCGGCAGATTGGTCAGCCCCATGAAGATGACAAGCGTTTCCGCGCGGCTAACCGAGGCCCAGTCGATCTTCTCGAGCTCATGACCAGTGATGAAGGTGACCACCGAGGTATGTTCCCGGTGTGTCAGCGGCACGCCGCCATAGGCCGCCAGGCCCAGCGGCGAGGTGACCCCGGGGATCACCTCAAAGGGGACGCCGGCGTCAAAGAGCGCCTCCGCCTCTTCCCCGCCCCGTCCAAAGATATAAGGATCGCCGCCCTTTAACCGCACCACCGTCTGGCCCTGGCGGGCACGCGCGATCAGCATGGCGGCGATTTCGGCTTGCGTATGGGAGTGCGCGGCTTTCTTTTTGCCGACGTACACGCGCTCGGCGGCCGGCGGGGCCAACTCGAGGAGGACCCGGGGCGCCAAATGGTCGTACAGCACGGCGTCCGCGCGTTCCAACGCGGCGCGGCCCTTCACCGTAATCAGCCCGGGATCTCCCGGACCCGCGCCCACCAGGTAGACTCGCCCCGCCATCCCGCGCCGCTCTAGACCCAATCCGCCGCCAGGCGGACGAAGGTACGCACGCCCACGCCGGTCGGCCCCTTGGCGGCGTACGGTTTGGCTTCCTCCTGCCAGGCCGTGCCCGCAATGTCCAGGTGGACCCAGGGAGTATCCTGTACAAACTCCTTCAGGAAAACCGCTGCGGTAATCGCGCCGGCCCACCGGCCGCCCACGTTGGCAATATCGGCGCAAGCCGACTTCAGGTACTCCTTGTAATCCTCGTCCATCGGCAGCGCCCACATGCGCTCTCCCTCCGCGTCCGCCGCCGCCAGCACGCGGGCCTGAAAAGCGTCGTGGTTGGAGAAAACTCCGGCGCGCACGTGACCTAAGGCCACGACGACCGCGCCCGTGAGCGTGGCGGCGTCGACCAGGTGGGTGCAGCCCAACTGCCTGGCGTAGGTCAGCGCATCGGCCAGGATCAGCCGGCCTTCGGCGTCGGTATTCAGCACCTCCACAGTCTTGCCGGAGAGGGTAGTGACGATGTCGCCGGGCCGCTGGGCCCGGCTCCCGGTCATATTCTCGACGGCGGGAACCAGCGCGGTGACCGCTACCGGAGGTTTCCATTGCGCAATGGCTTGCATGGCGCCGAGCACCGCCGCGCCGCCGGCCATGTCGTATTTCATTTTCTCCATGCCGTCGGCGGGCTTGATCGACAGGCCGCCGGAATCGAAGGTGACCCCTTTGCCGATCAGCCCCAGGTGATCCGCCGACGCGGCGCGCTCGGGCCGGTACCGCAGCACGATCAGCGCGGGCGGTTCGGCGCTGCCTTGGGCCACTCCCAGCAGCGCGCCCATCCCCATCTGGCGCATGCGGTCCTGATCGAGCACCTCGCAGTCCAGAGCGCAGCGGGAGGCCAGTTCGCGCGCCTGGCGGGCCAGCTCGAGCGGCGGCAACCGGTTGGCAGGTTCGTTCACCAATTCCCGCGTGAAGTTCTGCGCCTCGGCCAGCGCGCGGCCGTGGGCGGCGGCGGTTTCCAGGTCGCCACCGGCCTCCACCCCGGCCACCGCGAAAGCTTCCAGGGCGGTGGAATCTTCTTTTTCGGACTTGTGCCGGTCCGGTTCCCAGTGGCCCAGGATCGCGCCCTCGACCACGGCGGAGACGGCCGCCGCACCGCCGAGCGATTCCGGCAGCGCCATCGCCGCCTCCCGGCAACCTTTGCCTTTCAGCACTCGCGCCGCGGCGCCGGCCGCCTGGCGAAGCAACCGCAGCGAGAATTTCTCCGGCTTGCCCCCGCCCACCAGCAACAGGCGGCGCGCCGCAAAACCCTCCGGCCGGTGAACCCAGACGGTGTCGAACAGCTTGCCGGTGAACTCCCGGCTGGCCGCCAGCTCGGCGAGAAATTTGCCGGCAGGACCGCCGGACTCTCCCTCAAACGCCACCAGCACGGCTGCGTCGCCGGGAACGGTTTGGATTGGGTCAGGAACCACTTTGATTTTCATGGAAGTTTTCCGGTAGCGGGTCTACCCGCGGGTCTTGTGGTGGCGGATCGCCTCGCGCGCTTCGGCCTCCGCGCCGCGCGCGCGTTCCGCCTCGCGCTTGTCGTGAAATTTCTTGCCGCGCGCCAGCGCCAATTCGCACTTGATCCGGCCGTCTTTCAGGTACATCTTGGTCGGCACCAGCGAAAGCCCCTTTTCCTGTGTCTTTCCCTGCAACTTGCGAATCTCTTCCCGGTGGAGCAACAATTTCCGCTGGCGCCCAGGCGGATGATTGGCAAGGTTGCCGTGGGAGTACTCCGCAATGTGCGCATTGATCAGCCAGGCCTCGTTCTTCTCGATGGTGGCATAGGCGTCACGCAACTGTACTTTCCCCGCCCGGGCGGCCTTCACTTCGGTGCCCGTCAGGACCATGCCCGCCTCGTAGCGGTCCATCAGAAAATAGTCGTGTCCCGCCCGCCGGTTGTCGCTGAGAATCCGGATTCCACTGTCCTTCGCCGCTGCCTTGGTTCGCGCCAATTTTTCCCCTACACGTCCGGGTCCTGGACTCCGTCAGAGTCTGGTGAATGGGACCCACTCCCCTATGTTACCACGGTCTGCGGATTAAAATGCTTAGCTGCAATAGGTTAGCTGCATTCGCCCTCATTTTGGGTCTGGGTTTCTCCGGCGTGGCCGAAGCTCGTACGCGCAAGGGCGAACGCTTGCTGCGCCAAGGACAGCAGGCGGAGCTGGCAAAGGATTATGAAAAAGCGCTCGATCTGTTCGAGCAGGCGCTCAGCAGCGACCCGCGCGACGCGGCTTACCAGATGGCGGTCAACCGCGCCCGTTTTCGAGCCGCGCAGGCGCGCGTCTCCTCGGGGCAGGAACTCCGCAAGCAGGGCAAACTGGAGGAGGCGCTGGCGGATTTCGAGAAAGCGTTCGCCATCGATCCGGGCTCCTCGATCGCCGAACAGGAAATTATCCGTACCCGGGAGATGATCGATCGCGAAAAGCAGAAGGCCGCCGACCCGTCGCGCCAGGGCGAACCCGATACCCGCAGCCTCACGCCCGCGCAACTGGCGCAGCAGCGCACCATGGAAAAGGTGGAGCGGATGCGCTCGCTCCCCGAACTCAAGCCGCTCTCGCCGCAGCCCATCAACCTCAAGATGAACGGCCAGCCGCCCAAGGTGCTCTTTGAGACGGTGGGCAAGCTCGCCGGCATCAACGTGCTCTTCGATCCCGACTTCACGCAGCAGCCCGGCCGCCCGCAATCCGTCGAGTTCATGAACGCGACGCTGGAAGAAGCCCTCGACCACCTCGCCGTGCTCACCAAATCGTTTTGGAAGCCCTTGTCGGATAGCAGCATCTTTGTCACCCAGGACAACACCACCAAGCGGCGCGACTATGAAGAGCAGGTGATGAAGGTTTTCTACCTCACCAACGTCAACACGCCGCAGGAGCTTCAGGAGATCGCCACCAACGTCCGCTCGATTTGCGACATTCGCCGGCTGTTCACCTATAACGCGCAGATGGCGATCATCGTGCGCGCCGAGGCCGACCGCGTCGCCCTGGCCGAAAAGCTCATCGCCGATCTGGACAAGCCGAAGGCGGAAGTGGTGGTGGACATTCTGGTGATGGAGATCAGCCGCTCCCGCTCGCGTGACCTCGCCGCCACCATGACCCCGAATGGAATCAACACCCCAATTACGTACGACAAGGGCGTGCAGGCGCCCTCGGGGAGCGGGGATGGTTCGGGCTCCTCCTCCGGTTCCAGCAGCATCGTGGGCCGCAAAGTTTCGGTCGAGGGCTATTCGATCGTGCTGCCCAACGGGCTGCTGCGGGCCGCCATCCGGGACGGGCAAGCCCGCATTCTGCAATCGCCGCAGGTGCGCGCGGCCGACAGCTTCAAGGCCAGCTTGAAGATCGGCGACCGGGTCCCCATCGCCAGCGGCAGCTTTCAGCCCGGCATCGGCGGCGTCGGCATCAACCCGCTGGTGAACACCCAGTTCCAATACCAGGACGTCGGCGTCAATGTCGACATCACGCCGAAGATTCACTGGCCGGACGAGGTTTCGATGCACGTCGAGGTGGACATCTCCAACGTGCGCGAGCGCATCGAGATTGGCGGCATCGAGCAGCCGGTGATCGGCCAGCGCAAGGTGGTCTTCGATGTGCGGCTGCGCGAAGGAGAAGCGAACATTCTGGGCGGCCTCGTCCAAACCCAGGAAAGCCGGACCGTAAGCGGCTTGCCGTTCATCTCCTCGGTGCCGTTGCTGGGGCGCCTGTTTTCGACCGAGACGCTCGAGCGCAGCGAGAACGAATTGTTGTTTGTGTTGGTGCCGCACGTGGTCCGGTCGCCGGAAATCCGGGAAGCGAATCTGCGCCCGGTGGCGGTGGGCGGCGACCAGGTGGTGAAGGTTGGCTTCGCGCCCCGGCGGTCCGCCGGCGCCACCGCCGCTCCGGCGCCCGCGGGAACGTCCGCTGGAACGTCCGCGCCCTCGCCGGTTCCCGGCGCGGCGGCGCCCGCCTCCCCGGTCCCGGAGCCCCCCGCTCCTCCGGCGCCCGCCCCCGCGCCCGCCGCTCCCCAACCGCAAGCCTCCACCCGTGTCGTGTTCGCGCCGGCCCAAACCGAGGCCATGCTGGGAGGCACGGTCTCCATTACCGTAAATGTCGAGAACGCCGCCGACCTGTTCACCGTTCCCCTCCGGATCAAATATGATCCGAAGGTGGTCCACCTGACCGACGTGCAGTTGGGGGGTCTGCTGGGCAGCGATGGCAAAGGCACCATGCCCATGTCCCGCAACATCCTCAACGATGCGGGTGAAGCGTACGTTTCCCTTAGCCGCGTCCCCGGCGCCGGCGGCATTGGCGGCTCCGGCGCGCTGGTGACCTTCGTGTTTCAGACTCGCGAACGCGGAACCACTCCCGTGACGTTTTCCGAACTTTCGCTGCGGAACTCCAAGCTGGAAGCCGCCCAGGTGGAGCCGCCCCAGACGACGATTACGGTGCGCTAGGAGAAGCGCCATGCGGCGGAAGAATCAACGCGGACTGACCCTGGTCGAGCTGATCGTGGCCTTCACCATCATGATGCTCCTGACCACGATGGCGGTCCCCTTGGCGCGTTCCAAGGTCCGCCGGGAAAAGGAGCGGGAACTGCGTTGGGCCTTACGGGAAATCCGCACCGCCATCGATAAATACAAAGACAAAGCCGACAAGGGCGAACTGGGTCAGTTGAAAGTGGGCACCGAAGGCTACCCCGAGACGCTGGAAGTGCTGGTGGAGGGCGTCAAGGCGTCCGGCAGCGTCGACAAAAAAATCAAGTTCCTGAGGCGCATTCCGAAAGATCCCATGACGAACAGCTACGACTGGGGCAAGCGCAGCATGCAGGACGACCCCAAGAGCATGGGATGGGGCGGCCAGAACGTGTTTGACGTCTACACCAAGAGCATGGAGAAAGCCGCGGATGGAACGCCCTATTCGGAATGGTAAGCGCGGCTTTACGCTGGTCGAAATCCTCATCGTGATGTCGATCATCGGCATCCTGGTGTCGATCGCGGTTCCCATCTACACGCGCTCGATCACCCGCACCAAGGAAAGCGTGCTCAAGAGCAACCTGTTCACCCTCCGGACGGTCATCGACGAGTACACCTACGACAAACAGAAAGCTCCTCAGTCGCTCGAGGACCTGGTAAACGAGGGCTACCTGCGCGAGGTTCCCTACGATCCCATCACCGGCAGCAACAAGACCTGGCGGCTCGAGATGGAGGAAGCCGGCCAGAGCGTCGACCAGACGCAGCCGGGGATCTTCGACGTGCGGAGCGGTTCGGACAAGGTCAGCCTGGAGGGGACGCCCTACTCGGAGTGGTAGCGGCGCGCCCGGGAAAAGACCGCGGCGCTATACTAGTTAGATAACCGGCACGCTGCGGCCGGAAACGCATCGTTTTACTCCAGTCGAGGACAATATAAGCTTTGGCAGACGCAGAGAACCCGCAGACTCCGCCTGAACCGCCCACCCAAATCCCGCTGGGCGGCGAGAGCGGGCGGGACATGATCCCCATCAACATCGAAGACGAGATGAAGCGCTCGTATCTGGATTACGCCATGAGCGTGATCGTGGGCCGGGCGCTGCCGGACATCCGGGACGGCTTGAAGCCCGTCCACCGGCGCATTCTGTTCGGGATGAACGAACTGGGGCTGGCGCCGAACCGGCCCACCCGCAAGTCCGCCAAGATCGTCGGCGAGGTGATGGGCAAATACCATCCCCACGGAGACAGCGCGATTTACGACACGCTGGTCCGCATGGCCCAGCCCTTCACCATGCGCTACCCGCTGGTGGACGGGCAGGGCAACTTTGGCTCCGTGGATGGCGATCCGCCGGCGGCCATGCGCTATACGGAAGCCCGCCTGGCGCGCATCGCGACGGCCCTGCTCGAAGATATCGACAAGGAAACGGTCGACTTCAAGCCGAACTTCGACGACAGCGAGGTGGAACCGGAAGTCCTGCCCACCCGCGTGCCAAACCTGCTGGTCAACGGCGCGGCGGGCATCGCGGTCGGCATGGCCACTAATATCCCGCCGCACAACCTGAACGAGATTATCGAGGCCACGATCCTGCTCATCCGCAATCCGGCCACGCCCCTGGCGAAAATCCTGGAAGCGGTTCCCGGCCCGGATTTCCCCACCGGCGGCTACATCCTGGGCCGGCAGGGCATCATCGACATGTACACCAAGGGCCGCGGCCAGTTGAAGCTGCGCGCCAAAGCCGCCATCGAACGCGTCGGCAAGGACCGCGAGCACATCGTGGTCACCGAGATTCCGTTCCAGGTGAACAAGTCCCGCCTCATCAAAGACACGGCCGACCTGGTCAACGACAAGAAAATCGAGGGCATTTCGGAAATCCGGGACGAGAGCGACCGGGAAGGCACGCGCATCGTTTACGAGTTGAAGCGGGGCGAGCAGGCCGAGGTGGTCCTGAACAACCTCTACAAGCACACCCAGCTTCAGATTGGCTTCGGCGTCATCATGCTGTCGATCGTGCGGGGCCAGCCCCGCGAACTGGGCCTGATCGACACCATCAAACAGTTCATCGAGCATCGCGTGGAGGTGGTGCGCCGGCGCACCGACTACGAACTCCGCAAGGCCCGCGACCGCGAGCACCTGCTGCTCGGTTTCCAGCGGGCGCTCGAAAACCTGGACGAGATCATTCAATTGATCCGCGCCGCGCGGACGCCGCGCGAAGCCCGCGACGGCCTGATCGCCCGGTTCGCGTTCACCGAAAAGCAGGCGCAGGCCATCATCGAACTGCAACTCCAGCGCCTCACCGGCATGGAGCGCCAAAAGATCCTCGACGAACTGGCCGAAATCCAGCGCCGCATCGCCGAGTACCTGGAAATCCTCGGATCGGAGAAGGTGCTCAAAGAGGTCATCGTTAAGGAACTCAAGGAGGTCCAGAAAGAGTACGGCGACGGGCGGCGCACCGAGATTATCGAAGATACCGGCGAGATCCGGCTGGAAGACCTGGTGGCGGTGGAGGATGTAGCCGTGACCGTCACCCACGGCGGCTATCTGAAGCGCACCGCGGTGGACACCTACCGGCGGCAGTCGCGCGGCGGCAAAGGCCGCATCGGGATGGGCACCCGCGCCGAGGACTTCGTCGAGCACCTCATCATCCATTCCACCCACAGCTACCTGTTGATCTTCACGAGCAAGGGCCGGGTGTACTGGCTGAAGATCTACGAGATCCCCGACGCGGCCACCTCCGGCAAGGGCAAGCACATCTCGAATCTGATCAACCTGCAACCGGACGAGACCCCGCGCGCGTTTCTCCCCGTGAAGGAATTTGTGCCGGAGCGTTTCGTGGTGATGGTGACGCGCAAAGGCGTCATCAAGAAGTGTGAGCTCACCGAGTTCGACAACCCGCTGGCGCGCGGCATTATCGCCATGTCGGTGGATGAGGACGATGAACTGCTGGCCGCCCGCATTACCGACGGCAGCCAATGCATTTTCCTCGGCACCAGCCAGGGCAAGGCGATTCGTTTCGCAGAAAGCGAAGTGCGCCCCATGGGGCGGCCGGCCCGCGGCGTCGCCGCCATGGACCTGGAGGAAGGCGACTACCTGGTGGGCATGGAAGTGGTGGGCGAAAGCGAATTGATCCTTTCGGTCTCCGAAAACGGATTTGGGAAGCGGACTCCCATCAGCGACTACCGCCTGACGCACCGCGCCGGCAAAGGCGTGATCAACATGAAGACGTCCAAGCGCAACGGCAACGTGGTGGCGATTCTCGCGGTCGCCGACGATTCCGACGTCATCGTCATCAGCAAGGACGGCAAGATCATCCGCGTGGAGGCGGCGCAAATCCGGCAGGCCGGGCGGTCGACCCAGGGCGTCACCCTGCTTAAGATGGAGGAGGGCGATGCGGTGGCCGCCGCCAGCGTGGTCCCGGACGCGGACGCGGGCGAGGAGAAGGAAAACGGCGCCGCGCAGGGGTCGCTGGAATTGTAACCGGCCCTTGTATCTTTCCGGCCGAACGGCGGGCCGGCGCGGGACTGCTGGACAGGCCCTCCCGCCCTGCGATAGCGTCGGAAGCATGACTCGCTTCCGCGCATTTCTCGTCCTTCTGGCCGGGCCGGCGCTGCTGTGCGGCCAAACCTCCCGGGGAAACCACGCGGACCGCCTGGAATGGTTCCGCGACCAGGGATTCGGGCTGTTCATTCACTGGAGCATCGATTCGCAAATCGGCTCGGTCATCAGCCACTCGATGGTGGGCGCCTCCGAGGATTACCTCCAGCGTTTCTTCGCGCTGCCGCACTCGTTTTATCCACGGAAGTTCCACCCGCAGGACTGGGCGGCTTTGGCCAGGCTGGCCGGCATGCGTTATGTCGTCTTCACCACCAAACACCACTCCGGCTTTTGCATGTTCGAAACCGCCACGACGGATTTTAATATCCTGCGGACGCCGTTCGGACGCGACATCACCCGGGAAGTGGTGGAGGCTTTCCGCGCCGAGGGGATCGCGCCCGGTTTCTACTTTTCGCCGGACGACTTCTGGTGGCTGCACCGCCACGGCATCCCGTTGCAGCGCAACACACCTGCGGTGGCCCCGGCCAACAATCCTGGCTTGATGCGGCACGATCTGGCGCAGATCCGCGAGTTGATGACGCGCTACGGGCCGATCGACGTGCTGTTCCTCGACGGGCCGCCCGAAGGTCTCCGCGAAATGGCTTGGGAACTGCAACCGCGGGTGGTGGTCACCCGCGGCGCCATCGAAACCCCCGAGCAGTACATTCCCGGCCTGCCCCTGGAAGGAGCCTGGGAAGCCTGCCTGACCATGGGCACCCAGTGGCAATACAAGCCCACCAACGAGACCTACAAATCGGGCGGCGAGCTGATCTCGATTCTCATCGAAACGCGCGCCAAGGGAGGCAACCTGCTGTTGAACGTCGGCCCGAAACCGGACGGCGAATTACCCATCGAGCAGGAAGAACGCCTGCGCGAGATCGCGCTCTGGATGTTCATCAACGGGGAAGCCATCCACGGCGTCCGGCCCTGGGTGATCACCAACGAGGGAGACTACTGGTTCACCCGCAAGAAAGACGAGGACACCGTGTATGTGGCGGTCAAGGAAAAGGAGCGCTGGAAGTACGGCGAGTGGAAGGACATCGTCCTGCGTTCGGTCAAGACGTCGCCCGCCTCACAGGTAAGCGTGCTGGGGCAGAGCGGCCGCGTGCTGGAATACCAGCCTGACGTCGTGCCGGAGACCACGTGGAAGCAGACGGCGGGCGAGTTGCGCATCCGCGCCATGCGCGCGCAGCGCATCTACAACGACCGCAAATGGCCGAATCCGGTGGTGCTGAAGATCACGCATGCGCGGCCCGCGCTGCGCGCCCCGCGGGTCGAAACCGGCGGCGCGCGCTGGAACGCCGCCGCAGGCTCGGCGGTTCTGGAAGCGAACCTGCTCGAACTGGGCGACGCGCCCGCGGTGGACGTGGGCTTCGAGTACCGGTCCATCCAGGGGATGGACCTCACCGAACGCATGGGGCCCTGGCAGCGCACGCCGCTGGTCCGGCGCGCCGCCGCCGGCGGCTTCACGATGACGGTGCGCGGCTGGAAGCCCGGCGACCGGTACGAATACCGCGCGGTGGTCCAGCATCCGCTCCTGCGCGTCTACGGGGCGGAAAAGACCGTGGCCACAGCCCGGTAGCGCGCTTCAGGCCAGCGGCTGCGCGCGCTGCAACAGGTGCAGGTAGTTCCCTTCCGGATCGGTAAAAAACACCACGCGATTGCCCTTGCTCTCGGCGGGCTCGGAGACGAAATTCACCTGCTGGCCGCGCAGCGCCTGGTAGACGGCGTCGAAGTCATCCACGAGAATCGCCAGGTGCCGCAGGCCGGGCGTTTTCAGCGTCTGCGGCGGGCGGTCCCCCTCCGCGCTCGTGATTTCCAGAATGTGCCCGTTTTGCGCCCGGACCATCATCGTGGATGCCGACTCGTAGCAGACGGTGAAGCCCAGCGTCGCGACATACCAGGCCGCGAGGACCTTGGGCTGGGGGGACGTAATGGCTGTGTGCTCGATGCCACGGATCATGACACGTCCAGTGTTGCGGCCCGAGAGCGGCAAGTCAACGGGCGCCGAAAGAAACGCCCTGAAACACGTAAAGAAACAGCGTATTGGCGCCCGGCGTGGTCCGGCGGAGGAACTCGCCGGCGAACAGTTTGGCGGCCCCGGCGCCGATGCGGAAAGGCCCGCGGCGGTAGGTGGTGAAGCAGTCGAGCTCCTGGCCGACGTAGCGGCCTGCGTCGCCGAGGGGCGCGCGCGCGATGGGACGCCCCGGGCCGTTATACAGCGCGTCGCGCGGCGACGCCAGCCAACTGGCGTCCCACATCACAAAGAGCCGCCAGGCCTTGGTGAGGTGGATGGTTTCGAGCGAACGCACGTTGTGCATATTGCGCCACCCGAACAGGTCGGCGTGGCCGAACTTGTCGTGATTCGCCGGGTAAAGCTGGTCGAAGGTGCCGCTGCGCCCGCCTTCAGGGTCGTCCGTGCCGGAGGCGTACTTGTACTCCCCGGAGAACGTCACCGGCCGGGCCAGCTTTACCTCGCGCGACACCGAGGAGAACCAGGCCCCGGCGCGGTGTGGCTTGCCTCCCACTTTGCCGGTTTGGCCTACGGCCTCGACGCTCAGCCGGAAACCCCTGCCGAGCGGCGTCACCACTCGCGTGCCAAACAGATTGACCCCCAGCCGGCCAGGACCCGCGAAGCCCCCGGGCTGGTTCTGGTCGTGGCGCAAGACGTACCATTCGAAATCGCCGTCCGGAATCAGCTTCCGGAACGTGTTGTACGTTCCCCAAATGCGGTCGCCGAGGTTCGGCAGGTCAAACGAATCCGGCCTTACCTTCACCACCGACAGCCACAACACCTGCCAGTCGCGATCCGGCCGCCGGTGGGCCAGGCGCAGCGAGTCGTAGGTCCGGGCGGTGTTGAGCCACTGGGGAGCGCCGATGAGCCGGGTCTCGCCCAACTCCACCATTTGGCGGCCCAACAGCAGCGACAGGCCCCTCTCGCGCCCCAGTTCCAGAAACCCCTCCTGCAAATCCAGCGTGTCCCGCAGCGTGCCCGGCGCCGGGCTGCCATAAAAGGGCGCCCGGGAGTCCTGGGCCAGCGCCGACCAGCGCATCCACGGCGTGGGACGGTAATCCACCCCGGCCCGGGTCCGCAGCAGCGGGAACTCCGAGTTTGGATCCCGGCCGAAAGAGACGCCCTGCCGCGCTTCCAAACGCGTCCGGAACTCGAAATGAAATTCCAGTTTGCGGGAAGCGGCGGCGTTCGGCGGCGCCGCCGCCGCCAGAGCCGCCGCGGCTGTTGCTAGGACAAACCGGATCACCGTTTGCTAATATAGAAAGTTTGAAAGCGATGTTCCAAGCCGCGGCCCGTCTCCATCGCCATTCCCATCATGGTTACTCCCGGACGGCGCGGGCACGGATTTGAGTTTCCTGAGAAACCTAATTCGTTGAGCATAGCAGGCCCGCCGCGGACGTGGCGGGCTGTTTCTTTTGGTGCGCGCATGAATCTGGATTTTCAAAAAGAAGGCGGGCTGGTTCCCGCGGTGATTCAGGATCACGTCTCCCAGCGGGTGCTGATGGTCGGGTTTATGAACGAGGAAGCGTTCCGCCGCACGGTCGAGACCGGTTTCGCCACCTTTTATTCCCGCTCGCGCAACAAGCTCTGGATGAAAGGGGAATCTTCGGGCCACCGCCTGGCGGTCAAGTCAATTTCCGCCGATTGCGACCTGGATTGCGTCTTGATTCAGGTGGAAGCGCACGGACCCGGCGTTTGCCATGAAGGCTACCAGAGCTGTTTTTTTCGCACGTTGCAGGACGGCGAATGGGTCGTCAGCGAGCCGCGAACCTATGACCCGGACGCGGTCTATCAAGGAAACGCCAAGTAACCCAAGGAGCTTGCTCGCTTGAAGCTGAAACTGGGAATTCCCAAGGGAAGTCTGGAAAACGCCACCGTCGATCTGTTTCGCCGGGCAGGCTACAACATCACCACCAGCAGCCGGTCGTACTTCCCCGGCATCGACGATCCCGGGATTGAGTGCATGCTGATCCGGGCGCAGGAGATGGCCCGCTACGTCGAGGACGGCATCCTGGACGCCGGACTGACCGGCCGCGACTGGGTGGAAGAGAACAACGCCCAGGTGATTGCCGTCGCCGACCTGGTTTACGCCAAACAGAGTTTCGGCAAAGTCAGATGGGTCCTGGCGGTGCCCGAGGCGTCGCCGTTCCAGACGGTCCGCGACCTGGAAGGCCGCATCATCGCCACCGAACTGGTGGAAACGACGCGCCGCTATCTGGCCAGTCACGGCGTATCCGCCAAGGTCGAGTTCAGTTGGGGCGCCACCGAGGTCAAGCCCCCGGTGCTGGCGGACGCCATCGTCGAAGTCACCGAAACCGGTTCCTCCCTGCGCGCCAACAAGCTCAAGATTATCGACACCGTTCTGGAATCGAACACGCAGTTGATCGCCAACCAGGCCTCCTGGCAGGATCCCTGGAAGCGGGCCAAGCTCGAAGACATAAAACTTTTGCTCGAGGGAGCCATCAATGCGCTGGGCAAGGTCGGCCTGATGCTCAACGTACGCCGCGCGGACCTGGCCCGCGTTCTGGAAGTGCTGCCGGCGCTCAAGCGCCCGACGGTATCGCCGTTGAGCGACGAAGACTGGATGGCGGTGAATACCATCCTGGACGAAGCCACGGTCCGCGACATCCTGCCCCGGCTGAAGCAGGCCGGCGCGCAGGGCATCGTCGAGTACCCGTTGAACAAGATCGTAATGTAGCCATGATGCGGATCATTGAATCGAAACAAGCCGGCAAACTGCTCGAGCGCCGCACCGCCCGCCTCTCCGAGGCCGAGACCGTGGTGAAACCCATCCTGGAAGCAGTGCGCCGCCGGGGCGACAAGGCCCTGGTCGAGTACGCGAAGAAGTTCGACGGGTTGGACCGCGCGACCGTCCGCCTGCACGCCGACGAACTGGCGGCGGCGGCCGAAAGCCTGTCGCCGGAGTTCCGCGCCGCCGTGGACACCGCCGCCCGGAACGTACGCGCCTTCTCCCAGTTGCAGCTTCCGAAATCTCAGATCCGCCGTTTCGCGCCGGGCCTGAACATTGGCTATGTGGTCCGCCCCCTGGACACGGTAGCGGCCTACATCCCCGGCGGCCGGTATCCCCTGCCTTCCACGCTGATCATGACCGCCGTGCCGGCGCAGGCGGCCGGCGTGCCCAACATTTGCGCCTGTTCGCCCAAACCCGCGCCCGCCGTGCTCGGCACGGCGCACCTGTTGGGCCTTTCCCAGGTGTTTCACATGGGAGGCGCGCAAGCCGTCGCCGCGTTTGCCTATGGCACGCGCACCGTGCCGAAGGCCGACCGCATCGTGGGACCGGGCAACATCTACGTCGCCGCCGCCAAGAAACTGCTGGCCGGCGAAGTAGGCATCGATTTCGTCGCCGGACCCACCGAGGTCATGATCATCGCGCCGGAGGGCAACCCGCGCTTCATCGCGGCGGACCTGCTGGCCCAGGCCGAGCACGACGTGGACGCCGCCGCCATCCTGCTGACTCCCTCCACGCGCCTGGCCAGAGCGGTAGCCGCCGAAATCGAACGCCAACTCAAGGACCTGCCCACCGCCAAGGTGGCCCGGAAATCCCTCGAAAAGAACGGCGCCATCATCGTCGTGCAGTCGATCGACGAGGCGCTCGAGCTGGCCAACCGGTTCGCGCCCGAGCACCTCTCGGTCCACCATGAGGCGGTGCTGGACCGGATTCAGAACGCGGGCGCGATCTTCATCGGCCCCTTCAGTCCCGAGGCCGCGGGCGACTACGCCTCCGGCCCCAACCATGTGCTGCCCACCAGCGGGGCCGCCCGGGTCCGCGGCGGCCTGTCCGCCGCCGATTTCGTGAAGGTGATCTCCGTGCAGCACCTGAGCGCCGACGCGCTCCGGCGGCTCACCACGACCGTCGCCACCCTGGCCCGCGCCGAAGGATTGGAAGCGCACGCCCGCTCGGTGGAACTGCGCCTCGAAGGGGACGGCGCGAATGGCTAGAGGCCCGCGCCTGGCCAAAGGCGCGCCGCGGCCCCGAAAGGCCATCCAGCAGATGGCCCCTTACTCGCCTCCCTCCGCCGGCCGCGCGGGAAGGCTGCGGCTCGACTTCAATGAAAACACCGTCGGCTGCGCGCCGGCGGTCGCCCGGTTTCTCCGCGACCGCGTCACCGCCGAGGCGCTCTCCATCTATCCCGAGTACACCGAGGCGCGGCCCGCCCTGGCCAGCTTCTTCCGCGTCGCCGAGGACCAGCTCGTGCTGACCAATGGTACCGACGAGGCCATCCAGGTCCTGGTAAATACCTACGTCAACGCCGGCGATGAGGTGGTGGTGCTGTCGCCCTCTTACGCGATGTACAAGTTCTACGCTCAGGTGGCGGGCGCCATCGTGAAGGAGGTCCGTTATGCGGACCCGGACTTCGCCTTTCCCTTGGACGGCGTGCTGCAAGCCATCACCCCGGCCACCCGGGCCGTGCTGCTTGCCAATCCCAACAACCCGACCGGCACCGGCGCCGGCCTGGACGCGATCGCGCGCATTCTCAAGCGCGCCCGGCGCGCCGCGGTCCTGATCGACGAAGCCTACTTCGAGTTCTCCGGCGTCTCGGCCCTGTCCCTGCTCGACAGCGAGCCGAATCTCTTCATCAGCCGTACCTTCTCCAAGATCTACGGCTTGGCCGCGATGCGGATGGGCTGCCTGCTCTCGCGGGCGGAAAACGTCTACTACTTGCGCAAGGGACAGTCGCCGTACTCGGTAAACATGCTCGCCGCGCTCGCCGCGCAGGCCGCGCTTGCCGAGCGCGCCTATCTCGAACAATATGTCACCGAGGTGCTCGCCGCGCGCGAGCTGATGTGCGTCGAACTCGAAAAAATGGGCATCCGGTACGTCCCCAGCCAGGCGAATTTCGTGCTGGTCCGCTTCGGCAAGCGCGCCCGCGAGATCCGCGACCGCCTGCGCGAGGCGGGCATCCTGATCCGCGACCGCAGCTACGAACTGCCCGGCTGCGTGCGGGTCACCGTCGGCACCCGGGAACAGACCCGGAGATTCCTGGCGGAACTGCGGGAGATCTGGTAACATGCCGCGGCCGTTGCTGGTGTTCGACATGGATGGCGTCCTGGTGGACGTGGGCGAATCCTACCGCGAGACCATTCAACAAACCGTGGCCCACTTTTCCGGCCGCCGGCCCACCCGCGAGGAAATCCAGGAGTGGAAAAACCGCGGCGGATGGAATGACGACTGGCTGCTCTCCCACGCCCTGTTGCGCGCCTACGGCTGCGAGGTCCCCTTCGAGACGGTGCGGGACCAGTTTCAGCGGCTGTTCCTGGGCGACCACGGCGACGGACTGATCACGCGGGAACGCTGGATTGCCCGCGCCGGCGTGCTGGAGAGCCTGGCGGAGCGGTTCGATTTCGCGCTCTTTACCGGCCGGCCGCGCGAGGATGCGCAGCTTACGCTCGGCCGCTTCGCCGGCCAACTGCGATTCGATCCGCTCATCGGCATGTACGAGGTCGAGCAGCCCAAGCCGTCGCCCGACGGATTGCTGCGCATCGCCCGCCAGGCGCCCGGCCGGAAGCTGTGGTACATCGGCGACACGGTGGACGATGCACGCGCCGCGCAAGCCGCTGGCGTCTCTTTTATCGGCATCTCCGCGCCCGGCAAACCGCGCCGCGGCGAACTCACCCGCCTGTTGCGCGAACACGGCGCTGTTGCCGTGCTGGACGACATCAACCAACTCGCGACGGTTCTCTAACATGCCTGCCATCCGCCAAGCCAAGCTCGCGCGCAATACCAAGGAAACCCGGATCCAGGGCTCGCTCCGCCTGGAAGGCCAAGGCGCTTACGAGATCAACACGGGCATCCGTTTCCTGGACCACATGTTGGAGCTGTTCGCCCGGCACGGCGGCTTTGACCTGAAGATTCGGGCGGCCGGCGACCTGGACGTCGACCAGCACCACACGGTCGAGGATGTGGGCATCGTCCTCGGCCAGTTGTTCGCCCGCGCGCTGGGCAACCGGAAGGGCATCAACCGCGCCGGCTACTTCGTACAGACCATGGATGAAACGCTGGCGGTGGTCGCCGTCGATCTGGGCGGGCGTCCGGCGCTCGTCTACCAGGACAAGGTGAAAGCGGCCAAAGTGGGAGACTTGCAGGTGGAGCTGCTCGAGGATTTCTTTGGCGGCTTCGTCCATCACGCGGCGGCAAATCTGCACGCCAAAGTACTCTACGGGCGCTCAAGCCACCACAAGATCGAAGCCATTTTCAAATGTTTCGCGCGGGCCATGAAGTACGCCTGCTCGACCGACGCGCGGCTGAAAGACCAGTTGCCGTCCACCAAGGGCCTGCTGTGATCGCGATCCTCGACTACGGCGCCGGCAACCTGCGCTCGGTCCAGAATACGCTGGCGGAACTCGGGGCCGCCTACCAGCTCGTCCGCCACGCGGACCAGGTGCGCCAGGCGGAGAAGATGATTCTGCCCGGTGTCGGCCATTTCGGCCAGATGCTGCGGGCGCTGGATGCGCTGGGCGTCCGGGAGGCGTTGCGGGAGCGCATCGCGGCGGGCGTGCCCTTCCTCGGAATCTGCCTGGGCCTGCAAGCGCTGTTCGAATCCAGCGAAGAAGCGCCGCACTTGCGCGGCCTCGGCTGCTTCCCGGGCGTGGTGCGCCGTTTCGCGCCGGACGTGCGCGTGCCGCACATGGGCTGGAATAACCTGGAGCGGCGCAAGGAGTCGCGCCTGCTGGCGGGGCTGGATCAGAGCCCGTACGTCTACTTCGCGCACAGCTTCTACGCCCCGGTGGGCCCCTTCACCGCCGCCGCCTGCACCTACCATGTGCCGTACACCGCCGTGCTGGAAGCGGGCCAGCTTTTCGGCGTGCAGTTCCATCCGGAAAAATCCGGTCCCGCCGGATTGCGGATCGTCGCGAATTTTCTGGCGCTGTGACTGCCTGCGCCGGCTCCCTCAACCGGAGGCCGCCGGCTTACTCCACGATGGCCAGGATGGTGCCCGGCGCGTTGCCCTCCAGGCGATTGTTCACGTACAGGTACGCCTCCATCCGCTGCTGCCGGGCTTTCTGAATCAGCGTGCGGAGCGCTTCCCGCGCTTCCGGGTTCGGATCCTGCACCGTCGCATACGGCGCGAACAGCTCGACGGCGCGCTCGTACGGGCGTTCCCGCCGGAGCAGCGCGCGGCTGACCACGAAGTCGGCGGTCACCGACTCCGGCAGGGCCATCTGCGCCGCCAGTTCCGGCATCTTCGACCACGCATTGTACACGTGGGCCACGTTGCGCCGGCGCAGGCACGCGAAGTACTCGCCCGTGAGGAACTCCGGGTTGCGAATCTCGACCGCGTAGCGGAACCCGCCGGGCAGCCGGTCCAGAAAGGGCCCCAGCGCCGCGGCAAAGGCTGCTGCGTCCGGCCTCGCCGCGCGGGAGAACGCGCCGAATTCGAAAATCAGGACGCCGATCTTTTCCCGGTAGGGCGCCAGCGGATCGAGGAACGCCGTCCGCAGCAGTCCGGCGTCCAGGAACGCAGGGTTCGCCAGCCCGCCCTGCGCGCCGTAGCGCGGAATCGCCGGAAACACGCGGCACGTAATCTGTTCCGGCGCCTTGAACGCGAAGCGGAACCCCTCGGGAACTTGCGCGAACAGCTTCCGCCAGTACTCCGGGCTCGGAAACTGGTAGAAAGCGAAATCGCCGCACACGGTGGGAAACACCTGCGCATACTCGCGGAGGCACTCCTGCTCGAACCGTTTCCGCGAGAAACGGCCGCGCACCTCATAGCTGGCGCGCGTGTAGATCTGCCCCAGCCAGCCTTCGTACTTCCAGGAACTGCCGCCAATCAGGATGTTTTCGTCCGCCAGCCGGCGCAGTGCGCGGCGCAGTTTTTCGCGGTCGAACGCCGGTTCCGGTTCAAAGAGGCTTCCGGTCACGGCGCTTCAGGACAGGGATTCGAGAAACTCCTCGGCCACCTCGCGCGGGCGGCGCTTGTTGCCGTCCACCTCGTAGTTCAGCCGCTGCATGGTCTGCTCGTCGATCTTTCCGGAAAGCTCCTCCAGCGCTTCCCGCAGTCCGGGGAAGCGTTCCAGCGCGTCGCGGCGCACCGCATAGGAGGCTTTGTAGGAGGGAAAGTACCCGCGGTCGTCCTCGAGCACCTTCAGATGATGGGCGTTGATGATGCCGTCGGTGGAATTGCCCACCACGATGTCCGCTTCCTGCTCCTCCAGCGCGCGGTAGAGCAGGCCGAGATCCATGCTGCGCGGCGTGGCGTCCAGTTCGAGAGGATAAGCCCGCAGGAACCCGGAAAGCCCGTCCGGCCGCTGGGTGAATTCGTAGCCCACGGCCAGCCGCCAGTGATGCTTCATGCGGACGACGTCGCTGATGGTTTTGGCGGACCGCAGGCGCGGATCGTCGCTGCGGACGACGATGGCGAAGGTGTTGTTAAATCCGAGGGGAGGCATCCACACCACATCGAAGCGTTCGGCGTACTCCTTTCGCACGCGGGCTTCGACTCCGTCCGCGCCGGGCTTTAGCTTGAGGACCGCGGTGAGCGCCGTGCCCGAATACTCCGGATACAAGTCGATGCCGCCACTCACGAGGGCCTGATGCGCGAGGATCGTGCCGCCCAGGTTCAGTTTGCGTTCCACGCGGATCTGGAGGCGCCGTTCGGCGTGGCAGGCCGCGATCTCGCCCAGAATGAGTTGCTCGGTGAAGTTCTTGGATCCGACGATCAGGGGGGCTGGCCGCCCACAACCCGTCAGCGCCGCCAAAAGCAGGGACCAAGCAGGCAGGAATCGAATCAGCAGCATCATGTTTCCGGGAGCACGGAACCCGTCAGGTTCCCTTCGGGGCAGGCGTGGCCCAGCGGCGCTCGAACCATCCCAGGATAGCATCCGCCACCAGCGCCATCGCCGCGGCCGGGATCGCTCCCAGCAGAATCTGTCCGGTATCCACGGAGGCGATCCCGCGGAAGATGAACACGCCCAGTCCGCCGGCGCCAATGGCGGCGGCAATGGTGGCGGTGCCAATCGTAGTCACCGTGGCTACCCGGACGCCGGCCAGGATCGTGCGAGCGGCCAGCGGCAGTTCCACCTCGCGCAGGATCTGCCAATCGCTCATGCCCATGGCCAGCGCGGATTCGCGCACCGCCGCATCGACGCTCAAGATACCCGCCAGCGTGTTCCGCAGCACCGGCAGCAGCGCGTAGAGCACCAGGGCGACGACCGCAGTCAAGCGGCCGATGCCGCAGAGCGGGATCAGAAAGCCAAACAGCGCCAGGCTCGGGACGGTTTGCATCACCCCCGCAAAACCGAGCAGGGCGGGACGCCAGCCGGGGCGGCGCGTCAGCAGGATGCCGCCGCTGACGCCGCAGAGCGTGGCCGTGAAGGTGGCCGTGGCGACCATCGCCAAGTGCTCCAGCGCGAGCGTGAATAACTCCTCAAGCACCGGCGGGATCCAGGGATTGGCGGAAACGCCGCGCTTCGGCGTTCCCGGCGGCCAGAAAATCCCGCGCGGGTCCGATCCACACGAGCGCCCCCTCGTGCATCAGGCCAATGCGGTCCGCCACCAGCAGCGCCTCCCGCAGATCGTGGGTCACAAACAGAGCGGTCTTGCCCAGCGCCCGGGTCACGCGGAGAAACTGCCGCTGCACCTCCGCGCGCGTGACGGGGTCGAGTTTGCCGAACGGCTCGTCGAACAGCAGCAAGCTGGGATCGGCGGCCAGCGCGCGGGCCACGCCCACCCGCTGCTGCTGCCCGCCGGAAAGCTGCGCGGGATAACGGTCCAGGAAATCGTCCGGCGGCAACTCAAGCGCCTGGAGCAGTTCGCGGCTGCGCGCCTCGATCCGCGCCGGTTCCCAACCAGCCAGCCGCGGCACCAGCCCGATGTTCGCGCGCACGGTGAAATGCGGAAACAGACCCGTCTCCTGAATCACATAGCCAATGCGGCGGCGCAGGTCCCGCGGCGGCCAGGCCGTCGTGGGTCGCCCTTCCACGCGTACCTCCCCCGCCGTAGGCGTCGCCAGGGCGTTGACCATGCGCAGCGCGGTGGTCTTGCCGGAACCACTGCGCCCGAGCAGGGCCAGCGTCTCGCCCTCGTCAATCGCGAAGGTGACCTGGCGGAGAATCTCGCGTCCCCCCGCCCGGAAGGAGACGCCGCGGAACTCGACCACCGGCTTCACCCCTGCACCCGCAGCAGCATTTCCGTGAACGGCCATTCGGCGTCGCACCAGCGGGCGGCAACCGAGAACCCGCTGTCGTGCGCCAGCCGCTCCAGGTCCGCCATCCGGAACTTGTAGCTCGATTCGGTCCAGATGGTCTCGCCCGCCTCCACCGTGACCCGCAGACCCGCGGCGCGGACCTCCGCTTCCTGCCTCGAGGTGGCCCGCAGATGCATCTCCACCCGCTGGGCGCCGGCGTCGTAGCGCGCCTCGTGGGCGAAAGCGCGGACATCGAAGGCGCCCTCCAATTCCCGGTTGATGCGCGCCAGGACATTCCGGTTGAACGCCGCGGTCAGCCCGATGGGGTCATCATACGCTTCCAGGAGAAGTTCCGGAGCCTTCACCAAATCGGCGCCCAGCAACAGCAGGTCGCCGGGCGCCAGCGCGGCCCGCACGTCTTGCAGGAAGGCGAGCGCGGCCGCCCGGTCGAAATTGCCGATGCTGCTGCCCAGGAACAGAACCAGCAGCCGCCCGTGCCCTTCGCGCTCGATGGCGCGCAGACCGTCCAGGTATTCCATCTCGAGCGCACGCACCGAGATGCCGGCGCGTCCGCTCATCTCACGCTCGCAGCGCTCCAGCGCCGCGCGCGACAGGTCGATGGGCAGGTACGAGACCGGTCCCAGCCGCGCCGCCGCCTCCAGCATGACGCGGGTCTTGCGCCCGCTCCCGCTGCCCAGTTCCGCCACGCGCCATACTTCCCCCGCACAGGCCAGAATCTCGTCCGCATGCCGGATGAGGATCCGCTCGTCGGCGCGCGTCAGTCCGTATTCCGGCAGCGCGCAGATGGCCTCGAACAACGCCGATCCGACCTCGTCGTATAACCAACGGGCCGGAAGCTGCTTTTGGGGCAGACTCAGCCCCGCGCGGACATCGGCCGCAAACGCCGCCCGGGTCGCGTTCACCGGTTCTCCACGCAGCGGAATCCCGCGAACACGTAAGGGTAGTCGGGCCGAAACCAGTTGCGGAACGAACGCCGGGTCAAGCGCGCCGCCGTGTGCGCGCTGGCGCCTTTCAGCACGTAATGCTGGCCATCAAAGAAAGCCGCGGAATAGCCCGGGTAGAATGAAAACGGCTCGAATCCCGGCAGCGGCCCAAACACCGTCGACGTCCACTCCCAGCCGTTTCCCACCATCTGCGCGAGGCCGAAAGCGTTACCGCCCGCATGCGCGGTGACCGGCAGCGGGTCGCTGTGCCGGAAGTCGAAATTGCCCCGCGCCGGATCCGGATCGGTCTCGGTCGCGCCGTCGGCGGACCCGTAGGCCGCGCGCTGGAACTGGGCCTCCGTGGGCAGCTCCAGCCCGCGCCAGCGCGCGTAGGCGGCCGCCTCCCGTTGCGTGACATACACCGGCCAATCAAGCGGCAAATCGATTTCTCCCCAGAGGGTTTGCAGACGCCACTTGCCGGCCTCGCCGCGCCAGAAATGGGGAGGCGCCGCGCCGTCGGACACGAAACGCAGATACTCGCCGTTGGTCACTTTGTACCGCTGCATCGCAAAGGCGGGAACTTCCACGCGCATTTCCTCAAACTCGTTATCCCAACCGAAGCCGTCGCCGCGGCGCCTGCCCAGCGTGACCGCGCCCGCGGTGACCGGCGTCAGCGGGTTGGCGGGCGCTTCCGCCGCACCGGGCGCAACCTCGGCCACGGAGGGCGCCACCTTCTGCGCGGGCGCCAGGTTTTGCAGCAGGTAGACAAACGTTTCCGCGTGCATGTCGCGGTGCTCGATCGCGACGTGGACGCGCTCCTCCGGAACCTGGTCCAGCAGCGCCTCCAGGCGCTTCCGGACCTCCGCGTTATAGCCTTCCACTTCGCGCACCGCCGGCCAGTCCCAGGGCTGGTCTTGCGGCGTCTGGCCCACGGGCGGATCGATGCCGAACTCAAACAGCCGGTCGAACTCCGGATGAAACGAGGCTTCGCCGAGCGCGCCGCGCGCCATCTGATTCCAATCAAACGCCTCGAGATGCCCGAGGTAGAAAATCAGGCGGTGCCGCTCGGGAATCGGCCGCGCATAGAGCGCCTCCGGCGCCACGCGGCGGAAAAGTTCATCGGTGCGCTGCCGGGACCGGATCCATTCCCGCCGCAGCGCCGCGCGGGCAACCATGTTTGTATTGTTATCACACCCCCCGGCAATCCTTCAAAACGGGCCGGGCGCGAACTACAAGCGCACGGCGGCGATCGCGTAGTCCAGCCCGCCGAAGAACTGGCGGCGGAACGCCTCGGGCAACTCCCGCAGCGATTCCATGGTTTCCTCGGCCGGAGACAGGTAATCGACGCGAATGCGCCCGAAGCCGGATTCCTGCAAATAAAACCCGAGCAGGTCGGCCGGCACCGGGCGCTCGTGCGTCGGGTCCAGGTAGAAATGCGTGGCGAAAATCGCCAGGCACGCCGGGTTGGGCGTTTCGAGGACGATTCTGCCTCCAGGGCGGAGCGCGCGGGAGGCAAGCCGGATCATTTGCGGCAGGCGCGCGGGCGGCAGGTGCTCCACCACTTGCGCGCTGAACAGCCCGTCCAGACTCCCGGGAAGCAGTCCTTCCAGATAGGCGAACAGATCCGCCTGCTCGGCCTCGAGCCCTTTGGCGCGGCAGTGCCGGACGCACTCTTCTGCCAGGTCGATGCCGCGCGCCGGAATGCCAGCGGCGCGCATCGCTTCCAGAAACTCGCCGCGCCCGCAGCCGGCGTCCAGCACACTCGCGCAGCCGCGGAACTCCGCCACATACCGCTCGGCGGAGGCGCGCACATAAGCCTCCTTCCCGCGGAAGCGCTCGGCGAACCAGCCGTAGTCCAGCGGCGGCGTCTCCTCGCGGGCGGCTTCCCGCGCTGCCGCGGCGCTGGCCGCCCGCTGGCGAAATACGCGCAGTTCCTCGTGAATCCAGCGCTCGTACTCGGTGCGCACTTTGTCGAGTTCGCCCCAAAACCGCTCCTGCATGGCCTGGTTCGACCGCTCCAGGGCGCCCAAATAATCGCCGTGCTGCGCCTTCAGCATCTCCCGGAAATTGGATTCCATCAGCGAGGCGCGGTGCTGGAAGGCGATTTGCAAATCCGCCACCGAGCGCAGGAACTGCGTTTCATTCACTGCCAGTTTCCGCTCCCAGTCCGGACGCCAGGCCGCCCAGTGGGAGACCAAATCGGCAACCTGCTGCTCCCGCGCGTCGATGCGGCTCTCGGCCTGGCGCAGTTGCTCGCGCAACTCGTGGTTCTGGCGGGACAACACTTGCAGGGCCCGATTGAATTCGTTCATCGCCTCCAGCGCCGCATCCAGGGCGCGGACGGCGTGGCGGTTGAATTCCACCTGTTCCCGCACGTGCCAATCGAGCGCGCGGGCCACCAGTTTTTTCCCCAGTTGCACCGCGGCGTTCAGCGGCCCGCCCCGGCGCGGATTCACCGCGCCGATCGAGGCTACCTTGGCGAACGCCGCGTCGCGGGCGTGCAGCAGCGGCAACAGGTCCGCCAGGGGCGCCGGCGGCGCGTCCGTGCCTCCCGCTTCCGGATACCGCGCCCGCACCCGGTCGCGGATGGCCTCGAGCAGCGCCTTCAGTTCTTCGGTCTTCCGGCGCTCGTCCTCGGCCGCGGCGGCGCCCTCGGCTCCGTGCACCGGACTCAACGCTTCTTGCTCCGCTGGTAGGATGCGGTCACCGTGGATTCCAATCCGCCGCGCGGCCGGAAAATGCCGGTCACCGTCACCTCCAGCGGATCGCACGCCTTCACGATATCGCGCAATATCCGGTTCACGGCATTCTCATAAAAAATGCCAAGATTCCGGTAGGCCAGCATGTAGAGCTTGAACGATTTCAACTCCAGGCAGTGCTGGTCCGGCACGTACTCCACGATCATCGTGCCGAAATCCGGCAGCCCTGTCTTCGGGCAAACGGAAGTGAATTCCGGCGCCTCGATTTCAATCTGGTAGCCGGCGAACTGGTTCGGCCACGTTTCGATTTCGGGCAGTTCCGCATCCAGGCCGGCGCGGGCGTGCTCCGGAGTGTAGGCGCCTTCCGCCGCCGCCGTTTTCTTGCTCTGCCTTTTTTTCTTAGCCATTCGTTACCTCCGCGGGCGCCAGACGCGCGACCGCCTTGGCCAGGTGGTCGAGAAACAGGCCAACGTCCGTAACGACACCGACCGCCTGGCCGGTACCCCGGTCACTGACTTTGGTGGCCACCGCCGGATTAATGTCCACGCAGACGATTTTCACCCAACTCGGGAGCATGTTTCCGGTGGCGATCGAGTGCAGCATCGAACCCAGACACAGCACCAGCCCGGCGTTGCGCAGTTGGGCCGCGTAAGCGTCCTGCGCCTCGTTCATGTCGGTGATGGTGTCCGGCAGCGGACCGTCGTCCCGCAGACTGCCCGCCAACACGTACGGCACGCGGGACCGGACGCACTCATACATGACCCCGGACCTCAGGCGTCCGGACTCGACGGCTTTGGCGATGCCGCCCGCATGGTAAATCGCGTTGATGGCCCGCATGTGATTGCGGTGCCCGTGTTCTTCCTGCCGCCCGTCGGCCAGCCGCACGCCCAACGAGGTGCCGAACAGCGCCGCTTCAATATCGTGCACACCCAGCGCGTTGCCGCTCAACAAGGCGTGGACGCAACCCTGGCGGATCAGCGAGCAGAGCCCCTCAACGCCGCCCGTGTGGACCACCACCGGCCCGGCGACAACCACCACCCGGTGCCCTTGCGCCATGGTCTGGCGGATCAATTGCGCGGTCTGCTGGACGGCGGTCTCCACCTGCCGCTCCGAGGAAATCCCGTTGGACATGAAGGCGAACGAGAGCCGGTCGCGCTCCTTGGACTCGGGCAGGACGCGGATGCCGCGCATGCCGACCACCACGCGGTCGCCGGCGCGCAGGTCCCGCAGCCGGCGGCAATACGCCTCGCCGCCTTGAATTACCACCATGGCGTCCATCCGCTGGTTGCGCACTTCCAGCCATTGCCCTTCCCACCGGACGTAGGTGCGGTGATTGGTGGTCGAATAGAAATCCTCTGGCGCGCAGCAATCGCGCTCCACGGTTTTTAACTGGGCGTCGGATTTGTCCACCAGCGAGCAGCCCAGGAACAGGAGCTGCTGCAAGAGCCGGTCCATCAACTCGGCGGTGGGCGATTCCACCTTCAAGCGCAAATACGAGGGATCGCTGTTGGTGCGGCCGATGCGGAACTCCTCCACCTCGAAGCGGGAACTGAACTCGACGACCTTGTCGAAGATCTGTTCCATGACATGCGAATCGATCAGATGGCCTTCCGTCTCGACGACTTCGTGGAATTGCATGGTTTCCTTCGATTGTAGACCCGCGCCGGCCGCACTGGTGGCCCACCCTTCAGCGTGCAGCGCAACTTCCGTTGCGCTAGTTCGGCCGGTCGGGGACCGCCCCACGTGGCGCCGGTCTCCGGCCGGCGTCGACCGGCGTGCAGCGGAACTTCACTTCCGCCGCGGCTACAGCACGACCGACGGATGGCACAGATTGGGCAGTCGCAGTTCGCCGATGGCGATCAGTTCGCCGTTGGGGGCGATTGCCTTGACGTAGCGTGATTCCCGGTTTAGCCGGAAGGGCGAGACGGCAAAGTCGCGGCCCTGCCGGATGCGCCCCGCCGTCACTTCATCGACGATCTGGGCTGAAAAGTGGGGCAGCAGTTCGGCCGGGGGGATCACCGCTTCGCCTAGGCGGTCGGCGGCGGCGAGTTCAGCCAGTTGCTCGAGCGTATGGGCCTGGCTGAGACGGAAATTGCCGGACTCGGTGCGCCGGAGGCCCTCGAGATGAGCGCCGCACCCCAACAGTTGCCCGGTTTCGTGCGCAATCGCGCGGACATACGTCCCCGCCGAGCAGTGCACCCGGATGCGGGCGAGGTCGCCGGTAAAATCGGTCACCTCCAACGCGTACACGGTCACTTCCACCGGCGCCAGTTCCACCGCCTGTTCCCGGCGTACCAGGCGGTAGGCGGGCACCCCGCCGACTTTCTTGGCCGAAACCGGCGGTGGAACCTGCGAGAAGACTCCCCGGAAACGGTCAAGCACCAGGTCCAGGCGTTCGCGAGTGAAGGCGGGCTCGACGCGGGGACCGGCGGGTTCGCCATCCCGGTCGTACGTATCGGTCGCCCAACCAAAGCGAATCGCGCCCTCGTAGGTTTTGTCGTTCCGGGTAAAAAACTGAGCCAGGCGGGTGGCGCGGCCCAACAGCACCGGCAGGACGCCCGTGGCCAGCGGATCGAGCGTGCCGAGATGGCCTACCTTCCGTGTCCCCGCAATCCGGCGGATGCGCGCCACTACGTCGTGCGAGGTCCAGCCCTCCGGCTTGTCGATCACCAGCGCGCCATCCAGACGCGCCTCCTCCCGGCTGGGCTGGCCGGACGGGCGGTCCGGGACTGGTTGACGCGCACTTACGCGCCCTTCGTGGCCGTGCATATGTATCCAAGTGTGAAGTTGCGGTCCCGATCGAGTCGATCCAGCAGAGGCAAAATCAACGCTGGCGGAACCAAAACGAGGGCGGCGGGAAGAAAACCAATCCAGCGAAATCCCCCTGTAAAGAATTGTAACCCGTTCAGCAGCCGCCGGGCCAGCAGCCGGAAATAACCGCCGGCCGCCCGGGTCTCGCCGTTGATCAGACCCGCCTCGTTCAGCAGGTACTCCACGCCGTAGCGCGTATAGCGGTAGTAGTCGTGCGGCGCCTGGTGGACTTCCCACTCGTGCGGGACGATCAGCAGCAGCCGCCCGCCGGGTTTCAGCGCGCGGGCCAACTCCCGGAGCACGGCTTTTGGTTCCCGCACATGTTCCAGCGTAACGATGTTCACCGCGGCGTCCAGACAGTTCGCCGCCAGCGGGAGGCGGGCGAGATCCGCGATCAGGTCCAGGCCGTCGTACCGCCAGCGGGGATCGCCGACGCCTAAATCGACGCCCACATAACGCTGGCGGAGGAACCACTGCTTGTATTGGCCTTCGCCCGCGCCCGCGTCCAGTACCCGCGCCCCGTCCGGCAACGTCCGCGCGAACGCGGCGACGGCGCGCTCGATTTCCGCTTCAAAGTGCAGCACGTAGCGGCGCAGGGGACGGGGCAACAGTTCGGCAAGCCGGGAATAACGCACGCTGACTTGAGTGTACGCCGGGAGAACGCCCCACCGCCCCCGTCCTGTTGCCGGGCTATACTCGACGAAAGCATTCGCTGATGACGTCCACCCGCAGATCGTTTCTCGCTTCGCTCGGGATGGCGAGCGTCCGCGCGGCCGACCCGCGGCCGCCCAACGTCGTGCTCATCATCTCGGACGACCACGGCTGGACAGATTACGGTTTCATGGGGCACCCCGACGTGCGTACGCCGCACCTGGACCGGATCGCGCGCGAGGGGCTCACCTTCACGCGCGGCTACGTGCCTTCCAGCTTGTGCCGGCCGAGCCTGGCCTCCATCATGACCGGGCTCTATCCGCACCAGCACCGCATCACGGGCAACGACCCGGCAGGGGACGCCCGCGATCCGGCCAATCGCTCCCGCATGGTGAAAGTGTTTGAACAGTCCAGGACCATCGCTGGATTGCTCGGCGAGCGGGGCTACCGGAGCCACCAGTCCGGCAAATGGTGGGAAGGCCCGTGCCAGTGCGGAGGCTTCACCGAGTGCATGACGCACGGCGACGTCCGGCGCGGAGGGCGGCACGGCGACGAGGGCCTGGCCATCGGCCGTGAAACGATGCAGCCGGTGTTCGATTTCATCGACCGCGCGCAAGGGGAGCCTTTCTTCCTGTGGTATGCGCCGTTTCTCCCGCACACGCCGCACAATCCTCCGGACCGGTTGCTGGATCGCTACCGGGTGCGGGCTCTGGCGCGGGACGTGGCCAGCTACTATGCGATGATCGAGTGGCTGGACGAGACGGTGGGCGCGCTGCTCCAGCACCTCGAACGGCGCCGGCTGGATGGGAACACCCTGCTGGTCTACCTGGCCGACAACGGATGGGTGCAAAGAGGCGGCGACCTGCCCTTCGGCGGCCGCTCGAAGCTCTCGCCGTACGACGCGGGCGTGCGTACGCCCCTGCTGCTGCGCTGGCCCGGCCGCATCGCGCCGCGCCGCGAGGAGCGCCTCGCGGTGTCCAGCGTGGATCTGGCCACCACCATCTTGCCCGCGTGCGGCGTCCGGCCGCCGGCCGCGCTGCCGGGCGTCAACCTGCTCGACACGCGCTCCGTGGCGCGGAGGAAGGCGGTGTTCGGCAGCATCTTTGTGCACACCTCGGTGGACATCAACCGGCCGGCCGCCAATCTGAAGTACCGCTGGGTCGTGCGCGGGACCTGGAAGCTGATTGCGCCGTACCCGCCCAACCGCGGCTTGGAGCTATGGGAGGGGCGCGGGCGTCCGTCCTGGATGAAAGACGATCCCGAATTGTTCGACTTGGCCGCCGACCCGCTGGAAGAGCGCGACCTGGCCCCGCGGCGGCCGGGCCAGGTGCGGCGTCTCCTCGCCGAACTCGACCGCTGGTGGACGCCCGCATAGGCCTTCGCGTTCCGTATTCCCGGCTCCTACCATAAAGAGCGTGATGTTCGTTCCCAACCTGTCACGCCGAAGCTGCGTCGGCCTTCTCACCGCGGGCGCCGCGCTTTCCGCCTGCCGCCCCAAACCTCCGCAGCAGGCCGCGGCTCCCGCCGCCTCGCCCGACCAACCTCCGCCCGACCACGAACGCCGCATCCAATGGTGGCGTCAAGCCAAATTTGGCATGTTCATTCACTGGGGACTGTACAGCGTCCTCGGCCGCCATGAGTGGGTGATGGAAAACGAAGGCATCCCCACCGCCGAGTACGAGGCGCTGGCCGCCCAGTTCCAACCCAAACCCAACTTCGCCCGCGCCTGGGCCAAGCTGGCCAAACAAGCCGGCATGAAGTACATGGTGATGACCAGCAAACACCATGAAGGCTTCTGCCTGTTTGAAACAAAACACACCTCGTACTGCGCGCCCAAGCAGGCGGCGGGGCGGGACCTGGCCGCCGAATTTCTCGACGCCGCCCGCGCCGAAGGGCTGCGGGCGGGGTTCTACTACTCGCTGATGGACTGGCACCACCCCGATGGCGCCCGCTGCCGCAACGACGAAGCGGCCCGGCGGCGGTTTGTCGACTACATCCACGGGCAGATCCGCGAGCTGTGCACCCAGTACGGCAAGCTGGACATCCTCTGGTACGACGTCGCCTGGCCGCTGGACGCCGCGGGCTGGGAATCGGAGGCGATGAACCGGATGGTCTTCGATCTCCAGCCGGACATCCTGGTGAACAACCGCAACCTGCTCCCCGGGGACTTCTCCACGCCCGAGCAGCGGATCGTCGCGGAAGCCGCCAGGGATTGGGAAGCCTGCATGACCATGAACGGTAGTTGGGGCTACCACGCGGCCGACGACGACTGGAAAACGCCAAAGGCCATCGTGCGCAACCTTGTCACCTGCGCCCGGGACGGCGGCAACTACCTGCTCAACATCGGTCCCCGCGCCGACGGATCCATCCCGGAGGAGTCCGTACGCATCCTGGCCGAGGTGGGCCGCTGGATGGAAAAGAACGGCGCCACGATCTATGGAGCGCCGCGCTGCCAGGTGCGCCGGTCAAACTACTGTAACTTCACCCGGCAAGGCAACACGCTCTACGTGCACGTGCATTTCTGGCCGGGAAGCACGGTGACCGTTGCCGGGCTGAAAAACAAAGTCACCTCGGCCAGACTGCTGGCCTCCGGGCAGCCGGTAACATACCGCCAGGACGCTTTGCGGGTGCAGTTTACCGGTTTACCCGCGCAGCCGCCGGATCGGCCGGTGACGGTGATCGCGGCGGAGTGCGACGGCGAACCGGCCCAGGACATGAATGAGGTCGTGCGCATCGGCCGCCCGCGCGCGGGCGCCTGAGCCATGCGCTTTTTCTGGCAAAGCAGGCGGCCTCGTCCGCCGCCCTTCGCCCGCCCGGGCGCCTCCCCCCTACGGGGTGGCGTTGTGCGCGGCCGCGGCTTAGGCTACTCTCATGCTGGCCGCCTGCGTGTGGGCGTCCGGCGCGGCCGGGCGCAACCCCGCGGGATCGGAGGCGGCTGGATGACGACCATGGCTAAATCGCTTCGGAAATCCGCAGACGCGGCGCCGCGGGAACCGGCCGGCCGCCGCCGGGCGGGAGAGACTCCTCCCCTCGATCGAGTGATCCACGAGCCGGTTCGCCTGGGCATTGTCAGCGCCCTCGCCGCGCATTCCCCGCTCTCATTTCTCGAACTCAAAAACCTGTTGCAGGCGACCGATGGCAACATCAGCGTCCATGCCCGCAAGCTCGAAGAAGCCGGATACCTGCGCTGTCACAAATCGTTCGCCGGGCGGCTGCCCCGGACCGAGTATCAGCTTACGCCCGCGGGCCGCCGGGCCTTCGCCCGCTACCTGGACCACATGGAGGCGCTGGTCCAGAAGTACCGCGCGCAGTAGCGGCGCGCGTCTCCGCCGCTCGATGCTTAGCCTACGCGCGTCGGCGCCGGGCGGCCAGCCACACGCCCAGCAGCGCAAACGCCGCCGAGAACACCGTCGCGGGCTCCGGAATGGGCTCGCCGAAGCTGCTGGTGACAAAGTTGATGCGGTAGGCGCTGATATCCCACTGAGACCCGACATCGCCGTACCAGCCCGTCAGCGGCGACACGCCGCCGGGGCCAACCGGACCGCCGCCGCTGCTGAACGGGTCAAAGATATCACCCTGTTCGGAAGGCGGCGTGTTACTGGCGGGGAAGATGCCGAAGAAGCTGATGCCAAGGAAGTACGTGCCGGGCAAGATCGACGGAAGGGTTGACTGCCCGGTCTCCAGGTCGGCTGGCGCCCAGGCGACGCCCACGCCCAGGCTGTTAAACAGAAACAGCGAGGGGAACGGGATCAGGCTTATGCTGAACGGCGTCGTGATGGTGGTGAGGCTGCTCAGCGCAACTTCGTAAAGGTCCACCGTGTTGGGGATTTGTCCTCCGGTCCCGTCCGTCAAATTGCCGAGAATCTGCGTCGTTCCCGCCGGAGCTTGCACCGCCGTCGAGAGCAGAAAGCCGGTTCCCCCGGCTGGTTCCAAGAACGGCGCGGCGGACGCCGTGGCGGCGACAGCCACAAAGACCAGCGCCATGGCGGCGCGATGCAGGATGACAGTCATAGCAGACCTCCACCAGTCAAAGACCCCGCAGGGGCTCGAAGCCAGCGGAGCCCCGGCCACTGAAACGCACAAAAAGAAAGTTTGACGAGATCCCGACCATTTGTTACAAACGGAAGTATTGCACATCTGGCGGGCGCGCTTCAAGAACAAAAACCACCGGAGACGCCGCAGGAGGGGATACCGTGACTAAACGAACCACGCGGGGGCTGTTCGCCTCCTTGATTGCCCTGGGAATGCTTGGGCTCGGACCGCTTCCGTCTGCGGGCCAGACGGTCAGCGCCGGGGGAACCGCGCTCGAACCGGCGCCGCCGGATACCCAGCCCCTGGCCGCACCCGCGCCGGGAGCGCGCGTCAACGTTTTGGTCATGCTTTCCGACCCGCCGCTGGCGCAGGCGATCGCCAATGCCCGCCCGGCGAACGCTCCCCGCAAGTTCATCCCTTGGACCGCGGCGCAGCAGCGCAGTTACGCCCAAAACCTGCGCGGCAAGCAGAGACCCGTCGCTTCCGCGATTCAAGGCTTGGGCGGCTTGGTGTACGGACGCATCACCAACTCGATCAACGGCGTCCTGGCGTCGGTGGATGCGGACCGGGTGGAAGCCCTGCGCGGCGTGCCGGGCGTGGCGGCCGTCCTGCTTGTCGAGGACAGCCGTCTGGCCGATGAGCGCGTCAACCTGGCGGTTGGCGCCGCCGCGTTGCGGGCGGCGGGGTTGACGGGGGCAGGCGTACGGATCGCCATTTTGGACTCCGGCATCGACTGGACCCATCGCAATCTGGGTGGACCGGGAACGCCGGCGGCGTATCAGGCCGTGCATGGTTCCGCCAGTTGCGTACAGACCGCGCAGAACACCGCCGCTTCCCCGCCCGGAGGGTTCACCAGCAAGGTGATCGGAGGTTACGACTTCGTCGGCGAGCGCTGGCCCAACGTGAGCGTGCTGGAGCCGGACGGCAACCCCATCGACTGCCAAGGCCACGGCACCAGCGTCGCCGACATCGCCGCCGGCAACGACGGCAACACCTGGAAGGGCGTGGCCCCGGACGCGCAACTCTACGCGGTAAAGGTGTGCAGCGCCGTTTCCTCTTCCTGCTCCGGCGTCGCGATCGTCCAGGGTCTGGAGTTCGCGCTCGATCCGAACGGAGATAATGACCTCTCTGACGCGGTGGACGTGGTCAACATGTCGCTCGGCGCAGGGTACGGACAACGGGAGAATCCGGCCCCATACGCGGCGCAAGTCGTGGCGCGCTTCGGCGTGGTCGTGGTCGCCGCCGCCGGCAATGACGGGAACGTTCCCTACATCAACGGCTCGCCGAGTTCGGCGCCAGAGGCGATCGCGGTGGCCCAGACCACCATGCCTGACAGCTTCACCTACCCGCTCACCGTGGAGCTCAACAGCATCGCCACATTGTTTAACAACACCGTGTGGCAGCCGTGGTCCCAGACGGCAAACGCCAATCTCACCGGTCCGCTGGTGCGCGTGCCCACCACGAACCTCGGCTGCACCACCGCGGGAGCCAACCCCTTCCCGGCCGGCTCGTTGGCCGGATCCATCGCGCTCATCCGGCGGGGCACTTGCACCGCCAGCGAAAAAGTAGCCAACGCCACCGCGGCCGGAGCGATCGGAGTGGTGATCGACAACAACGCCGCCGGCGACCCGCCGACCTTCGGGCTGGGCGATCCCGGCGCGGGCGGCGCGAGTGTGTATGCTCCTACGCTGACCATCACCCAAGCGAACGGCGACACCATCCGCAACGCCGCTTCCGCGGGCGCCGCAACCATCGGCGGAGCCAATCCGACTTCCTTGGCCTTAAGTATGGTGGCCTCTTCATCGCGGGGCCCCAACAACGGCTACAACCTGATCAAACCGGAGATCGGCGCGCCCGGCGCGTCCCTGGCCGCCGTCGCGCGCACGGGCACAGGAACCGCTACTTTTGGCGGCACCTCCGGCGCCGCCCCGGTCGTGAGCGGAGCCGCCGCCCTGCTGTTGCAGGCGAATCCGGCGCTGGCGGTCGCCGACGTCAAGGCGCTCTTGATGAACACGGCCAATGCGCAGATCGTCACCAACCCGCTAACCTCTCCGGAACTGGCGCCCATTACGCGGATCGGAGCGGGCGAAGTCCGGGTGGACCGCGCCCGCCAGTCCAGCGCGCTCATGTGGGATGCTTCTTCGCCGAATCCCGGATCGGTGGGCATCTCGTTCGGGCACCAGGCGCTCGATTCCACCGCCCCCCGCTCGTTCACCAAGCGCATCGGCGTCCGGAATCTGACCGGCGCCGCCCGCACCTACGCCATTTCCACCTCGTTCCGCTACGCCGCCGACCAGGCGACCAACGCCATCAGCTTCCAGGCGCCGGCTTCCGTCCTGGTTCCGGCCAACGGGACCGCGGCTTTCACCCTGCGCATGAACGTGAACCCGCTCAATCTGCCGCTGTATTCTTCCACCGGCGTCAACAGCGGCTCCAATGCGGCCAACGGCGCGGCGTTCAACCTCATTGAGTACGACGGTTATGTGACGTTGACCTCGGGCGCGGAAACCATCTCGTTGCCGTGGCACATCATTCCGCGGCGCTCGCATCTGGGATCGGCCGATCCCAGTTTTTCGTTGGACGGCAGCGGCAATGGCAGTTTCGGGGTGAGCAACCTGAATGGCGCCTCTCCCGCCGTGGCGGAGATGTTTGCGCTGACCGGGACCAGTCCGCAACTGCCCCCGTCGGCTTTTCCCGCCGCGGGCGACGGGTTCGCCACGGTCGATCTGCGCGCCGTGGGAGTGCGCTACTCCCCCGGTGCGACGCCGGTGGCGGAGTTTGGCGTCAATACCTTTGACCTGCGCACGGCGGCGAACACCTACCCGCGCATCGAGATTTTGATTGACGCCAACCGCGACGGCCGCCCGGAGCGGATTCTGTTCAACTCCCGCACCACCACCAACACGAACGCCGCTTTCGTCTGCACCGTGCCAGCCACGGGCCCCATCGCCTGCTCCGGGACGCCCCAGGCCTACTATTTCACGACGGTGGACTTTAATAGCTCCAATATCTTCTTGGCCGCGCCGCTCAGCGCGCTCGGACTCTCCGCCAACCAGCCCTTCGATTTCGCGGTGCGGGCGCTGGACAACGCCTTCACCGGCGCGGTGACGGACACGATTTCTACAATGACCTACCAGTTGGACACGCCGCGCCATTCCTTGGGCGGAACGTCGGTCTCGGTGCCCTCTGGTGTGGCGGGGACTTTAGGCGTGACCTCTCCGGCGGGGGGCGCAGCGGCTTCACCCTCTCAGCTTGGCTTCCTGCTGCTTTGGGCCAGCGGCCGGCCGGGTTTCGAGGCCAGCCTGGTGCTGCGGCAATAGCCGCTTAACAGATTCGCGGCAATTGTTCGCCGAAGATCATATCCAGGACGCGCGTGGCGGACACCGCAGTCCGGAGGGCGACGACGCCGGGATGCGCGGCCGTGGCCTGACCGATGATGGCCGCATCCTCGCCGGCGGGATGGCGGCGCATGCGGGCCAGCGCTGCGTCCGCCGCCTCCGGCGCCACCACCGCGATCAGCTTGCCCTCGTTGGCCACGTGCAGCGGGTCCAGACCCAGCAATTCACAGGCGGCGCGCACTTCCGGGCGGACGGGAATCGCAGTCTCCTCCACCAGCAATCCCACGTTTGACTTGCGGGCGATCTCATGGAGCGCGGAGGCCAGGCCGCCGCGGGTAGGATCCCGCAGCACGCGCACCGGGCCGGGATCCTCCAGAATCGCCGCCGCCAGCGTGTGCAGAGGCTGGCAGTCGCTTTGGAGCGGCGTGTCGAACTCGAGCCCCTCCCGCACGCTCATGACGGCCATGCCGTGATCGCCCACATAGCCGCTGCACAGGATGACGTCGCCCGGACGGACCGCAGCGGGAGATAGGTCCACTCCTTTCCGCAGGACGCCCACGCCGGTGGTGGCGATAAAGCAGCCGTCGCCATGACCTCGCTCGACCACCTTCGTGTCGCCGGTCACAATCTGGACGCCCGCCCGGCGGGCCGCCTCCGCCATCCGGTCCACCACGCGGCCGAGCGTTTCCAGCGGCAGGCCCTCCTCAAGGATGAAGGCCGCGCTCAAATACAGCGGGACCGCGCCGGCCATCGCCAGATCGTTCACCGTCCCGTTCACCGCGAGTTCTCCGACACTGCCCCCGGGGAAAAACAGCGGCCGCACCACGAACGCGTCCGTGGAAAACACCAGCGGCCCGCCGGGCGGCGGCAGCACCGCGGCGTCGGCCAGCGCCTCCAGAGCCGGATTGCGAAAGGCGGGCAAAAACAGGTGCTCGATGAGCTCGGCGGAGAGCTGTCCGCCGGCGCCGTGGCCCATCACGATGGTGGGATAGTCGCGCAAGGGAACCGGGCAGGTCCATTCCATAGGGGAATCCTCGGCTCTCAAGCCGACGCCGCCACGCTCCCGGCGGGCACGAAATCGCCGTAGCGATAGTAGGCCGCGCAGGCGCCTTCGCTGGAAACCATGGTGGCGCCCAGCGGCGTGCGGGGGGTGCACTCGCGGCCGAACGCTGGGCACTGGGGCGGCTTCAGCGCCCCCTGCAACACCGCGCCGCTATGGCACAGGGGGGATTCCTGCGTTTGCAGGCGGCCGACGTCGAAGCGCACTTCGGCGTCGAACTCGCGGTAAGCCGCCGCCAGCCGCCAGCCGCTGCGGGGAATGACGCCGATTCCGCGCCAGGACCGGTCCGTCACCTCAAACACCTCGGCGAGCACGCGGCGGGCTTCCGGATTCCCTTCCCAGCGGACGGCCCGCTCATAAGCATTCTCGACGAACGCTTCGCCCCGCTCCAATTGGCGCACGGCCCGCAGGATGCCGCTCAGCAGATCGGCCGGCTCGAAACCGGTGACCACCACCGGCACGCCGTAGCGTTGCGCAAGCGGCGGGTAGGCGGCGCATCCCATGACCGCGCACACATGGCCCGCGGCCAGAAACGCCTGCACGCGGTTGCCGGGCGCCGCCAGCACCGCTTCCATCGCCGGGGGCGCCATCACCTGCGACACCAGCATCGAGAAGTTCCGCACCCCTTGCTGTTTCGCCAGCCGCACCGCCATGGCGTTGGCGGGCCCGGTGGTTTCAAACCCGATGCCGAAGAAGACGACCTCGCGGTCCGGATGCCGTTGGGCCAGCTTCAGCGCGTCCAGCGGCGAATACACCACGCGGACATCGCCGCCTTCGGCGCGCACCCGGAACAGATCTTTGCCGCTGCCGGGGACGCGCAACATGTCGCCGAACGAGCAGAAGATCACCTCCGGGCGGGCGGCGATGGCCAGCGCTTTGTCGATCAGCTCGAGCGGCGTCACGCAGACTGGACAACCCGGCCCGTGCACCAGTTCGACTTCCCGCGGCAACAACTGGTGTAATCCGTAGCGCAGGATGGAGTGGGTCTGCCCTCCGCACACCTCCATCAGAGTCCAGGGACGGGTGGCGGCGGCGCGGATTTCCGCGGCCAGGCGCCGCGCCAGCGGCCCGCCGCGGAATTCATCCAGATACTTCATCGTCCCGCTCCTCGCCTGCCTGGCCAAGCTCCTCGAGCGTGCGCAGCGTCTCGCGCGCCGTCTCTCCGTCCAGCCGCGAGATGGCGAAGCCAGCGTGGACCAGCGTGTACTCCCCCGCTTGCAGTTCCGGCAGGTAGGCGAGGCAGATCTCCTTGGTCACGCCGCCGAAGTCCGCCTTGCCCATGCGGACGCCGCTGGCTTCGTAAATCTCGATCACTCGTCCGGGAATCGCCAGGCACATCCTGTTTTGCTCCGCCGCCTCTCTTCCGAGAGATAGCACAGGGCGCCGCGCTTCTTGTACTTTATTCGGCGAACTGCTCGGCCAGCCAGCGGCAGTTCACCACTTTCTCGACCAAATCGAGGGGCAGATAGAAATAATGGCACGAAGGCTCGAAGCCGATGCGGGAGTCCTGCTGCACCAGCCGGAAAAGCTGCCTGGCCAGGGCGGCCTCGGCGGAAAGCAGTTCGCGCATCGTGCGCCGGAGCGCGGGACGATCCGCGGGGGCGGCGGCGGCAAGGGCCTCGCGCGCCAGCACGAACCGCGTCTGGTTGGCCACCGCCTGGAACTTCAGCGCCGCCGCGTGGGCGTAGCGCAAGTCCGCCTCCACCTCGGCGCGCCTCGCTCGCGGGGAGGCTTCCACCGCCGCGCGCAGGTCCGGGAGCGCCCTTTCCCACGCGGCGGCGGCCTTTGCGAATTGCGTGGCCAGGACCTCGGGCGGATACGGGCCGCGCCAGCCGTCCACGTCATCGTAGGGAATGCCCCACATGGTCGCCTTGTACCCGGTCTTCGCCGCGTAGAGCGGATTCGCCGGTCCCACCTGCACGGGGGAGTTGTAGACGGTGCTGATGTGGAACGGATATTCCCGGAAGCCGCGGCTCATGCGGGTCCAGGCGCGGCGGGCGGAGGCGGCGCCCCGCGCGCCGAAGCGATCCCGCGCCAGCGCTTCTAAAACGCGCTCGGCATCCGGCGCCGAGGTCTGGCTGAGCCGCCTCGCCAGTTCGAAATTGGGCGACGGATGGCCGCCCATGGTCCAGCCGATCAACATGCCGTCCAGCCGCCGCGGGGCCAGATTCACCAGGTGCTCGGCCACCAGGTCCAGGACCGGAAGGTAAGGGACGCTGGCGAGTTCGCAGGTGTTGTTGAATTGCACCTCCGCCGCGGTGCGGATGCCGGCCTCGGCGGCGGCGGCCCAGTGCGCCAGAGCCCGGGGGCCGGGTCCCACCGCCGAGATGGAGTACTCGCCCACCTTCGACGCTACGCCGCCGCGCTCGATCGGCAGCGACCACTCGCTCACCGACATCAGCCACACGCCGGCGGGCAGGCGCGCGATGATGTCGCGCGCGTCGCCGTGTCCTTTCCAACCCCAGTCCGAGACGATGACGTTGGCCTCCGGCTTGGCGCGGTGGACGCCTCGCTCCAGCGTGGCGGCCACCTCGGCGATGATCTCGCTGTCGGTCCGCCGCTGGCAGCGGGGACATTCCCGCCAGCCTTGCAGCGAGGCGCAGTTGGTCAGGTTCTCCGACGCGCTGATGGCGTACACTCCCGCCAGTTCGGGAACGCGGGAGAAGACGTGGGTCAGCGCGTCCGCCAGCCACTGGCGAACCTCCGGCCGCGAGGTGCACAGCGCGCGGTACTCCCCCTGGCGGACGCCGGCCAGTTCCGGCCGCGCTTGAAAAAACGATTCCGGCATCGCCCGCGGCTCGTTCAAATACAGATACAGCCCGATGCCATGGCGCGCCGCGCGCCGGGCCAGTTCCCGCAGGCGGGCCAGCCTCGGCTCGGCGCCCGCGCCAAATTCCGGAAACATTGCGCCGCCGGGCGCCAGGTCGCGCAACACCGCGTGCAGCCAGACGCCGTTGACGCCGACTTCCGCCAGGCGGGCCAGGAAGCCGTCCGGGTAGGGATCCAGTTCCGGCTTCGCCAGCGGGTCGCCATACACCGCCAGGTACGAGTACACCAGGCGGAGCGGCCGCGGTTGCGGCTTCGCCGCGGCGGCATGGCGGGGCGGGGTGCTGAGGCGCTGGACAAACGCGAAGCGGGGCTCGCCGGGCCGGCTTACTTCCCGGCCGAATTCCTGCTCCACCACCCGGCGGATCTCGGCCGCCCGCCGCCGCGCCCGCGCGTCCGGCGCCTGATAGCGGAGCCGTTCGCATTTCGGTTTCAACCGTCCCAGCTTCACCCAAAGGAAATCGTCTTCCCGCAGCGCAAACGCCAGCCGCTCGGGGCTCATCTCCACCAGTTCGAGCAGTTGCTCGTACGGCAGCAGGTGCCAGTTCCGCCGGATCAGCGTAATGTAGCCGCGCGAGAGCATTTCGGGCGGAACGGCGGCGGCGGAGGGCAGCCCCATCGACTCGGCCATCTCCGTCACCTGCCGCGCCGTCGCGCCCAGGATCCGGGCGAGCTTATCCGGCGGCGCGGCGTTCCAGTTCCGCCAGACGAACTCGTGCACGCGGTCCGGGAAGTGCGGACTCGTCAAGGCGGCGGGCGCCGCGCCGTGGGGCAGCACCGCTTCCCCGGCGGCGGCGCCTCCCACCAGCAACAGACCCATGAATCCCCATCCGGCACGCGAGGGGGAGGAAAAACACGGACGGCGGACACGGCGTTGCGGCGGCATGGTCCTTTCAAGTCTATCGTCCGGGCTGGCCGCCGGCGATGGCGGCCAGTATGCGGAAGACGCTGCCGATGAAACGCAGGGAGTTTGTCATCCTCGCGCCGGACTGCTGCGCCTGGACGGAGAGTTGGCGGGCAGGCCACTGGCCGGCGATTGGACCTTGTAGCACCCCAGCCGCCCCCTGGGCTTGCGGGGCCGCAGGTCCTACAATGTGCACATGTTTCCGCGCACTTTGCCACTGATCCTGATGCTGACCCTTGTGATGGTAGGTTCGTGCGCCCGCCCCGGCGGCGGCGAGCGCCGCCTGCCGCGGGCTGACCTGCGCGACAAGATCGAAGGCGGCTGGGCCGGCCAGATGATCGGCGTCAGCTTTGGCGCGCCGACCGAATTCCGCTATCTCGAAAAGATCATCGAGGACGATCTCCCGCCCTGGACGCCGGACCGCGTAGCCAACGCGTTGAACCAGGACGATCTGTATGTCGATATGACCTTCGCGCAGGTGCTGGACGACAAGGGACTGGAGGCCACCACCGCCGACTTCGGCGAGATGTTCCGGGAAGCCAGGTACTCGCTGTGGCACGCCAACCTGGCGGCGCGCCAAGCCCTGCGGCGGGGCGTGCCCGCCGAACAGGCCGGCACACCGCGGTACAACGCCCACGCCAACGACATCGATTTTCAGATCGAGTCCGACTTCATCGGGCTAATGTGCCCCGGCTTGCCGCGGGCGTCCAACGATTTGTGCTGGCGCGCCGGGCGCGTCATGAACTATGGCGACGGCATTTACGGCGGCATGTTCGTGTCCGGCATGTACGCCGCCGCCTTCTTTGAATCCGACCCTCGCAAGGTGGTGGAGGCGGGCCTGGCCTGCCTGCCGCCGCAAAGCCCCTACGGACTGCTGATCGCGGATGTGCTCGCTTGGTCCCGGCAGCACCCGGACGACTGGAAGCAGGTGTGGCGTCTGATTGAATCGAAATGGAACCAGCGCGAGCCGTGCCCGGCCGGGGCGCTGAGGCCGTTCAACATCGACGCCAAGCTGAACGGAGCCTACATCGCCCTGGGCCTGTTGTATGGCCAGGGGGACTTCGCCCGCACGCTGGATGTCTCGACGCGCGCCGGCCAGGACTCGGACTGCAATCCTTCCAACGCCGCCGGCATCCTCGGCGTGATACTGGGCTACCGCCGGATTCCGGACATCTGGAAAAGCGGCATTCCCGCCATCGCGGACGAGAAATTCCGCTACACGAACTTCTCGTTCCGCACCATCGTGGAGAGCACGGAGAAACGGGCCATTGCGATGGCGCAGCGGCATGGCGGCCGCCTGGCCGGGGAAACGCTCCTCATTCCGCCGCAAGCGCCCGAGGCCGCCAAGCTGGAAATCTGGAACGATTACGGCTCGCCCGCCGAGCGGATCCCCCACGCGGACCCGCGCTGGAAGTGGTCCGGCCCGTGGAAGCTCCGCGGCGTGTCGCCGGCGCCCGACGCGGCGAAAGTGCGTGTGGCCGACGCCAGGGGCGCGGCCGCGGAAATCGCTTTCGAAGGGACCGGCGCGATCCTGACAGGTCACTACCTGCCCACGGGCGGAAAAGCGGATGTCTACCTGGACGGCAAGTTGCATCAGACGGTGGATGTGTATCCGGATGAAGGAAGCGCCAAGCGCGGCGAGTCGGTCTGGCACGCGTTTGGCCTGACGAACGGTAAACACACGCTGCGCCTGGTGGTGCGCGGCGAACCGCACCCGGAATCCCAGGGCGCCGAGATCGTCCTCGAGGACTTGGTGGTGTTCCGGTAGCCGCAGCTTCCGCCCTGAGTTCGTTTTGCGCCCGAAGCGAGCTCTCTACCTGCCCGGTGGAGGGTCCTAACAACAAGAACCGAGCGGTTACCAGACGATCCCACGGCGAAATGAGCCCCTATCAAACGCTGGAGAGGCTGCCGGCGCCAGAATCACCACAGTATTCGCTCGTGGGCGGGCTCAGTTGGCGCACCGCCGGCGACCTAGGTTTACTAGAAAAGGAGACACGCCTGCCGGGCGGTGGGCAGACCTGGGCCTGGCCGGCAAAGTCCGGGTGCGCGATGTCTGGCGTCAGCAGGACCTCGGCGCCTTCGCCGAGCGCTTCTCCGCGCGCGTGCCGCGGCACGGCGTCCTGCTGGTCCGGGTTTCGCGGTAAGACGGCGCCTTACCGACGCTGGACCGCGATCACCGCGTCGGCGGGCGAAGAGACCCCGTCGATCTCGGCCACCACGGCATGGTCGCCGTTGGGCACGTCCGGAATCCGGATGGCCACCTGGTACAGGGCGGTGAATCCGGGGGCCAGGGCCGTGGCGAAATATTCCGCCTGCACGCCGCCCACGCGCACCCGGATGGGCGTGCGGACCAATGGCGCGCCCGTCACCACTTGCCCGGCCGGCACAACCGGATCCGTCGGTCCGAAACCCGTACCCCAAAGAATGATCACTTCCCCGGGCGCGGCCGGGATCGTGCTCGCGCCCGGAAAGGTGCCGTTCTTCACCCGCCATTCGAAGTTCTGGGACGTGGCCACCACCTGCTTGCCGGGCCAGAGGAAGAAAGCGGGCGAATACCGGGCAAGCTGGACGGTGGCCGGTTCGCTGGCCTGTCCGTTCACGGTGACAACGACCGGCACCGGTCCGACGGCGTCGTCGTCCGGCGATACCAGGTTCAACTGGCCCGGGCTGACGAAGAAGAAATACCCCGGCTTGCCGTTGACCGTGACGGAAACGCCATCCATGCTGGTAGGCCGGCGGCCGTTGACAATTTCGTCCGCGCGGTTGACCCGTTCGGTGGCGGCCAGGTTCGTGCCGGTGATGGTGATCCAACTGTTCGGGGAGATCGGCGGAGCGAAACTGGCGCCATTTAACACTCCTCCTGAAGAGATCGCGGGCCGCGGTCCGGAAGCGGCCGGGGTCAGATCGGCGGTCGCCGTGTAAATGCGGTCTCCGGAGATGCTGCCGTCGCCGTTGGCCGCGTTGGCCGCGACATACAGGCGGACCGGCCCGGCGTTGCTCGCCGGAGGCGTCCACTCGAATTCGTACGTAACGGAGCCCGTCGTTCCTCCCCGCGTGCCGGAAGTTGTGTGCTGGATATACCGGTAGACGGTCGACGCCGGACAGCCGGGAAGCTCCCGGAAGTTCTGGTCGCTGCAAATCTCCTGGGTAAAACGGTCCGCACCCGGGGTGAAGGATCCGGCCTGGGTCCGGAAATCGGCCCCCGACCGCGCCGTCAACTGAAATCCCCACCGGCGCTGGTTCGGGTCGCTCACCGTCACTGTCACGCGCTGGCGCTGGCCGGGCGTATAATTCGCGCCCGCGGTGGTGATCCGGACGGACCCGGGTCCGCCGTTGACGGCGGTCCCTGTATGACAGCCTGCCGCGGCGCAGGTTCGTTCTCCGGGCGCTCCGCTGTGCCCGGGGTCCGGGCCGGAAGAAAATGCCAGCAGGAGAAACGGAACCGCCGCCGCAGCGGCCGCCAGTCCCGCGATGTGTCGCATCCCAAGTAACTCTTTCATCCCGTCACCCCAACACCACTTGGCTCAGTATACCCGGATTTTGCGGAACGAACCCGCGCACCCGGGCGCCCCTGGCGCGCGGATTCCGTTTACTTCCCCGCCGCCCGGCGCTATCGTGGATTTGGGGGTGGAACGTGCGGATTTTGCAGTGGTTTTGCTGCTTGCTGGCCGCTGTGCCGGCCGCGGCCCAGCCCAGGGTGATCGCGGTCAATATCGACTCGACGATTCATCCCATCACCACCGAGATTGTCGGCCACGCCGTCGCCCAGGCCCAACAGGAGGGAGCCGCGCTGGTGCTGCTGCGGCTGAACACACCCGGCGGGCTGCTGGACGCCACGCAACAGACCATTGAGAAGATTGTCGCTTCGCCCGTCCCGGTGGTGGCGTACGTGACCCCAAGCGGAGGCAGGGCCGCCTCGGCCGGCTTCTTTCTGTTGCAGGCGGCGGACGTGGCGGCCATGGCCAACGGCACGCATACGGGCGCCGCCGCGCCGGTCTTGTTCGGCCAGCCCATCGAACCGGTGATGCGCCAGAAAATCGAAAACGACGCCTCGGCGTCGCTCCGCAGCCTGGCCGAACGCCGCGGCCGCGACGCCACGCTGGCCGAAAAAGCCGTGCGCGAATCCAAGTCCTTCACCGAAAAGGAAGCGCTCGAGCAGAAGGTGATTGACCTCATCGCGGCGACGGAGGCCGATCTGTTGCGCCTGCTCGACGGGCGGGAAATCACCCGGTTCGACGGACAAAAACAGAAGCTTGCCACCACCGGCGCCTCCGTGGCGGATTATCAGTTGACCACCAAGGAACGGCTGATTTCGGCCATCGCAGATCCCAACCTGGCGTTCCTGATGCTGATGCTGGGAGCGCTAGGCATCTACGCCGAGTTCGCAACGCCGGGGCTGATTGTCCCCGGCGTGGCGGGCGCGATCCTGGTGGTGCTGGGGATGATCGCATTGTCTTTGCTGCCCGTCAATTGGGCCGGCGCGGCGCTGGTGGCGCTGGCGCTCGCGCTGTTCGTTCTGGAAGCGAAGGTCGCCTCGCACGGGATCCTCGGAATCGGAGGGGCCGTGAGTATGGTGTTGGGAGCCCTGATGCTGGTGGAAGGGCCGCCGGAGATGCGCATTCACCTGTCGACCGCGCTGGCGGTCAGCATTCCGTTCGCCCTGATTACCATCTTCCTGGTGTCGTTGATTCTGCGCGCCCGCGCGAATCCGGTGGTCACGGGTCAATCCGGACTGCTGGCGGAAGTCGGCACGGCGCTGACGGATCTGAATCCCGCGGGCAAGGTGCAAGTGCACGGCGAGTATTGGGACGCCACCGCCTCGGCGCCGGTCGCGCGCGGGGCCCGCGTCCGGATCACCGCCGTGGACGGACTGAGGTTGAAAGTGGATCCGGTCGATTCCCGCCCGGAAAGGAGCTGACGATGATTCCTGTTCCTCCCATTGTGGTGCTGATTCTGGTGCTCTACCTGCTGTCCTCGATCAAGATCCTGTCCGAGTACGAACGCGGCGTGATCTTTCGGCTCGGCCGCGTGTTGCCCGAACCAAAAGGCCCGGGCATCATTCTGGTGTTCCGGCCGATTGACCGGATGGAGCGCATTTCGCTCCGCCTGGAGACGCTGGAGGTGCCGCCGCAGGACGTCGTCACCCGGGACAACGTCACGGTCAAGGTGAACGCCGTGATCTTCTTCCGGGTGCTGGACCCCAAGCGCGCGGTGCTGGAAGTGGCCAACTACCTGTACACCACCTCCCAACTGGCGCAGACCACGCTGCGCAGCGTGCTGGGCGAGGTGGAGTTGGATGAACTGTTGAGCGAGCGCGAGAAGCTGAATCTGCGCTTGCAGGGCGTGCTCGACCGGGACACCGAGCCGTGGGGCATCAAGGTGGCCAAAGTCGAGGTGAAAGCGGTGGACCTGCCGGACACCATGATCCGCGCCATCGCGCGCCAGGCCGAGGCCGAGCGCGAACGCCGGGCCAAGATCATTCACGCCGAAGGCGAGTACCTGGCTGCCGAAAAACTGGCCATGGCGGCGGAACGGATCCAGCGGGAGCCAGTCGCGATTCAGTTGCGCTATTTGCAGACGCTGGTCGAGATCGGGGCGGAAAAGAATACGACGGTGGTCTTCCCGCTGCCCGTCGATATCCTCACCGCGGTCAAGGGCATGCTCGAGCGGCAAGCCGGGGAGACGCGGTCCTAGCGGATGCCTCCCGCGCCGGAAGCTTTGGTCACCGCGGTCCAGCAGGGCGACGCGGCTGCGGTGTCGCTTTGGCTGGCGCGGAATCCCGAGTTGGCGGGCGCCCGGACCGCCCAAGGGCTCTCGCTGGTGATGCTCGCCCTCTATTACCAGCATCCCGAGGTGGCCCGGATCTTCGTCGAGCAAGGCGCGCCCTTGGATCTGCATGAGGCCGCCGCGGCCGGGGCGGTAGAGAGGGTCCGCGAACTGCTGGACGCCGAGCCGGGACAGGTCAACCGGCCGGCGGCGGACGGTTTCCCCGCTCTCGGCCTGGCGTGCTTTTTCGGCCACCGGGATGTGGTTCGCCTGCTGATCGACCGCGGCGCCGATGTCAACCAGGCAGCCGAGAACGCCCTGCGTGTCGCCCCGGTGCATGCCGCCGCCGCCCGCCGGGACGCGGTGACGCTCGCCATGCTGCTGGCGGCCGGAGCTAATCCCAACGCCGTCCAACAAAAGGGTTTCACGCCGCTGCACACCGCGGCGTCCGAGGGCCAGCGCGCCATGGTGGAACTGCTGCTGTCCCACGGCGCCGATCCCCGGATCCGCTGCGCGGACGGACGCCTGCCCGAGGATCTGGCCCGCGAGAAAGGACACGACGCCGTCGCCGACATTTTGGAAGAGGAACGGCTGCTGCGCCCGAATGAATGATCCGCGCGGCGCGCCTCGCCAGCTTACGCCCGCCGCCGCACCCGCCACCCGTGCGCCGCCGCCAGCGCGATCAAAAACAGGGAGATCCACTGCGCGTTGGTGAACGGAAACAACGACTGCTGGTATTGGGTGCGGAAGAAATCCACTACGAACCGCGTGAGGCCGTAAAGCGCCAGGTAATAGCTCAGAATCACGCCCGGAGCGTGCGGACGGCCGATCCGCCAATACAGAAAACCAAACCAGACCAACTCCGCCGATGCTTCGTAGAGCTGCGACGGATGAAGCGGCACGTGGAGCGGTACCCCGACCAGGTTGTGCGCCTCGGGATCGGTGAAGGTGACGGCCCAGGGGCGGTCGCAGCGGGTGCCCCAGCAGCATCCGGCGGCGAAGCAACCGAGGCGTCCGACCGCATGTCCCAGAGCCAGTCCCGGGGCGAACAGGTCCGCGGTCGCCAGCGGGGGCAGTTGCTTCCGCCGCATATACCAGAAGGCGAACGCCAACGCCAGCAGCAGGCCGCCGTAGAAGACGCCCGCGGCCTGTAAAGTGGCCAGGGAAAACAACTCGCCGGGGTCTTTCCGGTAGGCGTCCAGGTCGAACAGGATCATGTTCAGCTTGGCGCCCACATAGCCCGCGATGGCGCAGTACATGCCCAGGTTGGTGATGGTTTCCGGATCCGCGCCGCGGCGTTTCGCCAGGTGGCCGGTGACCGCCAAAGCTAGCAGAAAGCCCGCGGCCACCAGCACGCCATAGGTGGATTGGCGGTAACCGAAAATCTCAAACAGATAGGGGTGCATCAGGTCTGCGCCGGCTGCCGGCTCCAGAGCATCCCCAGCAACAGCAGGGCGCTGCCACAAACAATCGCGCTATCGGCCACGTTAAACGCGGGCCAATGCGCCGAGCCTATGTAAAAGTCCAAAAAATCGGTGACCGAGCCGAAGGCCAGCCGGTCAAAGAGGTTGCCGGCGGCGCCGCCCAGAATCAACGCCAACGCCCACGCGCCGCCGCGCTCGAGGTTGCGCGTATTGCGCAGCAGAAACACCACCAGCGCTAGCGCCCCCACCGAGACGCCGATCAGCAGGGGATCACGCCACCGCGCGTCGCTCTGCGCCAGGATGCTGAACGCCGCGCCCTCGTTGCGGGTGTGAATGATGTTGAACACGCCGGGAATCACTTCGATCACTTCGTAGCGGCCGACGCGGCTTTCGATGATCCACTTGGTCAGGCGGTCCAGCAAGAACACGGCGGCCGCCGCCAGGTAGGCGGCCTTCGGCGTGGGACTAGGGAGCAACCGTCATCTCCTCGAGCGCCGCCGCGCACGAGGCGCAAACGGTGGGGAAGCGCTTGTCGGCGCCAATGTCGACGGTGAATTTCCAACAGCGTTCGCATTTGACGCCGGCGGCGCGCTCCACCCGCACGCGCACGCCCGCGCCCTCGCCCGGCGTCACCACGGCTTCCGAGACGATGCACAGCGGCGCCAGCTCGCGCGCATACTCGGTCAGCAGAGGCAGCAGGTCCGCGCCGGCCTCGAGAATCACTTTCGCTTCCAGCGGCGCGCCAATGCGTTTTTCGTTGCGCGCCGTCTCGAGCTGCTTGAGGACTTCATCACGGACCTCGATCAGACGGTCCCAGTTACGCAGCCGCTCCAACTGCGCCGGGGACAGACCCGCGGTCAATTCGCCGGGCTCGGGAAACGGCTGGAGGTGCACGCTGCCCTGCTGGCCGAAGTGCCGCCAGACCTCCTCGGTGGTGAACGCCAGCAAGGGCGCCAGCAGCCGCGCCAGTGCGTGCGTGATGCGGTACAGCGCGGTCTGCGCGCTGCGGCGGGCTTGGGCGCGGGGCGCGCTCGTGTAGAGCCGGTCCTTGAGCACGTCGAAATACACGGCGCTCAAATCCACCGTGCAAAACGCGTACACGGCCTGGTAGATCTTGTGAAACGCGTACTCTTCATACCAGGCGAGGCAGCGGGAGACCAACTGGCTGGTGCGCAGCAGCGCCCACTGGTCAATCTCGGCCAGTTCCGCCGCGGGGACCGCGCCGCTGGCCGGGTCGAACCCGTGCAGGTTGCCCAGCGCGAAGCGGAACGTATTGCGCAGCTTCCGGTACGCTTCGGCCAGCCGCGTCAGAATCGTGTCCGACATGCGGACATCTTCGTTGAACTCGACCGAGGCGACCCACAGCCGCAACACATCGGCGCCGTATTGTTTGATCACCTTGTCGGGCTCCACCACGTTGCCGAGCGACTTCGACATGGCGCGGCCCTCCCCGTCGAGCGTCCAGCCATTGGTGACGCATTGCCGGAAGGGAGATTGCCCGCGCAGGCCCACACCCACCAGCAGCGAACTGTGGAACCAGCCCCGGTACTGGTCGCCGCCTTCCAGATACACGTCCGCCGGCCACGGCAGGCCGAACCGCTCATTGCAGACCGCCAGGTGGCTGGATCCGGAGTCGAACCACACATCGAGGATGTCGCGCTCCTTGACGAATTCGCCGTGCCCGCAGCGTGCGCAGCGGATGCCCGGCGGCAGCAGTTCGGCGGCGCTTTTTTCGTACCAGATGTCGGCGCTGTGCTCGGCGAACAACTTGACCACGCCATCCAGGGCGCCGCGGTCCATGATCACCTCGCGGCACTGCGCGCAGTAGAACGCGATGATGGGCACGCCCCAGATGCGCTGGCGCGAGATACACCAGTCCGGGCGGGTGGCGATCATGTTCGCAATGCGCTCCTCGCCCCAGGCGGGCATCCACCGGACGCCCTTGATCGCCTCGAGGGCGTGCTGCCGCAGCCCGTTGCGCTCCATGCCGATAAACCACTGCTCGGTGGCGCGGAAGATGGTGGGGTGGTGACAGCGCCAGCAGTGCGGATAGCTGTGGTCGACCCGCTCCTGCGCCAGCAGCGCGCCGCGCTCGCGGAGCAGACCCGTCACCAGCGGATTCGCTTCCCACACCGTCTTGCCCAGAATTTCCTCCGGCAGGCTGCCGGCGGCGCCCTCCGCCTGGTACATGCGGCCGGCGTCGTCCACCGGGCAGTAGGTGGCGATGCCGTACTGGTTGGCGACGACGTAATCTTCGTGGCCGTGCCCCGGCGCCGTATGCACCGCGCCCGTGCCCTGTTCGAGGGTGACGTGATCGCCCAGAATGCCCAGCGAATCGCGCTCGAGGAACGGATGGCGGAACACCGCGCCTTCCAGCGCCGTGCCGGGGAACCGGGCGACTTCCGCGTACGCCGTCCAGCCGCACTTGGCGGCAACGGGCGCCGCCAGTTCCGCCGCCACCACGTACGTATCGCCGTCGGTTTCCACCGCGGCGTACTCGAACTTGGGGTGGTAGCAGATGGCCATGTTGGCCGGAATGGTCCAAGGCGTGGTGGTCCAGATCAGCCCGTAGACGCGCCGCCCCGCGAGCGCGGGGTGGATGGCGGCCGGATCGGAGGCGAGCGGAAACCGGACCCAAATGGACGGGCTGGAGTGGTTCTCGTACTCGACCTCTGCTTCGGCCAGCGCCGTCCGGCAATGCAGACACCAGTTGACCGGCTTGAGCCCCTTGTACACATACCCGCGCGTGAGAAACTCCACAAACGCGCCCGCGATCACCGACTGGTAATGCGGGCTCATCGTCAGGTACGGGCGTTCCCAGTCGCCGAAGACCCCGAGCCGTTCAAAGTCCTTTTTTTGCAGTTCGACATACTTGGCGGCATACTTCCGGCAGGCCGCGCGAATGGCGTTCGGCGTCAGGTGGGCCTTTTTGGCGCCGAGTTCGGAATCCACTTTGATCTCGATCGGAAGGCCGTGACAGTCCCAGCCCGGCACATAGGGCGAATCAAACCCCGCCATCGTCTTCGACTTCACGATGAAGTCCTTCAGCAGCTTATTGAAGGCGTGCCCCAGGTGGATGTTGCCGTTGGCGTAAGGCGGGCCGTCATGGAGCACGAACATGGGCCGCCCCGCCCGCGCCTCGCGAATCTGCCCGTAAATGTGCTGGCGCTGCCATTCGTCGAGCATCTTGGGCTCGGTCTGCGGCAGGTTCGCCTTCATCGGGAAATCCGTTTTCGGCAGGTTAACGGTCTTCTTCAGATCCAGGGTGGTGGACTCCATGGTGTTGATAGATCGCCCGCAGGGTCGTAGTTTTCATTATACGGAGAGCAGGCCCAGCGCCGCGGAAAGAATGACCCACGCCTGGCCCCGCACGGCCTCCCGTTCCCTGGAAAGCGCCTGGATCTGGATTCTTCGCGGCCGGTTTCCTATCGCCCCTCCAGATCGTCGATGACAAACCGCACCAAGGCTTCAAACAGCGCCGCCCGCGGGTAGCGCGCTTTGTCCACTTGCTGCCGCAGCCTTTCATCGCCGGCTTTGTCGAAAGGCAGCGCCACCGCCCAATGATCCGCCCGGGCGGCGCCCAGATACTTCGAGCCAGGCACCGTGGCGTCGCTCTTGGTAAGCTGGCTGTCCTGGAAACGGTCAAAGACCTGCATCAGCTTCCAGCCCTGCATCAGCGCCTGGGAGGTGTTGCTTTCGTCGGAGACGGCGGGCAGCGAATAGGTGGGCACCACCGGCATGGGATAACTGGCCAGGAACCTCTGGCGCACTTCCCGCCGCAGACTGCGCATGCCGGTCGAAAGCTGCCCCTTACAATTGCCGAAGTTCACTTTGTCGGCCCAGCGGTCGATCAGCCCCGGCAGCGCGTCCGCCACCGGCGATCCGCCGGAAGCGCCCGCCACCGAAACGAACGCAGCCACCAGATCTTTTAACCCCGGTTCGGTGGCCAGCGCCACCTGAATATCCGGGGCGCCTTTGCTATAGCCCACCAGAATAAACTTGCGCTTGTCCTTCTTGCTCTCCTCGCGCAGATGCCGCGCGATCCGCCGGGCATTGGCCTCGCTGGACTCATTCGGAACCTCCAACAATTCCGCCGTCAACCCCTTGTCGCGGAACAACTGCATGCCTTCCAGAAACGCCGGCACGTCCGTCAGACAGGAGCTGAAAATCCCCGGCACGATCAGCACCCGGTACCGGTTCGGGATCTCCCCAAAGGAAAGATCGTCGCGCCCCGGATCCTCCAGATACTCCTGACAGGGACCCCACTCGCCGCCGTCCGGGTTGGCCCGCAACACGGAGCAAAAATAGTCGCCGAATTTGGCGCGCACATCGTTGAGGTCCGGCTTAAGGTAAACGATCAGGGTGCGCCCGTCGGAAAAGAACTCCTGCCCATGGGCGGTGCGGGCCTGTTTGAGCGGGTTGGCCGGAGTGAGGTACTCGAGCCTGGCGACGGCGCCGGTCTCCTGCAAGCTCTGCCCAATAAAGTCGCGTTCTTTGTCGGTGTCCGGGTCGATCCGGTGCGTCAACCCGCCGGTCCGCTGGTCGCGGTCGAAGCCGATGTCATGCGTGCCCGCACCAGCCCACACCGCCTGTCCGCCGGCGGTGAAAGGCGCTTTCCAAATGCGGAAATGGTGCCGGGCGGCCACCACCCGCAGCGGATCTCCCATGGCGAACCCGTAGTCCTGCGGGCGGTCGAACAGATACAGTTCGCTCATGGGCAGCGTCACGTAGGCTTGCTTGGAAAATGTGGCGAGAGCGCCCCGCAGCACGCTGTCCTTGACGGAGCGGTCCACCGCCACCCAGCCGGCGGCTTCCAGCGACCGCTTCACCTTCTCTTCCGAACCGACAATAACGAAATTCACGCGGTCGCCGGCGTTGCCGTCTTTGTCCTGCACGCGCAGCGGCACGCGCTCCAGCATCTCCTGCGTGAACTCGGGCAAGGGCACGGCGGACGCCGGCTGCGTTTGGGTCTGCGCCGCCGGCGTGTGTTCGATCACCACCTGGAAGGCGCCCTCGGGCAGATCGTTTCCGCCGTGGTTGATGCCGAGGAAAAGCCGGCCGGCGGCGGGAGCTCTGCTTTCCCGGCGGGCGCCGATCAGGAACGGCCGGGCGCCTGGCCGGTCGCCAAACCTTCCCAGCAAGGCGCCGCGTCCGGCGTCGTTGAGCGGCAGCGTGCGCAGCACATCCAGCCAACCGCGCGCCAAGCCTTCCGGCCCGTTTTCAGGCGACTTGGGATAGCGCAATACGCCGGACGCCGTGATGGTGAGCAGGTCGCCGGGCGCCACCTCCAGGCCCGTGTCGATCCACCCTTGACCGGCGCGGACCGCCACTTGCACTCTCCTTGTCTTCTGGGCCGGGACGGGCAGGACCGCGCCCGCCAGCGCTAACGCCAGGACCCAACCCCGCCTGCGCGTCAAATCATCCTCCCGACTCCCATTATGTGACGGCGCGGCCGCCCCGCCGGGTTTCGCCGGCCTCCCCCTTATAATGAGGCAGATCTCCGGTGCCGCTCAAAAAATACCAGGAAAAGCGCGCGTTCGACCGCACGCCTGAGCCTCCTCCGCGCGAAGCGGCCACCGCCGGAGGCAATTTCTTTTGCGTACAGCGCCACGACGCGACGCGCCTGCATTATGATCTGCGTTTCGAGATCGGCGGCGTGCTGGTGTCCTGGGCGGTGCCCAAAGGTCCCACGCTGGTCCCGGGCGACAAGCGTCTGGCGGTGCACGTGGAGGATCACCCGCTGGACTACGGCAACTTCGAGGGAAACATCCCCCCGGGCAACTACGGCGCCGGCAGCGTCATGTTGTGGGACCGCGGCGTCTACCAGGTGGCGGGCGACCAACTGCCGGCGGCGCGGCAAGTCGAGCGCGGCGATTTCAAGTTCCGGCTGGCGGGCGTCAAGCTGCGGGGCGAATTCGCGCTGGTGCGGATGAAGGCTCGCGGCAAAGCCGACGAATGGCTGCTGCTCAAAAAGAAAGACGCGGCCAGCGACCCTGGCTGGGACCCGGAGGACCACGCCTGGAGCGTGCTCACCGGGCGCACCCAGGAAGAGATTGCCGCGGACCTGCCGGCGCGCGCGGCGCCGGGCGGCGCCCTGCCCCGCCCCCTGCCGCCGGGCGCCGTGGCCGCGCCCCTGCCCGACGCGGTGATCCCCATGAGGGCCACCTTGAGCGCCGCCTTGCCCTCCGGCCCCGGCTGGCGTTTCGAGATCAAGTGGGACGGCATCCGCGCCCTCTGTTTCCTCCGCGACGGCGCCCTCCGCATCGACTCCCGGCGGGGCAACTCCTGCGAGCGCCAGTATCCCGAGCTGAGCGGCCTGCCCCAAGCCGTGCGCGCCGCCTCGGCGATTCTGGACGGTGAGATTGCGGTGCTCGACGAGCGCGGCCGGCCGGATTTCGGCCTCATCCAGCCGCGCATCCTGGCGAGCGATCCGCAGGCCATCGCCAACCTGGCGCGCGCCTTTCCCGCCACCCTCTACCTGTTCGACCTCCTCTATCTGGACGGGTACGACCTCCGGGGCGCCGCCTGGGAGGACCGCCGGCGGCTGCTCCGCGAAGTCGTCACCCCCACCGGCCGGATCCGGCTCTCCGAAGACTTCGCTGAGGGTACGCTGCTGTGGGAAGCGGCCCGAGAACAGGGCCTCGAGGGCATCGTCGCCAAACGCGCCGCCAGCCCGTACGACCCCCGCCAGAGCGACGCCTGGCTCAAATTCAAGACCGTGACCGAGCAGGATTTCGTGATCTGCGGCTGGCTGTCCGGCGAGCGCAAGTACTTTGGTTCCCTGCTGCTGGGCGCTTACCGCGGCGGCCGCCTGGTCTATGCCGGAAACGTCGGCAGCGGCTTTACGGAGAAATCGCTCGCCGAGGTGCACCGCGTCCTCGCGCCGCTGCGCGCGCAGCAGCCGACGCTGGCCGGCGTGCCCAAGCTGCCCGGCGAAATCACCTGGCTGCGGCCGGAAGTGGTTTGCTCAGTAAAGTACTCATCCTGGACCCGCGAGCGGCGCCTGCGCGCCCCGGTGTTCCTCGGCCTGCGGCCCGACGTCGATCCCGGCGAGTGCCTGCTGGATGCCGACGCGCCGCCGGCCGCCGCGGCGTCCGCGCCGCGTCCGGCCCGGCCGCCTCTGCTCGCGGGCGCGCAGGACCAAACCTTCGTCTCGATCGACGGCGTCCGCCTGAAGCTCACCAACTTGAACAAGATCTTCTGGCCGGACGAAGGCTACACCAAGCGCGACCTGATCAATTACTACGACGCCGTGGCGGACCTGCTGCTGCCCTACCTGCGGGACCGCCCGCTGTCGCTCAAGCGCTATCCAGACGGGATTCACGGCGGCTACTTCTTTCAGAAGGACTCTCCGGAGAGCTTCCCCGCGTGGCTGCGCTTTCTGGAAATCGCCGACGATGGCAAGACGACGCGCTTTGTCCTGGCCGACAACCGCGCCGCGCTCATCTATCTGGCCAATCTGGCCTGCATCGATCACAATCCGTGGCTGAGCCGGGCCGGCTCGCTCGACCATCCGGACTTCGTCCTGATCGACCTGGACCCGCATGAATGCGGCTACGACAAAATCGTGGAGGCGGCGCAACTGGTGCGCGCCCTGCTCGAGCGGATCGGACTGGAGGGTTATCCGAAAACCACGGGCGGGGACGGCATGCACATTTACATCCCCGTCGAGCCGCGCTACACCTACGAGCAGACCCGGCAGTTCGCGGAATTGCTGGGCGCGATCGCCGCCACGCAGCGGCCGGAGTTGTTTACCGCGCCCCGCACGGTCGCCCGCCGGGTGAAGGGACGAGTCTATTTCGACTTTCTACAGAACGGGAAGGGCAAGACCATCTCCGCTCCGTACGTGGCGCGCGCTTACCCGGGCGCGCCCGTCGCCACGCCGCTGGAGTGGCGCGAAGTGCGCAAGGGGCTGCGGCCCTCGCAATTTCATATCCGGAACGCGCCCGAGCGGTTCGCGCGCAAGGGCGACCTGTTCGCCGGCGTGCGGGAGCGGCCACAGTCCCTCGAGTCCGCCATGGAACGGCTGGAGAAACTGCTGAAGGGTTGAACACGATATGCAACGGCGCCAATTTCTCGCAGGGCTGGCCGCCGGCCCCCTTTTCGCCAACGCCGGGCGCGGGCTGATCGCCCACTGGCCCCTGACCGCCGACGCCCGGGACGTCTCTGGTCATGGGCTCGATGGCATGGCCCGCCACGTCGTGTTCTCCGCGGCGGGAGCGGAGTTCGATGGACGCGCCTCCGCCATCCAGGCGCCCGAGTCCGGAGCCCTGAACTTTGGTACGGGCGACTTCACCATCGCACTCTGGGCCGACGCCCCGGCGAACCCCGGCGACGTCGCGGGCGATCTGGTCTCCCGCTACGATGCGGATGCGCGGCGCGGTTTCACGTTGAACATCAAGACCAACTCGGTGACCACGGCGCAGGCGAATTACCGCAATCTGCACTTCGGCATCGACCAGGGCCGCGGCGGCGAAACCTGGGTGGACTGTGGCCGGCCGGGTGCGTCCGTGTTCGACATGGCGCTCGCCGTCCACCAGGGGGAACTGTACGTGGGCGTCTGCGAGTCCGGGCCGGGGCAGCAGGGCCGCGTGTATCGCTACGCGGGTGGCGGACGGTGGACCGATTGCGGAGCGCCCGATCTTTGCAACGCGGTTTCCGCGCTGGCCTCCTGGAACGGGCATTTGTATGCGGGCACGGCCAAGTACCGTCTGGCGGGCTCCGCGCTCAACGAGAGCGAAAACCCTCACCTCGGCGGGAAGGTTTTCCGCTACGACGGCGGCGGACGCTGGACCGATTGCGGCCGCCTCGGCCAGTCGCCGGCCATTGGCTGTCTCACCCTCTACCGCGGTCACCTCTACGGCAGTTCGCTGTACGCGCCCGCGGGCGTCTTTCGCTACGAAGGCGGCCAGCAGTGGGCCGATTGCGGCACGCCCCAGGGACTCCGCGTCGAGGCGATGGCGGTCTATCAGGATCAGCTTTTCGGCACTGGCTACGACAAAGGCCAGGTGTACAAATATCTCGGCGGCCGCGAATGGGCCATCGTCGGCGACTTGCCCGGCACGACCCAAACCTATGGCTTTGCGGTCTACCAGGGGCGGCTCTACGTGTCGACCTGGCCGGGCGCGACGGTCTTCCGCTACGAACGGGACGGCGAGTGGACGCCGGTGGGCAAGCCCGGGGACGAGAAGGAGTCCATGGCGTTAGCCGTCTACAACGGCAAGTTGTACGTGGGCACGCTGCCCCTGGCGGAAGTGCATCGCTACGAAGGCGGCGCGCGCTGGACCCGCCTGGCGCAGTTGGACCGCACGCCGGAGGTGAAGTACCGCCGCGCCTGGTCGATGGCGGTCTTTCAGGGAAAACTGTTCTGCGGGACGCTCCCCTCGGGCCGTGTCTACGCGATGGAAGCGGGCCGCAACGCAACCTACGATTACCCGTGGCCCGCGGGCTGGCGGCATGTGGCCGCCGTGCGCGCGGGCGGCCGCCTGCGCCTTTACGCGGATGGCCGGCAGGTGGCCGTTTCCGCCCCGTTCTCGCCGCGCGACTTCGATCTGTCGGTACGCGGGCCGCTGTGGCTTGGCGCGGGAGTCCACCACCCGTTTCGCGGCCGCCTGCGCGACGTCCGGATTTACGCCCGCGCGCTGCGCGCCCGCGAAATCGGCGCCCTGGCCGCGCAGCCCTAGGCAGCGCGCTACTTGGTCCAGACCTTCTTGTCGTACGGGAAGGTCTGCCAGTCCTGGCCCGCCCGTCCGTTCAAGTCCCAGACCACCTTGCCCGCGCGGACCGTCAACTCCGCGGCAAGATGGACCGAGCCGGGATAGCGCGCCCCCGCCGAATCGAGGAAGCCGAAATTCCCCCGGTCCACGCGCAGGACGGCGATGTCGGCCTCCGCGCCCGCCGACAGGTGCCCCAGGTCGGGGCGGTGAATGGCTTGCGCGGCGTTCCAGGTCGACATGGCGATCACCTGCGGCAGCGTCGCGCCCAGGTTCAGGATTTTCGCCATCACGTTGGTCATGTCCTTCATGCCAGCGTTCATGCTGCCCCCATGCAGGTCGGTGGAGATGATGTCCGGCGGGAAACCCTGCCGCATCGCCGGCGCCGCCACGTACCAGTAGAAACTCGCCGCCCCGTGGCCAACGTCGAACAGCACGCCTCGTTTTCTCCCATGGATCATGGCGGGATTCACTTTGCCGTCCTCGGTCAATTCCGCACGGTGGCCGGCGTAGCAGTGCGTGTAGATGTCGCCGCGCTGCAATTTGTCCTCCAGCAGCGTGGCCAGATTGCGCGTGGCGTTGAGATACCCGAAATCGACCATCACGGGCAGGCCGGTCGCCTTGCTCGCCTTCACCGCCGCATCAATGGACTCCCACCCCGGTCCGGCGAAATGCGCGGATTTGAAGCCGACGATCACGCCCGGATGCTCTTTGGCGGTGCGGATCGCCAGGTCGGCATCCAGACCAGCCAGGTCGTCCTCCTTGCCCGTGCCCATGCCGGCGGCGGCGATGTTCAGAAACGCCAGCACGCGCGTGCGCGCCTTGTCGATCACCCGGGCCTTAAAGTCGGCAAAGTTGTGCGCTCCCGCCGTCCCGGCGTCCACCATGGTCGTCACGCCCGCGCGGAACGAGTGCGCGTCCGGCTGGACGCTGCCGTCCTGGGCGATGGACTGGACTTCGGGGCGCGGATATACGTGGACGTGAATATCGATCAGGCCGGGCGTCACCACCAGGCCCGCGGCGTTCACCACCTGTTTGGCCTCCGCCGGCGGAATCGCCGCCGCCACGCGCGCGACTTTCCCGCCCGCCACGGCCACGTCCCGCACGCCATCCACGCCATTCTTGGGATCGATCACCCGGCCTCCTTTCAGCAGGAGGTCGTAGGGCGGCTGCGCGGCAAGCGCGGCCGCCAGGAAGAGGGGCGACAACACTCTGTGCATGGAAGCCTCCGACCGACCCCATAGCCTAACAGACTTGGACTCCGGCCGGGGGGTTGGCTTCCTCCTCCCGCCGTGGTAGATCCAGAAAGAACCGGAGGCGTCGCGGCCCCGGCTGAGGCTCTGCGTGCGACTGCTATCTTTCCCGCAAGTGTGGTTCTCTCTCGCGGCGGCGGCGTTCGCGTTCTGCGGTCCCGCCGCGGCGCAGCCTGGCTTGCTCGTGCTCAACGGCAAGACGATCTTCCCGGTTGGCAGCTACGAACTGCCCGCCTCCGACGCGGAACTGCGGGCGATGGCGGAAGCGGGAGTGAACCTCGTCCGCTGCAACACCCGCCGCGATTTCGACCGCGCCGCCGCCGCCGGAATGCTCGGCTGGCTACCCCTGCCGCTGCACGCGGGCGCCGCGGACGGCAAACTGCGCGCCCAAATCGACGGCCTCAAGGACCACCCTGCCCTGGCGGTCTGGGAAGGGCCCGACGAGATCGTGTGGAACTTCACGGCCTACAGCGGCCTTTTCCGCAACGGAACGTTTCCCACCCGCGACGAATGGTGGCGCCAGACGCCGCTCGCCGTGGACTACTCCGAGCGCGAGGCCGCCAGGATCATGCCGAACATTCGCGAAGCGATCGCCTTGATCCGCCGCCTCGACACCAGACAGCGCCCCGTCTGGATCAATGAGGCCTCGCGCAGCGACCTCAAGTTCATCCGCCAGTACCTCGACCACATCGACATCACCGGTTGCGACCTCTACCCGATCCACGCCGCCCGGCGCGACCCGGCCGCCATCGCGGATATCACTGAACGCTACAAGCGGGCAGGCAAAGGCCGGCCGGTATGGATGGTCTTGCAGGGGTTTGCGTGGGGCGAACTCGCCGGACGCGAAGAACCGATCACGTACCCCACCTTCGCCGAAACCCGGATGATGGCCTGGTCGGCGATTGCGCACGGCGCCCGCGGAGTGCTCTATTGGGGCATGGACGCCGCGCCGCCCCGCCCCGCGTTCCGCCAGTCGCTCTATGCGCTCACCAGCGAACTGGCCGCGCTCCAGCCGTTTCTGGTTGCACCGGACGTGGCGGGCGCGCGCGTGGAGGTGATCGACTCGGAGGATTTTCATGCGCCGGGCCGGGGCGTCGCCAGTTTGATCCGTAAAGCGGGCGGCGACTGGCTGGTGGCCCTGGTAAATGAGGATGACCGCCCGCACTACGGGGTTGTGGTCGCCGGTCTGGCCGGCGTCAACCTCCTCGAACTGCTTTACGGCAACGAAACCGCGGCGGTCAAAGGCGGGGAGTTCGTCACCCGGCTGCTCCCTTACCAGGTGAAAGTGTTCGCCAGCAGCCGCAAATGGGAATCGCCTCGCCAGGAGGGGCGCGCCTTCTCCGCGCCATAGACGAACCGATGACCAGATCTTCCGTTCTGCCTGCTTTGCTCGCGTTGACCTTGACGGCCGCCGCCGAGCCCATCCGCCTGCATCCGGACAATCCCCACTACTTTCTCTACCGCGGCAAACCCACCGTGCTGGTGACGTCCGGCGAACATTACGGCGCGGTCCTCAACGGCGCCTTCGATTTTCGCGTCTACCTGCGCGAACTCGAGCGCCATGGACTGAACCTCACGCGCACCTTCGCCGGCACCTATCGAGAGGTAGCGGGCAACTTCAACATCACCCGGAACACCCTGTCGCCGGAACCCGAACATTTTGTTTCTCCCTGGCCCAGATCCGCCACACCCGAGGCCGCCGACGGCGGCGGCAAGTTCGACTTGAGCCGTTGGAACCCCGCCTACTTCGCCCGGCTGCACGGCTTCCTGCGCGAGGCCGCCCGGCGCGGCGTCGTGGTCGAGTTCACGCTGTTCTGCCCGCTCTACGAGGACTCGATGTGGAACGTCAATCCTATGAACGCGCGCAACAACGTCAACGGCATCGGCGAGGTGCCGCGCACGGAGGTCCTCACGCTGAAGCACCCCGCCCTGGTGGCCGTGCAGGAGGCGTTCGTCCGGAAGGTTGTCGAGGAACTGCGCGGTTTCGACAATCTGATCTATGAGATCGCCAACGAGCCCTACTTCGGCGGTGTGACCCTGGAATGGCAACGGCACATCGCCCGCCTGATCTGGCAACAAGAAACCCGCCTGGGCGTCCGCCATCTGATTTCACAGAACATCGCCAACGGCTCCCGGCGGATCGAGCAGCCGTTCGAGGAAGTCTCGCTGTTCAACTTCCACTATTCGCGCCCGCCGGACAGCGTGGCGATGAACTACCACCTCAACCGGGCGATCGGCAACAATGAGACCGGCTTCGACGGGCAAGCCGACGCGACGTATCGCATCCAGGGCTGGGAATTCCTGCTGGCCGGGGGCGCGCTGTACAACACCCTCGATTATTCCTTCGCGGCCGGCGGATCGGAACGGGGCGACTACGCGTACCCGGACAAGACGCCGGGCGGCGGTTCCGCGCGGCTGCGGATGCAGCTTGGCGTGCTCAAGCGTTTCCTGGACGGACTCCCGTTGCTGACCATGCGGCCGGACCGCGGCTGGATTCGGGGCGGCGTCCCCGAGGGCGCTTCCGTCCAGGCGCTGGCCGCCCAGGGCGCGGTCTACGCCGCTTATCTCCATCACGGCCGCGTGGTGAAGGATGCCCAGCCGCGCTACCAGGTGGACGGCCGCACCCAGGGCGCCACGTTGGAAGTCGAGCTCCCGCCAGGCCGCTGGGAGGGGAGTTGGCTGCATCCGGCAACCGGCCGCACCGCGGGGAGCGAAAGCTTCCGGCATGCGGGCGGCGCGCGGCGGATCTCGTCGCCTGAATACACCGAAGACATCGCGCTTCGTCTCATCCGCCGGTGAACGGCCGGCGGGCGCCGCGCCACTACGTACGTCTGGAACCGGAACCAGCTATGAGCCAATTGCAACTCCGCACCCTCACTGAAGAAGAAATCGTCCGCCTGCACCGGGCCACGCTGGAGGTTTTCGCCAACCCGGGCTTCCGCATCGGTCACGCGGGAATCCGCGCCCGCCTGGCCAAGGCCGGCGCACAGGTGGCGGAAGCCAACCAGATCGTGCGCTTCGCTCCCGAACTGGTCGAGGAGTTGTTGCGGCTGGCGCCGCCGGTGGTCCGGCAGACCGGACTCAACGGCCGCGTGCTCGAGGCCGGCGGCTCCAACCGGTTTTACCACTCCCTGGTGACCGACCCTTGGATCATCGATTACGAAACCGGACCCCGGCGTCCTTTGCTGGAGGATGTCCGGCGGCACACCATCCTCGGCGAGTCACTGGACCGCGTCTCCGGCATGATGCGCATGCAATACCCGGTGGCCGATATTCCGGAGCCGCAATGCTACTGGAAGACGATGGAGGTCTTCCTCTGTCACACCACCAAGCACATTCCCATCTACCCGACGGACGTGGAAAACGCGCGGGACTGGATCGAGGCGGGCGAGATCCTCGCCGGCGGCGCCGGCCTGACCCGCACACCGCTCTACACGATGTCGGTCGCCATCACCAGCCCCCTGACCCTGACCGGCCTCAACGGTGAACTGCTCGAGTTGGCGGTGCGGTATCAGCAGCCGGTGATCTCCACGGTGTGTCCCATGGCGGGCAGCACATCCCCTTACACGATGGCGGGCGCCATGCTGGTGGCCAACGCCGAGGCGTTGCTCCCCGTGGTCGTGGCGCAGGCGCTCCAGCCCGGGTACCCGGTCTTCTACGCCGTGGGCCCTTCGGTCACCGACCTGCGCTCCGGGCACGACCTCTACTACAAGGCCGAAAAGATGCTGTTCAAGCTGATGGGAATCCAGATGGGCAAGTTCTACCGGTTGCCGGTGGCGGGCGAGACCGGCGGCACGATGACCTGGCGCTATGATCCACAAAATGGCGCGGAAGGGATGCTGTACATCCTGGCTTCCGTGGCGGGCGGCCAGAACCTGTTTGGCGGTTTGGGATCCATGTACAACGCCATGGGCATGAGCGCGGAACAGATCCTGCTCCAGTGCGGCATGATCGACCAGGCCGAATACCTGGCCCGCGGCGTCAGCCTGACGGACCACGAACTCGGCCTCGCGTCCATCCGGAAAGCGGGGCCGGGCGGACATTACCTGGAAGACGATCTGACGCTGGAGTTCCTCCGCGGCCAGCAGTTTTTCGAGAGCCCCCACTTCGACCGCACCGGCGACCAGCGCCCGGCCCCGGGCGCGGTCGCGATGGCGCACGAGCGGGCCGAGCAACTCATTCGCAATTACCGTCCCACGGTCCCCGAGCCGTTGCAAGACGAACTCGCGCGCTACTTCCGCCGGAAAGGCGTCTAGCCGCCCCGCCCTTGGCCCCGCCCGGAGCGCTGCCCTCCACCCTACTGGAGCACCATCTTGTCGAGCCCCTCACCGCCGGGCTTTAGCGGCGTGTCGCCAGGCTGGAAGCCGTTGACTTCGAGGATGTAGGCGACCACGTCGGCGTACGTGTCGGCCGGCAGCGAGCCCGGAGCGGCGGGCGGCATGGTCTTCCGGGTGCGCTCGAGGAGCGCGCCGGCGCTCTGGTGCGACCATTTCGTCTTGAAGTACTGCCCGGCCAGTGGCGTGCCGTAGGCGCCGTTGGTCAGCGTGCTGCCGTGGCAGACCGCGCACGTGGTGTTGTACACGGTGCGGCCGCGGGCGGATTGGGCGGCGGTGAACCGGGGCGGCACGCCGCCGGTGATCGGCGCGGCAGCCGCCGCTTCCGCCGGGGGCTTGGCCGCGCTCACCGGGCCGGCAGGCAGACTCTCGGCCCCGGGCGCGCCTTCGCCCACGTACGTAAACGCCAGGATGGCGCCGGGATTCTCCATCTTCGAGACCACGCCGCCATGTCTGCCTTCGGCGACGCCGCCAGGGTCGGTGGCGATGTAGATGGTCCGCCCATCCGGGCTAACCGCGGTGTCGCGGAACCGGTTCTCCGACTGAAAGTAGCGCGAGAAGCGGCCCGCCGCCTTCCTCCCGTCCGGCGTGAGCGGCAGGACATACAGCGACCCTCGCTTTAAAGTGCTCACCAGCAGGACGCGGTCCCAGCCTGGAATGCCGGAGCCCTTCGCCTCGTAGTACTCGACGCTGGACACCCCGACCGTCGGCCAGCAGATGAAGTCGGCGCCCGCGCACGCCGGGTTGGCAAAATTAAATCCGTTGGGGACCGTGAACATTGTCGCCAGCGGATTGACAAAGCGTTTGCGAAAGGCGGACTCCGGTTCCTGAGGCACGGAGGCGGGAATGGCGAGGTCGTCGTAGGTCAGTTCCCGGCACGGTGTCCGGGAATCGGCCCAGCGGGCGTAAACGTACGCCTGATCGTCGCGGAATCCGGCAACGTGGGGCCAGCCATAGTTGCCGCCCGCGGTCAGGATGTTGATCTCGTCATCAGTCTTGGGGCCGTGCTCGGACGAGTACAGGACGCCGTTGGCCGCTGGGTCGAGCCCTTGCGGGTTGCGGTGGCCGTAGGTGTACACATGGCTCACCACGCCGCTCAGCTTCGGATTATCGGCCGGGATCGAGCCATCCAGATTGATGCGCAGCGTTTTGCCAACGTAAGAGGCGTAGTCGCGCGCGGCGATCTCCTGCCGGGTCGGCAGGCGCTGCGATTCGATGGGCAGACAAAAGTTGCCGAACTGGTTGTGACCCTGGTCGCCGGTCGTGAAATAGAGCTTATTGCCCGGACCGAATTTCAGCCGGCCGCCGTTGTGATCGTCCCCGGCGGGCAGGCCGGTCAGCACATCGGTAGGGTCGGTGAGCGTTTGGCTGGCGGCGTCATAGCGCAGGCGGACAATCTTCCCGTAGAGGTAGCGATAGGGGCTCGCCGAATCGGGGACCTGGGGATCGGCGCCTTTTTGCCTGTCTACATAGGTGTAGGCGACATAAACGTAATCCTTGCCGGTTCCCTTCAGCAGTTCCGGATGGAACGTCATCCCCAACAGCCCATCCTGGCCGCCCGGAGCGGACACCTCCTCAATCGTGATGGCCGTGCGCCGGGTCCCGGTCTCCGGATCGATGCGGGTTATGCGCTTGCCCGTGCGCTCGGTGACCCAGAGCCAGTTGTCCGGTCCCCAGGCAAGTTCCCAGGGCCCCTCGAGACCGGAAACGAGCACCCGTTTCTGGAACCGCTTGAGCCCGCGCGTCACGGATTCCGGACCAAGCTGGGCCGGCGCGGTCGCCGCCAACACCAGGAAAGCCAAAAGCGCAATTCGGGAAGAGATCGCTCGATGCATGAAACAAACCATGATAAAAGATGCGCGAAACCAGATGCCCGCCCTGGAGGATTCTTCCCCCGTGGCGCCGGTCCCCGACCGGCCTACGCCGAAGCTAAAGTTCCGCCGCAACGCGAAAGCGTGCACCACCCGGCCCCCCGTGGCGCACCCTTCAGGGTGCAGGGAGACTTCAGTCTCCCACCGCGGGCGCCAGCCCGCGGGAAGTCCAGAATCGGGACTAAAGTTCCGCCGCACGCGAAAGCATGCCCCACCCTACCGCGCGCCCTCGAGACTTTCCCGGAGCCCGCGCATCAGCTCGTCGGTCTGCCGCTCAATCTGGTCGCGCACCTGGCGGAACCGCCGGTCACTGGCCCCGTACGGGTCCTCGATGTTCCACACCACCACCCGCGCGTGGCCGGGCGTGTCCATTCCGCTCATGTTCACCACCAGGTCGAAATAGCCAGGCGGATACAACGCAAACGCTTTCGGAAACTGATCGGAAAGGTCGATCCCTTTTTCGAGCATCAGCCGCTTGGTCTGCTCCGGCACCGCCACCGCCGGAAACAAACCCGCGCTGTGCACCTCGATCCGCTCGCCGGCCGAGCGCCGGGCAAACCCTTCGGCCATCTGGCTGCGGCACGCATTGCCCAGACACACAAAGGCGACTCGAAACTTCCTGGTCTGCACGGTCTCCCTACAGTTTCTTGAGGAAGAGCTGATGGACACGCAAGTCCCGGGTCAGTTCCGGGTGAAAGGTCGCCGCCAGGTGCGGCCCCTGCTCGACCAGCACGGGCGCGCCGTCGGCGGTGGCCAACACCCGCACGTCCGCGCCCACGCGCCGGATGATCGGCGCGCGGATAAACACGCACTCGAGATCTCCCTCGCCGGTGCGTTGGGTGAATTCCGGCTCCGGATGCACCGCCAGGATGTGACTGTCAATCTGCCGTCCGTAAGCGTTGCGCTCGATGGCAAGGTCCATCAATCCCAGGGACGCCTGCGGCGGATTGCTCACTTCCTTCGCGAGCAGAATCGCGCCCGCGCAGGTGCCGAACGCCGGCCGCTGCCGGCAGAACTCCCGCACCGGCTCGAACAGCTTCTCATCCTGGAGCAACTTGAGCATCGTCGTGCTTTCGCCTCCCGGCAGGATCAGGCCGTCGAGGCCGTTCAGCTCTTCGGCCCGCCGCACGAGGAAGACGACGCCCCCCGCCGATTCCACCGCTTTCTGATGGCGCTCAAAGTCGCCTTGTAGGGCGAGAATACCGACCCGCTTCACCGTTTTCTCCGTCCTTCCCGGGGGAGCCCGCCCTGGATCCGGGCTCCCCCGCGGGCCGCGGGCTACCAGCCGCGCGTCTGCAACAACTCCGATTCGGGGATCTTCGCGATATCCAGGCCGGGCATCGCCATGCCCAGATCCTCGCTGGCTTCCAGCAGCTTGGCCGGGTCGTTCCAGTACGTGGTGGCCTTCACAATCGCCCGCGCCCGCGCTTCCGGATCGGCCGACTTGAACACGCCCGAGCCCACAAACACCGCCTCGGCGCCGAGCGCCATCACCAGCGCCGCGTCCGCCGGCGTCGCCACCCCGCCCGCCGAAAAGTTGGGAACCGGCAGCCGCCCTTCTTTCGCCACATACTCGACCAGCGGATAAGGCGCTTGCAGGTTCTTGGCCGCGGTGAACAACTCGTCGCTGCTCATCGTGGTGAGCTGCTTGATCTCCCGCTGAATCGTGCGCATGTGCCGCACCGCCTCGACGATGTTCCCCGAACCGGCTTCGCCCTTGGTCCGGATCATCGCCGCGCCCTCGGCGATCCGCCGCAGCGCTTCGCCCAGGTTGCGCGCCCCGCAGACAAACGGAACCTTGAACTTGTGCTTGTCGATGTGGTGCTCTTCGTCGGCGGGCGTCAGCACTTCGCTTTCGTCGATGTAGTCGACGCCCAGCGCCTCGAGCACGCGCGCTTCCATAAAGTGGCCGATCCGCGCCTTCGCCATCACCGGTATGCTGACGGTCTGCTTGATCTCCCGGATTTTGGAGATCGGCGCCATCCGCGCCACGCCGCCTTCCTTGCGGATGTCCGCCGGCACCCGTTCCAGCGCCATCACCGCCGCCGCGCCGGCTTTCTCGGCGATCTGCGCCTGCGCGGCGTTGGTGACATCCATAATCACCCCGCCCTTCAACATCTCGGCGAGGCCGACCTTGACCCGAAACGTCTCATCTCGATACATAACCGCTTCTCCTCGGGGCTCCCCCGTTTCTTCCATCCTCACACGACCGCGGGCTCGAGTTGGACCCGGTCCGCGCGCGGCTGGCGCATTTCCTCGCGGCACACTTCCCCGAGAATCCGCACCCCGCGCTCGATCTCATCCACCGTCAGACCCGCAAAACTCAACCGCAACGCGCCGGGCTCGCGCCGGTCCACCCAGAAGTACTTGCCCGGCAGGTAGCTGACCCCCCGCCGCTGCGCTTTCGGCAGGATCCCGGCCGCGTCCAGCGGTTCGGGCAGCCTGACCCACAAATTCATGCCGCCATCGGTCCGCGTCACCGCGGTCCCCTGGGGCAGGTACTTCGCCACCGCTTGCTCGACGGCTTCCAGCCGCTCCCGGCCCGCCCGCAGCATCCGCTGGAGATGTTCGTCCAGCCGCCCGCTTTCGACAAACCGCAGCAGCACCGCCTGCGAAAGCTGGTCTGAATGCAGGTCAGCCAACTGTTTGGCCTCGGCCATGCGCGCGATCAGCGGCGCCGGGCCGCTCACCCAGCCCACCCGCAAGCCGGGGAACGCCATCTTGGAAAAACTGCGCAACCGCACGACGTGCCCGCTGGCGTCCAGTTGCTGGAAAGGCTTCACCGGCGTCCCGCGATAGCGCAGCGCCCCGTAGATGTCGTTCTCCACCAGCACCGTCCCGATCTTGCGGACTTGCTTCAAAATCGCCCGGCGGGCCTCGATCGGAATCGTCGTCCCGGTCGGGTTCTGGAAGTTCGGCGTCAGCACCAGCAGGCGCGGCCGCGCGGCCGACAGCGCCCGCGCGAGCGCCTCGACCTCCACGCCCTGCTCGCCAACCGGCACGCCCAGCACCCGCGCGCCCGAGCGCAGAAACAGGTTCCGCACTCCCGGATACACCGGGTCCTCCAGCGCCACCGTGTGCTCGCCGCCGCGAATCAGCACCCGTTCCAGCAGGTCCAGCGCCTGCTGGCACCCGCTGGTGATCAGCAGGTCTTCGTCCTCGCGCAACAGACCCTGCGCCCGGGCTTCTTCAATCAGGTAGAGCCGCAGCGGCGGGTAGCCGGCCGGCGGGCCGATCTGCAAAATCGACGTCACGTCGCGCCCGCGAATCACTTCGTCCACCGTCGCCCGCAGCTCCTCCATCGGAAACAGGTCTTCAGCGGGCCGCGACGAGGCGAAGCTGATGACGTCGCGCGGACTCGGGCCGGCGGGCGGCGTCTCCCCCACCAGCGGGCCGAGCAACTGGTCCCAATCCAGCCGGCCGCCCCCGCCCGCAAAGCTCTTGACGACAAAGCTGCCCTTGCCGACCTGGGTCCGCACCAGGCCCTCGTGTTCCAGCAGTTCGTAGGCCGCCGCGACCGTCGAGCGGTGCAGGCCGAGCGCTTCGCTCAGCTCGCGCATGGTGGGCAGCCGGCCGCCCGCGGCAATCTGGCCGGCCAGAATCGCGCCGCGCAGGTAGTCGCCGAGTTGCCGGTACAATGGAATCTCGCGGGCGGGATCCAGGCGGGGACGGAGCATGGCGGCCGGGTCTCTCTCCCGCACAATACCACAGCGTCGGGAAACCGGCAACTGCGTACCGGCCAATCGCCGTCTGCCAGACAAATTGTCTGGCTCCTTGCGTCCCTAGCGCGTTTTCGTGGCGGATTCCGCCGCCGTGCTGGCGCAGGCGGCCGAACGGAACCGGGGTGGTGCTTTTCGGCCATCGCGGCGCAGGCGCCTGCGGGGCGAAGCCTTGTCCGCTCAACGCATTCCATTTGGCACTCAAATTGCCCATCAGCAGGGTGAGAAAGGTGACGGTCATGCGGGTACGAAACAGCTTCGCTTCCCTGATGCGCGGTCTGGCTGTGATTGCCGCCCTGCCGTTGCTGTTAACAGGCCAGAATCCGGGGGACGCCGGACGCGGAGTGGCGCGGCTCAGTCTGATGAGCGGCGACGTCTCGATTCAGCGCGGCGACTCGGGCGATCACGTGGCTGCCGCTCTCAACGCTCCGCTGGTGACCCACGACCGGGTGTACACGGGCGCGAACTCGCGCGCGGAATTGCAGTTTGACGCGGCGAACTTCGTGCGGCTGGCCTCGCACACCGAGTTGCGGCTGACCGAACTGCTGAACCGGCGCTACCAGATCCAACTGGCGGAAGGCACCGTCACCTTTGCGGTCGTTCGCGACACCGATGCGGATGTGGAGATCAGCACGCCGACGGTGGCGGTGCGGCCCATGCGGCGGGGGAACTACCGGGTGTTCGTGCGGCCCGATGGATCGACTGAGATCACGGTCCGCCGGGGCGAAGCGGAGATCTTCACGCCGACCGGCGCGGAGCGGTTGCGCGGCGGCGAAATAATGCGGGTACGGGGCACGCGGGCGAATCCGGAGTTTCAGGTGGCGCGTGCCCCGGGCGAGGACGAGTGGGACCGGTGGAACCGGAACCGGGACAGCGCGCTCGAGCGGGCGGTGGGCTACCGGTATGTCAGCCGGGATATTTACGGCATTGAAGATCTCGACGACTGGGGCCGCTGGGTGACCTATCCGGATTACGGCTGGGTTTGGGTGCCGAGGGTTGCGGTAGGTTGGGCGCCTTACCGGCTGGGACGTTGGGTGTGGCTGGATTGGTGGGGCTGGAGCTGGGTGAGCTACGATCCGTGGGGCTGGGCGCCGTACCATTACGGGCGCTGGTTCTGGGGCACACACGGCTGGTGCTGGTGGCCGGGAGGCATCGGGATGCGGCACGCCTGGAGCCCCGCGCTGGTGGCGTTCTTCGGCTGGGGGCCGGGCCTCCACGTAGGGATCGGATTCGGGAATGTCGGCTGGATTCCGCTGGGTCCGGCGGATCCGTTCTATCCGTGGTGGGGCCGGGGCATCTACGGCGGATTCCGGAACCGGACGTTTATCGACAACAGCGTCAACATTGTCAACAACGTCAATATCTACAACACGTACCGCAACGCGCGGGTCAACAACGCGATCACCGCGGTGGAAGGCGCGGACTTCGTGCGGGGGCGTCCGGGACAGGGGATGCGTCTGTCGGGCGATCAACTGCGGGAGGCGAGACTGGTGCGCGGGGCGCTGCCGGTGACGCCGGAGCGGGAGAGCTTACGGATGTCTGACCGCACGGTGGAGGCGCCGGTGCGGTCGGCGCGGGCCGAAGGGAGTTTCTACAGCCGGCGGCAGGCAACGTCGCTCGAGCGGGTGCCGTTTGAGCAGCAACGGGAAGGGATGCAGCAGCTCAGCCGCCGGGCGGCGGAGGCGATGGGCTATGGCCGGGCGGGACGGGTCGAGGGAGGCGGTGAAGCGGCGGTGGTCCAACCCAGCAGTTCAGGCTACGGGCGCAGTGGAACGGTGGCCGCGCGGGAGGGCGGCGAGGCAGGCGCGGGCTACGGGCGCGCGGGAACGGGTCGTACGGCGCAGGGCGCCGAGGTGGTTACCGGCGAGCGCGGTTGGCGGGTGGCCAACGAATCAGGAAGCGAGACGGGTGGCAGCCGGGCGGTGGTGCGCGGCGGCGGCGGGAGCGGTTACGGGCGGGCCGGCCTGGCCGCCGAGGACCGCAACTCCGGTGCGGCGCAGGACGGCTGGCGGCGGTTCGGTGAACCGCGGGGCGCCGGACGCGAGACGGGACGGGCGGCGGGACCGCCAGGCGTCAATCCTGGCCGAGGCGGCGAGGCCGGGCAGACCCGAGGCGGACCGTCCGACGAAGGCTGGCGCCGCTTTGGAGAGCCGCGCGCGATCGAGCGGGGCACGGCGGGGAACGAGGGCCGGTCCGAGAGCGGCTACGGGCGAGCCGCGGGGGCGGCGCGCACGGGCGCTGCGGAGGGCGGCGCGGACGGGTGGCGCGGTTTTGGACGAAGCCGCGGCGGGGAGAGGCCCGAGGCCCGCGTGGATGCCGGCAGGCCCGGCGAGGCGGGCGGTTGGCAAGGCCGCGTTGACCGGGGCGAAGGCCTGGCCCGCGAAGAGACTCGCGACGGCTGGCAGCGCTTCGACGGCGGCGGGTCCCGGATCGGCCGCGCCACGGAATCCGCCGAACGGGAATCGCGGGAACAGGCATCTCCTCGGCAAGCGGTGCCGGAAGGCTGGCGGAACTTTGGCGGGGCGCGAGACAGCGGCCGCCCGCGCGGCGATTCGCTCGAGGTGAATCGTCCGATTGTGCGCGAACGGCAGGATTTCGGGACGCCGCCGGAGGCCCAACCACGAAGCTACAGCGGCTGGGGCGGGCGCGCGGTCGAGCGCGGTGATTACGGCGGCTACAGCGGGCGGACAATCGAGCGCGGCGATGACGGCGGGCGCAGCGTGGAGCGGGGCGGCGGAGGCTTTAGCAGCTGGGGCGGGCGGACGGTCGAGCGCGGCGATGACGGCGGCTACAGCGGGCGGACAATCGAGCGCGGCGATTACGGCGGCCGCAGCGTGGAGCGGGGCGGCGGAGGCTATAGCGGCTGGGGCGGGCGGACGGTCGAACGCGGTGATTACGGCGGCTACAGCGGGCGGACCGTCGAGCGCGGCGATTCCGGCGGGCGCAGCGTGGAGCGGGGCGGCGGGGGCTACAGCGGCTGGGGCGGCGCAGCGCGCGGCGGCGGTTATGATGCGCCCCGGCCCTCGTTCGGCGGCGGCGGTTTCGGTGGCGCTTCCGGCGGAAGCGCCGGCCCGCGGATGAGCGCCCCGGGCGGGGGCGGCTACGGCGGCGGCATGCGTGGCGGCGGAGGCGGGGACTCCGGTGGGGGCGGCGCCCGCGGCGGCGGAGGCGGGGGACGCGGCCGCTAGGCTTCTTCGCCGGCGCGGCCCGGCGAGACCGCGAAAACGGTGTTCCGTCTGGTCTGGACTTTCTTCCCAACAGCCCGTTCCGGCTCCTCCGGACGGGCTGATTTTTTTTGAGGCGCGCCGGAAAAAAAGGCGGATGCCGCATCTTCAACTCCAGCGCCGCGTCAGCAAGGCCAGGCCGGACGGTTTAGACTGGAGGGAAATGAAAATCTCCGTGGCGGTGCTGGCGCTGTTGTCGACTCCGCTCGCGGCCGCCGCGGCGGAAGCCCGCCCTGGCATCCGGAGCGCGTTCGACCGCCTGTACAATTTCGATTTTCCCGGGGCGCACGCGGCGCTGGACGCGCATATCCACGCGCATCCGGAGGATCCGATGGGGTTCGCCACGCGGGCGTGCGCATTGCTGTTCTTTGAACTCGACCGGCTGGGGATTTTAGAATCGGAATTCTTCGCCAACGACGAGCGGATCGCCGAGAAGAAGAAGTTGAAACCCGACCCGGCGATCAAGCAGCGCATCCACGAGGCGATCGGGGAGACCCGGCGTAGCGCCCAGGCGGCGCTGGACCGCGATGCGCGGCACACCGACGCGCTCTTCAGCCTGACGATCGCCGACGGGGTGATCACCGATTACACGGCTCTGGTGGAACGCCGGCAGATCGCCAGCCTGTCCACGGTCAAGTCTTCGGCTGCGTACGCGCACCGCCTGCTGCAAATCGATCCGCACTACTACGACGCCTATCTGAGCACGGGCTTGACCGAGTACCTGATCGGCAGCTTGCCGTTCTTCGTGCGGTGGTTCGTGCGCGTGGACCAGGTGAAGGGCGACAAGCAGGCGGGGATTGATAAGCTGGCCTTGACGGCGCGCCACGGGAGGTATTTGCGGCCGTTCGCCAAGATCCTGCTGGCGATCGCCCACCTGCGCGAGAAACGGCCGAGCCGGGCGCGCGAACTGCTGGAAGAACTGGCGCGGGATTTCCCGCAGAACCCGCTGTTCCGCAAGGAACTCGCCAAGGTGACCGAGAAACTGCGCAGCGGCCAATTGCGGGACACGCTCTGAGCGAGGGGGCGCGATGGCGAACCGATTTGTGCTGCTGACCGCCGTCCTGGTGGTGGGTTGGATCGCCCTGGCGCCGCGGCGCGGCGAAGCCGAATTTCACTTGAGGACGCTGGAAGGCGAAGTCTACAATCGCGAGTCGCTGAAAGGGCGCGTAGTGTTGCTCCAATTCTGGACGACGTGGTGTGGGTTCTGCCGCGCCGAACAGACGGCGGTGGACGAGATGGAACGGGAATATGCGGGGCGCGGCGTGGTGGTGTTGGCGGTCAACGTAAACGAATCGCGGCAGACGGTGCGGCAGTATTTGGCATCCTCGCCGCGCGCTTGCCGGATTGTGCTGACCGAGGACACGAATTTGACGCAGGTTTTTGCGCCGCGCGGGTTTCCGTCGTACGTCGTGATCGACCGGGAAGGGCGCGTGGCGGGGCGCCAGTCCGGAGCGGGGGGAGCGGAGGGATTGCGGCGACTGCTTGCCAAGGCCGGCGCAGGCTAGCAGCCAGGTCCGCAGCGGGCGCGCGCTCACGTCCCGGCGGGCTGTTCCGCGAGGCGTTTGGTAGCATAGAAGGTTCAGGGCTCCAGCATTGGTCAGCACGCTTCCCGATATCCTCAGCCGCATTGTCTCCCGCAAACGGGAAGAGGTGGATGCGCTTGTCCGCGAGGGACTGGAGGAGCGCGCTGCCGAGGCCCGGGCGGCACGGCGGGATTTCCGCGCCGCGCTGGCGGCCGCCCGGCCCGCGATCATTGCGGAGATCAAGAAGGCCTCGCCCAGCAAGGGCGTGCTGCAACCGGATTTCGATCCTGCCCGCCTGGCGCGGGTCTATGCGGAGGGCGGCGCGGCGGCCTTGTCGGTGCTCACGGATGGCCCTTTTTTCCAGGGCAGCCTCGCGGATTTGGAAAGGGCGCGCGCCGCGGCGGAGTTGCCAGCGCTGCGGAAGGACTTCACGATCGACCCGGTCCAGGTGCTGGAGGCGGCGGCGCACGGGGCGGACGCCATGCTGCTGATTGTGGCCATCCTCACCGAACGGCAACTGCGCGACTACCGGGAACTGGCCGCCCGCTACGGCATGGCCGCGCTCGTCGAAGTGCACAGCGACGCCGAACTTGAGGTGGCGCTCGCATCGGGCGCAGAGATCGTCGGAGTGAACAACCGAGACCTGCGCACGTTCCAGGTCACGCTGGAGACGTCGCTGCGGCTGGCCGGGCGCATCCCGGACCACGTGGTGAAAGTGAGCGAGAGCGGGATAGAGTCGGCGGCGGATGTGCGGCGATTGATGGACGCCGGCTTCCAGGCGTTTTTGGTGGGCGAACACCTGATGCGGGCGGGCGATCCCGCCGCGGCGTTGCGGCGGCTGCGGAGCGCGCCGTGATCGTCAAGGTGTGCGGCATTACCAGTCTGCGCGACGGTCTGGCCGCCGCCACCTATGGCGCCCAGGCGGTGGGGTTCAACTTCTATCCGCAGAGCCCGCGGTTTGTTCCCCCGGAAGCGGCGCGGGCTATCGGTTCCCGCCTGCCGGAGGAGGTGTGGAAAGTGGGCGTGTTCGTCAATGAGCCGCGGGCGCGGGTGGAGGAAATCGCGGGGATGGCCGGTTTGGATATCGTGCAGTTACACGGCGACGAGACGCCGGCCGATGTTCCCGCCGGGCTCCGCGTGTGGAAGGCGTTCCGGGTGGAGGAAACGTTCGATCCCGGCCGGCTGGCGGACTATCCGGCGGAGGCTTTCCTGCTCGACGCGGCGGCGGGCGGGGACTACGGCGGCACGGGCCGGACGTTCGACTGGCGGCGCGCCGCCGGCCTGCCGTACCGGATCATCCTGGCGGGCGGTCTGGACGCCGGCAACGTAGCCGAGGCCATCCGGCTGGCGCGACCCTGGGGCGTCGACGTCTGCTCGCGCATCGAAACGCAGCCCGGGTACAAAGACCTCCAGAAGATGGCCGCATTTCTCGAGGCGGTGAAAGCATGCTAACGATTTCCGAACCCGATCGCGGCGGACACTTTGGCGTATACGGCGGGCGCTACGTGCCCGAGGTGCTGATGGCGCCGCTCGAAGAACTCGAGCAGGCGTTCGCCGCGGCCCGTGTGGATCCGGCCTTTCAGGCCGAATTGCGCGAACTGCTGGCGCAGTATGCCGGCCGGCCGACGCCGCTTTATTTCGCCCGGCGGCTGACGGAAGCGCTGGGCGGCGCGCGCATCTACCTGAAGCGGGAAGACCTACTGCACACCGGGGCGCACAAGATCAACAACGCGCTCGGCCAGGGTTTGCTGGCGCGCCGGATGGGCAAGCGGCGCATCATCGCCGAGACCGGGGCCGGCCAGCACGGCGTGGCGACGGCGACGGTGTGCGCCCTGCTGGGGATGGAGTGCACCGTCTACATGGGCGAGGAAGACATGCGGCGGCAGCGGCTGAACGTGTTCCGCATGCGGCTGCTCGGCGCGCGCGTCGAGGCGGTGACCACCGGCAGCCGCACGCTCAAGGACGCCATCAGCGAAGCCATGCGGGATTGGGTGACCAACGTGGCCTCGACGTATTATCTGCTGGGCTCGGCCCTGGGCTCGCACCCTTATCCCTGGATGGTGCGGGAGTTTCACCGGGTGATTGGCGAAGAGGCGCGGCGGCAGATCGTCGAGGCGGAGGGGAGGCTGCCGGATCGCGTGCTGGCGTGCGTGGGCGGAGGCAGCAACGCCATTGGCATTTTCCATCCGTTTCTGGGCGACGCGGGGGTGCGGCTGGTCGGCGTGGAAGCCGGGGGGCGCAGCTTGGAACTCGGCCAGCACGCCGCGCGTTTCGCGGGCGGACACCCGGGCGTGCTGCACGGCTGTTACAGCTATGTGCTCCAGGACGACGACGGCCAGATTGCGCTGACCCATTCGGTGTCGGCGGGGCTCGATTACGCCTCCGTCGGGCCGGAACACGCGCGGCTGGCCGAACTCAAGCGCGCCGAGTACGTCTCGGCCACCGACGCCGAAGCCATCGAGGCGGCCCAGCGCCTGTCCCGCCTGGAAGGCATCATCCCGGCGCTAGAATCGGCGCACGCCGTGGCGCAAGCGATAAAAGACGCGCCCGGCGCCGCCGGCGAGATCTTCGTCGTCAATCTTTCCGGCCGGGGCGACAAAGACATCGATATTTACCGCGAAAACCTGCCCGAGTTGGACCAGCAGGAGTAGCGCCAGCTCGGCGCGTGCGCGCGGGTCCCGCGCGCCGAGGCGCTTCCGCGAGCGCTCCCTTTCCGCGGCGACGAAGGCGGTCACGAGTTCTTAACGGAGTCGTGATCTGGCTCTAACGCACGGCTGCTAGCCTCAAGGCAGAAGAGCTCGCATCACTCCTTGGACTGGATACAGCATGATGAAACTCAGGCATTTACTGGCAGTGTGCGCGCTGGCGGCGTGCTTGGAGGCGCAGTTTGATTCCGCGGCGGTGTTGGGCAGCATCCGCGACGCCAATGGGGGCGCGGTCAGCGGAGCAAAGGTGACGCTGAGAAACGTCGCGACGGGAATCGCGCTGGCGTCGGTGACCGACGGCAACGGGGATTATCTGTTTCCGGCCGTGCGCATTGGAACCTACGAAGTGACGGCGGAAGCTCCCGGGTTTGCGGCTGCGGTGGCGGAGAACGTGGTGGTGACGGTGAACGCGCGGCAGCGCGTCGACTTGACGTTGAAGGTAGGGCAGGTGAACGAATCGGTGACGGTGCAGGCGGAGGCGCCGCTGCTGGAGACGGACAATTCGTCGCGCGGGCAGGTGGTGGGCGCCAGGCAACTGACGGAACTGCCGGTGCTGGGGCGGACGTATTCGAGCTTTGCGCTGCTGGCGCCGGGGGTGCGCGAGTCGCAGGTGTCGAATCAGGGTTCGGTGGTGTTCCGGCGGGAAGGCTCCTACAACGTTAACGGGCTGCGGTCGGTGTACAACAACTTCATTCTGGACGGGGTGGACAACAACTTCTACGGAACGACCAACCAAGGATTCTCAAATCAGGCGATCCAGCCGTCGCCGGATTCGGTGGCGGAGTTCCGAATGATGATTAACGCGTACTCGGCGGAGTTTGGGCGGACCAGCGGGGCGGTGATGAATGTGGCTTCGAAGTCGGGGAGCAACGAACTGCACGGCAGCGTGTGGAATTTTTTCCAGAACACATCGCTCAACGCGACGGGATTCTTCAAGCCGGTGGATAACCGGAAACCCCAAACGAACCGGAACCAGTTCGGGTTTACGCTAGGTGGTCCGATCCGGAAGGACCGGACGTTTTTCTTTGCCGACTACGAGGGGTCGCGGTGGCGGATCGCGCCGTTCCAGTTGACCGCGGTACCGAACGAGCAGATGAGGCGCGGCATTCTGCCGGTAGACATTCGCGTGCCGGTGAACTACACGGACCACACGGGGCGGACGATCGCGGCGGGTACGATCATCCCGGCGGGACAGCCAGTGCCGATGACGCGGCTGGCGCGGTACATGATGGACAACCTGCCGCAACCGAACCGCCCGGCGCCGGCCGTATCCGTGGGGAATCTGGGAATCGCCAACAACTTCGGGAACTTCGACCGGAACGAGATCGACGACGATAAGGGGGCGGTGAAGGTAGACCATTTGGTGACCTCGAAGTTGCAAAGCTTCTACCGGTACTCGCACCGGCGGCAGGACATGTTCGCGCCCGCGCTGATTCCGGGACCGGCGGGCGGCAACAATCTCGGGATTCTGGACACTTACAACCAGCAGGGGATTTTGGGCTTGACGTGGACCAAGTCGCCGACGACAGTGGTCGAGTACCGGTTTGCGGTGACGCGGTTGGGGATGGACCGGTTGCCTGCTTCGGTGGGCGGGCCCAGCATGCAGGAGCTTTTCGGGATTACCGGTTTGCCGACAGGCGACCGGATCCGCGGCGGGGTCACGCCGCAGGACATCGTCGGCTTTCCGCGCTACGGGCGGCAATCGACGAATCCGCAGGCGCAATTTCCGACGACGGTGAACAATCGCGTGAACCTGTCGAAGATCGTGGGGCGGCACACGTTAAAGACCGGATATGAGTGGCTGGGGCTTTACATCATGGTCGACGATACGAACCCGCTGTACGGCATCGACGGTTTTGGCGGGGCGTACAGCCGTCCGGCGACCGGAGTACCGGCGGGCGTGAACAATTCCTGGTATCACCTGGCGGATTTCTTTGCGGGCGCGCGGAGCAGTTATCAGTTGGCGACGCAGGTCGAAGCAAAGGTACGGCAGCAGGGGCACTTCCTGTATTTGCAGGACGACTGGAAGGCCACCAACAGGCTGACGCTGAACCTTGGCTTGCGTTGGGATTGGATGACGCCAGTTTACGACGCCAACAACCGGCTGGCAAACTTCGATCCGGAGCGGCGGCAACTGGTGCAAGCGCGGGGAGACAGCGGGATCGAGGGACGGACGCTGCAACGGCAGCCGTGGAACAACTTTGCGCCGCGGCTGGGAGTGGCCTACCAGTTGAATGCAAAGACGGTGCTACGCGGCGGCTATGGGCTGGGGTGGAACTTCTGGAACCGGATGGCGTCGGCGGAATTGCTGAACACGAATGCTCCTTACGTGACCCGGTTCTCGACCAACAACAGCCCGGCGCAGTTGGGGAATCTGTGCGTAGGCAACAATTGGCAAAACTGTTTCCGGACGCGGGAGCAGGGTTATCCGACCAATTTGCCGTCGAACGTGATTTTGTACATGGACCGGAACACGCCGTGGAGCTACGTGCAGAACTGGCATTTCACGGTGCAACGGACGCTCTGGCGGGATACGCTGCTCGATATCGCCTACGTAGGCAACAAGGGCAGCCGGCTGCCGCTGCTGGGGGACTTTAACCAGGCGCGCCCGATCACGGCGGCGGAGCTGGCGCAGGGGTTGACGACGCTCGGCACGTTGCTGGCGCGGCGCCCGTACCAAGGGTTTAACAATATCACGGCGGTGCTGCCGGAGGGTTTTTCCAACTACAACGCGTTGCAGGCGAAGTTCGAGCGGCGGGGACGCGATCTGACCGTGATCAGCGCCTTCACCTATTCGAAGGCGATTGACAACGTGGGGCAGGTTCTGGAGACCACCAACGGGGGCAGCCCGAACCCGCAGGATATCCGTAACCCGCGCAACGACCGGGGCGCCTCGAGCTTCGATCAGCGGTTCAACTCGACGACATCGTTGGTCTATGAGATTCCGTTCGGACGCGGGCGGATGTTCGGCAAGAACCTGAACGGGGGCCTGGAGGCGCTGCTGGGCGGCTGGCAGGTATCGGGCATCATTAGTTTGCTGAGCGGGCAGCCGTTGAACATCCGGTATCCGGACGCGGCGGGCATTTTATCGGACGGACAGCCGGACTTTCTGGGCAACGTGGCGCTGCGGCCGAATTATGTGGGCGGCCCGATTCTGGGCACGACAGGCGAGCGGCGGCTGAACTATTTCAACCGGGCGGCCTTTGCAATTCCCGCGGTGACGGAACCATTCGGGAATCTGGGGCGGAACGTGGCTTACGGATTCCCGCTCTATCAGACCAATATGGTGCTGGGGAAAAACTTCGCGCTGGGTTTCCGGGAGGGATTACGGCTGCAAGTGCGCGGTGAGTTTTACAACCTGTTCAACCAAACCAACTTCACGGCGCCGGGGGTGAACATCGCGGCGGCCAACTTCGGGGTGGTCGGATCGACGTTCGACCCGCGGATCGTGCAGTTGGCGCTGAAGCTGTCGTTCTGAAAACGACCTATCCGCCGTTATTTTGCCGTCACTGGTCCGGAGGGCGGGCCCAGCTCCCGCTCCCGGGCCGGATCGTAGTTCGGATTCGGCGCCGGCAATTGAGCATTGGTCTCGCGCAGCCAAGCTTCCAGCCGCTGGCGCAGGGCGCGGGCTTTGTCCGGTTGCGTCGCGGCCAAGTCCCGGGTCTCGCCGGTGTCCTCTTTCAGGTTGTACAATTCGGCGCGCTTGTCCTCGAAAAAAAGGATGAGCTTATCGTCGCCGCGGCGAATAGCGGCGGAAGGCTTGCCAAGTTGGGGGCTGTAGTGCGGGTAATGCCAGAATACTTCTCGCCGGCCCAGGCTGGCCGCGCCGCGCAGCAGTGGCGCGAGGCTCCGCCCGTCCATGCGGGGCATAGACGCATTCCGCACGCCCGCCAACTCGGCCAGCGTCGGGGCGTAATCGATACTGAGGACCGGGTCGTGACAGACGCTTCCCGGGCGGATCACCCCCGGCCAGCGCGCCACCGTCGGCACCCGGATGCCGCCCTCGTACAAGTGACCCTTGCCCGCTCGCAAGGGCAGATTCGAGGTAATCGGCCGGTTCATCCACTCCCGTGAAGTTACCCCGCCGTTGTCCGCGGTGAACACAACCAGCGTGTTGTCTTCCAGGCGCAGGCGGCGCAGCGCGTCCAGCACCTGGCCCACGCTTTCATCGACGCTTTCGATCATGGCGGCGTACTCGCCGTAGTTCTGCGGGTTGTCCGGGCGGGATTTGGCGTCGTATTTCCGCACCTTGTCCGGTTTGCCTTCAATGGGCGTGTGCACCGCGAAATGGGACAAATACAGGAAGAACGGCCGGTCCCGGTTCTCTTCCAGAAAACGCACGGCCAGATCGGTCAGCCGGTCGGTGAGATAGTCGCCGGCGGCGCCGTCGAGCGGCACTTTTTTTTGCCATTGCGGATAAAAGAAGCTGTTGGTGGATCCGGCTTCGTCTCCGGCGAGGGAGACGTCGAAGCCCTGGTCGCGCGGCAGGAAGCCGGTCTTGCCCAGGTGCCACTTGCCGATGCTGGCGGTGCGGTAGCCGCGCTGGCGGAGCAGTTCGGCGATGGTCACCTCTTCCAGCGGGAGTTCGAGGCGCGCGTTGGGCTGCAACACTTTGGTGAAGGGAAAGCGGTTGCTGGCGCCTTGGAGGTGGGCCGTCAGGTGGAGCCGGGCGGGATACTTTCCGGTCATGATCGCGGCGCGGGTCGGCGAGCACACCGGACTGGCCGAGTAGCCGTTGGTGAAGACCATGCCTTCGGCCGCCAGCCGGTCCAGATGAGGCGTTTCGTAAAAGGTGCTGCCGTTGTAGCCGGTGTCGCGCCAGCCGTAGTCGTCAATGAGGATGAAGACAAAGTTGGGCGGGCGGCGGGACGCGGCCAGCGTGGGGGCGGCAAGGGCGGTCAGAAACTGCCGGCGGGACAGGCGCACGCGATTACCTCCCGGCCCCGCGTGTTTGGTCAGGCGGATGCGGGGCCGTTCACCAGTGTATTGGCTTGGTCAACGGCTTGCCAGCGTCACCCTGCGTACCGGGTGGGATTGGATCCACCGCAAGACCTGGCCGTCCACCCAGAACCGCGGCTGCTGCCTGGCGATGAAGCCGAGATGTCCGCCGCGGCGCGTAGCCAGCAGCTTCAAGTGCGGATTGCTCTTGAAAGCCGGGTGGTGAAAGATCTCAAAGGGGATGAAGGTATCGTCCTCGGCCTGAATGACCAGGGTGGGAACGCGGATGGCGTCGAGAAAGCGCGCGGCGCTTTGCGTTGCGTAATAGTGGCCTGCGCCGTGGAATCCGAAAAAGGGCGCGGTGATCCGCTCGTCGATTTCAAAGATCGAGCGGATGCCTTGGAAGTCGGCGGGCTGGTAAAGACCGGTCTCGGCCAGACGCCGCAGCATCCGGCGCACGAAGCGCTGTTCGTAGAGCGCATTATCGCGGCGGCCGATGCGCCGCGCGGAGGCGCAGAGGTCGATGGGGGTGGACACGGCGCACACGGCGGCCAGGTAACACGGCGCTTGCTCGCCGAGTTCGCCCGCCAGTTTCAGCGCCACGTTTCCGCCCAGCGAGAACCCGACCAAGTAAACGGGCGTCCGGCCTTCACTGTGCCACCGCAGGATCACCTCGCGCAAATCGTGGGTCAAACCGGCGTGGTACAGGGTCCGGCAGGCAGCCGCCAATCCCCCGCAGGAGCGCAGGTGAAACCGGTGCATCGCGTAGCCTTCTTCCAGTCCAGCTTGCGCCAGGCTCCGCATGTAGCCCGACTCGCCGGATCCTTCCAATCCGTGGATCAAAATCACCTCGCCGCGCACGGGTTCCGGCGGGCGTTGGGATTGGACCAGCACGCGGATGCCCGGTTCGGTCTCGTAGAGGCGATGGTCGACGGGGAAGCGGCGGGTGTCCAGGCGGCGCGGCCAGAAGTTGCCCGCGATCGTCAGGAAGTGGGGGTTGGGTACGATCGGGTCGAACGTGTCCAACCCTTAATTCTAACGAGGCTCCGCCTCAGACCGACAAGACATGTGGAATAGTAGCTCCGTTCGCCGGTTCATGACGAGGTCTGGTAAACCAGCCTCAATGGGACCGCAGAACGGTCTAGACGCCTTCAAGAGG
>Ga0272446_1000122_pt1 | contig 108381 bp, 96 predicted proteins | sample YNPCB0061_FD_194587 | JGI IMG/M metagenome (GOLD analysis project Ga0272446, IMG submission 194587) | Hot spring microbial mat communities from Yellowstone National Park, WY, United States - YNP-CB-006-1 | ecosystem: Environmental > Aquatic > Thermal springs > Hot (42-90C) > Sediment | place...
AGGTAGCGTAGCTCCGCCTCCGTCAGCCCCGCGCCGAACTCCCGCCCGAGATCGGCGAGCGAGGCCGCGCCGTCGAGCAGCCGCTCCGCCTCGGTGCCGTAGGCGCGCGCGAGCCGCCGCGCGAGCGAAGCCGGCAGCCAGGGGTGCCGCCCCGAGAGCTCCCCCACCAGCGCATCGAACGCTGTTGCCGGGAAGTTCCCGCCCGGCAGCGGCGCCCGCCCGGTCCAGCCCCTGGCTTCGCCGCGCCGTGCCGGGAGGTCGGGCGCGAGCGCGTCGAGCGCCGATTCCGCGAGCCGGCGATAGGTGGTGATCTTGCCGCCGAAGATGCTGAGCAGCGCCGGCTGCCCCTCAGGCGCGTCGCGCGCGAGCACGTAGTCGCGCGTCGCCTCCTGCGCGGCAGAGGCGCCGTCGTCGTAGAGCGGGCGGACGCCGGAGTAGGTCCACACCACGTCGGCGGGGGTCACGGGCGTGCGGAACCAGGCGCTCACCGCCGCGCAGAGATAGGCGATCTCGTCGGCGCTCGCCGTCACCGACGCTGGGTCGCCGCGCCAGTCGCGGTCGGTCGTGCCGATCAGCGTGTAGTCGCCCTCGTAGGGGATGGCGAAGACGATGCGGCGGTCGGTGTTCTGCAGGATGTAGCAGGCATCGTGGTCGTAGAGGCGCGGCACGACGATGTGGCTTCCCTGCACCAGCCGGACGGCGGCCGGCGCGTTGGCATGCACCACGCCCGCGAGCACCTCCGCGACCCAAGGCCCGGCGGCGTTTACGAGAACGCGCGCGCGGAGGCGCCGGGCGCGCCCCCCGTCGGCGTCGGCGACCGCGACGGTCCAGGCCCCCTCCTCGCGGCGCGCATCGATGCAGCGCGTGCGCGTCTCGACCACGGCGCCGCGGAGGGCGGCATCGCGCGCGTTCAGCACCACGAGCCGGCTGTCCTCCACCCAGCAGTCCGAGTAGGCGAAGCCGCGCGAGAGGCCCGGGGCGAGCGGCGCTCCGGCCGGGTCGGTGCGGAGATCGAGCGTGGTCGTGCCCGGCAAGGCCGTTCTGCCGCCGAGATGATCATAGAGGAACAGGCCGAGGCGCAGCATCCAGGCTGGCCTGAGGCCCGGCCGGTGCGGCAGCACGAAGCGCAGCGGCCAGATGATGTGCGGGGCGATGCGCCACAGCACCTCGCGCTCCTCGAGCGCCTCGCGCACGAGCCGGAAGGCCCAGTGCTCGAGATAGCGAAGCCCGCCATGGATCAGCTTCGTCGAGGCCGAGGAGGTCGCCCCGCCGAGATCGCCCTGCTCGAAGAGGTGCACGGAGTGGCCACGGCCGGCAGCGTCGCGCGCGAGCCCAACGCCATTGATCCCGCCGCCGATGATGGCGAGATCAACGATCCCGCCCGTGTCGTCCGCTGCCGTGCCGCCCATCGCGGCTGGACGCTACGGCGCGCGCGCTGCCCCCGTCCAGGGCCCCGTCCTGGCTCCCCTCGGCGGCGGATGGACCGGCGCCCGGGCCGATGCCAGAGTGCCTTCATGCCTGACGATCTCGCCCGTGCGGCCGCCGCGCCGCGCCTTGCCCCGACGATCGCGCGGACCGATGCGCCGCCCATCCCTGCCGCCCGCGCCTGGGCCGGACGCTACCGCGGCGAGACGGGGCCGGCGATCGACCTCACCCAGGCGGTGCCGGGCTATCCGCCGCATGCGGACCTGCTCGCCCGGCTCGCGGCAGCGGCGGGGGACGTCGCCACCTCCGGCTATGGCCCCATCCTCGGCGACCAGGGCCTGAGGGAGGCGCTCGCCGCCGAGATCGGTGCGCGCTATCGCGCCCCGGTCGGCGCGGACGATGTCGCGATCACCGCCGGCTGCAACCTCGCCTTCGCCATGGCGATGGAGACGGTGGCCGCGCCGGGCGAGGCGGTGATGCTGCCCGCGCCGTGGTACTTCAACCACCGGATGGCGCTCGCGATGCGCGGCGTCGCCGCCGTGCCGCTGCCCTGCCGCCCAGAGGACGGGTTCGTTCCTGATCCGGATCGTGCGGCGGCGCTGCTGACGCCCGAGGTGCGGGCGATCGTGCTCGTCACGCCGAACAACCCGACCGGCGCGGTCTATCCGCCCGCGACGATCGCCGCCTTCGACGCGCTTGCGCGGGCGCGCGGCCTCTGGCTCGTGCTCGACGAGACCTATCGCGATTTCCTGCCTGGCGACGATCCGCCGCACGCGCTGTTCGGAGACCCGTCCTGGCGCGAGCGTGTGGTGCACCTCTATTCCTTCTCCAAGGCCTATTGCGTGCCCGGCCACCGCGTCGGCGCGGTGGCGGCGGGGCGGGGGTTCCTCGAGGGCTTCGCCAAGGCGGCCGACACGCTGCAGATCTGCGCGCCCAGGCCGCCGCAGGCGGCGCTCGCCTGGGGAATCGGCGGGCTTCGCGACTGGCGGGAGGGCAACCGCGCGGTGATGGCGCGGCGCGCGGCGGCGTTCGGCGCCGCGATGTCGGCCGCTCCCGCGTGGCGGATCGACGCGCTCGGCGGCTACTTCGCCTATCTCCGCGTTCCCGACGCCCTTCCCGGTGCCGTGGCGGTGGCGGAACAGCTCGCCGGCGAGCGCGGGCTGCTCGTCCTGCCCGGCCCCTTCTTCGGCCCCGGGCAGGAGCGGCATCTCCGCGTCGCCTTCGCCAATGCCGACGAGGCGACGATCGCCGCCGTGCCCGCGCGGCTCTCCGCGCTCGCCTGAGTGGCGTCGCCGCGCGAGGCACGCGGGCGGACAGCGTGGCGCCGTGGCAGGGCGGCGGAGACGCGGTGCGAGCGTGCGCTCGCGCGTGCAGGGTTCACCCTTCTCGGCCGGCGGCTGCGTACGCCTTCCGGCGAGATCGACCTCGTCGCCCGGCGCGGGGACCTCACCGTCATCGTCGAAGTCAAGGCGCGCCCCCGCACGGAGGACGCCGCCTTGGCGATCTCGCCACGCCAGCGGCAGCGGCTCGCCGCGGCGGCGGAGGCGCTGATGGCCGCGGAGCCTTCGTGGTTCGGCGCCTCTCTCCGCTTCGATGCGATGCTGGTCGGCGCCGACGGCGCGGTGGTGTGGCTCGAGGACGCGTTCCGCCCGGGTGATTAAGGCGGCTCATACCGGCCGCATGAAGGCTTGACCTTCATGCGGCCGGTATGGCTGGTTGCTTGGCGCGCGGCCGCCCCACCAACCCCGCGCGCATACCCTCCGCGCAAAGGTCGAACCTTTGTGCTCCGGGTATCAGGCCGCCTCGCGCACGCCGCGGGCGCGCCAGGTCAGCGCCTCGGCGACGTTGAGCCGGCTCACCCGGTCGCTGCCCGCGAGGTCGGCGAGCGTGCGGGCGACGCGCAGCGTGCGCGCGAAGCCGCGGGTCGAGAGCCTCAGCCGCTCCGCCGCCTGCTCGGCGAGCGCGAGCGCATCGGGCTCCGCCGCGATGGTCGAGCGCAGCAGCGCGCCATCTGCCTCGGCGTTGCAGGCGGGGCCGCTCTCGCCGTAGCGGGCGCGCTGGCGGGCGCGGGCGGCGGCCACGCGGGCGGCGACGGCGGCGGAGGTCTCGCCTGGTTGCACGCGGGTGAGCTCGGCTGGCGCGATCGGCTGCACCTCGACGAAGAGGTCGATTCGGTCAAGCAACGGGCCGGAGAGCCGGCCCTGGTACTCCTCGCCGCAGCGTGGCGCCTTGCCGCATTCGCGCGCGGGGTCGCCGAGATGGCCGCAGCGGCAGGGGTTCATCGCCGCGACGAGCTGGAACCGCGCCGGGTAGGTGATGTGCGCGGCGGCGCGGGCGACGGTGGTGCGGCCCGTCTCGAGCGGCTGGCGCAGCGCCTCGATGGTCTGGCGGGGGAACTCGGGGATCTCGTCGAGGAACAGCACGCCGCGGTGCGCGAGGCTGATCTCGCCCGGCCTTGCGCGCTGGCCGCCGCCGGTGAGCGCGGGCTGCGAGGCGGAGTGGTGCGGCTCACGGTAGGGCGGCCGGCGCAGCAGCCGCCCGCCCGAGAGCAGCCCCGCCACCGAGTGCACCATCGAGACCTCGAGCGCCTCCGCCGCGGTCAGGTCCGGCAGGAGGCCGGGCAGGCGCGCGGCGAGCATCGACTTGCCGGCACCCGGCGGGCCGATCAGCAGCAGGTTGTGGCCGCCGGCGGCGGCGACCTCGAGCGCGCGCTTGGCGGTCTCCTGCCCCTTCACGTCGATCAGGTCCGGCCCTCCCGCGGCGGGCGGAAGCTCAGGGGTTTCGGGCGGGCTGAGCACCTGGTCGCCCTTGAAGTGGTTGATCAGCTGCAGGAGCGTTCCGGCCGCGAGGATGCGAGCCTCGCCCGCCCAGGCCGCCTCCGCCCCCTGCGCGGCGGGGCAGATCAGCCCGAGCCCGCGGGAGGCGGCGCCGATGGCGGCGGGAAGCACGCCGGCGACGGGCGCGATCCGGCCATCGAGGCCGAGCTCGCCGAGGGCTGCGTACTCTGCCGCGTCCTCGCGCGGGATCACCTCCATGGCGGCGAGCAGGGCGAGCGCGATCGGCAGGTCGAAATGGCTCCCCTCCTTGAGGAGGTCGGCCGGGGCGAGGTTGACCAGGATGCGCCTCGGCGGCAGCGAGAGGCCGAGCGCGGTGAGCGCGGCGCGCACGCGCTCGCGGCTCTCGGCCACCGCCTTGTCGGGCAGGCCGACGATCGCGAAGGCCGGCAGGCCCGGCGCGATCTGCACCTGGACCTCGACGGGAACCGTCTCGATGCCCTGGAAGGCGAAGCTCTGGACGGCGGCGAGCACGGCGCTCAGAGGTCTTCCGATCCCGGAACGATGCCCTTGGGCAACGCCGCGACGTGGTCGAGGATCGCGCCGGCGGTGGTGAGCCAGATCGCGCCGCGGTGGCCGGCGATGTGGGCGAGCGCCCGCCGGAGGTGCCGCAGCCGGTGCGGCTGGCCGACGATGTAGGGATGCAGCGCGATGCCCATCACCAGCGGCTGGCGGAGCGACTGGCCGAGCATCTCGTCGAACGTGTCGACGACGATGTCGGCGAACTGCGCCGCGCCGTCCCTGCGCGCGACGATCGAAGGGATGTCGTTGGCTTCCTGTGGGTAGGGGATCGCGAGCAGCTTCCCGTTGCGCGTTCGCATCCACACCGGCTGGTCGTCCATGCACCAGTTGAGGGTGTAGCGGTAGCCGGCCTCGGCGAGCAGGTCGGGTGTCGCCGCGCTCTCGGCGATCCAGGGTGAGAGCCAGCCGCGCGGGGCCCTGCCTTCCGCCGCCGCGATGGTCGCCGTCGCCTCGGCGATCAGCGCGCGCTCCTCGGCTTCGGGCAGCACGGACTGCCGCTCGCTGTTGGTGCGGCCGTGGCCGACGATCTCGTCGCCGCGGGCGCGGATGCGCGCCATCAGCGAGGGGGCGTAGGCGTACATCGCGCTGTTGACGAGGATGGAGGCCGGCAGGCGCAGATCGTCGAGGAGCTCGACGAGACGCCAGGCGCCGACGCGGTTGCCCCAGTCGCGCCAGGCGAAATTGAGCACGTCGGGCTGCGGGCCGCCCGGGGCGAGCTCGGCGCCGAGGCCCTCGCCGAACGCGAAGTGCTCGAGGTTGACGCCGAGATAGACGGCGAGCCGCGCCCCTCCCGGCCAGGCATAGTCCGCCCGCTCGGCGATGCCGCTGTAGTCGTACCGCCCATGGCTCCGAAGCATCGACCCCCTCCGCTGATCCGGCGTGCGGAGTAGCAGGGTGGCCGTGAAGGTGCCAGGGCCGGTCGGCGGCCTGGTCAGGCGCCGAAGGCGGAGCTCGCGGGGGCCGAGGCGGCGCCGATCGCGACCGCCATCTCCCAGGCCGAGAGCCAGGCCGAGACCGCGACCGCCGGCATCGGCCGCCCCACCATCCAGCCCTGGGCGAGGTCCGCGCCGAGGTCGCGCGCCATCTGCCAGGTCGCGAGCGTCTCGATGCCTTCGGCGACGATCAGGAGGCCGAGCCCGTGCGCCATCCGGACCACCGCGCCGAGGGCGCCGCGGGCGGCACGGTCGTCGCGCGCGGCGATCACCAGCGACCGGTCGAGCTTCATCTCGCTGAACGGCAGGGCGACGAGCCCCGCCTGCGCGGCCGAGAGGCTGAAATCGTCGATCGAGACGCCGAAGCGCTGGTCGCGCAGCCTGAGCGCGGCGGCCCGAACCGCGCCGAGATCCTGCGCGATCTGGCTCTCGGTGAGCTCGATGGTCAGCGCCTCGGCTGGCAGGCCGGCGGCGGCGACGGCCTCGGCGAGCCGCTCCGCGGTGGCGGGGTGGAGCAGCACGTCGAGCGGCAGGTTGAAGGCCATGCGCAGCCGCGCTCCCTTGCGGTGGAGCGCGGCGAGGTCGGCCACGGCGGAGCGCATCACCCGCTCGGCGAGCGCCGCGGCGAGGCCGGTGCGCTCGGCCAGCGGCACGAAGTCGCCGGCGCCGAGCAGGCCGTGCAGCGGATGCTCCCACCGCGCCAGGGCCTCGAGGGCGAGCGGCTGCGCATCGGCCATGCGCACCTGGGGCTGGTAGCGGTTGACGATGCTTCGGGCGCCGATCGCGCCGGCGAGCGCCTCGGCCGTCAGCCCGGCCGGCGCGGAGGCGGGGCCGGCGAGGTGGAGGTCGCGGATCGCGACGGCGAGGTCCTGCACCGTGGCGTCCGGCGCCACGACGATCGCGGCGAGGCCGAGGTGGCGGGCGATGCCGAGGGCGCGGCGCTGCCGCGGCGGCGCGAGCCGGAGCAGCAGCGGCACGGCGAGGTCGGGGTCCGCCATCGTGCGGATCAGCGGCACCAGGGAGGCGCCGAGGCCCGAGGCGTCGGCGAGCACGTAGCGCGGCGGCGCCGAGGCGCGAAGGAGCCGCACGAGCGCGATCGAGTCGGAGGGGACGATCACGACCTCGCCGCAGCCGGCCCCGGTCGCCGCCGCAGCGAGCAGACCGGCGGCGCCGCCGCGGGCGATCACGAGTGCCGAAGCCCCGGCCGCCCCGCCGCGTTCGGCGGTGGCGTGCCGGTCTCCGGCCGGCTTGGCTTTGTCGGGCATCGGTCCTCTGCTAGGGTTGTCCAAGTAATAGGCGCGTGGGCGAGGCGTGTAAACGAATGCAAGACATGTCCCGAATCATTCACCGCGACGTCCGCTCGGCGCCGCCCGTGGCAGCCCGGGCAGAGGGGCTCTGGATCGAGGATGAGCAAGGGAATCGCTATGCCGACGCGTGCGGCGGGGCGGCCGTCTCATGTCTTGGGCATGCGCACCCGGCAATCGTGGCGGCGGTTCGCGAACAGGTCGGCCGTCTCGACTATGTGCACACAGGTTTTTTTTCGAACCGTCCCGCCGAGGACCTGGCCCGCGTCATGCTCACCGGCGCGCCGCCCGGCCTGTCCCACATCTACTTCGTCAGCGGCGGGTCGGAGGCGATCGAGGCCTCGCTCAAGATCGCGCGGCAGTACTACGTCGAGCGTGGCGAGCCGTCGCGCACGCGCTTCATCGCGCGGCGGCAGTCCTATCACGGCAACACGCTCGGGGCGCTCTCGGTCGGCGGCAACATGGCCCGACGCGCGCTCTACGACCCGATCCTGATCCCCGCCTCGCATGTCGAGCCCTGCTTCGCCTACCGGTTCAAGGCGGAGGACGAGACCGAGGAGGAGTACGGCGCGCGGGCGGCGGCGAGCCTCGAGGCGGAGATCCTCCGCCACCCGCCGGGGACGGTGGCGGCCTTCCTCGCCGAGACGGTGGTCGGCGCCACCGCCGGGTCGGTGCCGCCGGTGCCAGGCTATTTCCGGCGCATCCGCGAGATCTGCGACCGCCACGGCGTGCTCCTGATCCTCGACGAGGTGATGTCGGGCATGGGCCGATGCGGCACGCTGCACGCCTGCACGGCCGAGGGCATCGCCCCCGACATCCTCGTCGTGGCCAAGGGCCTCGGCGCCGGGGTGCAGCCGATCGGGGCGATGCTGGTCTCGGAGGCGATCGTCGCCGCCCTCCGCGACGGCTCGGGCAGCTTCCAGCACGGCCACACCTATCTCTCCCACCCTGTCGCCTGCGCCGCGGCGCTCGCGGTGCAGCGCGAGCTTCGCGAGGGCGGGCTGATCGACCGCGTCGCGCCGATGGGGGCGGTGCTCGCCGAGCTGCTCACGGAACGCTTCGGCAACCACGCGCATGTGGGCGACATCCGCGGCCGCGGCCTGTTCTGGTCGATCGAGCTGGTGGCGGACAGAGCGACCAGGGAGCCCTTCGACCCCGCGCGGAAACTGCATGCGCGGGTGCGCGAGGCGGCGATGGCGCGGGGGCTGCTCGTCTATCCGATGGGCGGCACGATCGACGGCCGCCGCGGCGACCATGTGACGCTCGCGCCCCCCTTCACCGTGACGGAGGGGGAGCTCGGCATGATCGTCGAGCGGCTGGGCGACGCCGTCGAGGCGGCGCTCGCCGCGTGAGCGTGGCGCCGGCGCTCACGCGCGAGGAGATGGTCGCCTTCCTGGTGCGGGAGTTCCCCAATGCCGGGTTCGGCGACGGCAGGCTCCGCCTCGAGGACTATGCGCGCGGCGCCTGCCGCGTCGTGATGCCGCTCGACGAGCGGACGATCCGGCCCGGGCCCTCGGTGTCGGGCCCCGCCATCATGGGGCTCGGGGACGTCGCCGCCTGGGTCGCGCTGCTCTCGATCATCGGGCCGGTGCCACTCGCCGTCACCGCGACGCTGAACGTCACCTTCCTCCGGCCCGCCGGCCTCAGCGACCTCGCCTGCGGCTGCTCCGTGCTCCGCGCGGGCCGGCGGCTCGCGACGATGCTGGCAGACGTGTCGAGGCTCGGCGACGGCCAGGCGGTGGCGCACATGACCATCACCTACGCGATCCCCGAGGGCGCGACGCGCTGAGCGTTCAGCGCGGCGCCCGCCACAGGTCCGCCTGCCACGACTGCATCGCCCAGACGAGATCGACCGGGATCGGCGCGACGCGGACATAGCCCGCCGCCTCGACGTCGCGCGCGTGCACGATCCCGCCGTTGTTGCGGTTGACGATCGCGATGTCGAAGGCGCGGGCACGAAGCGCCTCGGCGAGCCTCTGCCGCAACGCCGCCTGTTCCGCCGCCGGCAGCATGTACTCGGTATGGCCGGTCTCGACCGGGGCGTGGCCGGCGAGCGCGGCCAGGGCGGCGAACTCGGTCGTCACGAGCGGTGACGCCGCCGCCGCAAGCGCCTCGGCAGCGACCGCGAAGCGCGCCTCTGCCTCGGCGAAGCGGGCGGGGTCGAGCACGAACCAGTGCGCGTTCAGCCCAACCGCCACCGGCAGGGCGAGCAGGAGCGCGCGCCGTGGCGCCTCCGCCTCGCCCATCGCCGCGGCGACGGCGACGGCAAGCGGCGGCGTGAGCAGGTGGAAGAAGTAGGTCATGTGCGCCCCGCCATGGCCGCCGAGCGAGACGAGCAGCACCGCAAGGCCGCAGAGGGCGGCGAAGCCCCAGAACCCTGCCCCGCCGCGCCAGCGCGTGCGGGGCAGGCACCGGAGCCCCGCCGCGAGCCCGGCAAGCAGCGGCAGGCTGAACACGAGCCAGTCCCATCCCTGGCGCGCCAGATGGCCGATGTCGTAGCTCGTGGCACCGATGTTGGCGCGCAGCACGAGCGCGCCCCAGCCCGGCATCAGCATCTCGATCAGGAGCGCCCAGAGGCAAGTGGCCGCGACCGCGGCGGCTCCCATCGCGAGACCACGCCGCCACGAGACGAACAGCATCACGTAGGCGGCGACGATCAGCACCCCGCCCACGAAATAGATCTTGGCCGCGAACCCCGCGAGCGAGAGCGCGAGCGCCGCGGCGAATCGGCGCGGCGAGGCGGGGTCGGGCGCGGCGACGACCAGCGCGCCGAGCATCAGGGCGAGGCCGACCCCGTCCGGCCGCACCGTCGGGCCGACCCAGTAGAGCCAGCCCGAAAGCGAGAGCAGCGCCGCGAGCAGGGCAGGGAGCCGCGCCGCACCGGCCGCCCGCGCGCCGCGCCACACCTGGAGAGCGGCGAGGAGGAGCGCGAGCCCGTTCACCAGCCGGTGCGTCGCGAGCCCCGGGCCGAGCACCAGGGCGGCGGGCGCCACCGCCAGCGGATAGAGGATGCCGTAGAGGTTGCCGCCAGCGAGCCCGGCCGCCAGCGGATCGGCCGAGGCGTAGGGGTTACGCCCGTCGAGCAGCGCGAGCGTCGTCATCACGAGCGCCCCTTCGCGCATCTCCTGCGGTGCGGGGGAGACGACCATGCGCGCCCAGAGCAGCCCGAGCCACCCCATGGCGCCGAGGAAGACGGCGAGCGCGAACCCGTCCAGCGCATGAAGAATCGGCCATCTCACCGCCGCTGCCGGCGGCGCTCCTTCCGCAGCCGTACCAACGTTCTGTTGCACCGCAGCATCATGATGCCCGGTCGCGCGGAAAGGCTTGAATGGGCTGTTCATGAAATCGCCGTCACGTTGTTGCGGTGCATCAAGGCAGGGGAGCAGACAGGGGCGTATCGGACGCGGCGGCGCGGACCGACAGGGGCCTCTCCAGCGGCCGCGAGGTCGGGCGCCGCATCGATCCGGTGGTCAACCATGAGGAGAGGAAGGATGCCAGACAACCAAGGCGCCGCGGAGGCGCTGGTCAGGCGGCTCACGGCGGCGCGGCTCAAGGTCGCGGCCCTGCTCACGGCGGGCATGGTGCTCGCCTATTTCGGTTTCGTGGGCCTCGTCGCCTTCGCCAAGCCGGCGATGGGGACACTGATCGTGCCCGGCCTCTCGGTCGGCATCCTCGTCGGCGCCCTGGTGATCGTCTCGGCCTGGGTACTCACCTTCCTCTACGTCCGCTGGGCGAACGGCACCTACGATGCCCGCGTCGCCGACGCGATCGACCGGGGGGCCTGAGCGATGAACGCGATCGGCTCCTCGATCGGCCAGCCCTCGGCGCTGGCGATCGGCCTCTTCTTCGTCTTCATCTCGCTGACCATGGCGATCACCTGGTGGGCCGCCAAGCGCACCAGGAGCACGGAGGATTTCTACGCCGCCGGCCGCTCGGTCACCGCCGGGCAGAACGGGCTCGCGCTCGCCGGCGACTACATGTCGGCGGCCTCCTTCCTCGGCATCGCCGGGCTCGTCGCCTTCAACGGCTTCGACGGGCTGATGTACTCGGTGGGCTGGCTGGTGGGCTGGCCGGTGGTGCTGTTCATGATCGCCGAGCCGCTGCGCAACCTCGGCAAGTACACCTTCGCCGACGTCGTCGCCTATCGCCTGAGGCAGACGCCGGTCCGGATCGCCGCCGCCATCGGGACGCTCTCGGTGGTGCTGTTCTACCTGATCGCGCAGATGGTCGGCGCGGGCAACCTGATCCGCCTGATGTTCGGCCTCAGCTACGAGACGGCGGTGGTGATCGTCGGCTGCGTCATGCTCGCCTACGTCCTGTTCGGCGGCATGCTCGCGACCACCTGGGTGCAGATCGTCAAGGCGGTGCTGCTGCTCGGCGGTGCCGCGATCATGGCGGTACTCGTGCTCGCGAAGTTCGGCTTCAACCCGATCGAGCTGTTCCGCGCCGGGGCGGAGAAGTACGGCGAGCGCGTGCTCGCCCCGGGCAGCCTCGTCTCGAACCCCTGGGACACGATCTCGCTCGGGCTGGCGCTGATGTTCGGCACGGCCGGGCTGCCGCACATCCTGATGCGGTTCTACACCGTGCCGGACGCGAAGGCGGCGCGGCTCTCGGTGTTCTACGCCACAGGCTGGATCGGCCTCTTCTACCTGCTCACCTTCATCCTCGGCTTCGGCGCGATGGTGCTGGTGGGCCACGAGGCGATCCGCGCGGTCGACCGCGGCGGCAACATGGCCGCCCCCATCCTCGCCGAGGTGCTGGGCGGCGAGGGCTTCCTCGGCTTCATCTGCGCGGTGGCCTTCGCGACCATCCTCGCGGTGGTGGCGGGGCTCACCCTCTCGGGAGCGGCGGCACTGTCGCACGACCTCTGGGTGAGCGTGGTGCGGAAGGGCCAGGCGAACCCGAAGGAGCAGCTGCTCGTCGCGCGGATCGCGACCGTTCTGCTCGGCATCGTCGCGATCGTGCTCGGCATCACCTTCAAGGGCCAGAACGTGGCCTTCATGGTCGGGCTCGCCTTCGCGATCGCGGCCTCCGCCAACTTCCCCGCGCTGCTGCTCTCGGTGTTCTGGCGACGCTCGACCACCGCCGGCACGGTCGCGAGCATGGTCGCGGGAACGTCGGCCGCGCTGCTGCTGATCTGGTTCAGCCCGACGGTGCAGGTCGACATCCTCGGCAAGTCGGCAGCCGACGTCCTCGTCTCGCTGAAGAACCCCGGGATCCTCTCGATCCCGCTCTCCTTCGCCGTCGGCATCGCGGTGTCGCTGCTGACGAAGGACCGGAAGGCGGAGGAGGGCTTCGCTGGCCTCTCGCGTCGGATGGTGCTCGGCGCAGACGAGGACAGGGTGGCGGCGCGGCCGGCGGTGGTGCCGGGCAAGCCGATGCCGGCGCCAGCGGAATAGCGCCGTCGCGGAGCGTGTCGTGGGCAGGGGCCGGGCGCCGCGAGGTGCCCGGCCCTTCCTCCGTCCCGGCGCGCCTTCAGGCCGGCGCCTTCGCCTCCTCCGTGGCGCCGCGGCGCAGCCGGTTCTCCCCGAGGAAGAGCAGGATCGGTGCCGCGATGAAGATCGAGGACGAGGTGCCGACGACGATGCCGAACAGCATCACCCAGGCGAAGGCCGCCACCGGACCGGTGGCGATCAGTGCGAGCGGCAGGCAGGCGAGGAAGGTGGTGCAGGAGGTGCCGATGGTGCGGTTGAGCGTCTCGTTGATCGAGAGGTCGATCACCTGCCTCAACGGCATCGTCTTGTACTTGCGCAGGTTCTCGCGCATCCGGTCGTACACGACGACCTTGTCGTTCACGCTGTAGCCGATGATGGTCAGGATCGCGGCGACGGTCGCGAGGTCGAACTCGATCCGCGTCAGCGCCAGGAAGCCGATCGCCTTGGTCACGTCGAGGATCAGCGTCACCACCGCGCCGACGGCGTACTGCCACTCGAAGCGGAACCAGATGTAGAGCAGCATCGCGATGAGCGCGACGCCGAGCGCCGTCATGCCTGCGGTGAAGAGCTCTGCCGAGACGCGCGCGCCGACCGCCTCGGTGCGCACCACGCGCGCCCCCGGCACGGCCTGCTCGAGCCAGTTTCGGACGGCGGCGACGGCGCGCTGCTGCGCCGCCTCGTCGTCCTGCCGCTCGAGCCGGATCAGCACCTCGGTCGGGCTGCCGAACTGCTGCAAGGCGACCGAGCCGAGGCCGAGCCCCTCCACGCCGGAGCGGAGCTGGGCGAAGTCGGCGGGCTCGGGGGTGCGAACCTCCATCACGATGCCGCCCCGGAAGTCGAGCCCGTAGTTGAGGCCCGGCGTGAAGAACAGCACCACCGAGGCGAGCGAGAGGAAGGCGGACATCACGAGGCCGGCGATCCGGCCCTTCATGAAGGGGATGGTGGTCCCGTCGCGGACGAGGCGAAGCGGCATGGGCGGGCTCCTTCCGCTCAGACCGGCAGCGCCGCCGGCCGGCGCGCCCGGTACCACGTCACCATCAGGTAGCGGACGAAGACGAGCGCCGAGAACATCGACACGACGATGCCGACGGTGATGGTGACGGCGAAGCCGCGCACCGGGCCGGAGCCGAAGGCGTAGAGCATCGCCATCGCGAGCACGGTGGTGAGGTTGCTGTCGAGGATGGTCGTGAAGGCGCGCTTGAACCCGGCCTCCATGGCGTTCAGCGGCGTCCGCCCGCGCTTGGCCTCCTCGCGGATGCGCTCGTTGATCAGGATGTTGGCGTCCACCGCCATGCCGAGGGTGAGCAGGATGCCGGCGATGCCAGGCAGCGTCAGCGTCGCCTCCATCAGCGACAGCACGGCGAGCAGCAGCACGAGGTTGACGAAGAGGGCGAGGTTCGCGAACAGGCCGAACAGCCCGTAGAAGGCGGCCATGAACGCCATCACCAGCAGGAAGCCGATGGCGAGCGCGATGGTGCCGGCGCGGATCGCGTCCGCCCCGAGATCGGGCCCGACGGTGCGCTCCTCGATCACCGTCAGCGGCGCGGGCAGCGCGCCGGCGCGCAAGAGCACCGCGAGGTCGTTGGCAGAGCGGGCGTTGAAGCTGCCCGAGATCTGCCCCCGCCCGCCGACGATCGGCTCGCGGATGGTCGGCGCGGTGATCACCCGGTCGTCGAGCACGATGGCGAAGGGGCGGCCCACGTTGGCGCGGGTGATGTCGGCGAAGCGCCGGGTGCCGACGCTGTCGAAGCTGAAGTTCACCACCCACTCGCCGGTCTGCGGGTTCTGGCCGGCGCGCGCATCGGTCAGGTTGGCGCCGTCCACCTCCACGCGCCGACGCACGGCGTAGCGCTGCTCCTGCCCGGTCGGCCCCTCGCCGCGGAGGAACATCACCCCCGGCGGCGGCGCCGGGGCGGCGAGGTTGGCGGTCTCGTCGAGCAGGTGGAAGGTCATCCGCGCGGTCTTGCCGATCAGCTGCTTGATCCGGTCCGGGTCCTGCACGCCGGGCAGCTGCACGAGCAGGCGGTTCGCGCCCTGGCGCGCGATGATCGGGTCGACCACGCCGCTCTCGTCGATGCGCCGACGCACGATCTCCATCGACTGCTCGACCGCCTGTGTGGCCTTCTCGCGCAGGAGCGGCTCGGAGAGCGCGATCGTGATCGTGCCGTCGGGGCTGCCCTGCACCTCGAGGTCGGGCTGTGAGGTGCCCATGCCGGTGACGATGGGGTTGGCGAGCTCGCGCAGGAGCCGCACGGCCTCCTGCACGCGCGCCGGATCGTTGAGCCGGAGCGTCACCGTCCGGTCGCGCACGCCGAGGCCGGTGTAGTTGATGTTCGCGCCGCGCAGCCGGGTGCGCACGCTGTCCTGGATGTTGTCGAGCCGCTCGCGCACCACCGCCTCCATGTCCACCTCGAGCAGCAGGTAGCTGCCGCCCCTGAGGTCGAGGCCGAGCTGGAACTGCCGCCACGGCAGGTGCTCGCCCAAGGTGCCGAGGCTCGCCTTCGGCACGAAGGAGGGGACGCAGAGGAGCGTCGCGAGCGCGATGACGGCCCAGATGCCGATCACCTTCCAGCGGGCGAAGTACATCATGGCGGGCGAGGTGTCTCCGTCTGCCGGCGGTGCCAGGCGTGCGGCCCCGGGATGCCCGCGGCGCATCCCGGTGCCCGAATCGGCGGCGGAGAATGTCCGCAGCCGCCCCGGTTGGCAACCGCCGGGCGGGTCAACAGGCCGCGGGCTGCGTCAGCGTGGGGCGACGACCTGCGCGCCGCGCAGCGTGTTGTTGAGATAGAACTCGTCGCGGGGGAAGAGGTCGGTGTTCACCTCCTCGGGGTCGCCGCGCGGCGTGTCCGGACTCCAGACGCGCGCCTCTCCCGAGAACAGGGCCGGGAAGCCCGCCGGGTCGACGCCCGCCCGCCTCGCCCAGGCGACGAAGGCCGGGTCATGGAGCCTCTGGATCAGCGCCTCGCGGTCGAACGGGATCGGCCGGTCGGAGCCGATCAGGATCGAGACGGGCAGCAGCATCACCACATGCGGGAAGGCGTGGAGGAAGCTCCGCGCCACCCGCTCGGTCGGCGCCCACTGCACGAAGAGGCCGCCCGGCTTGAGGCTCTCGCGTACCAGCGAGAGGAACTCGACCGAGTAGAGCATGCCCGAATGCGAGGTCTGCGGCAGGATCGCGTCCGCCTCGATGACGTCGTAGCGGGCGCCGGAGACGAAGATCTCCCGACGCCCGTCCCCCACGGCGAGGGTGAAGCGCGGGTCTGTCGTCAGCGCCGCGAGCGCGCTCGAGGGCCGCGTCGCGGCATACTCGCGGATGACGCCATAGACGGGAGCGATCAGCTCGACGGCGCGGACGTGCCGTGTGGCCGGGTTCCAGCCGGCCGCGAAGGGGGTGCCGCCGGAGCCGGAGCCGATCACCAGCACGTCGGCCGGGTCGGGGTGGAGCGCGGGGCCGAGCGCTCCGAGGAAGTAGTGGTGCGCCCAGAACGGCACCTGGCTCTGGGTGTCGCCGGTGATGAACATCGGGCCGGCATCGCCCTTGAGGCGAAGCACCACCACGCCCGAGCGGTCCTCCGCCACGATCGCGGTCTGGTCGGGCTTGACGCCGTGGATGCGGCTCCACCACGCGACGTTGCCCGGAAACGGCGCGACCGCGGCGGCGAGAGAGACGGCCAGCGCCCGGCCCGCGGTGTCGCGCACGCCGCTGCGCGCGGCGAGCACGAGCCAGAGCACGAGCATCGCGAGCGCGAGCAGCCCCACCGCCCGCGCGGTTCCCGCCGTTCCCCAGACATGCAGCATCAGCAGGCCGCCGATCAGGCTGCCGGCGGCGTTGCCGGCGATGTTGCCGACCTGCACGAGCCCCACCCGGAACCCGACCGAGGCGAGGTCGCGCTGCACCGCCTTCTGCACCACCGGGAAGCTCATCCCGAGCAGGAAGGCGGGCGGGCCGATCAGCACCAGCGAGAGCCCGGCGATCACCGCGATCTCGGCCGGGCCGTGGCGGAACGTCTCCATGCCCACGAGCGCCTCGAACCAGGAGAACCCGTAGAGCGCGCGGAACCCGAGCAGGGTGGCCAGCGCATAGAGCGCCGCCCAGGACTGGAGATGGAAGAAGGCCGCCCGCGTGTCGGCCACCCGCTTCACCCAGGCAGCGCCGGCGACCACGCCGAGGCCGTCGGTCACCAGGAAGACGCCGAGGATCAGCGAGAAGGAATAGGCGTTCGCCTGGCCGGCGATGCCGAGCACCCGCACCCAGAGGATCTCGAGCGCGATGATGAAGAAGCCCGAGAGGAAGACGAGCGCTGTCCATGCCGGCAGGCCGAGGCTGCCCGGCTCCGGCGCTGCGGCGGCGGGGCGGCCCGGCGCCGCTGGCGCCTGCCGCGGCAGGCCGTTCAGCACCGCCACCGTCAGAAGCGCCGCGAGCGCGTTCAGCGCGGCGCCGACCTGCAGCGAGCGCTCGAACCCGATCGTGCCGACGAGCCAGAACCCGCCCGCGAAGGTGCCGGCGGCCGCGCCGAGCGTGTTGATGCCGTAGAGCCAGCCGATCCGCCCCGCTGCCTGCTCGAGCCGCGCGACCACGGCGCGGGCGAGCAGGGGTAGCGAGAGGCCCATCAGCAGCGTCGGCGCCAGCAGCCCGGCGAAGCAGACGGCGAAGACCTGCCAGCCCGCCGTCATCACCGGGCCGAGCTCTCCCACCACCACGTCATAGAGGAAGGGGCGGGAGAGCAGCGCGAACACGGCGATGCCCCCCTCGCAGGCGATGAACGCCCAGGCCGCCCGGCGGGGCGACAGACGGTCGGCGACGAAGCCGGCGAGCAGCGAGCCGAGGCCGAGGCCGCCGAGGAAGGCGCCGACGACGAGCGCGGCAGTGACGGCGTCGGACCCGGCGAACAGGCCGAGCATGCGCTGCCAGATCACCTGATAGAGCAGGGCCGCGAAGCCGGACGCGAAGAAGCCGACCGAGATCAGGCCGAACACGGGCATGCGGCCGGTCGTCCGGACCTCGCCCCGAGCCTCGACAGCGCCGTGCATCGATCCCCCTGCCGCTCCCCCCTGGCAGCGCAATTCCCCGAGCGGCCCGGCCTCGTCAACCCTGCGTTTCGCTTGAGCCCCCAGATTCGCCCTTGGATCGCCCGCCAAGGTGTCGGAATGAAGGCGTCCCCCGGCGTCCGGTCCGGGGCGCCGACAGGGGTATGCGATGGCGGGCGTGAGGATCGCGGTGATCGGGGCGGGACATTTCGGGCGCTTCCATGCCCAGAAGGTGGCCGCCGCGGCCGATGCCGTGCTGGTCGGCATCCATGACCGGCATCCGGAGCGTGCCGCCGCCGTGGCGGCCGAGGTTGGCGTGCCGGCGCTCGCCTCCGCCGGCGCGGCGATCGAGGCGGCCGAGGCGGTGATCGTCGCCACCCCGACACCCTCGCACCACCCGATCGCTGCGGCGGCGCTCGATGCCGGGCGCCACGTGCTGGTCGAGAAGCCGATGACGGTGACGCTCGCCGAGGCCGACAACCTGATCGCCCGGGCCGCCGCCTCCGGCCGTGTTCTCCAGGTCGGGCATCTCGAGCGGTTCTCCGCCGCGCGCGGGGCGATCACCCGCCACGTCTCCCGGCCGCTGGTGATGGAGTGCGTGCGCGTCTCGCCCTTCCGCCCGCGCGGGCTCGACGTGTCGGTGGTGCTCGACCTGATGATCCACGACATCGACCTCGTGCTGATGCTCGCGGGCGCCGCACCCGTCTCGGTCGAGGCCGGCGGGGCGACGGTGATGTCGGACCGGATCGACACCGCGCTCGCCCGCCTCGCCTTCGCCGATGGCCGCGTCGCCAGCCTGAGCGCGAGCCGGATCGCGCCGGGCACCACGCGCACGCTCAGGCTCGCCGGGGCCGACGGCACGCTGGAGGCAGACCTCGTCGCGCGCACGCTGAGGCGGTTCCGGGTCGCTGACGGGTCGCTGGCGGAGGAAAGCTGGACGGATGCCGACAGCCTCGCCGCGCAGCTCGCGGGCTTCCTCGCGGCGGTGCGTGGCGAGGCGCCGGCGGTGGTGGACGGCGCTGCCGGGCGCGCAGCCCTTGCCGTCGCGCTCGAGATCGAGGCGCGGATCGCCCGCTCGGAGGCCTCAGCCCGGGCCGCGGGGCTGCTCTAGCAGGTCGAGCACGGCCTCCGCCGCCGCCTCGGACGGCGCGATGCCGCCAGGCGCGGCGAGGGCGGCGCGCACCTCGGCATGGGCCGCGCGCTGCGCCGCCGCCGCGGCAGGATCGGTGAGCAGCGGGGCGAGCGCCGCGGCGATCGTCTCGGGCGTGCCGTATTCCTGCAGGAGCTCCGGCACGGCGGGTTCCGTGGCGAGCAGGTTGACGAGCGAGGCGTGGCGGACCTTCACGAGGCGCCGCACGATCGCGACCGTCAGCGCGTTGCCCTGCCAGGCCACCACCTGCGGCACGCCGGCGAGCGCGACCTCGAGCGAGGAGGTGCCCGACTTCACGAGCGCGGCATCCGCCGCCGCGAGCGCATCGCGCTTGCCCCGGTCGTCATCGACCACCGTCACGCCCGGCCAGGCGGCGGCGATGCGCGCGCTGTGCCTCGGCAGCGAGAGTGCCACCGGCACGAGGTCGGGGATGCGCGCGCGCAGCCGCTCGATGGCGGCGCCGAACAGCGGCAGGTGGCGGGAGAGCTCAGCCCCGCGGCTGCCGGGCATCACCGTGAGCAGCTTCGCGTCCTCGGCGATTCCGTGACGTGACCGGAACGAGGCGGCGTCTCCCGGCACCGCGCCCTCGAGGATCGGGTGGCCGACGAAGCGCGCATCGATGCCGGCGCGCGAGAAGAACGCGGGCTCGAAGGGCAGGAGGCAGAGCAGCCGGTCGACGCGCGCGGCGATCCTGCGCACGCGGCCCGGCCGCCAGGCCCAGACCTGCGGCGCGACGTAGTGCGCCACGCGCACGCCCTTCGGCCTGACGCGCGCCGCGAGCCGGAGCGTGAACGAGGGCGCGTCGATCGTCACGAGCACGTCGGGGCGCCTCGCCAGGATGTCGGCCTCCGCCTCGCGCATCCGGCGCAGCACGCGGAGGAGCGAGGGCAGCACCTCGGCGAGCCCCATGAGCGACAGCTCCTCCATCGGGAACAGCGAGACGAGGCCCTGCTCGGCCATGCGCCGGCCGCCGACACCGGCGAAGCGGATGCCGGGACGGCGCTGCGCGAGCGCCGCCATCAGCCGCCCGCCGAGGATGTCGCCGGACGCCTCGCCTGCCACGAGGTAGACGAGCGTCATGCGGCGAGGAGGTCCCGCACCGCCGCCTCGAGCGCGTCGGCCACCGCGAAGAGCTCGGCGAGCTCGACATTCTCGTCGCCCCCGCCCATGCCGTGCGGAGTGGGGCCGAACACGGCTGTGGGGATGCCGAAGAGACGGAACAGCCGGGCGTCGGAGGCGCCGACGCGCATGTTGAGAACGGGGCGCCTGCCGAGCAGCGGCTCGGCGGCGCGGGCGAGCGCTGCGAACAGCGGATGGTCCGTCGGCGTCACGGTCGGCTCCCAGGCGACGTCCACGGTCATCGTCACGCCGGGGAGGGCTTCGATCGCGGCACGGGCGGCGGCGATCACCGCCCCGGTCGTGGTGCCGGGCGGCAGGCGGATGTCGAGCCCGGCTTCCGCGGTGTCGGGGACGAGGTTGGGGCTCGTTCCGGAAACGATCCGGCCGAGATTGACCGTCACGCGGCCGAGCGTGTCGGCCTCGCCGGCGCCGCCGAGGGGCTCGCTGACGGGCCTCGCCGCCGCGATCGCGTCGGCGACCCAGCGGGGAAGCGCGACCGGCATGTCGCGGAGCGCCAGGATGCGCCGCGCCGCCTCCACCACCCTCTCGGCGGCGTTGACGCCGCGGTGCACATGCGCCCCGTGCGCGGCGCGTCCCGTTGCCCTCAGCGTCAGCCACACCATGCCCTTCTCGCCGAAGCGGATCACCGCGGGGCTGCCGGCGTCGGTCACGATGCAGCAGTGGCCGCGCAGGGCCGGAACCGTCTCGAGCAGGAACAGCGTTCCGTCCCTGCCCATGCTCTCCTCGTCGCCGGCGAGCGCGAGCACCACCTCGCCCGGCCAGTCGCGCCGCGCCGCGAGGGAGGAGAGGACCGCGATGGCGGCGGCGATCCCGCCCTTCATGTCGGCAGCGCCGCGGCCGTAGAGCCTCTCCCCGCGCACCGAGGGAGCATGGGGCGGCGTGGTCCAGCGCGCGGGGTCGCCGGCCGGGTAGGTGTCGAGATGGCCCGACAGCACGATGCGCGGTCCCGGCCTGACGCCTTGCAGCACCGCGACGAGGTTGTGCACCGGCTCGCGCCGGACATGGCGCGACACCGTCACGCCGGGAATGGCGGCAAGGATGCGGTCCGCCTCGTCGGCCATCGCGCGCGTGTCCGAGGGCGGCGTCTCGGACGGGATCGCGATCAGCGCCATCGCGGTGCGGAGGATCAGGTCATGGTCGGTCATGCGGCCTGCGTCGCTCGGGCGATGACGGGGCATGGCGGCACGGCATCGGGCCAGTCGGCGTGGTTCAGCACCGCGCCATCGCGTCGCACCGCCGCGATCGCCGCGGGCTCGAGCGTGGCGACGACGAGGCCGGGCGCATCTGCCGGCGCCTCCGCGAGGATGCCGTCATCTGGAAAGCCGCGGTCGGCCGGGCCGTAGATGCCGGCGCGTCCGTGGTTGGCGTCGAGGCTCTCGCACCAGGGCGCGGCCCCGACGGTCGGGGCGACCGCGACGAGGCACTGGTTCTCGATCGCCCGCGCGCGGGCCGAGAGCGTGACCCGTGACGCCCCCGCCGGCGTGTCGGCCGCTGCCGGCACGAGCACGAGCCAGGCGCCGGCGCGCACCTGGGCACGCACGAGCGTCGGGAACTCGACATCGTAGCAGACGGCGATGCCGAGCCGCCCCCAGGGGGTCTCGAACACCGCCGGCGGCGTGCCGGGGACGAGCGCCCAGGATTCGCGCTCGAACCGCGTCCGGCGGTGCTTCTGCTGCCACCCCGCCAGACCCTCCGGAGAGACCAGCGGGCAGGCATTGACGATGCCGCCCTCCTTCCGCAGCAACACCGTTCCGCCTGCGATCCAAATCCGGTGCCGCGCGGCGGCCTGCTCGAGCGCCGTGACGAGCGCCGGGGCCGCCTCGGCCGCGCGGTCGCGCTCGGCGGCCGCGCCGCCGCCGCCGGAGAACGCCGCTGCGCAGGGCGCGTATTCGGGCAGGAGCAGGAGCTCGGCACCCGCCGCGCACGCCTCGCCGCACCAGCGGTCGAGCGAAGCGGCGAAGGGCTCGCGGCCGACCGGCCAGGCGAGCGCAGCGAGGCGGAGAGGGCGCGTCACGGCAGCGGCGCGTCGCGGAGCGGGCGGATCCAGAAGGAGAGGTCGTGCGTCCGCTCCTCCGCCTCGCCGATCTCGCGCCAGGCCATGTGGCAGACGAGGTCGGGGTAGGGAACGTAGCCACGCCGCCGCCAGAAGCCCTCGAGCGGCCGGTAGCCCGAGGGCCGGCGCGGATCGTTCCGCGGCCGCACCACAGCGCAGAAGCAGGCATGGGCGATGCCGGGAGAGGCGGCCGCATGCGCCTCGCGCGCGTCGAAGAAGGCATGGCCGATGCCGCGGCCCCGATACGCGGGCAGGAGCACGCTCTCGCCGAGATAGAAGAAGCGGGCCGGATCGAGACCATGGTCCTCGAAGGGGGCGCGGATCGCGTCGCTCTCCACCGCGAGCGGCAGGCAGGTCGCTGCCCCCACCACGGCCGCACCGTCCTTCACCAGCACCACCGCCCCGCCGTCGCGCGTGTAGCGGGCGAGATAGGTCGCCTCGTAGGCTGCATCGCCCTCGTAGAGATACGGATACTCGCGGAACACCTCGATCCTCAGCCGCGCGAGGTCCTTCAGGTGCGGCAGGAGCGCGGGCCCGGTCAGCGTCTCGATGCGGAGCGTATCGCCGTCCATCCCCCATGCTTAGAGGGCGCGGCGCGGAACGGCAACGAAGGGCTGCGCGGTGGCGCCGGTCAGCCGCCCGGGGCGATCTCGGCCTCCTTCGCCGCCGCCTTCTGGAACGCCAGCAGCCCCTCCTCGATCACCTCGCGCTTGAGGTCGCGGACGATGAAGACGATGCGCGAGCGGCGGTCGTCCGAGCCGTCTTCGCGCTTCGGCCAGGCGGGAAGCGGCGCGGGCGGGTGCAGGAGGTGCTGCACGCCGTGGATGGCGATCGGCCTTGCCTGCCCGGCGATGTCGAGGATGCCCTTGATCCGCAAGAGGCTCTCGCCGCGGGTGACGATCAGCATCTCGAGCCAGGTGGCGACGGCCGACCAGTGGAGCGGCTCCTCGAAGGTCAGGCAGAAGCTCGCGATCCGCGCATCGTGGCGGTTGACGTCATGAGGGTCCTGCCCGGACCTGTGATCGCCGTGATGATGGGCGTGGTGGTGGCCATGATGATGATGGTGGTGGTGCTGCGCGCCATAGGCCTCGGCGTTCAGCCAGGCGGCGACGTCGGGGATCTTCCTCGCCGGGTCGAACAGGCCGGCGCCGAGGATGTCGGCGGGGTCGAGCGCGCCCATCGTCGCGACCACCTGCCGCGCGCCCGGGTTGAGCGCGGCGAGCCGGCGCGACAGCGCCGCGACCGTCTCCGCGCCCGCGAGGTCGGCCTTGGTGATGACGATGCGGTCCGCCACCGCCGCCTGCTTCACGCTCTCGGCCTGGGCGTCGAGCGTCGCCGCGCCCGCCACCGCATCGACGGTCGTGACGATGCCGTCGAGCCGGTAGCGGGAGACGATGTCGGGCTCGGCCATCAGCGTGTGCAGGATCGGCGCCGGATCGGCGAGCCCGGTGGTCTCGATCACCACCCGGTCGAACACGACCTCGCCCGCCTCGGCGCGGGCGGCGAGGCGGCGAAGGCTGTCCACCAGCTCGCCGCGGACCGTGCAGCAGAGGCAGCCGGAGGACAGCAGCACCACGTCGCCATCGACCTTCTCGACCATCAGGTGGTCGAGCCCGACCTCGCCGAACTCGTTGATGAGCACGGCGGTGCGGGAGAGCTCGGGCCGGCGGACGAGCGCGTTGAGCAGCGTCGTCTTGCCGCTGCCGAGGAAGCCCGTCAGCACCGTCACGGGCGTGGCCGGCCTCATCGCCTCCCCCCGTAGAGCACGGCGGGGTCGGCCAGCGGGGCGGCGATCTCGGCCAGCCGCCCGTCGCGGATCGCGGTGAAGAAGCAGGAACGCCGGCCGGTGTGGCAGGCGACGCCGGTCTGCGCGACCAGGGCGAGCAGCGCATCCCCGTCGCAGTCGAGCCGGAGCTCGACGAGGCGCTGCACCTGGCCCGAGGTCTCGCCCTTGCGCCAGAGCGCGCCGCGGCTGCGCGAGAAGTAGCAGACGCGGCCCGAGGCGAGCGTCTCCTCGACGGCCGGGCGGTTCATCCAGGCGAGCATCAGCACCTCGCCCGTCTCCGCCTCCTGGGCGACGACAGGGACGAGGCCGTCGGCATCGAACCGCACGGCGGCGAGGAAGGCCTCGCGCGCAGCGTCCGGCGGGGGTGTGTGGTCGGTCACGCGCACTCCTTCGCGGCGTCGCTTCAGCGATATAGTATAACGCGATGACCCAGGGCACCACGGCCACGGCTTCGGGCGGCAGCGTCGAACAGGCACTCGCGCGGGCGGAGCAGCACTGCGCCGCGCGCGGGGCGCGGCTGACCGACCTTCGCCGCCACGTGCTCGCGCTCATCCTCGAGAGCCCCGTGCCGCTCGGCGCCTACGCGCTGCTCGACCGGCTGAAGCCGAGCCATGCCGGGGCGGCGCCGCCCACCGTCTACCGTGCGCTCGAGTTCCTCACCGAGCACCGGCTGGTGCACCGGATCGAGCGGCTGAACGCCTTCATCGGCTGCCGTGTCGGCTGCTCGGACGACTGCCATGCGCATGGCCACGAAGGGCACGGCCACGCCCATGCCGCGCAGTTCCTCATCTGCGGCCGCTGCGGACGCGTCGAGGAGATCGAGGACGAGGCGGTGGGTGCTGCGCTGGCCGCCGCGGCGCGGCGCGCCGGGTTCGCGCCCGCGCACGCCACCGTCGAGATCGAGGGAACCTGCGCGTCCTGCCGGGCGGGCTGAGCCCGCCTCAGCCCCCGTGGTGCCGCAGCACCGACAGCCCCGCCTCGAGGTCGGCGATCAGGTCGGCGGTGTCCTCGAGCCCGATGTGCAGCCGCACAGCCGGCCCTCCGAGGTCGCCCGAGGTGGCGGTGCGGGTGACGAACCCCGTCGTCGGCAGGGCGAGGCTCTCGTAGCCGCCCCAGGAGGCGCCGATGCCGAACAGCGTCAGGCTGTCGACGAAGGCCCATGTCGCCTCGACGCTGAACTCGGGGCGGAACACCACGCCGAACAGCGAGCAGGCGCCGGTGAAGTCGCGCTTCCAGAGGTCGTGGCCCGGCGCGCCGGGCAGCGCCGGGTGGAGCACCTTGAGCACCTCCGGCCGGGCGGCGAGCCAGGCGGCGACCTCGAGCGCGCTGGCCGACTGCCTCTCGAGCCTGACGGGCATGGTGCGGACGCCGCGCAGCGCCAGCCAGCAATCGTCGGGCGAGGCGTACTGGCCGAGCTGCAGCGCGGCCCAGCGCAGCGCATGCCAGTCCTCCTCCGTGTTCACGGTGATCGAGCCCAGCAGGACGTCGGAATGGCCGACCACGTACTTGGTCAGCGCCTGGATCGAGACGTCGACGCCGTGGCGGAAGGGCTGGAAGTGGTGGATGCCCCAGGTGTTGTCCATCAGCACCTTCGCCCCCCTGGCGTGGGCTGCGCGGGCGATGGCGGGAATGTCCTGCACCTCGAAGCTGTGGCTTCCCGGGCTCTCGGTGTAGACGACCTTCGTGTTCGGGCGGATCAGCGCCGCGAGCCCCGCCTCGTCGACCAGGGGGTCGTAGTAGGTCGTCTCGATGCCGAGACGGGCGAGCATGCCGTCGGCGAAGCCGCGGGCGGGGCCGTAGACGCTGTCGGGCATCAGCATGTGCTCGCCCGCCTTGAGGAAGGCGAGCAGCGGCACCGTCACCGCCGCGAGCCCGGTCGAGACGATCTGGCAGCGGAGCCCGCCCTCGATCTCGCAGATCACGTCCTCAAGCGCGTGGTGGTTCGGCCCGCCCTGGGTGCCGTAGGTCAGCGCCTGGTCGAAGCGCTTTCCGGCCGCTGCCTTGCGGTCGGCGCAGGAGGGGTAGAGCACGGTCGAGCCGCGCACGACGGGCGGGTTGACGAAGCCGTGCACGCGCGTGCCGGCGCGGCCGGCATGGCTCATGCGGGTGAAGAAGCCGTGCGCCTTGCCGTGTCCCTTGGGCGCGCTGTCGTCAGGCATTGGCCTTGGTCTCCACTGGCGTGTCGGTGCGGCCGCCCCACTCGGCCCAGGATCCGTCATAGACCGCGACATCGGGAAGGCCGGCGAGATGGGCGGCGAAGGCGATGGCGCAGGCCGTGACGCCCGAGCCGCAGGAGGCGATCACGGGGCGGGTTCCGTCCACCCCGGCGGCGGCGAGGATGGCGCGGAGCTCGTCGGCCGGGCGGAACGTCGCGTCCCCGTTCAGGAGCGTCAGGTGTGGGATGTTGCTCGAGCCGGGAATGTGGCCGCCGCGCAGCCCCGCGCGCGGCTCGGGCGCGGTGCCGTCGAACCTTCCGGCGGGGCGTGCGTCCACAACCTGCGCCTCGCGCGAGGCGACGGTTCCGAGCACCGCGCGCCAGTCCTTCACCAGCCAGGGGCGGAAGGCGGGGGCGAACACCGTGCGGGCAGCGGGGGGCGGCTCTCCGCTCTCGGTCGGCCGTCCCTCGGCGAGCCACTTCGGAAGGCCGCCATCGAGCACGCTCGCCGCGTCATGGCCGAAGGCGCGCATCATCCACCAGCCGCGCGCGGCCGAGGCCATGCCCTTCTGGTCGTAGAACACCACGCGGTGCGCGTTCGAGATGCCGAGAGCCTCCATCGCGGCGGCGAAGGTCGCGGGGTCGGGCAGCATGTGCGGCAGGTCGCTCGAGCGGTCCGCCACCTCGTCGATGTCGAGATAGCGCGCGCCGGGGATGCGCAGGGCGGCGTGCTCCGCCCGCCCGTCCTTCGGCTCGTTCGGCAGGTACTTGGTGATGTCGACAACCACGAGCCCCGGATCGCCGAGCCGCTCGGCGAGCCAGGCGGCGGTGACCAGCGCCTCGGGGTTCGCGTATCCCTCCGCCATGCCTCTCAGCCCTCCAGAACGAGCGCGATTCGGCGGTTCTGCCGCCCCTTGTTCTCGACCTTCGCCACGCTGACGGGCCCGACCTCGCGCGTCGAGCCGACATGCGTGCCGCCGCAGGGCTGGAGGTCGATCGGCGCCTCCTCGGGCCCGATGCGCACGAGCCGCACCCGCCCGCTGCCGCGCGGCGGCTTCACCGAGAGGGTGCGCACGAGGCCTGGCTTGGCGTCGAGCTCCTCCTCGGTGATCCAGCGTGTGGCGATCGGGTGATCCTCGGCGACGAGCGCGGCGAGCGCCTGGTTCAGCCGCTCCTTGTCCGGCGCCTCCGGCAGGTCGAAGTCGAGCCTCCCCTTGCCGTCGCCGATCGACCCGCCGGTGACGGCAGCGCCGGGGATCAGGCTGCACAGGAGGTGCATCGCCGTGTGCATGCGCATCAGGCGGAAGCGCCGGTCCCAGTCGAGCGCGGCGGTCACGCGGGTGCCGGGGGCGGGCAGGGGGGCATCGGCCGCGACGCGGTGGAGAATCGCCCCCTGTTCGCCCTTGACGGTGTCGGCGACGGCGATCGCCGTGCCATCTGGCAGGACGAGCCTTCCCGTGTCTCCCGGCTGGCCGCCCGATTGCGCGTAGAACACCGTGCGGTCGAGCACGATGCCGTCGGGGCCGGCGGAGACGACGGTCGCCTCGCAGGCGCGCAGGGTGGCGTCGTCGCGGAACAGCGGCTCGGTGGTCATCGGGCTGCGGTCATCTCATGCGGTCCATTCGCTGCGGAGGCGGTCGCGGTTGGCCTGGAGCCAGAGCAGCGCGAGCGCGGTGGTGATGTTGACGATGCGGCCTTCGGCGACCATCGCGAAGGCCTCGTCGGCCGGCACGGCGAAGACGCGGATGTCCTCGTGCTCCTCGGCGAGGCCCGCGTGCCCGGCCTCGCCGGCGGGCGCCTCGACGCGGCCGGCGAACACCGCGATCGTCTCGTCCGCCACGCCGGGGCTGAGCATGAACCGCCCGGCGCGGGCAAGCGCTGTGACGGCGAGCCCCGTCTCCTCCAGCGTCTCGCGGACGGCCACCGCCTCGTCCGGCTCCTCGCCGTCGGCGAGGCCGGCCGCGACCTCGACGAGCCAGGGCTCGAGCCCGGCGGCGAGAGCGGGCAGGCGGAACTGCTCGATCAGCACCACGGTGTCGCGCACCGGGTCGTAGGGAATGACGGCGACGGCCCGGCCGCGGCGAAGCAGCTCCCAGCTCGCCGGGCCGCGCGTCTCGCCGCGGAAGCCGCGGAACGAGAAGGACACGCGCTGCAGCGCGTTGCGCCCGCGCCAGACGGTCTCGACGGCGTGGATGGTGACGCGCGGGTCGGCGGGGAGGGAGGGATCGGCCATGCGGGCGCGCACCCTAACCGGTCGGCCCTGGCAGGGCCATAGGGCGGGGGCTAGCATCCGCTGAGGAGGACGCCGGACCTCGTGACCGACCCGACACCCCCGCGGCGGACGGAGGCGCCCGTCGCGACGGCACGGCGCCGCGCGCGCGCGATCGCCGCCATCATCGGCGCGACCGCCACCTTCGCGATCGCGGCCACCCTCGTGAAGCTCGTCGCTCCCTCCATCCCGACCATGCAGATCGTGCTCGCGCGCTGCGCGATCTCGCTCGCCGCGCTGACGCCGCTGCTCGCCGGCGAGGGTGGGGTGCGTGCGTTGAGGACGCGCCAGCCTCTGTGGCACGTCGTGCGCACGCTCTCCGGCTTCGGCGGCATGACCACCGCCTTCTACGGCTACGCCCATCTGCCGCTCGCGGAGGTGACGGCGCTCGGCTTCACCATGCCGATGTTCCTCACCGTGCTCTCGATTCCGCTGCTCGGCGAGAAGGTCGGCATCCGGCGCTGGAGCGCGGTGATCGTGGGCTTCCTCGGCGTGCTGCTGATCCTCCGCCCCTTCGCCTCCGCCATTCCGCTCGTCCCCGCGCTCGTCGTCGTGTTCGGCGCGGTGTGCTGGGCCATGGCGATGATCGCGATCCGGAAGATGGGCGAGGCGGGGGAGAGCAACGTCGCGATCGTCGCCTGGTTCTCGATCGGCGGCACGGTGCTCGCGGGGCTTCTCACGATCCCGGTCTGGGTCACGCCGACGCCGCGCGAGGCGGCCGCGCTGGTCGGCGTCGGGCTGTCGAGCACGGTGGCGCAGCTCCTGATGACGGATGCCTATCGCCGCGGCGAGCCGACGATCGTCGCGCCATTCGAGTACACCGGCATCCTCTGGACGGCGCTGATCGGCATCGCGCTGTTCGGCGAAGAGCCGTCGCCGACCATGGCGGCGGGCGTGGTCGTGCTGGTCGCCTCCGGCCTCTACATCCTCCATCGCGAGGTGATCCGCCGGCGGGCGACGGAAGGGACGGGGGGCTGAGGGAAGGCGCCGGCGACGCCCTTCCCGACGGGCGCCGGCTCCATCGCGCCGGGGGCTGGCCTAGGCTCGGGCATCGGTGCGGAGGAAGGCGAGCCAACGATGCCGGACAGCGCCGCAGGGCACGGCAACCGGCCCGGCTGGCGGGAGGCGCGGCTCGATCTCGCCGCCGTGCTGATGCGGTCGGGGATGGTGTGGGTGCCGGTGAACGCGCACGCCGTGGGCGAGGGGCTCAGGCATGTGCTGACACATGCCGAGCCAAGGGCGCTTGTCGCCGACAGGGAGCTCCTGCCGCGCATCGCCGAATGCGCCGCGCCGCTCGAGGGCGTGGTGCGGGTGGTCGCGGCGGGAGAGCGGGACGTGACGCTTTCGGCGATGATCGCCGCCGGCGGCGGCTTCGAGGCGCCGCAGCCGGCGGCGTCCGATCTCCTCGCCATCATGTATACCTCCGGAACGACCGGGCCCGCCAAGGGGGTGATGGTGACGCACCGCCTGCTCCGCCTCGCGGGCGGGCGCGCGCTGCCATGGCTCTCGCTGCCATGGTTCTCGGTGTCGGTGTGCGACGAGGCGGGGCGCGAGGTGCCCGCCTTCACGCGCGGCGAGATCGTGGTGCGCGCGCATGCCCCGACGGCGCTGACGCCGGGCTATTTCCGCAACGCGGAGGCGACGGCGCGGGCGCTGCGTGACGGCAGGCTCGTCGCCGGCGATTGCGGCTCGTTCGACGGCGCGGGCAACCTCTTCCTCCCCGGCCGCCTCTCCGACAGCGTGCGGGTGAAGGGCGAGAACGTCTCTGCCCGGGAGGTCGAGCATGTCGCGCTGCGCCACCCGGCGGTGGCCGACTGCGCGATGATCGGCGCCCCCGCCGAGGTTGGCGAGCAGGACATCACGCTGTTCGTGCAGCCGCGCGAGGGCGAGACGATCGACCTCGCGGCGCTCTCGGGCTGGCTCGGCGAGCGGCTCGCGCCCTACCAGAACCCGCGCTACCTCGCGCTCATCGAGGCGTTCGAGCGCACCTCGAGCCAGCGGATTATGAAGCACCGCCTCAGCGCCGCGCCCGAGCGGTGCTTCGACCAGCTCGCGCGGCGACCGGCCGGCGACCGTTGAGACCGCAGCGCAGCATCGAGCCATCGAGGGAGGGGATCATCGGACGCCCCGGTTCCACTCGGGGGAGGGGGAACCGGGGATCCGAACCGCGGCAGTACCTTCTCGCCGCATCGAGGCATGCTCGCACACCAGGGTTTCGGGAGCGTTAACGGGGCGTGACGGTTGCGTGTCGCATGTCCGCCCGCATGTCGCTCGGCCCGGTCAGCGGCGCCTCAAGCTCATGATGTAGGCGATCAGGTCGTCGGTTTCCTCCCGCGTGAGGCTGAGGTCAGGCATGCGGTCGTGCGGCGTGCGCAGGAACACCGTGAGCGAGGTGACGGTGGTCGAGGGACGGTCGGCGACCGACTGGAGCGTCGGCGCGCCATCGGTCGCCCGCCCGGCGGCCGGCCCGACGGCGTGACAGGACGTGCACCACCGCGCGGCGATCGCCGCTCCCGCGGCAGGATCGCCCGCCGGAACCTGGGCATGGGCCCCGAGGGGAACAGAGACCGCCACGGCGAGAGCCAGAGCCCGCATCGCACACTCCTTCATCACTGGCGGCGAGCATCGTCCGCACCGCCGCCGCGTGCCTTGAGCCGGATCAAACCCCGGTCAGAGCCCCCAGCGGCCGAAGCCCGCGACGATGCTGGTGAGGAGGCCGAGCGCGAGGTTGGCGGTGATGAGGAGGCGCACCCGGTTCGCCGCAGCCGCCGCTTCCGGCCCCTCGCCGCGCGCCATCGCGGCGCGGAACCCCGCATAGGGTCCGAACCAGATGACGAGGAACACCGCCGCCATGATCACGCCGGTGAGGTTCATCACGTGCACATGCACCCCGGCGTCGCGGAACCCGCCATACCACCCGAACAGCAGCGCCCAGCCGCTGGCGAGCACGATCGGCATCACGTGCCAGACGATCAGGAAGAAGCGCCGGAACACCTGGGCGTGGAGCATGAGGCGCTGCGGAGGCTCGAGCACCGCGAGCGAGGGGCGGAGCACGAGGATGGCGAAGGCCATGCCGCCGACCCAGAGGATGGCGCCGATGAGGTGGAGCACGAACAAAGCCGTCGGCACGGTCGAGGTCATCGGCATGTCCTGAGCCAGGGGGAAAGCGCGGAGACGAGGCCGCGCACCTCCTCGGCCGCGAGGCTCCTCGGCGCGCTCTCCGTCACGCCGAGGCCGGCGGCCATCGCCATCGCATAGGCAGAGCGGTTGCCCAGCGAGGCGGAGAGCGCCGGTGTCTCCCCGCGCGCGATCTCGGCCTCTGTGGCGTCGAGCAGCCGACCGCGCGACGGCGCGCGGTTGAGCACGATCCGCGCGTCCCGCCTCTCGGCCCGCGCGAGGTCGAGCGTCGGCCCGGTCGCCCACAGGTCGAGCGGCGAGGGCTGCACGGGAACGAGCACGAGGTCGGCCGCGCGCACGGCGAGACGCGCCTCGGTCTCGGCGTGCGGCGGGCTGTCGATCAGCACCACGTCATGGTCGCGCCTGAGGCGATCGATCTCGGTGGCGAGCTTCCAGCCCGCCGTGTCGGCGAAGGTGAGGCCGGCTGCCGCGGCGCGCGCCTGGTCCTTCCTCAGCGCATGCCAGCGGGCGAGCGACTTCTGCGGGTCGATGTCGAGCACGGCGACGCGCCGGTCGGCGGCGAGCGCCGCAGCGAGCTGGGCCGCGAGCGTGGTCTTGCCCGCACCCCCTTTCTGCTGCGCAACGGTGAGCACGATCGCCGCCATGGCAGGAGGCTAGCCGACCGACTCGCGCGGCTCCAACCACCGGAAGCGCCCCGGCGAGTAGGGGGCGGGGTCGAGCGGCGGAGCCGCGCCCGTCATCACGGCGGCGAGCAGCCGGCCGCTGCCCGCGCCCATGGTCCAGCCGAGCGGGCCATGGCCGGTGTCGAGCCAGAGGTTCCGCACCGGCGTCGGCCCGATCAGGGGGCGGCCGTCGGGGCTCATCGGCCTCAGTCCCGTCCAGTGCTCGGCGCGGGCATAGTCGCCGCCCTCGGGGAACAGGCGCCTCAGCGCGCCGAGCGTCGCTGCCGCGCGCACGGGCGAGGGCCGCTTGTCCCAGCCCGCGAGCTCGAGCGTTCCGGCCGCGCGCAGCCTCTCGCCGAAGCGGGCGACGTAGATCTTGGCGTGCTCGTCCACCACCGCGAGGCGGGGGGCTCCGTTCCGCCCGGCGATCGGAACGGTCGCAGAATAGCCCTTGCCGGGATAGACGGGCAGGCGCAGACCCGCGGTCGCGGCGAGCTGGACCGACCAGGAGCCGGCGGCGAGCACCACCCGGTCGGCGGCGATGCCCTCGCCATCCTCGAGCACCACCCCCGTCACCGCCCCGCCGGCGACCGCGAGCCGCGCGACCCGCGCGCCGTAGCGGAAGGCCACGCCCGCTGCCCCGGCCGCGCGCGCGAGGCCGGCGGTGAAGAGATGGGCGTCTGCGGTCTCGCCGTCCTTGGCGAACAGCGCTCCCGCATAGCGCGGCGCGGCGTCGGCAAGCGCTGGTTCGGCCGCGGCGATGGCGGCGGCGTCGAGCATCGCCGCCTCGAAGCCGCCCTCCCGGAGACGGCGCGCCTTGGCCTCGGCCGAGGCCATCTCTGCCGGCGTCGTGAGCAGGGTCAGCGTTCCCGCGGTCGAGTTCCGGTCGTCGATCGCGAGGCTCAAGCGCAGCCGCGCGGTCTCCCCGGCCGAGAAGCGGCAGAGCGCGCCGATCACGGCGGCGTTGGCGGCATAGTCGCGCCGGTTGCAGTTGGCGAGGAAGCGGAGGCCCCAGCGCCACAGCGCCGGGTCCCACCGGAAGGGACGGAGCAGGAGCGGCGCGTCCTCGCGGCCGAGCCACTTCACGAGCTTGCCCGGCACGTCCGGCGCCGCCCAGGGGCCTGAGGCGACCGAGATGTGGCCGCCATTGGCGAAGGAGGTCTCGAGGCCCGGTCCCTCCCGGGCCTCGATCACCGTCACCTCCGCCCCGGCCTCGCGCAGGAACCAGGCGGCGGAAACGCCGGCGATCCCCGCGCCGAGGACGAGGACATGCACGGCTCAGTTGGTCGCGAAGGGATTCGCGAAGGCCGGGGGCCTCGTGCGCCGCGGCGGGAAGGCCTCGGCGAGATAGTCGACGATCAGCGTCCGCTCGTGCGGCTCGAGCGGGTTCATGTTCTGCTTCTCCACCATCCAGTCGATCAGGTCGTCCCATTGCTGCCGGGTGAAGCCGGAGCGGCGGATCAGCGCCGAGGAGTGGCAGGCGGTGCAGGCGTAGAACGTCTCGTCGCGCCCGTGGCCATCGGGGAGCACCGAGGGCTCTTCGGGCTCGTCGGCCAGAACGGGAAGGGTCGAGGGCGCTGCCGCCAGCAGCAGCGCCCCGAGGAGAACGAAGGCGAGCTTCCGCATGCGGCTTCAGCCCACCAGGATGGCGGCGCGGCTGACCGGGTTCGCCCCGTAGCCCTGAGGGTTCCAGTTGCCCGCAGAGTGCGGCTGCATCCGGCCCTGGCTGTCGGTGGCGCGGTACCAGATCTCGAAATAGCCGTCCGACGGCAGCGTCACCGAGCCTTCCCAGCGCTGCCAGGCATACTTGTTCGCCGGCGCGGCGAGGCGGACCTCCTGCCAGGTGGCGCCATAGTCGATGCTGACATGCATCGCGCGCACCGAGTTCTCGCCGGCCCAGGCGGCGCCCCGCACCGCGAGGGTGCGCGTGCCCGCCGGCAGGCGGGTGCCGTTGGCGACGTTGCTCAGGATGCTGCGCACCGGCATCGAGGTCATGTCGACGAAGCTCGCGCCGTCGTTCTGCGAGCCCGGGACGATCGGCACCACCGGCACGCGGTAGCTCGTCCCGCCCATGCCCTGGCCGGTGTGCGGCCTGTCGAGGATCTGGACCCGCGTCAGCCATTTCTGGCTGAGCGAACCGGGCCAGCCCGGCACCAGCAGGCGCACCGGCGCGCCGTTGATGTGCGGGATCGGCCCTCCGTTGACCGCGAAGACGATCAGCGTGTGCTCCTCCATCGCCTTCTCGATCGGCATGCCGCGGCTGATCGCGGACCGGTCGGGCGCGCCCGAGAGGTGCGGGTCGGCCCCGTAATGGCCCGTGAACTTGCCGGCGGGCTTCACGCCGGCGGCGGCGAGCACGTCCTTGAGCCGCACGCCCGTCCAGGCGGCGTTGCAGATCGCGCCGTTGCCCCACTGGTTGCCGCGCGTCTGCGGCACGAAGAAGCTGCGGCCATTGCCGCCGCACTCCATCTGCAGCTGCAGCGTCACGTTGGGGAAGCGCGCGCGGAGCTCGCCCACCGTGAGCTCGAGCGGCGTGTTCACCTCGCCGTCGATCCGCACCTTCCAGGCGTCGGGGTTGGCGGCGGGCTCGGGGATCTGGCCGTTGTTGCGGACGAAGATGCGGTTGTTCGGGGTCACCGCATCGTCGAGCAGCGTCTCGGGAGCCTCGAGCACAAGCGGCCGGTCGCCCTGGTTGATCATCGGGTCCTTGCCCTCGAAGGTGACGAGGCGCGGTCCCTGCGCCGTGCCTTGCGCGAGCGCCGCCGGGATCAGCCCGCGCGGCATGCGGTCGGCGAACGGGATGGCGGCGCCGACGGCCGCGCCCATCGCGGCGAGCGAGGCGCCCTTCAGCGTGCCGCGGCGGCCGAAGGCTATGGCATCGGCGCGCTCCGGGTCGTCGGCATAGAGCTCGACGAGGCTCCGCTCGCGCTTTCCGAACCTGATCATGGCATCCTCCCCTGGCGTGTCCCGGTCATGGGCGTGGCGCCGTGACGGCGCACGCGGCGGGAGTGAACCATCAGCGGTGCGAAGATAGCAATGGGGTCAGGTGAACAGGCGCTGCTCACCCCGGCCGAGATGGCGGCGGCAGACCGGGCGGCGATCGACGGCGGCGTCGAGGGGTTCGCCTTGATGCGCAACGCCGGGCGGGCGGTCGCGCGCGCGATCCTGCGGCGGTTCCGCCCCTGCCGTGTCGCCGTGCTCTGCGGCCCCGGCAACAACGGCGGCGACGGCTTCGTGGTCGCGTCATGCCTTGCGGAACGGGGCTGGCCGGTCCGGGTGGCCCTGCTCGGCGAGCGGTCGGCTCTCGCGGGCGATGCGGCGCGGGCGGCGGCGACTTGGCGCGGGAAGGTGGCGGCGCTCTCGCCCTCGGCGCTCGAAGGCGCGGGCCTCGTGGTCGATGCGGTGTTCGGCGCCGGCCTTGCGCGGCCGGTCGCGGGCGTTGCGGCAGCGACACTCGCCGCCGCCTCCGCCCTGCCGGTCGTCGCGGTCGATCTCCCCTCCGGCGTCTCGGGGCTGACGGGCGAGGTGCTCGGCACGGCGCCGCAGGCGGTGCTCACCGTGACCTTCTTCCGGCTGAAGCCCGGGCATCTGCTGCTGCCGGGGCGGGGCCTCTGCGGCGAGACGGTGGTGGCCGACATCGGCATTCCCGCCTCGGTGCTCGCCGGGATCGCCCCGCATGCCTGGCGCAACAGCCCGGCTCTGTGGCGCGAGGCGCTGCCGCGCCGGGCCGCGACCGACAGCAAGTACAGCCGGGGGCACCTGACGATCGTCGGCGGCACCGCGATGACCGGCGCGGCGCGGCTCGCCGCCGCCGCCTCCCGCCGGGTGGGCGCAGGCCTCGTCACCATCGCGGCGGGCGATGCCGCCTCTGCCGCGACCTATCGCGCCGGCGATGCGGGGGTGATCGTCTCGGAGGCGCCCATCGACGCTCTGCTCGCTGACGGGCGGCGCAACGCCTGGCTGGTCGGCCCTGGCCTCGGGCAGGGCGAGCGGACGGGGCGGGCGCTCGCGCTGCTCTGCGGGTCGGGCCGCGCCGTGGTGGTGGATGCCGACGGCATCACCGCCTGCGCCGGTGCGCCCGGGAGGCTCCGTGGCGCGGCGCTGCTGACCCCGCATGCGGGGGAGTTCGCGCGCGTGTTCGGCCCGGTCGGCCCCGACAAGCCGGCGGCGGCGCGGCGCGCGGCGGCCGAGACCGGCGCGGTGGTGCTGCTGAAGGGGGCCGACACGGTGATCGCCGCCCCGGACGGCCGGGTGGTGATCGACGCGGGCGCGCCGCCCGACCTCGCGACCGCCGGGACGGGAGACGTGCTGGCCGGAGCGGCAGCCGGCCTGATCGCGCAGGGGATGGATGCCTTCACCGCCGCCGCCGCCGCCGCCTGGGCGCTGGGGACGGCGGCGCGCGCCGCCCCGCCGGGGCTGATCGCCGAGGACCTCGCGCCGCTGCTGCCGCGCGTGCTCGCTGCGCTATAGTGGCGCGGTCACGAGGGAGCGTGCATGGATACCGCAGCGCCGGCCGGGCTGTTCGATCGTGCGCTCCGGCGCCTTCTCGATGCCTGGCGTGACGTCGCGGGCGGCGCCGGGGATGCCGACATCGCCACGCAGATGCGCGAGTGCCTGGAGGCGAAGGGGGGCGAGGTCTCCGCCCGCGCCCGCTCGGCCCGGCTCGCCCAGGCCTATCTGGCCGCCGACGCCGAGGGCAGGGCCGCCTTCCTGCGCACCCTCGCCTCCTTCGACAGCGATCCCCGGGCGGTCGATTCGGCGATCGCGGCGCTTCAGGCGGCCGGAACCGATTCGGCCGAGGCGGCGCGGGCGCGCATGGAGTTGCGCCGCGCCCTCGAGGCGCCGCGGGCGAGGCTGGTGACCCAGTTCACCTCCCTGCCGGAGGGCGTGCGGTTCGTGGTGGAGCTGCGCGCCGCGCTGCTGCAGCTCGCGAAGAAGGACACCGCCCTCGGCGCGCTCGAGGCCGATGTGCGCGCCCTGCTCGCCGCCTGGTTCGACGTCGGCTTCCTCGAGCTCAGGCGGATCGACTGGCACAGCCCGGCGAACCTGCTCGAGAAGCTCGTCGGCTACGAGGCGGTGCACGAGATCCGCTCCTGGCGCGACCTCAAGAACCGCCTCGACAGCGACCGCCGCTGCTATGCCTTCTTCCACCCGAGGATGCCGGACGAGCCGCTGATCTTCGTCGAGGTGGCGCTGGTCAAGGGGCTGGCGGGAGACGTGCGGGCGCTGCTCGACGAGGACGCGCCGCTGCAGGACCCGCGGGCGGCCGACACGGCGATCTTCTACTCCATCTCGAACTGCCAGCAGGGCCTCGTCGGCATCAGTTTCGGCAACTTCCTGATCAAGCGGGTGGTCGACGAGCTGTCGGCGGAATTCAGCAACCTCAAGACGTTCTCCACGCTTTCTCCGATCCCGGGGTTCAGGCGCTGGCTCGATGGCAAGGCCGGGGACGAGACGCTGCTGACCGCAGAGGAGAAGACCTCGCTCGCGGCCGCGCTCGCCGCGTCGGGAGGGGGAGCGGCGAAGGCCGAAGGCGGACCGAACCCCCTCGCCGCCCTGCTCGCCCGCAAGGGCTGGCATCGCGATGCCGCGCTTGCCGAGGCCGCGCGGCCCGTGCTCCTCCGCCTCTGCGCGCGCTACCTGCTCGGCGAGAGCGCGGAGGCGAGGCCCGGCCGGCCGCGGCGGGCGCTCGACCCGGTCGGCCATTTCCACCTGACCAACGGCGCCCAGGCGGAACGGCTGAACTGGCTCGCCGACCGGTCGGAGAAGGGGATCCGGGAGAGCGCCGGGCTGATGGTGAACTACCTCTACGACCGCGACGCGATCGAAGCCAACCACGAGGCCTATGTCGGCCAGGGCAGGCGGGCCGCATCGACGGCGCTGAAGCGGCTGGCGCGCGGCTGGATCTAGGCGGGAGGAAGCATGGCACCCGAGGGGATGACGGGGCGTTCGGCCGCCGGGCCGGCCGAGGAGGCTGCCCGCATCGCGATGCTGAGGAAGCTCGAGCAGAGGATCCTCTGGATCGCCTCGTGGACCATCCACCACGCCAACCACGTCCGACCCTCGCGGGACGGGCTGAAGGTCGGCGGCCACCAGGCCTCCTGCGCCTCGGTGGCCACGCTGATGACCGCTCTCTACCTCGACATCCTCCGCCCAGAGGACCGGGTGGCGGTGAAGCCCCATGCGGGGCCGGTGTTCCATGCGATCCAGTATCTGCTGGGGCGCACCACCCGCCAGAAGCTCGAGGGGTTCCGCGCGTTCGGCGGCACCCAGCCCTACCCGAGCCGCACCCGCGACGGGCTCGATGTCGACTTCTCCACCGGCTCGGTCGGCCTCGGCGTCGCGATCACCAACTTCGCCGCGCTGGTGCAGGACTACGTGCGGCTCAAGGGCCTCGCGCCCGCGGGCTCGCGTCCGGGCCGGATGGTGGCCGTGGTCGGCGATGCCGAGCTCGACGAGGGCAACATCTACGAGGCCCTGCTCGAGAGCTGGAAACACGACATCCAGGACGTCTGGTGGCTGATCGACTACAACCGCCAGAGCCTTGATTCCATTGTTCCTGACCGTCTGTTCCACCGCATCGAGGGGCTGTTCCGCGACATGCGCTGGGACGTGGTGACGCTCAAGTATGGCACCCGGCTCCAGGCCGCCTTCGCCCGGCCGGGCGGCGAGGCGCTCAGGGCCTGGATCGACGACTGCCCGAACTCGGTCTACTCGGCGCTCACCTTCCAGGGGGGCGGCGCCTGGCGGGAGGCGCTGCTGGCCGATCTCGGGCGCGACCGCCGGCTGCGCGCCATCATCGACCCGCTGCCCGACCACGAGCTCGCCTCGCTGATGACCAATCTCGGCGGCCACGACATGGAGACGGTGCTCGCCGCGATGCGCCAGGCCGCCGCCGCGCCGCGGCCGACCGCCTTCATCGCCTACACGATCAAGGGCATGGGCCTGCCGCTCGCCGGCCACAAGGACAACCACGCCGGGCTGATGACGGTCGAGCAGATGGAGGGATACCGGGCCGCGCTCGGCATCGCGCCGGGCGAGGAGTGGGAGCCCTTCGCCGGGCTCGACGCCGCCACGGCGGCCGAGATGCGGCAGTTCCTCGCCACCGTCCCCTTCGCGGGCGAGCCCGCCGGCGAGGGCGAGCGCCGCGGGCGGCGGCGGGTCGCGCCGACGATCCCCGTTCCCCCGACGCTGCCGATCCCCCGCCGCGCACCGGGGCGGAGGATGTCCACCCAGGAGGCCTTCGGCCAGATCCTCTCCGAGATCGGCCGCGGCCAGGGCGAGCTTGCGCCGCTCGCCTCGCGCATCCTGACGACGAGCCCTGACGTGACCGTCTCGACCAGCCTCGGCCCCTGGGTGAACCGGCGCGGGGTGTTCAGCCGCCATCGCCGCAACGACGTGTTCCGCGACCAGAAGGTCGCCTCGGCCCAGAAATGGGTGATGACGCCGGATGGCCAGCATGTCGAGCTCGGCATCGCCGAGCAGAACCTCTTCCTGCTGCTTGCCGCCGCAGGACTTTCCCATGATCTCAACGGCGTGCGGCTCCTCCCTGTGGGGACGGTGTATGACACCTTCGTCCAGCGCGGGCTCGATGCGCTGTTCTATGGCTGCTACCAGGATGCCCGGTTCCTGCTCGTCTCCACCCCCTCCGGCATCACGCTCGCGCCCGAGGGCGGGCAGCACCAGTCGGTCTACACGCCGCTGATCGGCATCGGGCAGGACCGTCTCGCCTTCTACGAGCCGGCGCATGTGGACGAGCTCTGCCACCTCATGGCGCATGCCTTCCGCCACATCCAGGAGCCCGGGGGCTCCTCGGTCTGGCTCCGGCTCTCGACGCGCCCGCTCGGGCAGCCCGAGCGCGCGCTGACGGAGGCCGAGAAGGCGGCCATCGTCTCGGGCGGCTACTGGCGCGTCCCGCCGGCGCCGGGGGCGGAGCTCGCGATCGCCTATGAGGGCCCGGTCGCCGAGGAGGCCGAGGCGGCGCATGCCGCGCTCGCCGAGGAGGTGCCGGGCCTCGGCCTGCTCGCCGTCACCTCGCCCGACCGGCTGCACGCCGACTGGCTCGCGGCCAGGCGGGCGCGGCGCGAGGGCCGGGCGGCGGCGGCGCATGTCGAGACGCTGCTCGGCGCGCTGTCGCCCGGCGCCGGGCTGGTGACGGTGCTCGACGGCCACCCGGCGACGCTTGCCTGGCTCGGCGCGGTGCGCGGCCAGCGCGTCCAGGCGCTGGGCGTCGACCGGTTCGGCCAGACCGGCGACATCCCCGACCTCTACCGAGCCTACGGCCTCGACACCGACGCGATCCTCGACGCCGCCGCAGCGGCACTGCTGGGCTGACGGCGCCGCGGTTGCGCGGCGGCGCGTTCGGGGCTACATGCCCCGCCTCTCGGGCGGTTCTGCCGCGCCGGCGCATGGCGCATGCGGATCACCCCGCGCTGAGCCGTTGCGGGCGTGGCGGAACTGGCAGACGCGCCGGATTTAGGTTCCGGTGACGCAAGTCGTGGGGGTTCAAGTCCCTCCGCCCGCACCAAGGCCCCGCGCCCGCCGCCCCACGGCGTGGCCCAGAGAAAGACGATGACGATGCAGGTCACCGAGAAGTCAGCCGAGGGATTGAAGCGCGCCTATGCGGTGGTGCTGCCGGCCGCGACGCTGGCCGCGAAGCGCGATGCGCGGCTTGCCGAGATCGGGCGCGACCTGCGGCTGCCGGGCTTCCGCCCGGGCAAGGTGCCGCCGGCCATCGTCAGGCAGCGCTTCGGCGGCTCGATCATGGGCGAGGTGCTGGAGAAGAGCCTCGACGAGGCGGCGCGCACGCTGGTCACCGAGCGCGGGCTCAAGCCGGCGCTGCAGCCGAAGGTCGAGATCGTCAACTGGTCCGAGGGGGCCGACCTCGAGTTCAACCTCGACATCGAGGTGCTGCCCGAGATCGTGCTGCCCGACCTCAAGGCGATCGCGGTCGAGAAGCTGGTCGCCACCCCCGCCGAGAGCGAGGTCGAGGCCAGGCTTGCCGAGATCGCCAAGCGGCACCGCAGTTCCGAGCCGATCGAGGAGGCGCGTCCGGCGGCGGCCGGAGACCTGCTCGTGGTCGATTTCGTCGGCAGGATCGACGGCAAGCCGTTCCGCGGCGGCTCGGCCACCGACATGGAGGTCGAGGTCGGCGGCCCGGGCTTCGTGCCGGGCTTCACCGAGGGGCTTGTCGGCCTCTCGGTCGGCGAGACCAGGGACATGGAGGTCTCGTTCCCGGCCGACTATGTCGCGACCGACCTCGCCGGCAAGACGGCGACCTTCACCGTCACCGCCAAGGCGCTGCGCCGGGCGCTGCCCTCCGAGCCTTCGGACGAGCTCGCGAAGAAGCACGGCTTCGAGACGCTCGCGGCGATGAAGGACGCGATCCGCGGCGCGATCCAGCGCGAGTACGACCAGATGAGCCGGATGCGGACCAAGCGCGCCGTGCTCGACCGCCTCGCCGAGGTCGCGACCTTCCCGGTGCCGGAGGGGATGGTGGAGGGCGAGTTCGGCGCGATCTGGCAGCGCGTCGAGCAGGACCTGAAGGACGGCCGGCTGGACGAGGCCGACAAGGGCAAGGACGAGGCGACGCTGAAGGCCGAGTATCGCGCCATCGCCGAGCGTCGGGTGCGGCTCGGTCTGCTGCTTGCCGAACTGGGCCGGGCAAACAATCTCTCCGTCAGCGAGGACGAGCTCAAGCGCGCGGTGATCGCCGAGGCGCAGCGCTATCCCGGCCAGGAGCGGAAGGTCGTCGAGTACTACCAGCAGAACCCGCAGGCCATCGAGCGGTTCCGCGCGCCGATCTTCGAGGAGAAGGCGATCGACTTCGTGCTCGAGCTCGCGACCGTCACCGAGAAGCCGGTGACGCCCGAGGAACTCGCGAAGGACCCTGAGGCGGGCTGAGCCCCGCCAGACGAGGAAGGAGCCTCTACGACAGATGCCCGAGCGCAGCCCGTTCGAGATCTACGACAACACCCTGGTGCCGATGGTGGTCGAGCAGACCGCGCGCGGCGAGCGGGCCTTCGACATCTACTCGCGTCTCCTGAAGGAGCGGATCATCTTCCTCACGGGGCCGGTGCATGACGGCGTCTCGAGCCTGATCTGCGCCCAGCTCCTGTTCCTCGAGAGCGAGAACCCGAACAAGGACATCGCCTTCTACATCAACAGCCCGGGCGGGGTGGTCACCTCCGGCCTCGCGATCTACGACACGATGCAGTACATCCGCTCGCCGGTCAGCACGGTGTGCATCGGCCAGGCGGCCTCGATGGGAAGCCTGCTGCTCGCCGCCGGGGCGCCGGGCAAGCGCTACTGCCTGCCGAACAGCCGGGTGATGGTGCACCAGCCCTCGGGGGGTGCGCAGGGCCAGGCGACCGACATCGAGATCCAGGCGCGCGAGATCCTTGCGGTCCGGGCGCGGCTGAACCAGATCTACGTCAAGCACACCGGCCAGCCGCTGGAGCGGGTCGAGCAGACGCTCGAGCGCGACCGCTTCATGTCGGCCGAGGAGGCCAAGGCGTTCGGGATCGTCGACCAGGTGGTCGAGAACCGGCCGGTTCCGGACACCGAGAAGAAGTAGGCCGCCCGCGGCAGGCCGGCACGCGGCCGCGCCGACCGATCAGCCGCCCCCGGGAGGGTCGCTTGTGCCCCCCGGCCGCGGGGCGTATCCTGCGCCTCTTGGAAGCCGCACCGGACTCGGAACAGGCATGAGCAAGTCTGGCGACTCGAAGAACACTCTCTACTGCTCGTTCTGCGGCAAGTCCCAGCACGAGGTGCGCAAGTTGATCGCGGGCCCGACCGTGTTCATCTGCGACGAGTGCGTCGAGCTCTGCATGGACATCATTCGCGAGGAGCACAAGACGCACCTCGTGAAGACGCGCGACGGCATCCCCACGCCGCGCGAGATCTGCAAGGTACTCGACGATTACGTGATCGGCCAGGATCACGCCAAGCGTGTGCTGTCTGTTGCGGTGCACAACCACTACAAGAGGCTGTCGCACGCCCAGAAGAACAACGACGTCGAGATCGCGAAGTCGAACATCCTGCTGATCGGGCCCACCGGGTCCGGCAAAACGCTGCTTGCCCAGACGCTGGCCCGAATCCTCGACGTGCCGTTCACGATGGCCGACGCGACGACGCTGACCGAGGCCGGCTATGTCGGCGAGGATGTCGAGAACATCATCCTGAAGCTGCTGCAGGCGGCCGACTACAATGTCGAGCGGGCGCAGCGCGGCATCGTCTACATCGACGAGGTCGACAAGATCAGCCGCAAGTCGGACAACCCCTCGATCACCCGCGACGTCTCGGGCGAGGGGGTGCAGCAGGCGCTGCTCAAGATCATGGAGGGCACGGTCGCCTCGGTGCCGCCGCAGGGGGGGCGCAAGCACCCGCAACAGGAGTTCCTGCAGGTCGACACCACGAACATCCTGTTCATCTGCGGCGGCGCCTTCGCCGGGCTCGAGCGGATCATCTCCTCGCGCGGCAGGGGCACCGCGATCGGCTTCGGCGCCGACGTCCGCAGCCCCGAGGACCGCCGCACCGGCCAGGTGCTGCGCGAGGTCGAGCCCGAGGACCTCCTGAAGTTCGGCCTGATCCCCGAGTTCATCGGCCGCCTTCCGGTGGTCGCCACCCTCGAGGACCTCGACGAGGGGGCGCTGATCGACATCCTCACCAAGCCGAAGAACGCTCTCGTCAAGCAGTACGGCCGCCTGTTCGAGATGGAGGGGGTGAAGCTCACCTTCACCGAGGACGCGCTGCGCACCGTCGCGCAGAGGGCGATCAGCCGCAAGACCGGCGCGCGCGGGCTCCGCTCCATCATGGAGGGGATCCTGCTCGGCACCATGTTCGACCTGCCTGGCCTCGACGGGGTGGACGAGACGGTGATCAACCGCGAGGTGGCCGAGGGACGGTCGGCGCCGCTGTTCATCTACGGCGAGCGTCGCGGCGAGGGCACGAGCGCGTGACGCGCCCCGCCCGTGCGGCGGGGATGACGACGGATCGGGGTTGATCGGGGTCCCGGCACCCTCATCTACCGTCAAGAGACATGGGGTCTCCGGGGCAGGGCATGGTGCATGACCCGGGGGCTGCCGGACAAGGAAACCAAAGACAATGAGTGACGAAGAAGGCCAGCGGGAAGGCAGGGTCGGCGAGGGCAAGGCGGTTCAGGGCCCGATCCCGGGCGATGTGCTGCCGGTGTTGCCGCTCAGGGACATCGTGGTGTTCCCGCACATGATCGTGCCGCTGTTCGTGGGGCGCGAGAAGTCGGTCCGCGCGCTCGAGGCGGTGATGAAGGAGGACAAGCAGATCCTCCTGGTCGCGCAGAAGAACGCCGCCCAGGACGACCCCGGCGTCGACGACATCTATCATGTCGGCACGGTCTCGACCGTGCTGCAGCTGCTGAAGCTGCCCGACGGCACCGTGAAGGTGCTGGTCGAGGGCGGCAAGCGCGCCCGGATCGTCGGCTTCAAGGAGACGGAGGCCTTCTTCGAGGGCTTCGTCGAGCCGCTCCCCGAGCACCCCGGCGAGGGGCGCGAGGTCGAGGCGCTGGCCCGCACCGTGGTCGGCCAGTTCGAGCAGTACATCAAGCTCAACAAGAAGATCCCGCCCGAGGTGCTCGTCTCGATCAACCAGATCGAGGACGCCTCGAAGCTCTCGGATACCGTCGCCTCGCATCTGGCGCTGAAGATCCCCGAGAAGCAGGACCTCCTGGAGACCGCCTCGGTCGCCGAGCGCCTCGAGAAGGTGTTCGGCCACATGGAGAGCGAGATCGGGGTGCTGCAGGTCGAGAAGCGCATCCGCAACCGCGTGAAGCGCCAGATGGAGAAGACCCAGCGCGAGTACTATCTGAACGAGCAGCTGAAGGCGATCCAGAAGGAGCTCGGCGAGGGCGAGGACGGCAAGGACGAGGCCGCCGAGCTCGAGGAGAAGATCCGCCGGACCAAGCTCTCGAAGGAGGCGCGCGAGAAGGCGATGGCCGAGCTCAAGAAGCTTCGGACCATGTCGCCGATGAGCGCCGAGGCGACGGTGGTGCGCAACTACCTCGACTGGATGCTCTCCATCCCCTGGAAGAAGAAGACCAAGATCAAGGCCGACCTGCAGGCGGCGGAGGAGATCCTCGAGGCCGACCATTACGGGCTCGAGAAGGTGAAGGAGCGTATCCTCGAGTATCTCGCCGTGCAGGTGCGGAGCCCGAAGCTCCGGGGGCCGATCCTCTGCCTGGTCGGGCCCCCCGGCGTCGGCAAGACCTCGCTCGGCAAGTCGATCGCCAAGGCGACGGGGCGCAACTTCGTGCGCATGTCGCTTGGCGGCGTCCGCGACGAGGCCGAGATCCGCGGCCACCGACGCACCTATATCGGCTCGATGCCCGGCAAGATCATCCAGGGCATGAAGAAGGCGAAGAGCTCGAACCCGCTCTTCCTGCTCGACGAGATCGACAAGCTCGGCGCCGACTGGAGGGGGGATCCGTCCTCGGCGCTGCTCGAGGTGCTCGACCCGGAGCAGAACGCCACCTTCAACGACCACTACCTCGAGGTGGACTACGACCTCTCGGACGTGATGTTCGTCACCACCGCGAACTCGCTCCGCATGCCGCAGCCGTTGCTCGACCGGATGGAGATCATCCGCATCCCCGGCTACACCGAGGACGAGAAGGTCGAGATCGCCAAGCGCCACCTGCTGCCGAAGGTGTCGGAGGCGAACGGGCTGAAGGAGAAGGAGTGGTCGCTGTCCGACGACGCGATTCGCGACCTGATCCGCTACTACACGCGCGAGGCGGGGGTGCGGAACCTCGAGCGCGAGATCGCAGGCCTCGCCCGCAAGGCGGTGCGGGAGATCGTGCAGAAGAAGGCCCAGAAGGTCGCGATCACGCGCAAGAACCTCGAGAAGTTCGCCGGCGTCCGCCGCTTCCGCTTCGGCGAGGCCGAGCTCGAGGACATGGTGGGCGTGGTCACCGGCCTCGCCTGGACGGAGGTGGGCGGCGAGCTCCTCTCCATCGAGGCGGTGCTGATGCCCGGCAAGGGCAACGTCAAGCACACCGGCAAGCTCGGCGACGTGATGCAGGAGAGCGTTCAGGCGGCGATGAGCTATGTGCGCTCGCGCGCGCTCAGCTTCGGCATCAAGCCGACGCTGTTCGAGAAGCGCGACATCCACGTGCATGTGCCCGAGGGCGCGACGCCGAAGGACGGCCCGTCAGCCGGCGTGGCGATGGCAACCGCCATCGTCTCGGCGATGACCGGCATCCCCGTACGCCGCGAGATCGCGATGACCGGCGAGATCACGCTGCGTGGCCGCGTGCTGCCGATCGGCGGGCTCAAGGAGAAGCTGCTCGCGGCGCTGCGCGGGGGACTGACCACGGTGCTGATCCCCAAGGAGAACGAGAAGGACCTCGCCGAGATCCCCGACAACGTGAAGAAGGGGCTGAAGATCGTTCCGGTCTCCTCGATCGACGACGTGATGCGCGAGGCGCTCACCCGCGTTCCCGAGCCGATCGACTGGGAGGAGCCGCCCGAGCCAGCCGCCAAGGCTGGCGGCGCCCCAGGCGAGGCCCGCATCGCCCACTGACGCGTCCGCGACTCGGGCGTGGAGGCCAAGGGCGCTCCCACGAGGGAGCGCCCTTTTCCATGTCGAGGCACGAGTCGCGGGCGGGATCGGGCCGGGCGGTCGGGCATTCCGCTCGCGAAAGGCCGAAAACCGGCGGATTCGCTGGGGAAAACCGGCCCCGCCGCATTGACGCGGCAGAATCGCGCTGCCTAGAGTGCAGCCGTGCGTTGCAGCCATGTGGCGGTTTTCTGCGGTGTGGCGGCGCGCAATCCCTTCCGCTCCAGTCACGACGAAGAGGGCAAGCCCGTGAACAAGAACGACCTGGTGGCCGCTGTCGCCGACAAGACCGACCTGCCGAAGGCCAAGACGGCCGAGGTGCTCGACGCGGTGTTCGACGCGATCACCGCCGCGCTGAAGAAGAAGGACGGCGAGGTCCGCCTCGTCGGCTTCGGCACCTTCTCGAAGTCAAAGCGCAAGGCGGGCGTTGGCCGCAACCCGCGCACCGGCGAGCAGATCAAGATCGCCTCCTCCGTCTCGGTGCGATTCAAGGCCGGCAAGGCGCTCAAGGACGCCGTGAACTGATCCGCACGCGATCGGCGTGACGGGGGGCCGGGAGCGGAGATGCTTCCGGCCTTTCGCATTTGCACCCGCAACCCCGGCCGGCCTATCACGGGCACGGGCGATTAGCTCAGCGGCAGAGCGCCTCGCTTACACCGAGGATGTCGGCGGTTCGATCCCGTCATCGCCCACCAGGCGTTCCCCGGTCTCGCTTGACACCCCATGCCCCGGGCGCCTATGTGGCGCCCCTGTCGCGCGGGTGTAGCTCAGTCGGTTAGAGCGCCGGCCTGTCACGCCGGAGGTCGCGGGTTCGAGCCCCGTCACTCGCGCCATCTTCCGCACCTTCCCCAGGCTCCCCGGGCGGCTTCGCAGCCCTCCCCGATGAGAGAGGCGCGGGTGGAAACGCCGGCCGTTCCCGTCTAATGTCGCACCGCAGCGTGACCGGGTAGGCCCGGCCCGAAGGAGCAGCGCGCCGACATGCCGTCCATCCTGGAGGACTACTTCCCGATCCTCGTCTTCATCGGCATCGCCGGGGCGATCGCGCTCGCGATGGTCGGCGCCTCGCTGATCCTCGCCCGCCAGGCGCCCGACCCGGTGAAGCTCTCCGCCTACGAGTGCGGCTTCGAGCCGTTCGACGATGCGCGCCGGAAGTTCGACGTCCGGTTCTATCTCGTGGCCATCCTCTTCATCATCTTCGACCTCGAGGTCGCCTTCCTGTTCCCCTGGGCGGTCAGCCTCGGCGAGATCGGCTGGTTCGGCTTCGCCTCGATGATGATCTTCCTTGGCGTGCTGACGATCGGCTTCATCTATGAGTGGAAGAAGGGCGCTCTCGAATGGGAGTGAGCGCTGGAGCGGAGGTGGCTGCATGAACGCCCGGTCCGACGTCACGGTCGCCTGGAACCGCGAGGCGCTCGCGCCTGGCCCCGCGCAGGACGCGCTCATCCGCGACGTCACGGGGCAGATGCAGGAGAAGGGCTTCGTCGTCGCGCAGCTCGACAGGCTCGTGAACTGGGCGCGCACCGGCAGCCTCTGGCCGATGACCTTCGGCCTCGCCTGCTGCGCGGTGGAGATGATCCACGCCTACATGAGCCGCTACGATCTCGACCGCTTCGGCATCATCCCGCGCGCGAGCCCCCGCCAGTCGGACGTGATGATCGTCGCCGGCACGCTGACCAACAAGATGGCCCCCGCGCTGCGCAAGGTCTACGACCAGATGCCCGAGCCGCGCTGGGTGATCTCGATGGGAAGCTGCGCCAACGGCGGCGGCTACTACCACTACTCCTACTCGGTGGTCCGCGGCTGCGACCGGATCGTTCCGGTCGACATCTACGTGCCCGGCTGCCCGCCGACGGCCGAGGCGCTCGTCTACGGCATCATGCAGCTGCAGAAGAAGATCCGCCGGACCGGCACGGTGCTGCGGCGGTGAGGAGGGGGCCGTGACGGAGACCGACACCGGCGCGCTCGCGGCGCTCGGCGCGGCGATCGCCGAGGCCTCGCCGGAGGCCGTGCTCGCGCAGCGCGTTACGCTCGGCGAGCTCGAGGTGGTCGCGCGCGCCGAGGCGCTTGTGGCGTTGATGGCGCTGCTGCGCGACGACCCGCGCTTCGGCTTCGTGCAGCTGATGGACCTCTGTGGGGTCGACTGGCCGGAGCGGCCGGAGCGGTTCGACGTCGTCTACAACCTGCTCGCGCCGGCCTCGAACACGCGCGCGCGCGTCATCGTCCCGGTGGCCGACGGCGCGGCGGTTCCCTCCGTGGTGCCGCTCTGGCCCGCCGCGGGCTGGTACGAGCGCGAGGCGTGGGATCTCTATGGCATCCCGTTCGCCGGCAACCCCGACCTCCGCCGCATCCTCACCGACTACGGCTTCGAGGGGCATCCGCTCCGCAAGGACTTCCCGCTCACCGGCCATGTCGAGCTCCGCTACGACGAGGAGGAGAAGCGCGTCGTCTACGAGCCGGTGAGGCTGACGCAGGAGTTCCGCAACTTCGACTTCCTCTCGCCCTGGGAAGGCATGACCACGCTTCCCGGCGACGAGAAGGCGCACAGGAGCTGAGCGCGATGGCCGACGCAACGGCGGCAGCCACCGGGGGCGCGCCCGACAGGCGCACGCACACGATGAACTTCGGGCCGCAGCACCCGGCCGCGCACGGCGTGCTGCGCCTCGTGCTCGAGCTCGACGGCGAGGTGGTCGAGCGTGCCGATCCGCATATCGGCCTGTTGCATCGCGGCACCGAGAAGCTGATCGAGTACAAGACCTACATCCAGGCAGTGCCCTACTTCGACCGGCTCGACTACGTCGCGCCGATGGCGCAGGAGCACGCCTTCGCGCTCGCGACCGAGAAGCTGCTCGGCATCGCGCCGCCGCCGCGGGCGCAGTACATCCGCGTGCTGTTCGCCGAGATCAGCCGCGTGCTCAACCACCTCCTCAACCTCACCACCTACGCGATCGACGTCGGCGCCATCACGCCCGCGCTCTGGGGCTTCGAGGAGCGCGAGAAGCTGATGGAGTTCCATGAGGCGGTCTCGGGTGCGAGGCTGCATGCCAACTACTTCCGGCCCGGAGGCGTGGCGAAGGACATGCCCGCAGGCCTCGACGCGCGCATCGGCGAGTGGGCCGAGGCCTTCCCGAAATTCATCGACGACCTCGAGACGCTGCTCACCGAGAACCGCATCTGGAAGCAGCGCACGGTGGACATCGGCGTGATGCCGCTCGAGGACGCGCTCGCCTGGGGCTGGTCTGGCCCCTGCCTGCGCGCCTCGGGCGCGGCGTGGGACCTGCGCAAGAGCCAGCCCTACGACGTCTACGGCGAGATGGAGTTCGACATCCCCGTCGGCCGCAACGGCGACTGCTACGACCGCTATCTCGTCCGCGTCGCCGAGATGCGCGAGAGCCTGAAGATCATCCGCCAGTGCCTCGCGCGGATGCCAGAAGGGCCGGTGAAGACGCAGGACCACAAGATCACGCCGCCCTCGCGGGCCGAGATGAAGCGCTCGATGGAGGCGCTGATCCACCACTTCAAGCTTTACACCGAAGGCTACCACGTGACGGCGGGAGCGACCTATACCGCGGTCGAGGCGCCGAAGGGCGAGTTCGGCGTCTATCTCGTCGCCGACGGGACCAACAAGCCCTATCGCTGCAAGATCCGCGCCCCAGGCTTCGCCCACCTGCAGACGATGGACCATCTCTCCAAGGGCCACATGCTGGCCGATGCGGTGGCGATCATCGGCAGCCTCGACATCGTGTTCGGGGAGATCGACCGGTGACCGACCGTTCCTCCCCGGCACAGGCCTATCATGGTGGCCCCGAGACCTTCGCCTTCACCGAGGCCAACAGGAAGGCGGCCGAGAAGCAGATCGCGAAGTATCCTCCCGGCAAGCAGGCCTCCGCCGTGAAGGGGCTGCTCGATCTCGCGATGCGGCAGATGGAGGCGGAGACCGGCGCCCGCTGGCTGCCCCGCGCGGCGATGGACCATGTGGCCGGCATCCTCGGCATGGCGCCGATCCGCGTCTACGAGGTCGCCTCCTTCTATTCGATGTTCAAGACACGGCCCGTCGGCCGGCATCACCTCCAGGTCTGCACCACCACGCCCTGCTGGCTGCGCGGTTCGGACGCCGTGCTCGCCGCCTGCCGGCGCGCGGCCGGCGACGTTCCCGACGGCACGGTGAGCGCTGACGGGCTGTTCTCGGTCGAGGAGGTCGAGTGCCTCGGCGCCTGCGTGAACGCGCCGGTGCTCTGGGTTGGCGACCATTTCTACGAGGATCTCGACGGTCCGGCGACGGAACGGATTCTCGAGGCGCTCCGCCGCGGCGAGACGCCGCCGCCAGGCTCGGCCATCGGGCGCCAGACCTCCGCGCCGGAGGGGGGGCCGAACACGTTGATCGACGTGCCGGAGCCGGTGCCCTACCGGCCCGAGCCGGCGACGCCCGAACCTGCGCAGGGGAGCTGACGCGATGCTCCATGATCGCGACCGTATCTTCACCAACCTCTACGGCATCCATGACTGGCGACTCGCCGGCGCGCGCGCGCGCGGCGACTGGGACAACACCGCCGCGCTGATCGCCAAGGGGCGTGACTGGATCGTCGAGGAGGTGAAGCTCTCGGGCCTGCGCGGGCGCGGCGGCGCGGGCTTCCCCACCGGGCTCAAGTGGTCGTTCATGCCGAAGGCCTCGCCCGACGGCAGGCCCTCATACCTCGTCGTCAACGCCGACGAGAGCGAGCCCGGCACCTGCAAGGACCGCGACATCATCCGCCACGATCCGCACAAGCTGATCGAGGGGTGCCTGCTCGCCGGCGTCGGCATGGGAGCGCATGTCGGCTACATCTACATCCGCGGCGAGTTCCACGCCGAGTACAAGCACCTGCAGGCGGCGATCGACGAGGCCTACGAGGCCGGGCTGATCGGCAGGAACGCCTGCGGCTCGGGCTTCGACTTCGACCTTCATGTCACGCGCGGCGCCGGCGCCTATATCTGCGGCGAGGAGACGGCGCTGATCGAGAGCCTCGAGGGCAAGAAGGGCATGCCGCGGCTGAAGCCGCCGTTCCCCGCAGCCGTCGGCCTCTATGGCTGCCCCACCACGGTGAACAACGTCGAGAGCATCGCGGTGGTGCCGACCATCCTCCGCCGCGGGCCCGCCTGGTTCGCCGCGCTCGGCCGGCCGAAGAACGCCGGCACCAAGATCTTCTGCATCTCCGGCCACGTGAACAAGCCCTGCAACGTGGAGGAGGAGCTCGGCATCCCGCTGAAGGAACTCATCGAGCGCTACGCGGGCGGCGTGCGCGGCGGGTGGGACAACCTGCTCGCCGTGATCCCCGGCGGGTCCTCGGTGCCGCTGATCCCGAAGCACATCTGCGACACGGTGCTGATGGACTTCGACAGCTTGCGCGAGGTCCGTTCCGGCCTCGGCACGGCAGCGGTGATCGTGATGGACCGCTCCACCGACGTGATCGCCGCGATCGCGCGCCTCTCGAAGTTCTACAAGCACGAGAGCTGCGGCCAGTGTACCCCCTGCCGCGAGGGCACGGGCTGGATGTGGCGGGTGATGGAACGGATGGTCCAGGGCCGCGCCGAGCCCGAGGAGATCGACGTGCTCGAGCAGGTGACGCGCCAGGTGGAAGGCCACACGATCTGCGCGCTCGGCGATGCCGCGGCCTGGCCGATCCAGGGGCTGATCCGCCACTTCCGGCCGCTGATGGAGGAGCGCATCGCCGCCTGCAAGGCCGGACGGCGTGCGGCGCCCATGCCGCTGGCGGCGGAGTAGCGGCGATGCCGAAGCTGACGATCGACGGGATCGAGGTCGAGGTTCCGGCTGGCAGCACGGTGCTGCAGGCCTGCGAGGTCGCGGGCAAGGAGATCCCGCGCTTCTGCTACCACGAGCGCCTCTCGATCGCGGGCAACTGCCGGATGTGCCTCGTCGAGCTCGAGAAGGCGCCCAAGCCGATCGCCTCCTGCGCCTACCCGGTCGCCGACAACATGGTGATCCACACCGACACGCCCGGCGTGCGTGCCGCGCGCCGCGGCGTGATGGAGTTCCTGCTGATCAACCACCCGCTCGACTGCCCGATCTGCGACCAGGGCGGCGAGTGCGACCTGCAGGACCAGGCGATGGCCTACGGCTTCGACCGCTCGCGCTACCAGGAGAACAAGCGCGCGGTGAAGGACAAGGATCTCGGGCCCCTGATCAAGACCGTGATGACGCGCTGCATCCACTGCACGCGCTGCGTCAGGTTCGCGACCGAGGTCGCCGGCGTGCCTGAGCTCGGCGCCACGGGGCGCGGCGAGCAGATGGAGGTCGGCACCTATGTCGAGCGGGCGCTGACCTCCGAGCTCTCGGGCAACATGATCGACCTCTGCCCGGTCGGCGCGCTCACCTCCAAGCCCTATGCCTTCGTCGCGCGGCCGTGGGAGCTCACGCGCACCGACGGCATCGACGTGACCGACGCGGTCGGCTCGAACATCCGCATCGACAGCCGCGGCCCGCAGGTGCTGCGCATCCTGCCCAGGCTGAACGAGGACGTGAACGAGGAGTGGATCAGCGACAAGGCCCGGTTCAGCAATGACGGGCTGACGCGCCGGCGGCTCGACCGGCCTTGGATCCGCGAGGGGGGACGGCTGCGCGCGGCCACGTGGTCGGAGGCCTTCGCCGCCATCGCTGCGCGCGCGAGGGGGCTGCCCGGCGAGCGGATCGCCGCGCTCGCCGGCGACCTCGCCGAACTCGAGAGCCTCGCCGCGCTGTCGGACCTGATGGCCGCGCTCGGTTCGGGCAATCTCGACTGCCGCCAGGACGGCGCGCGGATCGACGCGTCCCGCCGTGACTTCTACCTCTTCAACACGACGATCGCCGGCATCGAGCGGGCGGATGCGGCGCTGATCATCGGCGCGAACCCGCGCCGCGAGGCGGCCGTGCTGAACGCGCGCCTGCGCAAGCGCTGGCTCGCCGGCCGCTTCCCGATCGGGGTGATCGGCGAGGCGGCGGAGCTGACCTACGGCTACCAGCATCTCGGCGAAGGCCCTGGCGCGCTCGCGGCCCTGCTCGACGGCACGAGCCCGTTCCTCTCCGCGCTGCGCGAGGCGAAGCACCCGATGGTGATCATCGGCCAGGGTGCGCTGGCGCGGCCCGATGGCGCCTCCGTCCTCGCCGCCGCCTGGACGATCGCGCGCGAGACGGGGGCGCTCGCCTCCGACTGGCACGGGTTCAACATGCTGCACACCGCGGCGGCGCGCGTGGGCGCGCTCGACATCGGGTTCCTGCCGCGCGACGGCGGCCTCGATCGCGAGGGGATCCTCGGCGGCGCCGAAGCCGGCGAGATCGGCCTCGTGTGGCTGCTCGGGGCCGACGAGCTTCCGATGGAGCGGCTCGGCGCAGCCTTCGTGGTGTACCAGGGCCATCACGGCGATGCGGGCGCGAGGCGTGCGGACGTGATCCTTCCCGGTGCCGCCTATGTCGAGAAGGAGGGCACCTGGGTGAACACCGAAGGCCGCGTGCAGCGCGGCTTCCGCGCGGTGTTCCCGCCCGGCGAGGCGCGGGAGGACTGGGCGATCCTGCGCGCCGCCTCGGCCGCGCTCGGACGCCCGCTGCCGTATGACGACCTCGCCGGCGTGCAGGCTCGCGTCGCCGAACTCGGCGCCGGCAGGCTCGACGCGCCGCTTGGCGGCGGCTGCGCCGATCCCGGCGGCCCGTCGGGCGATCCCCGCGCGCTCGGCACCGATGCCTTCGCCTCGCCGGTGGCGGACTTCTGGCGCACCGATGCGATCGGCCGCGCCTCCCCCACCATGGCGGCCTGCGCCGCATCGGTGGCGTCGCCCGAGGCTGTGGCGCAACAGCCTGTGGCCGCCGAGTAGCGCGCGATGCAGTCCTTCCTCGCCACGCCCTTCGGCACCTTCGTGTTCACCGTCGGCGCCATCCTCCTCATCATGGTGCCGGTGCTGATCGGCGTCGCCTACCTCACCTATGCCGAGCGCAAGGTGCTGGCGGCGATGCAGCTCCGGAAGGGACCGAACATCGTCGGCCCGTTCGGGCTGTTCCAGCCCTTCGCGGACGCGATCAAGCTGATGATGAAGGAGACGATCGTCCCCACGGGGTCGAACCGGCTCCTGTTCCTGCTGGCGCCGATGCTGACCTTCGCGCTGGCGCTGATCGCCTGGGCGGTGATCCCGTTCGGGGACGGGCTCGTGCTCGCCGACATCAACGTGGGCGTGCTCTACCTGTTCGCGATCTCCTCGCTCGGCGTCTACGGCATCATCATCGCGGGCTGGGCGTCGAACTCGAAATACGCCTTCCTCGGCGCGCTGCGATCGGCCGCGCAGATGGTGAGCTACGAGGTCTCGATCGGCTTCGTCATCATCACCGTTCTGCTCTGCGTCGGCTCGCTGAACCTCTCCGAGGTGGTGCGGGCGCAGCAGGGGCTCTGGTTCGCGATCCCGCTCTTCCCGATGTTCGTGGTGTTCTTCATCTCGGCGCTGGCCGAGACGAACCGCGCGCCGTTCGACCTGCCGGAGGGCGAGAGCGAGATCGTCGCCGGCTTCTTCGTCGAGTACAGCTCGATGAGCTTCGCGCTGTTCTTCCTCGGCGAATACGCGAACATGATCCTGATGAGCGGGATGACCACCATCCTGTTCCTCGGCGGCTGGCTGCCGCCGCTCGCCGTGGCGCCGTTCACCTGGATCCCCGGGCCGATCTGGTTCGCGCTGAAGATCTGCCTCTGCCTGTTCGTGTTCCTCTGGGTGCGCGCGACCTTCCCGCGCTACCGCTACGACCAGCTGATGCGGCTCGGCTGGAAGGTGTTCCTGCCGTTCTCGCTTCTGTGGGTGGTGCTGACGGCGGGCGCGCTGATGGCCTTCGGCTGGCTTCCGGGGAAGGCATGAGCGGAGGGCGCGATGGGCGGTTGCGGCGCGGGGCGCGCGGGTCTAGGAACCGCCCCGAGAGAGGAAGGAGCGTGACATGGGCGTGATGGACCGCACCCTGCGCGGCCTGTTGCTCACCGAGCTCGTGTCGGGCATGGCGCTGACGCTGCGCTACTTCTTCAAGCCCAAGGTCACGATCAACTATCCCTTCGAGAAGGGGCCCATCAGCCCCCGCTTCAAGGGCGAGCACGCGCTTCGCCGCTACCCCAACGGCGAGGAGCGCTGCATCGCCTGCAAGCTGTGCGAGGCGGTGTGCCCGGCGCAGGCCATCACCATCGAGGCCGAACCGCGAGAGGACGGCTCGCGCCGCACCACACGCTACGACATCGACATGACCAAGTGCATCTATTGCGGCCTCTGCGAGGAGGCCTGCCCGGTGGATGCGATCGTCGAGGGGCCGAACTTCGAGTTCTCGACCGAGACGCGCGAGGAGCTGATGTACAACAAGGAGCGGCTGCTCGCGAACGGCGAGCGGTGGGAGGCGGAGATCGCCGCGCGGCTGGCCGCCGACGCGCCCTACCGGTGAAGGCGGCGCGGTGATCGCGGTCCTCTCCTTCTATGCCTTCGCGGCGGTGCTGGTCGCCTCCTCGGCGATGGTCGTCACCGCGCGCAACCCCGTGCACGCGGTGCTGTTCCTGATCCTCGCCTTCTTCAACGCCGCCGGCCTGTTCCTGCTCGCTGGCGCCGAGTTCCTGGCGCTGATCCTGGTCATCGTCTATGTCGGCGCGGTCGCGGTGCTGTTCCTGTTCGTCGTCATGATGCTCGATGTCGATTTCGCGCAGATGCGCGAGGGCTTCGTGCGCTACCTGCCGATCGGCGGCGCCATCGGCCTCGTGCTGCTGGCCGAGCTCCTGATGGTCGGCATCGCCTGGTCGGTCTCTCCGGCCGCGCCGCTTCTGCTCGCGGCTCCGGCCCCTGCAGGTTTGGCGAACACCGAGGCGCTCGGGCGCGTCCTCTACACCGACTATGTCTACCTGTTCCAGGCAGCGGGCCTCGTCCTGCTGGTGGCGATGATCGGCGCGATCGTGCTGACGCTGCGCGACCGGCCCGGCACCAGGCGGCAGGACATCGCCCGCCAGGTCGGCCGCTCGCGCCGCGACACGCTCGAGATCGTCCGCGTCTCTCCCGGGCAGGGGATGGTGCTGCCGCCGAAGCCCCCTGCCGCCAGGGAGCCCGAGCACGCCGGCGGCAACGGCCAAGGGCCGGGTCATGGGCAGGGGGGAGGGCACCACTGATGCTCGCCGTGGGCCTCGGCCACTATCTCGCGGTCGCCGCGATCCTGTTCTCGCTCGGCATCTTCGGAATCTTCCTGAACCGGAAGAACGTCATCGTGATCCTGATGTCGGTCGAGCTGATGCTGCTCGCGGTCAACATCAACCTCGTCGCCTTCAGCGCGCACCTGGCCGACCTCACGGGCCAGATCTTCGTGATGTTCATCCTCACCGTCGCCGCCGCCGAGGCCGCGATCGGGCTCGCGATCGTGGTCGTCTACTTCCGCAACCGCGGCTCGATCGAGGTCGAGGACATCGCCATGATGAAGGGGTGAGCGGGCCGTGATCGAGACCGCACCGTGATCGGGACCCTGCCGTGATCGAGACCCTGCCGTGATCGAGACTGGCGCCGTCTTCCTGCCGCTCCTCGGCGCGATCGTCGCCGGCTTCTTCGGCCGCAGCCTGGGCGACCGTGGGGCGCAGCTCGTCACCTGCGGTGCGATGGCGCTCGCCGCCGCCTGCGGCGTCATCCTCTTCCTCGACGTCGCCTATGGCGGCAACGCGCGCACGGTCGTGCTCGCCACCTGGGTGGACAGCGGCAGCTTCGAGGCGAACTGGGCGCTGCGCTACGACACGCTCTCGGCCGTCATGGTCGGGATGGTGACGTTCATCTCGACGCTGATCCACGTCTACTCCGTCGGCTACATGAGCCATGACCGCACGGTGCCGCGGTTCATGGCCTACCTGTCGCTGTTCACCTTCGCGATGCTGATGCTGGTGACGGCCGACAACCTGCTCCAGCTCTTCTTCGGCTGGGAGGGCGTGGGGCTCTGCTCCTACCTGCTGATCGGCTACTGGTACGATCGCGAGAGCGCCAACCGCGCCGCCATCAAGGCCTTCATCGTCAACCGCGTGGGCGACGTCGGCTTCGCCCTCGGCATCGCAGGCGTGTTCCTGCTGACCGACAGCATCGCCTTCGACGCGATCTTCGCCGCGCTCGGCGCTCAGGCCGGAACGATGGTGCCGCTGTTCGGCGGCTCGGTGCGGGCGGTCGAGCTCTGCGCGGTGCTGCTGTTCATCGGCGCGATGGGCAAGTCTGCGCAGCTCTTCCTGCACACCTGGCTGCCCGACGCGATGGAGGGGCCCACCCCCGTCTCGGCGCTGATCCATGCCGCGACGATGGTGACGGCGGGCGTGTTCCTGGTCACCCGCATGTCGCCTCTGTTCGAGATGGCCCCCGTGGCGCTCGGCGTCGTCACCGTCGTCGGCGCCTCGACGGCACTGTTCGCCGCGACCATCGGCTGCGTGCAGAACGACATCAAGCGCATCATCGCCTACTCGACGTGCAGCCAGCTCGGCTACATGTTCTTCGCCGCCGGCGTCTCTGCCTACCCGGCGGCGATCTTCCACCTCTTCACGCATGCCTTCTTCAAGGCGCTCCTGTTCCTCGGCGCCGGCAGCGTGATCCACGCGATGAGCGACGAGCAGGACATCCGCCGCATGGGCGGGATCTGGAGGAAGATCCCCGCCACCTACGCGCTGATGTGGATCGGCAACCTCGCACTGGCGGGCGTTCCGTTCTTCGCCGGCTTCTACTCGAAGGACATGGTGCTCGAGGCCGCCTGGGGCGCGCATTCGGGCGTCGGCGCCTTCGCCTTCGTCTGCGGCCTGGCCGCCGCGTTCCTCACCGCCTTCTACTCCTGGCGTCTCCTGATCCTGACGTTCCATGGCGAGCCGCGGGCCGATCACCACGTGATGGAGCACGTGCATGAGAGCCCGCTCGTGATGATCGCCCCGCTCGTGGTGCTTGCGATCGGGGCCGTGTTCGCCGGCATGGTGTTCCACGAGCCATTCGTCGGCCACCACTGGCAGGACTTCTGGCGCGCCGCGATCGTCGTCGCGTCCGGCAACGACGCGATGGAGAACGCCCATCACGCGCCGCTCTGGGTGAAGCTTGCGCCTGTCGTGATGGGCGCCTCGGGCATCGCGCTCGCCTACGTGCTCTACATGCTGCGGCCCGAGATCCCGGGGCTTCTGGCCGCGCGCTTCCGGGGCGTGTACCTGTTCCTCCTCAACAAGTGGTACTTCGACGAGCTCTATGACCGCCTCTTCGTCCGCCCCTCGATGGCGCTCGGCGACGCGCTGTGGAAGGGAGGCGATGTCGGGGTGATCGACCGTCTCGGCCCCGACGGCATCGCCGCCACCGCGCGCGCGGCCGCCGGCCGCATCGTCAGGCTGCAGACCGGGCTCGTCTACCACTACGCCTTCGCGATGCTGATCGGCATCGTCGTGATCGTCACCCTGTTCGCGACCGGCCGGCTGTGAGAGGGCGCCCCGGATGAACGCCGCCGGCTTCCCGCTGCTCAGCCTCATCACCTTCCTGCCGCTGCTCGGCGCCGCGATCATCGCGACCGTCCAGGGCGACGAGCGCACGGTCGCGCAGAACGCGCGCTGGGCCGCCCTCTGGACCTCGGCAATCGTGTTCGCTCTGTCGCTGATCCTGTGGTTCCGCTTCGACACCGAGAGCGCCGCCTTCCAGTTCGTCGAGCGTGCCGCCTGGCTCGAGGGCCTCGGCATCGGCTACCACATGGGGGTGGACGGGCTCTCGGTGCTGTTCGTCCTGCTCTCGACGCTGCTGACGCCGCTCTGCATCGTCGCCTCGTGGCAGTCGGTCGAGACGCGGGTTCGCGAGTACATGATCGCCTTCCTCGTGCTCGAGACGATGATGGTCGGCATGTTCTCAGCGCTCGACTTCGTCATCTTCTACGTGTTCTTCGAGGGCGTGCTGATCCCGATGTTCCTGATCATCGGGGTGTGGGGGGGCGCGCGGCGCACCTACGCGGCGTTCAAGTTCTTCCTCTACACGCTGCTCGGCTCGGTGCTGATGCTGCTCGCGCTCATCTGGATCTATCTCGATGCCGGCACGACCGACATCCCGGCACTGCTCCAGCACCGCATCGCGCCGGCGGCGCAGACCTGGCTCTTCCTCGCCTTCTTCGCCTCCTTCGCGGTGAAGGTGCCGATGTGGCCGCTGCACACCTGGCTGCCGGACGCGCATGTGGAGGCGCCGACGGCCGGTTCGGTGATCCTCGCGGGCGTGCTCCTGAAGATGGGCGGCTACGGCTTCCTCCGCTTCTCGATCCCGATGCTGCCCGACGCCTCCGCGGCGCTCGCGCCGCTCGTCTTCGCGCTCTCGGTGATCGCGGTCGTCTACACCTCGCTGGTCGCGCTCGCGCAGACCGACATCAAGAAGCTGATCGCCTATTCCTCGGTCGCGCACATGGGGCTCGTCACGCTCGGGCTGTTCACGCTGAACCAGCAGGGCATCGAGGGCGCGATCTTCCAGATGCTCTCGCACGGCGTCGTCTCGGGTGCGCTCTTCCTCTGCGTCGGCGTGATCTATGACCGCATGCACACGCGCGAGATCGCCGCCTATGGCGGGCTCGCCGCGGTGATGCCGCGCTACGCGATCCTGTTCATGCTGTTCACCATGGCCTCGGTCGGCCTGCCGGGAACCTCCGGCTTCGTCGGCGAGTTCCTCGCCATCGTCGGCGCCTGGCAGGTCTCCAAGCTGCTTGCCCTGCTCGCGGCCTCCGGCATGGTGCTGGGCGCCGCCTACATGCTCTACCTCTACCGGCGCGTGATCTTCGGGGCCCTGACGAAGCAGACCCTCAAGGGGCTCGCCGACCTCTCGCCGCGCGAGGTGGCGGTGTTCGCGCCGCTGGCGGTGCTGACGCTGTGGATGGGCATCCTGCCCACCTCGTTCACCATGTTCTTCGACCAGTCCGTGTCGCGGCTGATCGCGCAGCATGCCGCCGCCATCGCCGCGACTCGCCAGATGGCGGGGCTCTGACCATGGCGGCGCTGAACTGGACGATCGCCCTGCCAGAGATCGTGCTCGCCTGCCTCGGCATGGCGATCCTGATGGCGGGCGTGTTCTCGCGCCGGGACGCCTGGGGCACGGTCTCGATGCTGTCGCTCGCCGCGCTCGTGGTGACGGCGGTGCTGGTGCTCTCGGGCGAGGGAGGCCGCGCGACCGGCTTCTCGGGCCTCTTCGTGGTCGATGCCTTCGCGGTGTTCGCCAAGGTGCTCGCGCTCGTCGCCGCCGCTCTGTCGCTCGTGCTCGCGCTCGACTGGCACCGCCGCGAGGGGCTCGCGCGCTTCGAGTATCCCGTGCTCGTGCTGTTCGCCTCCCTCGGCATGATGATGATGGTGAGCGCGAACGACCTGATGAGCCTCTATGTCGGGCTCGAGCTCTCCTCGCTCTCGCTCTACGTCGCCGCCGCCTTCGCGCGCGACGACCTGCGCTCCACCGAGGCGGGGCTCAAGTACTTCACCCTCGGCGCGCTCGCCTCCGGCATCCTGCTCTACGGCGCCTCGCTGACCTACGGCTATGCCGGCACGACGCGCTTCGAGGGCATCGCCGAGGCGCTCGCGGCCGGCCCGCCCTCGACCGGCCTCGTCGTCGGGCTCTGCTTCATGGCGGCGGGCCTCGCCTTCAAGGTCTCTGCCGTGCCGTTCCACATGTGGACGCCCGACGTCTACGAGGGCGCGCCGACGCCGGTGACGGCGTTCTTCTCCGTCGCGCCGAAGGCCGCGGCGATCGCGCTGTTCCTGCGGGTGATGACGGGGCCGTTCGCGCCGGCCCTCGCGCAGTGGCAGCAGATCATCGTGCTGATCTCGATCGCCTCGATGCTGGTCGGCGCCTTCGCCGCGATCGGGCAGACGAACATCAAGCGGCTGATGGCCTACTCCTCGATCGGCCATGTCGGCTATGCGCTCATCGGGCTCGCGGCCGGGGACGAGGCCGGAATCCGCGGCGTGCTCGTCTACATCGCGATCTATGTGGTGATGAACCTCGGCGCCTTCGGCTGCATCGTGGCGCTGAGGCGCGACGGGGTCGCGCGGGAGCGGATCGAGGATTTCTCTGGGCTCGCACGGTCGGCGCCGATGGTGGCTCTGGCGATGGCGGTGTTCATGTTCTCGATGGCTGGAATCCCGCCGCTCGCCGGCTTCTTCGGCAAGCTCTACGTGTTCGTCGCGGCGGTGAACGCGGGGCTCTGGCCGCTCGCCATCATCGGCGTGCTCGCCTCCGTCGTCTCGGCCTTCTACTACCTGCGCATCGTCAAGGTGATGTACTTCGACGCGGGCGAGGGGGCGCTCGACCCGCGGCCGCTGGCGCTCTCCTTCGTCGTTGCCGCCACCGGGGCCGCCACCGCGCTGTTCGCCGTCCTGCCCGGCCCGCTGCTCGGCGCGGCCGCGATGGCGGCGCGCTCGCTCGTCGGCGGATGAGCCTCGCTCCCTCCGTCGCCTGGCGGATCGAGCGGCACGAGACCCTGCCCAGCACGAACGACCGCGCGATCGCCGCCGCCGAGGCGGGCGAGGCCCCGGGCCTCGTGGTGCTCGCGGCCGAGCAGACGGCCGGACGCGGGCGGGCCGGCCGCGCCTGGGCCTCGTCTCCGGGAAACCTGTTCTGCTCCGTCCTGCTGCCGCCGCTGCCGGCGCTGCGCGGCGGCGCCGGTGCCCTGCTCGCGGGCCTCGCCGCGCATCAGGCGCTGTCGCCTGCGGTGCCGCCGCCGCATGCGCTCCGCCTCAAGTGGCCGAATGACCTGATGGTGGGGTCGGCCAAGCTCGGTGGCATCCTGGTCGAGGCCGGCACGACCGCGCGCGGCGAGCCCTGGCTCGTCGCCGGCATCGGGGCGAACCTCGCCGCGGCTCCCGTTGCGGTGGGGCGGCCGGTGACGTCGGTCGCAGCGCTCGGCGGCCGCGCCGAGCCCGGGCCCGTCGCCGGGGCGATCGCGGGGGCGCTTGCCGAGGCGCTCGAGGCGTTCGCGGGCGGCGGCATGGCGTGGCTCGTCCGCGCCTGGTCGGAGCGCGCCCTGGCCGAGGGCACGGCCATCTCGGTGCAGGCTGTTTCCGGAAGGCTCTCGGGGCGCTATGCCGGTCTCGACGGTGACGGCGCGCTGCTGCTCGCAACCGGCGAGGGCGTGCGCCGCGTCGTCGCCGGCGAGGTGTTCGCGGAGGCCTGAGGCGCATGCTGCTCGCGATCGATGCCGGCAACACCAACATCGTCTTCGCGGTGTGGGACGGGCATGAGTGGCGCGGCCGCTGGCGGCTGGCGACCCAGGCGAGCCGCACGGCGGACGAGTACGCCGTCTGGCTCACCCAGCTGATGACCTGGGCCGGCATCGGCCGGGGCGACATCACCCGCGCCGCGGTCGCCTGCGTGGTGCCGGCCGCGCTCTATCACCTGCGCCATCTCTGCCGCGACTGGTTCGGCCAGGACCCGCTGGTCGCCCGCGCTGCGGGGCTCGACTGGGGGTTCCCCGTACGGGTCGACAACCCGAACGAGGTCGGCGCCGATCGCCTCGTGAACGCGCTGGCCGCCCATGCGCGCTACGCCGGGCCGCTCGCGGTGGTGGATTTCGGCACCGCCACCACCTTCGATGTGGTCGACCGTTCTGGGGCCTATCTCGGCGGCGTCATCGCGCCCGGCATCAACCTGTCGCTCGAGGCGCTGCACCAGGCGGCGGCGCAGCTGCCGCGCGTCGCCATCTCGCGCCCGCAGGCGGTGATTGGGCGTTCGACGGTGCCTGCCATGCAGGCGGGGATCTACTGGGGGTATGTCGGCTTGATCGAGGGGCTTGCGAAGCGGATCGAGGCGGAGCTCGGCGAGCCGATCAAGCTGATCGCGACGGGAGGGCTCGCGCCGCTCTTCGCCGACGCGACGACGGCGATCGGCCATCTCGACCCCGACCTGACGCTGGACGGCCTCGTGCTGCTGGCCGGCCGGAACCCGCCCGACCGGTGATGCGGAACGACCCCGAGGGTCTCGTCTTCCTGCCGCTCGGCGGCACGGGCGAGATCGGCATGAACCTGAACCTCTACGGCTGCGACGGGCAGTGGCTCGCGGTCGATTGCGGCCTCGGCTTCGCCGAGAGCGCGCGGCCCGACCTCGACATCATGGTGCCCGACCCGGGCTTCATCGCCGCGCGGCGCGAGCATCTGCTCGGCCTCGTGCTCACCCATGCGCACGAGGACCATCTCGGCGCCGTCGCCTGGCTCTGGCCCCAGCTCCAGTGCGCCATACACGCCACGCCCTTCGCCGCCGCCGTGCTGCGTCGCAAGCTCGCCGAACGCGGGCTCGCGGGGCAGGTTCCCATCCACGAGATCGCGCCCGGCGGGTCGCTGGCGCTCGGGCCCTTCGCGCTCCGCTTCATCGCGATGGCGCACTCGATCCCCGAGGCGCAGGCGCTGGCCATCACCACCCGCCACGGCCGCGTGCTGCACACCGGCGACTGGAAGCTCGACCCCGACCCGCTGATCGGCCCGCGCACCGACGAGGCGGCGCTCGCCGCCTTCGGGGCCGAGGGGGTGGACGTGATGGTGTGCGACAGCACCAATGCGATGGTGGAGGGCCATTCCGGCTCCGAGGCGGACGTGCGGCGGGCGCTTGCGGCGCTCGTGCGCGGCCTGCGCGGGCGTGTCGCCTTCACCTGCTTCTCCTCCAACATCGCCCGCATCGAAAGCATCGCGCTGGCGGCGAAGGGCGCTGGGCGCAGCGTCGCGCTGGTCGGCCGGTCCTTGCGCAACATGGCGGCGGCCGCGCGCGAGGTGGGATACCTCTCCGGCATCCCGGCCTTCGTCGAGGAGGAGGAGGCCGGATACCTGCCCGACGACGCGATCCTCTTCATCTGCGCCGGCAGCCAGGGCGAGCCGCGGAGCGCGCTCTCGCGGATCGCCGCCGACACCCACCCGAACATCGCCCTCGGGGAAGGGGACACGGTGATCTTCTCCTCGCGGGTCATTCCCGGAAACGAGCGGGCGATCCTGATGGTGCAGGACGCGCTCGCCCGCCGCGGCGTGCGGGTGATGACGGACGCCGACCACATGGTGCACGTCTCCGGCCACCCGGCGCGCGACGAGCTGCGCCGCCTCTACCGCCTCGTGAAGCCGCGCCATGCCGTGCCGGTGCATGGCGAGTGGCGGCACATGAGCGAGCACGCCGCGCTCGCCCGCGAGATGGGCGCCACGCCGTGGCTGATCGAGGACGGCGACATGCTCCGCCTCGGGCCCGGCACGCCTCAGGTGGTCGAGAGCGTGCCTGCCGGGCGGCTCGCGGTGGACGGCCAGCGCCTGATCCCGGTGGACGGCGCGGTGCTCGCCGAGCGGCGGCGCATGCTTGAGAGCGGCGCGGTGGTTGCCTCGCTCGCGCTCGACCGGCTCGGCCGCGTGGTCGGCGCGCCGGTCGTGACCGCGCCTGGCCTGTTCGCTGAGGACGAGGCGGCGCCGCGGCTCCTGGTGCAGGAGCTCGGCGCGGCGCTGCATGGCCTGCCGCCCGCGAGCCTGCGCGACGACGAGGCGGTGCGGGAGGCCGCCCTGTCGGCGCTGCGCAGCGCCGTGCGCCGTGCCGCCCCGGCCAAGCGGCCGGTGGTGTCTGTGCACGTCTTGAGGGTGTGAGGGGCCGTGACCTGGTTCACCGGCCTCGTCGTCTACATCCTCGTGTGGTGGCTGACGCTGTTCGCGGTGCTGCCGTTCTGGACCCGCCCGGTGGTCGACCCCGAGGCGCCGGAGCACTTTCGCGGCGCGCCCGAGCGGCCGCTCCTGTTGCGCAAGGCGCTGGTGACGACGCTGGTGGCCGGGGTGATCTGGCTCGCGATCTGGGCGGTGATGGAGGCCGGCTGGATCAGCTTCCGGGCGATGGAAGCCGACCCCGGGCGCTGAGCGCCTGCCGAATGGGCAGCTTCTTGCGCAACAGGTGGGCAGATGGACCGATTTCTGAGCAAGAACCGTCCGGAAGCGCCAGATTCTGCCGAAAAGAGGGGCGATAGTGCTTGTCTGCACCCGCCTGCCCCAGCAAGATCAACGACAGGAAGAGGGCTGTCCTCTTCCTGCCGTGTGACTGGCGTTTCCTCCCTAAACTTGGGCCGTGCCGCCTTCGAGGCGCGCGGCCCTTTCTTTGTTAGCGGACTCGTAACCGCCCGTCCATACGTTTCTGTGATGATCGTGCGCTGCACCGCAGCAAGACTGGCTGAAAATTGCGCGAGGCGCCTCGCCGGAGCACTGATCATGTCCGCCCTCTCCCTTTCGGCAGCGGCGCAGACGCGCATCTCGCCCGAGGATTGCCGCGCCGTGGCGCAGCACCTGCCCGACCCCTCGGTCACCTACCAGCCGGGAGTCGGCCCAGGCGGCCGTCGCGTCGCCCCCGCCGACCTGTCGCCGCCCGCGCGCGTCGTGCCGCAGGCGCCCGCGATCTATCTCGGCGTCGACCTGCAACGCCGCTACGGCCTGCCGCGCTCGCTCGACGTCGACCTGCCGATCGGCATCCTCACCTTTGACGGAGCGCGCGTGCTGCTCAACGGCCAGCCGCTCGGGACCGAGGACCAGTCGGCGCTCGCGGCGGCGTGCGCCGCCGCCCGCCGCCGCTGAGCCGCGCGCCCTTCCGCCCCCCTTCCGCCGCCTCTATTGTGCGCGCCCGCCGACAGAGGGGTGACGACCGCGCATGCGCCTTTCCCGCTACTTCCTGCCGACGCTGAAGGAGAACCCGGCCGAGGCGCAGATCGTCTCGCACCGGCTGATGCTGCGCGCGGGGCTGATCCGCCAGCAGGCGGCCGGCATCTACTCCTGGCTGCCGCTCGGCCACCGCGTGCTCGCCAACATCGCCCGCATCGTGCGCGAGGAGCAGGACGCCGCCGGCTTCCACGAGATCCTGATGCCGACGATCCAGCCGGCCGAGCTCTGGCGCGAGAGCGGCCGCTATGACGACTACGGCAAGGAGATGCTGCGGATCAGGGACCGGCACGAGCGCGAGCTGCTCTACGGGCCGACCAACGAGGAGATGGTGACCGACATCTTCCGCGCCTATGTGCGGAGCTACCGCGACCTCCCGACGCTTCTCTACCACATCCAGTGGAAGTTCCGTGACGAGGTCCGCCCGCGCTTCGGCGTGATGCGCGGGCGCGAGTTCCTGATGAAGGACGCCTACAGCTTCGACCTCGATGCCGCCGGCGCGCGCCGCAGCTACAACCGGATGTTCGCAGCCTATCTCCGCACCTTCGCCAGACTCGGGCTGAAGGCGATCCCGATGCGGGCCGACACCGGCCCGATCGGCGGCGACCTCAGCCATGAGTTCATCATCCTCGCCGAGACGGGCGAGAGCCAGGTGTTCGTCCATGCCGACCTCGTCGCGCGCGACATCCTCGCCGAGGCCGTCGACTACGAGGGCGACCTGCAGCCGCTCGTCGACAGCTGGACAGCGCTCTACGCCGCGACCGACGAGAAGCACGACCCGATCGCCTTCGGCGCGCTGGCGGACGGGCAGCGCGTCGAGGCGCGCGGCATCGAGGTCGGCCACATCTTCTACTTCGGAACCAAGTACTCCGGGCCGCAGGCGATGAACGTCACCGTCCAGGGGCCGGACGGCAGGCCCGTGCACCCCGAGATGGGCAGCTACGGCATAGGCGTCTCGCGCCTGGTCGGCGCGATCATCGAGGCGAGCCATGACGAGGCGGGCATCATCTGGCCGGAGAGCGTCGCGCCCTTCCGCGTGGCGCTGCTCAACCTCAAGCCGGGCGACGCCGCCGCCGACGCGCTCGCGGGCGAGCTCTACGCGAGGCTCCGCGACGCCGGCACCGAGGTGCTGATGGACGACCGCGACGAGCGCGCCGGCGTGAAGTTCGCCGACGCCGACCTGATCGGCCTGCCCTGGCAGGTGATCGTCGGCCCGCGCGGCGCGAAGGAGGGCAGGGCAGAGCTCAAGCGCCGCCGCGGCGGCGAGCGGCACGAGCTCGAGGTGGCGGCGGTCCTCGAGCGGCTGCTCGGCTGAGCGCCATGTTCGGGCCGTTCGAGCGGCTGGTCGCGTTCCGCTACCTGCGCGCGCGCAAGGCCGAGGGGTTCGTCTCGGTCATCGCAGGCTTCTCGCTCGCGGGCATCGGCCTCGGGGTGGCCACGCTGATCATCGTCATGAGCGTGATGAACGGCTTCCGCGCCGAGCTCCTGGGCCGCATCCTCGGGCTGAACGGCCATCTCGGAGTGTACGGGTTCGCGCAGAACCTCGCCGACTACGATGCCCTCGCCGAACGCATCCGCGCGATCCCGGGCATCCGCTCCGCCACCCCGATCGTCGAGGGCCAGGTGCTCGGCACCGGAGAGCGCGGCGGCGGCGCCGGCGTGCTCGCGCGCGGCATCGCCGCCGACCAGCTTCGCGCGCGGACGATCATCGCCTCCAACATCATCGCCGGGTCGCTCGACGCGTTCGGGGGCGACGACACGATCATCGTCGGCTCCCGCCTCGCGAACCGGCTCGGCCTCCGCGTGGGCGACCGCATCTCGCTCGTCTCGCCGCAGGGCCAGGTGACGGTGTTCGGCACCGTTCCGCGCATCGCCTCCTACCGCATCGTCGGCCTGTTCGAGGTCGGCATGTACGAGTACGACAATTCCTACGTGTTCATGCCGCTCGCCGCGGCGCAGGCCTATTTCGGCACCGGCGACGCGGCGACCCAGATCGAGGTGTTCGTCGCCGACCCCGACCGCGTGCGCGAGGCGAGCCGCGCGATCCGCGCCGCCATCACCGCGCCGCCGATCCGCATCCTCGACTGGCAGCAGTCGAACAGCGCCTTCTTCGCCGCCGTGCAGGTCGAGCGGAACGTGATGTTCCTGATCCTGACGCTGATCATCATCGTCGCCGCCTTCAACATCGTCTCCTCGCTGGTGATGCTGGTGAAGGACAAGGGCCGCGACATCGCGATCCTGCGCACCATGGGTGCCTCGCGCGGGGCGGTGATGCGCATCTTCCTGATGTGCGGCGCCTCGATCGGCGTGCTCGGCACAACGTTCGGCGTGGCGCTCGGGCTGTTCATCGCCGCCAATCTCGAGAGCATCCGCCAGTGGCTGCAGGGGCTGACGGGGCAGGAGCTGTTCCAGGCCGAGATCTACTTCCTGTCGCGCCTGCCCTCGGTGGTCGATCCGTGGGAGGTGGCGCAGGTGGCCGCGATGGGCCTCGGGCTCTCGCTGCTCGCGACCCTCTACCCCTCCTTCCGCGCCGCGCGGCTCGACCCAGTCGAGGCGTTGCGGCATGAGTGAGCCGCTCGTCCTCTCGGGCGTGGTCCGCCGCTTCCGCACCGGCGACGGCACGCTCGAGGTGCTGCGCGGCGCCGACCTCTCGATCGCCGCCGGAGAGATCGTCGCCCTCGTCGCGCCCTCGGGTGCGGGGAAGTCGACGCTGCTGCACATCGCCGGGCTGCTCGAGCGGGCCGACGAGGGCGAGGTGACGGTCGCGGGCCGCGCCTCCTCCGCCATGTCGGAACAGGAACGGACCGGGGCGCGGGGCCGCGCGATCGGCTTCGTCTACCAGTTCCATCACCTCTTGCCCGAGTTCTCGGCGCTCGAGAACGTGGTGATGCCGCAGATGATCCTCGGCGTCGCCCGCCGCGCGGCCGAGCAGAGGGCAAGGGCGCTGCTCTCGCAGCTCGGCCTCGGGCAGCGGCTGTCGCACCGTCCCGCACGGCTTTCGGGCGGCGAGCAGCAGCGGGTGGCGATCGCGCGGGCTCTCGCCAACGGGCCGGCGGTGCTGCTCGCCGACGAGCCGACCGGCAACCTCGACGCGGGAACGGCCGAGGTGGTGTTCGGCGAGCTGCTGGCGCTCGTGCGCGGCCATGGCGCCGCGGCGCTGGTCGCCACCCACAACCCAGAGCTCGCGGCGCGGATGGACCGCACCGTGACGCTCCGGGAGGGGCGGATCGTTCCGGCCCCGGCCACGCCCTGACAGCGCGGCCCGGAAAGCGGCACACTGTGGCCATGCAGGGCTTCGTCCATCTCCGCGTCCACTCGGCCTATTCCCTGTCGGAGGGGGCGATCAAGGTCGAGAAGGTCGCCACGCTCGCGCGCGAGGCCGGCATGCCCGCGGTGGCGCTGACCGACACCGCGAACCTGTTCGGCGCGCTCGAGTTCTCCGAGGCCTGCGCGAAGAAGGGCATCCAGCCGATCCTCGGCCTCGCCCTGCCGCTGATGCTGCCCGGCCGCGCGCTGCGCCCCGGCCTGCCGCCGCCGCGGCCCGAGCGCGTCGGCCTGCTCGCCGCCACCGAAGCGGGCCTCGCCAACCTGATGCGCCTCTCCTCGCGCGCCTTCCTCGACCCGCCCGCCGGGGCCGAGCCGTCGGTCCCGGTCGAGACGCTGATCGCGCATGCGGAGGGCCTGTTCCTGCTCACGGGCGGCGGCGAGGGGCCGCTGGGGCGGCTGCTCGCCGAGGGGCAGGACGAGGCCGCGCGCAGCCTGCTCGAGCGGCTTCTCGCCGCCTTCGGCGACCGCACCCTCGTCGAACTCACCCGCCTCGGCACCGAGCGCGACGCCGCGACGGAAGCGGGCTTCGTGATGCTCGCCGAACGCCTCGGCCTTCCCCTCGTCGCGACCAATCCCTGCTACTTCGCCTCGCCCGCGATGGCCGAGGCGCATGACGCGCTGCTCTGCATCGCCGAGGGCCGCGTCCTCGCCGAGGCCGAGCGTCGCCGCGCGAGCCCCGAGCAGTGGTTCAAGCCGGCCGGGGAGATGCGGCGGCTGTTCGCCGACATGCCGGACGCCGCCGACAACACGCTTCTCGTCGCCCGGCGCTGCGCGGTGATGGCGCTGCCGCGGAAGCCGCTCCTGCCCGTCTCGCGCAAGGTGGGCGAGGGCCGGACCGAGGCCGAGACGATCGCGGCCATGGCGCGCGAGGGCCTCGCGGCGCGCATGGACGCGATGGGCGCCGATGGGCAGACGCGCGCGGCCTACGCAGAGCGGCTCGACTACGAGCTCGGCGTGATCGAGCGGATGGGCTTCTCGGGCTACTTCCTGATCGTCGCGGACTTCATCCAGTGGGCCAAGGCGAACCGCATCCCGGTGGGCCCGGGCCGCGGCTCGGGCGCAGGCTCGGTCGCCGCCTGGGCGCTCACGATCACCGATCTGGACCCCTTGCGCTTCGGCCTGCTGTTCGAGCGCTTCCTCAACCCCGAGCGCGTGACGATGCCGGATTTCGACATCGACTTCTGCCAGGAGCGGCGTGACGAGGTGATCGCCTATGTCCGCCGCGAGTACGGCGAGGACCGGGTGGCGCAGATCATCACCTTCGGCAAGCTCCAGGCCCGCGCGGTGGTGCGCGACGTGGGCCGCGTGCTCGGCATGCCCTACGGCCAGGTGAACCGGATCGCCGAGCTGATCCCGAACAACCCCGCCAAGCCCGTCACCCTCGCCCAGGCCATCGAGGGGGAGCCGCAGCTCAAGCGCATGCGGGACGAGGATGAGACGGTGCGGCGGCTGATCGAGATCGCGCTCCAGCTCGAGGGCCTCTACCGCCACGCCTCGACGCATGCCGCAGGCGTGGTGATCGGCGACCGGCCGCTCATCGAGCTGATCCCGCTCTACCGCGACCCGAAGTCCGACATGCTCGTCACCCAGTATTCGATGAAGCATGTCGAGATGGCGGGGCTCGTGAAGTTCGACTTCCTCGGGCTGAAGACGCTGACGGTGCTCGAGCGCGCGGTGGCGCTCCTGAAGGGGCTCGGGGTCGAGGTCGATCTGGCGCGGCTGCCGCTCGATGATCGGCCGACCTACGCGATGCTGCAGAAGGGGGACGCGGGGGGCGTGTTCCAGTTCGAGAGCCAGGGCATGCGCGACGTGCTGCGCGCGATGCGCCCCGACCGGTTCGAGGACCTGATCGCGGCGGTGGCGCTCTACCGCCCGGGGCCGATGGCGAACATTCCCGCCTACTGCGCGCGCAAGCACGGCGAGCCCTGGGCGGCGCCGCACCCGGCGATCCACCAGATCCTGGCCGAGACCTACGGCATCATGGTCTACCAGGAGCAGGTGATGCAGATCGCGCAGGTGCTCGCGGGCTACTCGCTCGGCGCGGCCGACCTGCTCCGCCGCGCGATGGGCAAGAAGATCCGCTCGGAGATGGAGGCGCAGCGGAAGGTCTTCTGCGACGGGGCGGAGGCGAGGGGCATCGCCCCCGAGAAGGCGGCCGAGATCTTCGACCTGATGGAGCGCTTCGCCGACTATGGCTTCAACAAGAGCCACGCCGCCGCCTACGCCCTCGTCTCCTACCAGACGGCCTGGCTGAAGGCGAACCACCCGGTCGCCTTCCTCGCGGCCTCGATGAGCCTCGACATCGCCAACACCGACAAGCTTGCCGCGCTCAGGCAGGAGGCCGAGAGCCAGGGCATCACGCTGCTGCCGCCCGACATCAACCGCTCCGATGCCGATTTCAGCATCGAGCCCCTGGCCGACGGCCGCCTCGCCATCCGCTACGCGCTCGCCGCGATCAGGAAGGTCGGGCTCGCGGCGATGCAGGCGGTGGTGGAGGAGCGTCGCCGGGGCGGGCCGTTCCGCTCGGTCGCCGATTTCGCCTCGCGGATCGATCCGCGCGCGGTGAACCGCATGCAGGTGGAGAACCTCGCCCGCGCCGGCGCCTTTGATGCGCTGTCGCCGAACCGGGCGCGGCTCTTTGCCGGCGCAGAGGCGGTGATCCGCCGCGCCCAGGCGGCCGCGGAGGAGCGCGGCTCGCACCAGATCGCGCTGTTCGGCGCGCTGCCGCAGGCCGAGCCGGAGCTGCGCCTGCCGGAGGTTGCCGACTGGCCGATCCACGAGCGGCTCGAGCACGAGGCCGAGGCGATCGGCTTCCACATGACGGCGCATCCGCTCGATGCCTACGCGAAGGCGCTCGCCCGCCTCGGCGCGGTGAGGATCGCCGAGATCGCCGCCCGCGTCGCCGCGGGGGCGACGCGTCTCAGGCTCGCCGGTTCCGTCATCGGCACGAAGGAGCGCGACACGAAATCGGGCAGCCGGATGTGCTGGCTGCGGCTCTCCGACCCGTCCGGCTCGACGGAGGTGACGCTGTTCTCGGAGGTGCTCGGCCGCTCACGCCCGCTGCTCGCCTCCGGCGCGCCGCTGCTGGTGACGGCGGACGCGCGGCTCGACGGCGAGACGCTCAGGCTGACCGCCGTCGAGCTCGAGCCGATCGAGCAGGCCGCCGCGCGCTCGGGCAGCGGCATGCGGGTCCGGCTCGCGCCCGATGCCGCGCTCGAGCCGATCCGGGCGATGCTGGCCGGGCTGCCGCGCGGGCGGGGGCGGGTGATGCTGGTCGCCCCGGCCGGGGACCGGGAGGTCGAGCTCGCGCTGCCCGGTGCCCACTCCATCACCCCGCCGGTGATGCAGGCGCTCGGCTCCCTGCCCGGGGTTCTGGCCGTCGAGGAGGTGTAGCCGCCCCGGAGTTCGTGCGCGAGGCTTGCCTTGGGCGGCCGCCTGGGGCATATCGCGGCTAGTCCCTCCGGGTCGCGCCCGGCGGGGCAATCCACACGCGGGGCGCCTTTCCCGTCCGCCCGAGGCCGGATCGTCGTGATCGATGGCTTGCGGGTGCCGGGCTCCGGTCGGCCACTGGCCGCACGGCCCCGCGGAGGCGAAACCGGACGATCAGGAAAGGTCAGGCGATGGCCCTGCCAGTGTTCACCCTGCGCCAGCTTCTCGAGGCCGGCGTGCATTTCGGCCACCACACGCGGCGCTGGAACCCGAAGATGGAGCCCTATCTCTTCGGGGTCCGCAACCAGGTCCACATCATCGACCTGCAGCAGACCGTGCCGATGCTCGCCCGCGCCATGCAGGCGGTGCGGGATGTGGTCGCCGGCGGCGGGCGGGTGCTGTTCGTCGGCACCAAGAAGGCGGCGGCCGAGCACGTGGCCGAGGCCGCCAAGCGCTGCGGCCAGTACTACGTCAACCACCGCTGGCTCGGCGGCATGCTCACCAACTGGAAGACCATCCAGAACAGCATCAAGCGGCTCCGCACGATCGAGGACCAGCTCGCGCAGGACGTCACCGGCCTGACGAAGAAGGAGACGCTGGTGCTCACGCGCGAGCGCGACAAGCTCGAGCGGGCCTTGGGGGGCATCAAGGAGATGGGGGGGCTGCCCGACATCCTCTTCATCATCGACACCAACAAGGAGAAGATCGCCGTCGAGGAGGCGCGGAAGCTGAACATCCCGGTCGTCGCCGTGGTCGACAGCAACTCCGACCCGGAGGGCGTGACCTACCCGATCCCGGGCAACGACGACGCGATCCGCGCCATCACCCTCTACTGCGACCTGATCTCGGGCGCGGTGCTCGACGGCATCTCGGCCGAGATGGCCGCCTCCGGCGTCGATCTCGGCGCGCAGGAGGAGGTGCCCGAGGAGGCGCTGCCCGAGCCCGAGGCCCTGCCCGCGCCGGAGGCGCCGGCCGAGGCCGAGCCGGCCCGTCCGCAGGCCTGAGCGCGGCACCATACGCACGACCGAACATCCGGGGACGAACGACAGATGGCCGAGATCACGGCGGCGCTGGTCAAGGAGCTTCGCGAGAAGACCGGCGCGGGGATGATGGACTGCAAGAAGGCGCTGGCCGAAACGGGCGGCGACCTCGAGGCGGCGATCGACTGGCTCCGCAAGAAGGGCCTCTCGGCGGCGGCGAAGAAGGCCGGCCGCGTTGCGGCCGAGGGCCTCGTCGGCGTGCACTCGGCGGGCACGCGCGGCGCGATCGTCGAGGTCAACGCAGAGACCGACTTCGTCGGCCGCAACGAGACCTTCCAGGGCTTCGTCGAGGCCTGCGCGAGGCTCGCCCTCGAGGCAGCGGGCGATGTCGAGCGGCTGAAGGCGATGGCCTTCCCCGGCACCGGCCGCACGGTTGCCGAGGAGCTGACGCACCTGATCGCGACGATCGGCGAGAACATGTCGATCCGCCGCTGCGCCACGCTCGCGGTCGGCAAGGGTCTCGTCGCGAGCTACGTGCACGCGGCGCTGAAGCCCGGGCTCGGGCGCATCGGCGTGCTCGTCGCGCTGGAGGGCGAGCCGACGGAGGTGCTGCTCGCGCTCGGCCGGCAGGTCGGCATGCACGTCGCGGCCGCCCGGCCGGAGGCGCTCGACATCGCCTCGGTCGACCCTGCCTCGCTCGCCCGCGAGAAGGCCGTGCTGACCGAGCAGGCGCGCGCCTCCGGAAAGCCCGAGGCGATCATCGAGAAGATGGTCGAGGGCCGCGTGCGCAAGTTCTACGAGGAGGTCGTGCTGCTCGAGCAGGTGTGGGTGCATGACGGCGAGAGCCGCGTGAAGGCGGTGGTCGCGAAGGCCGGCGCCACGCTCGCCGGCTTCGTGCGCTACCAGCTCGGAGAGGGCATCGAGAAGCAGGCCTCCGACTTCGCAGCCGAGGTGGCAGCGGCGGCGCGCTGACGATGACCGACACGGCCGGCAGCCAGGGCATGGCGGAGGGGGCGGCGTCACCCCGGCCCGCCTACCGCCGCGTGCTGCTGAAGGTGTCGGGCGAGGCGCTGATGGGTGCGGCCGAGTACGGCATCTCCACCGAGGTGGTGGGCCGGATCGCGGCCGACATCGGCTCGGTCGTGGCGATGGGCGTCGAGGTCTGCCTCGTCATCGGCGGCGGCAACATCTTCCGAGGCGTCTCCGGCGCCGCCGCCGGGATGGAGCGCGCCTCGGCCGACTACATGGGCATGCTCGCCACCGTGATGAACGCGCTCGCGATGCAGAACGCGCTCGAGAAGCGCGGGGTGCAGACGCGGGTGCAGTCGGCCATCCCGATGGCCTCGATCTGCGAGCCCTACATCCGCCGCCGCGCGATGCGCCACATGGAGAAGGGGCGGGTGGTGATCTTCGCCGCCGGCACCGGCAACCCGTTCTTCACCACCGACACCGCCGCCGCCCTTCGCGCCGTCGAGATGGGGTGCGACGCGCTTCTGAAGGGGACGCAGGTCGACGGCGTCTATTCCGCCGACCCGCGGAAGGTGCCGGATGCGACGCGCTACGAGCGCCTTTCCTATCTCGACGTGCTCGCGCGCGACCTCGGCGTGATGGACGCCTCGGCGATCAGCCTCGCGCGCGAGAACGGGCTGCCGATCGTGGTGTTCTCGATCCATGCTCCCGGCGCCTTCGCCGAGGTGATGGCCGGCCGCGGCCGCTTCACGGTGGTGGCCGACGACTGAACGGTTCCGACTGGACGGTTCCTCTGGCCGGCCCCGTGTCCGCCGGCATGCGTGGCTAGGAGACTGACCGATGGCAAAGCCTCCCCCGACGCTCGACGACATCACCGCCGATCTCCGCCGTCGCATGGACGGCGCGCTCGAGACGCTCAAGAAGGAGTTCGCCGGGCTGCGCACGGGCCGCGCGAGCCCCGCCCTGCTCGAGCCGGTGAAGGTCGAGGTCTACGGAACCGAGATGCCGATCACCCAGGTCGGCACGATCGGCGTGCCCGAGCCGCGCATGCTGACGGTGCAGGTGTGGGACCGCGGCGCCGTCTCCTCCGTCGAGAAGGCGATCCGCGACGCCGGGCTCGGGCTCAACCCCTCCTCCGACGGCCAGCTCGTGCGCGTGCCGCTGCCCCCGCTCACCACCGAGCGGCGCAACGAGCTCGCCAAGCTTGCCGGCAAGTATGCCGAGGCCGCCCGCGTCGCCATCCGCGGGGTGCGCCGCGACGGCATGGAAACGCTCAAGAAGCACGAGAAGGACGGCGCGATCAGCCAGGACCTGCACCGCGACTGGTCCGACGCCGTGCAGAAGCTGACCGACGGCTACATCAAGCGGGTCGACGAGGCGCTCGCGGCCAAGGAAGCCGACATCAGGCAGCCCTGAGGCGGCGACGCGGCGCGCCGGGCGGACAGACCGTGCAGAAGCCCCTCGAGAGCCTGCCCGAGCCGGCCGTGGCCGCGGCCACGCCCGTGCCGCAGCATGTCGCCATCATCATGGACGGCAACCGGCGCTGGGCGGCGCGGCAGGGGCGGCCGGCGCTGTTCGGCCACCGCGCCGGGGCCGAGGCCGCCCGCCGCGCCGTCGATGCCGCGATCGACGCGGGCGTGCGCTGGCTCACCCTCTACGCCTTCTCCTCGGAGAACTGGCGCCGCCCGCAGGACGAGGTCGGCGGCCTGATGCGCCTCCTGCACCAGGGGCTCGAGCGGCACATGGACGAGATGATCGCCCGCGGCGTGCGGCTCCGCATGATCGGCGACCGTGACCGGCTCGACGACACCACGCGCGCCAAGATCGAGCAGGCCGAGGCGCGCTCGATCCGCAACGAGCGGCTCGACGTTGTCATGGCGCTCTCCTACGGCGGGCGGGACGAGATCGCCCGCGCCGCGCGGAAGCTCGCCGAGGCGTCGCAGGCCGGCAGGCTCGACCCCTCGATGATCGACGAGCGCGTGTTCGCCCGGGCGCTCTCGACCGCCGGCATGCCCGACCCGGACGTGATCGTGCGCACCTCCGGCGAGCAGCGGCTCTCCAACTTCCTGCTCTGGCAGGGGGCCTATGCCGAACTCGTCTTCCTCGACGTGCTGTGGCCGGACTTCGACGCCGCGTGGTTCGGCCGCGTGCTCGAGGCCTATGCCGGGCGCGAGCGGCGCTATGGCGCACGCCTCGGTTGAGCCCCGCGACGGCCCCGGCGCAACCCGCCGCTGGAAGGACCTGCGCAAGCGCGCGGTGACGGCGGCCGTGCTGGGTCCGCTCGCGCTGCTCGCGATCTGGCTCGGCGCAGAGTGGTACACGCTGATGATCGCGGCCGGCACGGCCATCCTTGCCTGGGAGTGGGTGCATCTCTGTGGTCTCCGCCTTCGCGCCTGGCCGGGCCTCGCGGTGCCGCTCGCGCTGTTCGCCGCGGGGCTCGCCGCCATCGCCGGGCATGACGTGCTGGCGCTCCTGCTGCTGCCCGCGGGCGCCGCGCTCGCAGCGTGGGCGGCCGGTTCCGACCCGCGCCGCGCTCCAGGTGCGCCCGCACTCCGGCTTGGCGCTGGGGTGGTCTATATCGGCCTCGCCGGCATCGGGCTCATCTGGCTGCGCGGCGACACCGAGGCGGGGCGCGCGGCGGTGCTGTTCGTTGTGCTGATCGTCTGGGCATCCGACATCGGCGCCTACCTGGTCGGCCGCCTGGTCGGCGGGCCGAAGCTCGCCCCCGCGATCAGCCCGAACAAGACCTGGTCGGGCGCGCTCGGCGGGCTTGCCGCCGCGATCGCCGCCGGGATCGCGGTGGCCGCCGCGTTCGACGCCGAGGCGCGGCTTCTCCGCGTCGCTGCGATCGCTGCCCTGCTCGGCATCGCCTCGGCCGCCGGCGACCTGCTCGAGAGCGCCATCAAGCGGCACTTCCACGTCAAGGACAGTTCGGGTCTCATTCCCGGGCACGGCGGGCTGCTGGACAGGGTGGACGGGCTTCTGGCAGCAGTGCCGGCTGCGTGCGCCATGGCGCTGGCCCAAGGGATGGCGTCGGGAGGAGAGCGGTACCTGTGGACATGACGAGCGCGGGCTCCCGGGATGCCGGCGCGGGCGCGCCACGGCGGGTGACGGTGCTCGGCGCCACCGGCTCGATCGGGCGCGCCACGCTCGATCTGATCGCCTCTGCACCGGAGGGCAGCTTCGCCGTGCAGGCGCTGGTGGCGAACGGCAACGCCGCCGCGCTCGCCGAGGCGGCGATGCGCGTGCGCGCGCGGCGCGCGGTGGTGGCCGACGAGCGGGCGCTTCCCGACCTCCGCGACGCGCTCGCGGGCACGGGCATCGAGACGGCCGCGGGCGAGGCGGCGGTGGTCGAGGCCGCGACCATGCCGTCCGACTGGACGATGGCCGGCATCGTCGGCGCCGCCGGGCTCGCGCCGACCCTCGCCGCGGTCGCGCAGGGCGGCATCGTCGCGATCGCCAACAAGGAGTGCCTCGTCTGCGCCGGCGCCGCCCTGATGGCTCGTGCCCGCGAAGCCGGCACCATGCTGCTGCCGGTCGATTCGGAGCACAACGCGATCTTCCAGGCGATGGACGGCGGCGGGCCCGACGGCGTCGAGAGCATCGTGCTCACCGCCTCCGGCGGACCCTTCTGGGGCTGGAGCCTCGAGGCGATGGGCCAGGCGAGCCCCTCGCAGGCCGTCGCCCACCCGGTGTGGAGGATGGGCGCGAAGATCTCCATCGACTCGGCGACGATGATGAACAAGGGCCTCGAGATCATCGAGGCGGCGCGCCTGTTCGCCCTCTCCGACGACCGGATCGACGTGCTGGTCCACCGCCAGGCGCTGGTGCACGGCCTCGTCTACTATGCCGACCGCTCGGTGGTGGCGACGCTCGCGCCGCCCGACATGCACACGCCGATCGCGCACACCCTCGCCTGGCCCCGACGGATGGCGGTGAGCCTGCCGCGGCTCGACCTCGCCGCCGCCGGCTCGCTGACCTTCGAGCGGCCGGACCCGGCACGGTTCCCGGCGCTCGGGCTCGCCCGCGCGGCGCTTCGGGCCGGCGGCACCGCTCCGGCGGTGTTGAACGCGGCCAACGAGGTCGCCGTCAGGCTTTTCCTTGACGGGCGGATCGGCTTCCTGTCCATCGCGGCTCTGATCGAGGCCGTGCTCGGCCGCGTCGCCGCGACGGCGGCCGAGGACCTCGAGGCGGTGCTCGCGGCCGACGCCGAGGCGCGGCGGGTGGCGGAGGAGGAGACGCGCAGCTTCGCGTGAGGCGGCGCGGCCCTGCGGCGAGGGGCGGCAAGGAGGACGTTTTGGAGGCTCTGTCAGGCCTGTTCGGCGGCGTGCTTGGCACCGTGGTGCCGTTCCTGGTCGTCCTCGGGGTGCTGATCTTCATCCACGAGCTCGGCCACTACCTCGCCGCGCGGTCGGTCGGCGTGCATGTCGAGGTGTTCTCGATCGGCTTCGGGCGCGCCCTTGCCGGCTGGACGGGGCGCGATGGCACCTACTGGAAGATCGGCTGGATCCCGCTCGGCGGCTTCGTGAAGCTGCACGGCCAGGAGAGCCCCGAGGACCGCGCCGAGGCTGAGGCCCAGGCCCGGGCGAAGGGGGAGCCGCCGCCGCTCTGGCGCGAGGGCCGCACCTTCGCCGAGAAGAGCGTGGGCGCGCGGGCCTGGGTGGTGGCGGCCGGGCCGCTCGCGAACTTCCTGCTCGCCGCCGTGCTGCTCGCCGGCCTCTACGCGACGGCGGGCCGGCCGAACACCGCCCCCGTCGTGACGGCGGTGCAGGAGGCCTCGGCAGCTTCCCGTGCGGGGCTCCAGCCTGGAGACCGCATCGTCGCGATCGACGGGCGGTCGATCCGCCGGTTCGAGGAGGTGCAGGGGGTGGTCCGCCTCCGGCCGGGCCAGACCCTGTCGCTCGAGGTCGAACGGTCGGGGGCGCGCGTGATGCTGCCCGCCACGCCCGATCGGCGTGAGCTGACCGACCGGTTCGGCAACGTCCAGGTCATCGGGCTTCTCGGCGTCTCGGGCGGGGTGCCGGAATATGCGCGACTCGACCCGGCCACCGCCCTGGTCGCGGGGCTCGGCGAGACGGTGCGGCTTACCGAGCAGACGCTCGTCGCGCTGTGGCAGATGATCACCGGACGGCGCGGGACCGACGAGATCGGCGGCCCGCTGCGGATCGCCCAGCTCTCTGGGCAGGTCGCCGAGGGCGGCATCGCGCCCCTGATCGGGTTGATGGCGCTGCTGTCCATCAACCTTGCGCTGATCAATCTCTTCCCGATTCCCGTTCTCGATGGTGGGCACCTCATGTTCTACGCGGCGGAGGCGATCCGGGGCCGTCCCTTGCCGCCGAGGGCACAGGAGTACGGGTTCCGCGCCGGGCTGGCGCTGCTTCTCGCCCTGTTCGTGCTGGCGACCTGGAACGACCTCACGCAGCTTCGGGTCATCGACTGGGTGGCAGGGCTGGTCGGGTGACACCTTCCCGGCGCGCCTCTATTCTCCGCCACGTCCGCGGCGCCGTTCCGGCGCAGTTCTCGCCACAGATGCGCGGCAGGGTCGACCCGTCAGGATGATGCGCCTCAGCCTCGTTCTCGCGCTTGTCGCGGCCACGCTCTCAGCGTCCGCAGCGCCGCTGCGCGCGCAGCCGCAGGGCGCTGCCGTCCCGCCCGGCCTGCCGGCCTCCGGCGGCATCGTGCGGGAGGTGCGGATCGAGGGGGCGCAGCGGATCGAGCCGGCGACCGTGCAGTCCTACATGGTGATCCAGCCGGGCGACCGGTTCGACGCCGAGAACATGGACCGCTCGATCAAGACGCTCTACGCGACCGGGCTGTTCGCCGATGTCTGGCTCCGCCGCGAGGGCGACACGCTGATCGTGACGGTGCGCGAGAACCCGATCGTCAACCGCATCGCCTTCGAGGGCAACCGGGCGGTCGGTGACGACGTGCTGCGCGGCGAGGTCCAGCTCCGGCCGCGCTCGGTGTTCACCCGCACCCAGGCGCTCGCGGACCGCCAGCGCCTGCTCGACGTGTATGCGCGCCGCGGCCGGTATGCGGCGACGATCGAACCGAAGGTGATCGAGCTCGAGCAGAACCGCGTCGACGTGGTGTTCGAGATCGTCGAGGGGCCGTCCACGCTGATCCGGCGGGTCAGCTTCGTCGGCAACAAGGCGTTCAGCGCCTCCGAGCTCAAGGACGCGATCGCGAGCCGCGAGAGCGCCTGGTACAGGATCCTCTCGACCGCCGACCAGTACGACCCCGAGCGCCTCGCCTTCGACCGCGAGCTCTTGCGCCGCTACTACCTCAAGAACGGCTACGCCGACGTCGAGATCACCGGCGCGGTGGCCGAGCTTTCGCCGGACCGGACGAGCTTCTTCCTCACCTTCACGATCAGCGAGGGCGAGCGCTACCGCATCGGCAAGGTCGACATCGACAGCCGGGTGCGCAACCTCGACCCCGACTCGCTGAAGGGCGCCATCACCTTCCGGACCGGCGACTGGTACGGCGCGGAGGAGATCGAAGAGAGCGTCACGGCGCTCGAGCTCGCGGTGCAGAATGCCGGCTATGCCTTCGTCGAGATCAGGCCCCGCTTCCAGCGCAACCGCGAGCAGCTGACCGTCGATGTCACCTTCGAGGTGGTGGAGGGGCCGCGCGTCTATGTCGAGCGGATCGACATCGTCGGCAACGCCCGGACGATGGACAAGGTGATCCGCCGCGAGTTCCGCATCGCCGAAGGGGACGCCTACAACGCCGCGCGCGTGCGCCGGTCCCGCCAGCGGCTGATCGACCTCAACTACTTCTCGAAGGTCGAGGTGAACACCGCCGAAGGCAGCGCGCCCGACCGCGCCGTCATCACCGCCGCGGTCGAGGAGAAGGCGACCGGCGAGCTGACCCTCGGCGGCGGCTACGGCACGGACATCGGCTTCCTCGGCTCGATCGGGCTGCGCGAGCGCAACCTCGCCGGCACCGGCCTCGAGGCGCGCGGCGAAGTGACGATCGGCCAGCTCCGCAGCGCCGTCGACCTGTCGCTGACCGACCCCTACTTCCTCGACCGCAACCTCGTCGCCGGCATCGACCTGTTCTACATCACCCGGAACAACCAGGACATCGCCGGCTTCGACGAGCAGCGCATCGGCGGCGCGATCCGCATCGGCTACGCGATCAACGAGGACCTGCGGCAGGCGTGGTCCTACTCCTACGTCGACCGCGAGATCGCCAATGTCAGCCCCTTCGCCTCGATCTACATCAAGGACCAGCGGGGCCGCACCACCAACTCGATGGTCTCGCAGCTCCTGACCTATGACCGCCGCGACAGCCGGATCGACCCGACCGAGGGCTACGTGATCCGCTTCTCGGTCGACGTCTCCGGGCTCGGCGGCGATGTCGGGTTCCTCCGGCCGCGGATCGAGGGCATCTACTACCAGCCGCTCGCCTTCATCACCGGCAGCCGGCAATGGATCCTCTCGCTCCGCGGAAGCCTCGGCTACCTCTACCAGTACGGCAACGTGGAGCGGATCATTGACAACTTCTTCCTCGGCGGCGAGAACCTCCGGGGGTTCGCGATCGGCGGCGTCGGGCCGCGCGATCTCGTATCCGGTGACGCGCTCGGCGGCCGACGGCTCTGGACGCAGAGCACCGAGGTCAGATACCCGCTCCCGTTCGTCCCCGAGGAGCTTGGAATCCACGGCCGTGCGTTCGTGGACGTAGGAAATCTCGAGGATTCAGGGATCAGCGGCCCGGGCGTGGTGAACAACGGCAATCCTCGCCTCGGCGCCGGCATCGGCGTCACCTGGCGGTCGCCGTTCGGTGTGGTCAATGTCGATCTGACGCCGCTGGTCGTGAAGGAATCCTACGACAAGACGCAGATCTTCCGATTCGGCTTCGGCACGAGGTTCTGATGAAGCGCTTTCCCCCACTCGCCGCCTCCGCATGGCTTGCGGCCGCCGCGCTCGCCTTGCCGGCGCACCTCGTGCCGTCGCCGGCGCTCGCGCAGGGCGGCCAGCAGCAGCAGTGGTTCGTGCCTGGCCAGCAACAGCAGCAGCGACCTCCCGCGCAGCAGCAGCGCCCGGCGGCACAGCAGCCGCAGCAGCGGCCCGGTGCCCCTGCGCAGGGCCAGGTGGCCGGTCCGCAGGAGCCGGGCGCCCCGCGCCTGCCGCCGATCCAGCGCAGCGAGCCGCCGCCGCCGGCGATCATCGGCGTGGTCGGCCTGCCGGAGGTGTTCGAGGCGTCCGTCGCCGCGCGGGGCGTCCGCCAGGCAGTGCAGGAGCGCCTCACCAAGCTGAACGAGGAGGCGCAGAAGGAGCAGGCCGCCTGGCGCGAGGCGCAGACGCAGCTCGCCAACCAGCGCACGAGCCTGACGCCCGAGCAGCTTCGGGAGCGCGAACGCGAGCTGCAGGAGCGGATCACGAGCGGACAGCGCGCGTTGCGCGAGCGCAACGCGCAGATCCAGCAATCGGGCCAGCGGGCGCTCGCCGAGGTCGAGCGCGTGGCGCTCTACGTGATCGGCCAGGTTGCCGAGGCGCGGGGGCTCAACCTCGTGCTGAACCGCGGGGCGCTCATCCTTGCGATCGACGAGCTCGACATCACCCGGGCGGTGGTGGAGCAGCTGAACCGTGCTCTTCCCTCCGTGCAGGTCGAAGGGGAGGGCACACCGACCCCGGCGGCTGCCGCGGCGCCCGCGGCCCGTCCTGCCGCAGCGCCGGCGGCGCAGCAGCGCCCAGCAGCGCAGCAGCCTGCACCACAGCAGCAGCCTCAGCAGCAGCGCCGCAACTGACACCCGCTCCCGGGCCGCCGCGCCATGCTGGGTGATCCGCGCTTCTTCTCCGGACGCGGCCCGTTCCGGCTCGAGGAGGTTGCCGAAGCGGCCGGCGCATCGCTGCCGGAAGGTGCCGACCCGGCCCGTCTGGTGCTCCGGCCGGCGACGCTCGACGCGGCCGGGCCCGATTCGGTGAGCTTCCTCGAGAACAAGCGCTACGCGGGCCTGCTCGCCGGGAGCAGGGCCGGGGCGTGCCTGATGCGCCCGGCCGACGCCACGAAGGCTCCGGCCGACATGGTCGTGCTCGCCTGCGCCCAGCCCGCCCTCGGCTGGGCGCGGGTGCTCGCGCTGTTCTTCCCGGCGGCCGCTCGCGGCGGCGGCGGCATCGCGCCCGGCGCCAGCGTGCACGAGGCGGCGGTCCTCGCCGCAGGCGTGACGCTGCGCGACGGCGCCGTCGTCTCGGCGCGCGCCGTGATCGGCGCCGGCAGCGTGATCGGCGCGAACGCGGTGATCGGCGAGGGGGTCGTCATCGGAGAAGGCTGCGAGATCGGCGCGGGCGCATCGATCTCGCACGCCATCGTCGGCGACCGCGTGGTGATCGGGCCGGGAGCGCGGATCGGCCAGCCCGGCTTCGGCTTCGTCCCTGGCCCGGGAGGCTTCGTGCCGGTGCCGCAGCTCGGCCGCGTGCTGATCGGCGACGATGTCGACATCGGCGCCAACACGACGATCGACCGCGGCAGCGGCCAGGACACGATCATCGGCGCCGGCACGCGCATCGACAATCTCGTCCAGGTCGCCCACAACTGCCGCCTCGGCCGCCTCTGCGCGATCGCGGGCCAGGCCGGCCTCGCCGGCTCCACCATCCTCGAGGACGGCGTGATGATGGGCGGCCAGGCGGGCTCTCCGGGGCACCTCCGCATCGGCGCCGGGGCGCGCATCGGCGCGCAGGCGGGCCTTATCGGCGACGTCCCGGCAGGGGCCGACTATCTCGGCAGCCCGGCGATGCCGATCCGCGAGACCTGGCGTGCGATCGCGGCGCTGAAGCGGCTTGCCGCGCCCCCTGGCCGCGCCGGGCGTGGCGCACCGCGCGCGGACAAGGCATAAGGGCGGCACGACGGTCGGTGCGGCACGGAGCGCGACGGACGATGGAAGCAAGTGCGACGGACATGGCGACGCGCCCGCCCGGGGCCGGTCGCGTCGAGGCGCTCGACATCCAGCGCATCATGCAGGCGATCCCGCACCGCTACCCCTTCCTGCTGATCGACCGCGTCGAGGACGTGGTCCCCGACGCCTCCGCCATCGGCGTCAAGAACGTCTCGATCAACGAACAGTTCTTCCAGGGCCATTTCCCCGCCCACCCGGTGATGCCGGGCGTGCTGATCATAGAAAGCATGGCGCAGACCGCCGCCGTGCTGGTTGTCGAGACGCTCGGGCCGGAGGCGGCGGGCAAGGTCGTCTACTTCATGCTGATCGAGACCGCCAAGTTCCGCCGCCCCGTCGTGCCGGGCGACCAGATGCGCATCCACGTCCGCAAGGAGCGCAACCGCGGCAATGTCTGGAAGTTCTCCGCCGAGGCGAAGGTCGATGGCCAGGTCGTCGCCGAGGCGACCTATGCCGCGATGATCATGGACAGGTGAGCATGCCCGAGATCCACTCCTCCTCCCTCGTCGACCCCGCCGCCAGGCTTGGGGAGGGGGTGCGAATCGGGCCCTTCTGCACCGTCGGCCCGGATGTGACGCTGGGCGCCGGGACCACCCTCGTCAGCCATGTCGTGATCGACGGCCACACCACCGTGGGCGAGGGCGTGACGGTGCACCCCTTCGCGACCATCGGGCTGGCGCCGCAGCATCTCGGCTACCGAGGGGAGCCGACGCGCACCGAGATCGGCCCGCGCACGGTGATCCGCGAGCACGTGACCATCCACCGCGGCACGCCGATCGGCACGGGCGTGACCAAGGTGGGCGCCGACTGCCTGCTGATGTGCGTCACCCACATCGCGCATGACTGCGCGATCGGCGACCGGGTGATCTTCGCCAACAACGCCGTGCTCGGCGGCCACGTGACGATCGGCGACAACGCGGTGATCGGTGGCGCGGCGGCCATCCACCAGTGGGTGCGGATCGGCCGCCAGGCGATGGTCGGCGGCGCCTCCGGCGTCGAGGGAGACGTCATCCCCTTCGGCTCGGTGATCGGCAACCGTGCCCGGCTCGCCGGGCTCAACGTGATCGGGCTGAAGCGCCGCGGCTTCGACCGGGCGCAGATCCACCGCCTGCGCGCCGCCTTCCGCCTCCTGTTCCGCGACGAGCACGGAACGCTCGAGACCCGTCTCGCCGAGGCGCGCCAGCGCTTCGCCGGGGACGTGCTGGTGGAGGAGGTGCTCGGCTTCATGACGGCCGAGAGCCACCGCCCGCTGTGCCGGGCGGTGCCGCCGGACGATCTCGACCTGGGCGCCGAGGATCCGGTCGAGACCGCCGCCTGAGCCCCGGCATGCCCGGCACGCTCGGCATCATCGCCGGCGGCGGGCAGATGCCCGCGCGGCTTGCCGCCGCCGCCGTCGCGTCGGGGCGGCGGGTGTTCGTGCTCGGCCTCGAGGGGCATGTCGATCGCGCCGCGATCTCGGCCTTCCCGCACCGCGTGGTGCGGATCGGCGCGGGCGGCGAGATGCTCGCCGCGCTGCGCGGCGCCGGCGTCGACGAGCTCGTGCTGATCGGGCCGGTGAAGCGCCCCTCGCTGATGACGCTGATGCCGGATGCCGAGGGCGCGAGGATCCTCGCACGCATCGGCCGCGCCGCCTTCGCCGGCGACGACGGGCTGCTCGCCGCCGTCATCCGCGTGCTCGAGGAGGAGGGGTTCCGCGTGCGCGGGGTGCAGGAGGTGATGGCGGGCCTCGCCGCGCCCGAGGGCGTGCTCGGCAGGGTCGCGCCGACCCCGGAAGCGGAGGCCGACATCCTGCGCGGCGTCGCGGTGGCGCGGCTGCTCGGCGCGGCGGATGTCGGCCAGGCCGTGGTGGTGCAGCAGGGGATCGTGCTCGGCGTCGAGGCGACTGAGGGAACGGACGCGCTGCTCGCGCGCAGCGGGGCGCTGCGCCGCGATGGCCCGCCCGGGGTGCTCGTGAAGCTCGCCAAGCCCGGGCAGGAGGCGAGGGCTGACCTGCCGACAGTCGGCGTCCGCACGGTCGAGGGGGCCGCTGCTGCCGGGCTCGCGGGCATCGCCGTCGAGGCCGGGCGCACGCTCCTTCCCGAGCGCGAGGCGACGGTGGCGGCGGCCGACAGGCTTGGCCTGTTCCTGGTCGCGCGACGCTTCGGCTGATCCGGATAAGGAACGTTCCGATGCATTATGCAACAGCGCGTGTCGGCGGGCGCGTGGCGGTGGCGCGCGCCGACCCCGCGGCCGGCCTCGCCTGGCCGCTCGACGTGCCAGAGGCGGAGGCGGCGGCGCTCGGGGTGGCGGCGCTTGCGCGGCGGGCAGCCGCGGGCGAGCCGATGCCGGAGGAGGGCGGGCCGGTCGCGCTCTCCTCGCTCGCCCTGCTCGCGCCGGTGCCGCGGCCGGCGCGCAACATCTTCTGCGTCGGCAAGAACTACCACGAGCACGCGCACGAGTTCGCGAAGTCGGGCTTCGACAGCTCCGCCGCGGCGGGCGCGGTTCCGAAGGCGCCCATCATCTTCTCGAAGGTGCCCGAGTGCGTGATCGGCCCGGGCGAGCCGATCCTGATCGACGCAGCGGTCTCGACCGCGATCGACTACGAGGCCGAGCTCGCCGTCATCATCGGCCGAGGCGGGCGGGGCATCGCGCGCGAGGACGCGCTCTCCCATGTCTGGGGCTACACCCTCGTCAACGACGTCACCGCCCGCGACCTGCAGGGGCGGCACAGCCAGTGGCTGATCGGCAAGAGCCAGGACACGTTCTGCCCGATGGGGCCCTTCGCCGTGACGAGGGAGTCGCTCGACCTCGCCGACTGCCCGATCACCTGCCACGTCAACGGCGCCGAGCGGCAGGCCTCCAACACGCGGCTGCTGATCTTCGACGTGCCGACGCTGATCGCGACGCTCTCGGCCGGCATCACGCTCCTGCCGGGCGACATCATCGCCACCGGAACGCCGTCGGGTGTGGGCATCGGCTTCGATCCGCCGCGCTACCTCGCGCCGGGTGACGTGGTGCGGGTGGCGGTTCCGGCGATCGGCGCGCTCGAGAACCCGGTCGCGGCACGCTGAGCGGCCGCAACAGGAGTGTCATCCGCCATCCCGTTCCGTGGCCTGGGCCGCCGCGCTACGCTGGGGCGATGATCGAGGATCTCGGCAGCGTCGACCTTGCCGTCGTCGGTGCGGGCATCGTCGGCCTCGCACACGCGCTCGCGGCCGCGCGGGCGGGGCTCTCGGTGGCCGTGCTCGAGCGCGAGGCGCGGGCGAACGGCGCGAGCGTGCGCAATTTCGGCTTCGTCACGGTCACCGGCCAGGCGGCGGGCGACACGTGGCGCCGCGCACGCCGCTCGCGCGATGTCTGGGCGGAGGTCGCGCCCAGCGCCGGAATCCCCGTGCTGCATCGGGGCCTCGTGCTCGCCTGCCGCCGGGCGGAGGCGCTCGCGGTGGCCGAACACTTCGTGGCCGGGACGATGGGAGCGGGCTGCCGGCTCCTTTCCCCGGCGGAGATGGACGCGTTCGGCGTGTTCGCCCCGGGGCTCGCGGGCGGGCTCCACTCGCCGCACGAGCTCCGCGTCGAGCCGCGGGAGGCGCTGCCGCGTCTCGCCGCCTGGCTCGCGGCCGAGCACGGCGTCCGCTTCCTCTGGCGGACGCATGTGCGCGAGGTTTCCCCGCCCGTGATCGAGACGAGCGCTGGCCGGCTTCGCGCTGCCCGCGCCGTCGTCTGCCCCGCGAACGACTTCCTGTCGCTGTTCCCCGAAACGATCGCCGCGCAGGGGCCCGTGCGCTGCAAGCTCACGATGCTGCGCCTGCCCGACCCGGGCTGGCGCCTGCCCGCTGCCGTGATGAGCGATCTCGGGCTCGTGCGCTATCTCGGCTATGCCGGTGCGCCTTCCCTCCCTGCCCTGCGCGCGCGCCTCGAGGCCGAGCAGGCCGACGCGCTGGCCGACGGCATCCACCTGATCGCCGTGCAGTCGGCCGATGGCTCGCTCGTGGTCGGCGACAGCCACCACCATGGCGACACGCCCGACCCGTTCATGGCGGAGGCCGTGGAGCGGCGCATCCTCGACGAGGCGCGCGCGGTGCTGCGGCTGCCCGACGATCCCCGGCCCGTCGAGCGCTGGATCGGCGAGTATCCTTCCGCCACCGCCCCTGCCTTCATCGCCGCGCCGCTGCCGACGGTGCGGCTCGTCATGGTGACGTCCGGCACCGGGATGAGCACGGCCTTCGCGCTCGCCGAGGAGGCGCTGGCGGATCTGATCGGCCTGCCTGCCCCGGTGATGGCGGCCTGACGGATGGCCGTTCCTCCCTACGCCGGGCCGATCCGGGCCGTGGTGCTCGACTGGGCCGGGACGGTGGTCGATCACGGCTCTCGCGCACCGATGGGTGCCTTCGTGCGCGCCTTCGCCCAGTTCGGGGTCGAGATCAGCATCGCCGACGCGCGCGGGCCGATGGGGCTGCCGAAGTGGGACCATATCTGGGCCGTCGGCACAGCGCCTGCGGTCGCCGCCGCCTGGCGGGCCAGGCACGGGCGCGACTTCGCGCGCGAGGACGCCGACGCGATCTTCGCCGTGTTCGAGCCGATGACCGTGGCCGCCGTGCGCGACCATGCCGATCTCATTCCCGGCGCGGTCGAGGCGATCGCTGCGCTGCGGTCGATGGGCATCCGGATCGGCAGCACCACCGGCTATACCCGCCCGATCATGGAGGTGCTCGCGCCGATCGCGGCGGCGGCGGGCTATGCGCCGGACAACCTCGTCTGTGCGGGCGACCTCGCGGCAGGGAGGCCGACACCGCTGATGATGTATCGCTGCTTCGCCGACCTTGGCGTCTGGCCCGCCGCCGCGGTGGTGAAGGTGGACGACACCGAACCAGGCATCGCCGAGGGCATCGCGGCGGGCTGCTGGACCGTCGGCGTCGCGCTCTCCGGCAATGCCGCCGGCCTGTCGGCGGAGGAGCTTGCCGCGCTCTCGCCGGGCGAGCGCGCGATGCTGCGTGAGCGGGCCGCCGCGCCGCTCGCGGCGGCCGGCGGTCATCTCGTGATCGACAGCATCGCCGACCTCCCCGCTGCGGTCGCGGAGCTCTCCGCGCGGGCGGAGCGCGGCGAGCAGCCCTGAAGCTGCGGCGGACGTCGGCGAACGTCATCGTCCTGCAACGAAAGCGTCACGCGCCTGACGCGGTTGGCGGGGGAGAGTAGGGCGCCCGGGCGGTCGCTCCGGGCGCCAGATCCGCACGACCCCGGGGGACTCCGCCATGCTTCGCCGCACGCTTCTCGCCGCCGCAACGCTCGCGGTGCTCCTGCCAGCCGCCGACGCCGCCGCCCAGCGCACACGGCTGACGGTGTACACGGCGCTCGAGAACGAGCAGCTTCCGGTGTTCAAGCAGGCCGCGGAGGCGGCGGTGCCCGGCATCGAGATCGTCTGGGTGCGCGACAGCACCGGCGTGATCACCACGAGGCTGCTCGCCGAGCGCGAGAACCCGCGCGCCGACGCGATCTGGGGCCTCTCGGTGTTCAGCCTGCAGCGGCTCGAACAGGACAACATGCTGCTGCCCTACACGCCGGCCGGCGCGGAGAACCTCCGCCCTCAGTTCCGCTCCGACCGAACCCCGATGACCTGGGTCGGAATGGACGCCTTCGTCTCGGCCGTCTGCTTCAACACGACCGTGGCGCGGCAGCGGAACCTTCCCACCCCGCGCACCTGGCAGGACCTCCTGAATCCTGCCTTCCGCGGCCTGATCGCGATGCCGAACCCTGCCTCGTCGGGCACCGGGCTGCTCACCGTCGCCGGCTGGCTCGGCACCATGGGCGAGGAGCAGGCCTGGGCCTTCATGACGCGGCTGCACGAGAACATCGCCGTCTACACCCACAGCGGCTCCGCCCCCTGCAACAACGCGGCCCGCGGCGAATACGCAATCGGCCTCTCCTTCGACATGCGCGCGGTGGCGCTGAAGAACCAGGGCGCGCCGATCGAGATCATCGTGCCGACCGACGGCGTGGGCTTCGACCTCGAAGGCGCGGCGATCGTGCGCGGCACCCGCCATGAGGAGGCGGCGAAGCGGTTGATGGACTTCGCGGTCAGCCAATCCGCCATGGCGCTCTACGGCCGCTACTACGCGCTGCTCGGCCTCCCCGGCGTCACCCCGACGGTGCAGGGCTATCCGCCCGAGTTCGCCGAGCGCCTGGCGAAGGTCGACTTCGCCGCCGTGGCGACGAACCGCGACCGCATCCTCGCCGAGTGGTCGCGCCGCTTCGACGCGAAGTCGGCCCCGCGGAACTGAGCCCGTCCGTGGACGCCGCGACCGCTTCGCGCGAGACGGAGGTGGCGGGCGAGGCGACTGCGGCGCCCGCCACCGCCGAGGACTATCTCGTCGTGCGGCGGGTGACGAAGCGCTTCGGCAGCTTCACGGCGCTCGCCGACGTCTCGCTCACGATCGCGCGCGGCGAGTTCGTCTGTTTCCTTGGCCCTTCGGGCTGCGGCAAGACGACGCTTCTGCGCGCCATCGCCGGGCTCGACCCGCAGGACGAGGGAACGATCATCCAGGCAGGGCGGGACATCTCCGCCCTGCCACCCTCGCGGCGCGACTTCGGCATCGTGTTCCAGTCCTACGCGCTGTTCCCGAACATGACGGTGCTGGACAACGTCGGCTACGGCCTCGTCTCCCAGGGCCAGAAGAGGGCAGCGGTCGAGAACCGCGTTCGGGAGCTGCTCTCGCTCGTCGGGCTCTCTGACCAGTGGTGGAAATACCCAGCCCAGCTCTCCGGCGGGCAGCAGCAGCGCGTCGCGCTTGCCCGGGCGCTCGCGATGAACCCGGGCCTTCTCCTTCTCGACGAGCCGCTCTCGGCGCTCGATGCGCTCGTGCGGGTGCATCTCCGCGCCGAGATCAAGGCGCTGCAGCGCCGCCTCGGCATCACCACGGTGATGGTGACGCACGACCAGGAGGAGGCGCTTTCGATCGCCGACCGGATCGTGGTGATGAACAGCGGGCGGATCGAACAGGTCGGCCCGCCCGACCAGGTCTACCGCCGCCCCGCGAGCCTGTTCGTCGCGGGCTTCGTCGGGCGCATGAACACGCTCCCCGCCGTGGTCGCCGATGCCGGAACGGTCGCGATCGGCCAGGCGATGATCGCCGCCGATGCCGCAGCCGGCTTCCCCACCGGTGCCAAGGTGCAGGCCTGCTTCCGGCCTGAGGACGTGCAGCCGGATCTCGGCGGGCTGCCCGGAACGCGGCTATCGGCCACCGTGCGCGACTTCGAGTATCTCGGCTCGATCGCGCGCGTGGAGCTCGAGGCGTTCGGCCTTCCGCTGACCTCGGAGCTCTCCGATACGGCGCTGCGCACGCTGTCGCTCTCGCCGGGCGATCGGCTGACGGTCGTGCTGCCGCCCGGGCGGGTGCTGCTCTTCCCCCGGGCCGAGGACGGCTGAGGGCATGACCAGCGCTGCGGCGACGGCGGGCCGGGTGCCGCGCGTCCGGCCGCTGCGGTCGGCCGACGATCACCTGCTCTCGGGCGTTCTCGGCCTCGCGGCCGCGTTCCTGGTGTTCGGGCTCGCCCTGCCGCTCGGCGCCCTCCTGATCAAGAGCTTCCAGGACGACCGCGGCGGCTTCGTCGGGCTTGCCAACTACCTCCGCTACTTCGAGACGCCCGCGCTGATCGGCTCGCTCTGGAACAGTCTCTGGGTGGCCGGGCTCACCACGGCGATCGTGCTGCCGCTCGCCTTCGCCTACGCCTATGCGCTCACCCGCAGCGCCATCCCGTTCAAGGGCATCTTCCGCGCGATCGCGCTCCTGCCGATCCTCGCGCCGTCGCTGCTGCCGGCGCTCGCGCTTATCTACCTCTTCGGCAACCAGGGCATGCTGCGCGGCCTCCTCATGGGCGGCACGATCTACGGCCCGCTCGGCATCGTCGTCTCGCAGGTGTTCTACTGCTTCCCGCCGGCCTTCCTCATCCTCGCGACGGCGCTGTCGGGCGCCGATGCGCGGCTCTACGAGGCGGCGGAGGCGCTGCGCGCCTCGCGCATCCGGGTGATGTGGACGGTGACGCTGCCCTCGGCGCGCTACGGCATGGTCTCCGCCGGGTTCGTGGTGTTCACGCTGGTGATCACCGATTTCGGCATCCCGAAGGTGATCGGCGGCTCGTTCAACGTGCTCGCGACCGATGTCTACAAGCAGGTCGTCGGGCAGCAGAACTTCCAGATGGGCGCGGTCGTCGGCATGGTCCTGCTCGCCCCCGCCGTTCTTGCCTTCCTGGCCGACCAGTGGGCGCAGCGTCGGCAGACCTCCTCCGTCTCGGCCCGCGCGGTGCCCTACGTCCCCAAGCGGCGGCCGTGGCGCGACTGGCCGCTCTTCCTCCACTGCACGGTCATCTCGGGGCTGATGCTCGGGCTGATCGGCGTGGCCGCGTGGGGAAGCCTGGTGACGTTCTGGCCATGGAACCTTTCGCTGACTCTCGCCAACTACGACTTCGCGCGCTTCGACAGCGCCGGATGGGGAAGCTGGTGGAACAGCGTGACGATGGCGGCCTGGACGGCGGCCATCGGCGCGCCGCTGGTCTTCCTCTTCGCCTATGGCATGGAGCGTGCGAAGGCGGCGCCCGCGCTTGCGGGCATCGTGCGCTTCGCCGCCACCGTGCCGCTTGCCGTGCCGGGCCTCGTGCTCGGCATCGCCTACATCTTCTTCTTCAACGCGCCGGGCAATCCCGCAGGCTTCCTCTACGGTACGATGGCGATCCTCGTGCTGAACTCGCTCGTGCACTTCTACACTGTCGGCCATCTCGCCTCGGTGACGGCGCTCAAGCAGCTCGACCCCGAGTTCGAGAGCGTGGCGGCGAGCCTCAAGGTGCCGGTCTGGCGCAACTTCATGGCCGTGACCGTGCCGGTCTCGCTGCCCGTCATCCTCGACGTCGCGATCTACCTGTTCGTCAACGCGATGACGACGGTGTCGGCGGTGGTGTTCCTCTACGCTTCCGACACCAAGCCGGCGGCGGTCGCGCTCGTGCAGATGGACGAGGCCGGCCAGGCCTCCGCGGCGGCGGCGATGGCGATGGCCATCCTCGCGACCTCCGCCGCCGTGAAGGCGCTGCATGTGGCCGCGGACGGCGCGATCTCACGCCGCACCCAGGCCTGGCGCCGCCGCTAAGTCTCGGAACTGGCGCTGAGGCTCAGAACTGGCCCCGCTGGAGGCGGAACACGTCGGGGTTCAGGGGGTCGGCGACATAGGCGAGGCGGAGGCCGAAGGGGCGGGGCGCGTTCGCCGCGGCGTTCGGCGGCACCGCCGCCGGGAGGATCTGGAGCTGCGCCATCCGGCCTTCCGCGTCGAGGCCGCGGAACACGAGCGTCGAACCGTCCGCGAGCGCGACGCCGCCCGCGACCGATCCCGCGCGCCAGGCCAGCGCGGCGAAATGCTGCCTGAGCGCCTCGGCCGCATTGACGAGGGCCTCGGGCCGCGCCGTGGGGTCGGCCGGCGGGCCCCAGAGGATGGTCACCTGGATCAGCCGCTTCGACTGGTGGCCCAGGATGTAGGACACCCGCGCGGTGCCGGCATCCGGGATCAGGTTCGGCACGTTCACCGTCAGCACCTGCGTGCGCTCGACCGGGGTCTGTTCGGAGGCGATCCGTTCCGCGGCCTGCGGGAAGTCGCGCCGGATGGCGGCACGCACCTCCGCCTCCGTCATGCCGAATCGTGCCGACCGGAACCCCTCGAGCGCCGCGACGCTCTCCGGGGCGGGGGCCTGCGCCTGGGCCTGCGGCGCCGGCTGGGCCTGCGCGGGCTGGGCCTGCGCCGGCTGGGGCTGCGGCTGGGCCGGGGCCTGGGCCCGTGGCTGGGGCTGCTGCGCGGCCGCTCCGGCGGCCGCGAGCATGGCGACGAGGACGAGCGGATGCTTGCGCATGGGCGCGACAATGCCCGATGGCGGTGGCGTGCGCCACCCGGAAGCGTGACGGCGGTCACTTCCCCGCGCTACTCTTCCTCGAGGAGGATGCCCGGGCAACGATGCCGACGATTCAGACCGAGAAGCGTACGATGGCGCTGTCGTCCGGGCCCTATCCGGCCGACTCGCTCATTCCCGAGCGCGTGAGCGGCAGCGAGTCGCTGTGCGCGCTGTTCTCCTACGACATCGACTTCATCACCGACGAGACGGAGCTGACCCCGGCCGACATGCTTGGCAAGAAGCTCGGCGTCGAGCTCGGCAAGGGGACGGCCGACGCAGCCTTCATCAACGGCTACGTGGTGCGGCTGCAGCTCGGCGACTACCTCGGCGGCAACTACGGCATGGCCTACCGGCGCATCTCCTGCCGGATCGTCCCGTGGTTCTGGTTCCTCGACCACACGACCGACTGCCGCGTGTTCCAGAACAAGACCGTCCAGGAGATCCTCGAGACGCTGTTCGGCGACGCCGGCTTCACCGACTACAGCTTCGTGCTGCAGGGCAGCCTCGAGCAGCGCAAATACGTGATCCAGTACAACGAGACCGATTACGCCTTCGCCTGCCGGCTGATGGCGGAGGAGGGGCTCGTCTGGTGGGTCGCCTCGACCGCCGACACGCACACGCTGACGATCACCGACCACAATGACGGCCTCAAGACCTCCGGCGCGGACCCGCTGAAGCTGCCGCCGCGCGAGGCCTCGCAGGTGCGCAACAGCTTCGAGGGCCTGCGGGAGACCCATGTCTGGAAGCCCGGCAAGGTGGCGGTCGGCGATTCCGAGTTCCGCTCGATCTCGACCGACCTCACGAACGAGAAATCCTCCGTGCTCGGCCTGCCGCTCGCCGACAAGTTCGAGCTGTTCGTCTGGCCGGGCCGCTACCCGACCAAGGGCAAGGGCGACAGCCCCGCCGCGCGGACCGACGGGGAGCCGATCGCGACACACCTCGTCGAGGCGCTCGAATCGGAGGCGACACGGCTCGAGTTCGTCACGGAATCGCACGCGCCGATGATCGGGGTGCCGGTCGAGATCCTCGACAACGCCCAGGCGTCGAGCGGCACGACCTATCTCGTCGAGCGGCTGAGCCGCTCGATGGTGGACGAGACGCACCTCAACGCCCGCGCCACCCCCACCTGCCGCACGACCGTGAGCGCCTTCCCGGCCGGCACGACCTACCGCACCCGGCCGCTGCCCCAGCGCCCGGCGCTGCCGAACCTGATGCTGGGCAAGGTCGTCGGCCCGGCGGGCGAGGAGATCCACGTCGACGAGTACGGACGGGTCAAGGTGCAGTTCCTGTGGGACCGGCTCGGCGAAGGCGACGACAACGCCTCCTGCTGGATGCGCCTCTCCCAGGCCTGGGCGGGGGCGGGCTTCGGCATGATGGCATTCCCGCGCATCGGCATGGAGGTGATCGTCGGCTTCCTCGACGACGATCCGGATCACCCCGTGGTGCTCGGCTGCCTGCACAACAACGAGAACACCGTTCCCGTGACCCTGCCCGACAACAAGACGCAGACCGGGATCATGACCCGCTCCTCGACCGGAGGCGGGACGTCCGACTACAACGCGCTGATCTTCGAGGACAAGGCCGGCTCGGAGAAGGTGATATTCCAGGCGCAGAAAGACTACGAGCGCCTCGTCAAGAACAACGAGAAGGTCACCGTCAAGGTCGACCGCACGGTGCTGATCGAGGGCAAGCAGAAGTACAACGTCAAGGGCGACTACGACCTGACGGTCGACGAAGGCAACCACAAGGTCGAGATCAGCAAGGGGAACTTCGACACCAAGGTTGCCATGGGCGACATGTCCCTCAAGGTGTCGATGGGCAACCTCGACACCAAGGTCGAGATGGGCGACCTGACGACCAAGGTGTCGCTCGGCAAGATCGCGAACGAGGCCATGCAGTCGATCGAGCTCAAGGTCGGCGGCAGCTCGGTCAAGATCGACCAGATGGGCGTGACGATCAAGGGCATGATGATCAAGATCGAAGGCACGGTGATGGTCGACGTGAAGGGCCTGATGACCAAGGTCGGCGGCGACGCGATGATGATGCTGAAGGGCGGCATCATCATGATCAACTGAGGCACGCATGAACGCCCCGCGCCCGCCCGTGAAGCTCGCCTCGGCCGTGCTCGAAACGGTTCTCGCGCGGGCCGACCTCGCGCCCGAGGCGGCGGCGGCGGCCACCGGCGCGCCGGACGCGGCGTCGGCGCTGATGCGCATCGTCCAGGCGGGCATGATGGCGGATGCGGCCCGGTTCATCGCGCATGCGCTGCCCAAGCGGGAGGCGGTGTGGTGGGCCTGCATGTGTGCGCGCGCGACCGCGCCCGAGCCTCCGCCGCCGGATGCCGAGGCGCTCGCCGCCGCGGAAGCCTGGGTGCGCAAGCCGGCTGAGGAGTTGCGCCGCGCCGCCATGGCCAAGGCCGAGGCGGCGGGCTTCCGCAGCCCCGAAGCGTGGGCGGCGGTCGGCGCCTTCTGGTCAGGCGGCAGCATGGCCCCGGCCGGCCAGCCGGTCGTGCCGCCTGCCGACCATCTGACCGGTGTTGCCGTCGCCGGCGCTGTGTCGCTCGCCGCCGTTCGTCGCGAGCCGGAGAAGGCTGAGGCGACGCTGCGGCGCTTCGTCGACGGCGGGCTCGACATCGCGGCCGGCGGTTCCGGCCGGATCGCGCCGGCCTGAGGAGAGACGCGCCATGTTCCCGGCTGCACGCATCACCGACATGCATGTCTGCCCGATGTTCACCGGGCCGGTGCCGCATGTCGGCGGCCCGATCCTGCCGCCGGGAGCGCCGACGGTGCTGATCATGAGCCTGCCGGCGGCGCGGGCGACCGACCTGTGCACCTGTGTCGGCCCGCCCGACGTGATCGCCCGCGGCAGCGCCACCGTGCTGATCATGAATCTCCCGGCAGCGCGGCTGCTCGACAACTGCGCCCATGGCGGGGTGATCGTCGGCCCGGGCGCGCCGACAGTGCTGATCGGCGGCTGAGGCTGGCGCGATGGACCTCGTCCTCTCCATCGTGCGCTGCCCCGACGCCGCCGTTCCCGCCACCCGGCGCGTCGCCGGCGGCGAGATCGCGATCGGCCGCGGCGAGGACAATGACTGGGTGCTCGCCGACCCGAACCGCCACCTCTCCAAGCACCACTGCACGGTGGCCTTCCGCTCCGGCCGCTGGACGGTGACGGATCATTCCACGAACGGCACGTTCCTCGACCGCGCCACCGAGCCGATCGGCCGCGGCGCCACCGCGCCGCTGCGCGACGGCAGCCGGCTCACCCTCGGCGAGTACGAGATCGAGGTGCGGCTTGAGGAGCCGGCCGCCGCGCAGGGCGGCTTCGGCGCCGCCAACCCCTTCGACGAGGACCCCTTCGCGCCGCCCAGGCCCGCGCCCGCGCCGTTCCAGCATGATCCCTTCGGACGGGACCCTTTCGCGATCGAGCCGCCGGCGACGCCGGTCGCGACCGACCCCTTCGCCGACCTCGGGGGCCCGCCGGCGCCCATCGCACCGGCGATCCCGCCGGACTTCGACCCGCTCTCCGACATCCAGGGCGGCGACCGCCTGTCCGACCCGTCCTGGACCACCGGCGGAAGCCGGCCCGACCATACCTCCCCGACCTCCGACGCGTTCGTGCCGCCCCCGGTGGTGCGCAACACGATCCCCGATGACTGGGACCTCGACATCCAGCCGCCGCCGGCCACACCGACACCACCGCCTGCCGCGGAACCGCTGCCGCCCGCCCCCGCGCCGCCGATCGAGCGTGGCGGCACGCCATTCCCGCCCGCGGCCACTGACCCATTCGCCGATCGCGTCGCAACGACGGTCTCCGGGTTCGAGGCACCGGTCGGGCCGCGCACGGGGCCCCGCATCGATGCCGCGCGGCCGCGCACCGCGACCGAACCGGAGGACGGCTACCTCGCGGGAGGCGGGCCCCAGCCGCCCCCGGTGACGCCCGCGCAGCCGGCCCGGTCAGCCGCGCGGCCGGAACCCGGCCCCCGACCGGCCGGCGATGGCGACGCGCTGCTCGCGGCGTTCCTCGCCGGCGCCGGCCTTCCCGATCTGGTGCGCCGCAGCAATGTTCCCTCGGAGCAGCTCATGCGCGGCCTCGGCGCCGCGTTCCGCGCCTTCGTCGAGGGCCTGCGCGAGGTGCTGATCACGCGGGCCTCGATCAAGAGCGAGTTCCGCATCGAGCAGACGATCATCGCCGCGCGCGGCAACAACCCGCTGAAGTTCAGCCCGTCGGTGGAGGACGCTCTGGCCGCCATGCTCGGCGAGAGCCGCGGCGCGTTCATGGATGCCGAGACGGCGGTGCGCGACAGCCTCGAGGACATAAAGCGCCACGAGATGGCGACGATGGAGGCCATGCAGGCGGGGCTGCGCGCCGTGCTCGCCCAGCTCGACCCCGCGGCGCTGCGCGAGGAGGCGGAGGCGGCGGGGGGCCTGAGCCTCGTTCCGGCGCAGAGGCGCGCCCGTGCCTTTGACCTGTTCGAGCAGCGTTTCGCCGCCGTGCTGCGCGACGCCGAGAACACGACCGACGGCGCGTTTGCCCGCGCCTTCGCCCGTGCCTACGAGGCGGCGAGCGGCCGAGGGTGACCCGCGCCGCGCCGGGAGGAGGGAGGAGCCGAATGAGCGTGACCGTCCGTGCCCAGATGCCGCGCCGGCTGCTGCTGGCCGGCGCCGCCGCGGTGCTCTGCACCGCGGGCGGGCAGCCGCCGCCGCCGGTGGTCGACCTCACGATCACGATCGGCCCTGCCGTGAACCCGGGGATCGACGGACGGCCGCTGCCCGTTGCGGTGCGCATCTACCTGTTGACGGCAGCCGGCAAGTTCGAGGGAGCGGACGTGTTCGCGCTGCTCGAGCGCGAGCAGGCGACGCTGGGGGCCGAGCTGATCGCCCGCGAGGAGCTGACCTTCCCGCCAGGCGGCACGCGGCAGATCACCCGCGAGGCCGACAGCCGCACCCGCTTCCTCGGCGCGGCAGTGCTGTTCCGCGACATCGACCGCGCCCGCTGGAAGGCGATCGCCCCGGTCGCCTCCACCGGAACCACGCGGCTGCGGCTCGTGGCCGACAGGCTGGAGGCGGCGCTTACCTCGGCCTGAGGAATGGGTGTAGGCTGAACCGGCGGCGCGCGTAGCCGCCTTCGCGGCACGACGCCGAAACGGGATGCGCTGACGCAACGATGTTCTGGCAGAACAAGGTCGTCTGGCACGAGGGCATGTTCCTGCGTGCGCAGCACTTCCAGCAGCAGGACCGCTACCTCGAGGCGCTCGTGCGCGGCACCGCGGCCGCGCTCGTTCCGCATCCGTGGGGGTTCGCCTCGCTCGCGATCGACCGCGAGCTGCTCGGCACGGGCCGCTTCGCCCTCTCCTCCGCCACGGGCCTGCTCGAGGACGGCACGCCCTTCTCGATCCCCGAACAGGCCGACCATCCGCCGCCGGTCGAGCTCGGCGAGACGGTGCGCAACTGCCTCGTCTATCTCGCCGCGCCGGTGCGCCAGGCCGGCGGGCTCGAGATCGCCGCCGACGGGCCGGAGGCGGCCGCGACGCGCTTCGCCCCCGCTGCCTACGAGGCCTTCGACGCGCACTCGACGAGCCCCACCTCGGCCGAGCTCCAGGTCGGGCGGCTCCGCTTCCGCTACATGCTCGAGACGGAGGACCGCGCGGGCTATGTCGGCCTCGCCGCGGCGCGCATCCAGGAGGTGCTGCCCGACCGGCGCGTTGTGCTCGACGAGCGGTGGATCCCGCCCGCCCTGGTCGCCTCGGCCACGCCCCCGCTCATCGGCCTGCTGAACGAACTCACCGGCATGCTGCGCCAGCGCGCCGAGGCGATCGCCGCACGGCTCGGCCAGCCCGGCGCGCGCGGCGTCGCCGAGGTGGCCGACTTCATGCTGCTGCAGGCGATCAACCGGGTGGAGCCGGTGCTCGCGCACTGGGCGGCGGCGGGCAACGTGCACCCCGAGGCGCTGTGGCGGACGCTCGCCTCGCTCGCCGGAGAGCTCGCCACCTTCACCGAGGCCTCGCGCCGGCCGCCGCAGTATCCCGCCTACCGGCACGAGGACCTGCAGCGGAGCTACGCCCCCGTCGTCGCCGACCTCCGGAAGTCGCTCTCGGCGGTGGTGGAGACGACGGCGGTCTCGATCCCGCTGCAGGAGCGGCGGCACGGCGTGCGCGTCGGGCCGCTGACGGACCGGAACCTGCTCAAGGCCGCGCAGTTCGTGCTCTCCGTGCAGGCCGACATGCCGGGCGAGCAGCTGCGCCGCGTCTTCCCCAACACGGTGAAGATCGGCGCCGTCGAGCACATCCGCGAGCTCGTCAACGTGGCGCTTCCCGGCATCGCCATCCGCCCGCTGCCGGTGGCGCCGCGCCAGATCCCGTTCTACGCCGGCGCAACCTATTTCGAGCTCGACCGCGGCAGCCCGCACTGGGCGCAGATGCAGACCTCGGGCGGCTTCGCGATCCACGTGTCGGGCGAGTACCCCAACCTGAAGATGGAACTCTGGGCGATCAGGGGCTGAAGGAGAGGGCGCGATGGTGCAGGACAATCCCTTCGCCGAGCCCGACGACGGCGACCGCACCGTCATCCGCCCGAGCCCTGGCGGGCGGAAGCCCGCACCGCCGCCGGAGCCCGCGCCGGCCCCCGCCTTCGCCGCGCCGCCCGAGGCCGCGGGGCCCGCCGTCGGCAGCGCCGAGACGCTGCCCAAGGTCGGCATCAATCCGCTCGTCGCCGCCGCCGCGCCGCTGCTCGACCTGGTCGGGCGGCTGCGCAACACCGCGAGGCCCCCCGACAGCGGCGACCTCCGCGAGCGGGCGGTCGCGGCGATGCGGCGGTTCGAGCAGGATGCGCGCGAGACCGGGCTCGCGGCCGAGCAGCTCCGCGCGGCGCACTACGCCCTCTGCGCCACGGTCGACGACGTGGTGCTGAACACGCCCTGGGGGAGCCAGGGCCCGTGGAACACCGCGAGCCTGATCGCGACCTTCCATCGCGAGGTCGGGTCGGGTGACCGGTTCTTCCAGCTGCTCGAGCGGCTGCAGAAGGAGCCTGGCAAGTTCAAGGAGACGCTCGAGCTCATGCATCTCTGCATCAGCCTCGGCTTCCAGGGACGCTACCGGCTCTCGCCGCGCGGGCCCGCCGAGCTCGAGCGGGTGCGCGAGGGGCTCTATGCGATCATCGCGGGTCAACGGCCGCCGGCCGAGCGCGAGCTCTCGCCGCGCTGGCGAGGGCTCGCCTCGCCGTGGCGCCCGCCCGGGCGGGCGATCCCGCTCTGGGTGATCGGCGCTCTGGCGCTCGCGCTGATGGGCGGGCTCTATGCCTGGTTCGCGTTCTCGCTGAACGGCCGTTCGGACGCGGTGTTCGCCTCGCTGAACGCCGTGCCGCCGCTCGCCCAGCCCGCCCTCGCCCGCGTCGCGCCGCCGCCACCCCCGCCGCCGCCGCCGCCCGAGGCGCGGCCGGACCAGATCACCCGCATCCGCACCTTCCTCGCCCCCGAGATCCGCGACGGGCTCGTCTCGGTGGTGGCGACGCCGCAGACGATCATCGTGCGCATCAGGGTCACCGGCATGTTCGGGTCCGGCAGCGCGACGGTGACGCAGCGCTTCGTGCCGATCCTGGAACGGATCGGCTCGGCGCTGAAGGACGAGCCGGGAGCCGTGATGGTGCTCGGGCATTCCGACAGCCAGCCGATCCGCACGGTGCAGTTTCCCTCGAACTGGCATCTCTCACAGGCGCGTGCCGAGGCCGCGGTGGTGCCGCTCGGCAGGGGCATCGGCGACCCTGCGCGGCTGAAGGCCGAGGGCCGCGCCGACGCCGAGCCGATCGCCGACAACGCGACCGCCGAGGGGCGCGAGCAGAACCGGCGGATCGAGCTCGTCCTGCCCCGCGAGGAGCTCGTGCGCCGATGACGCCGCCCGCTGGCCTCGCCGCGCTCGCCGCCAACCCCTGGGTGCCCGCGATCGCGGGGCTCGCGGGCGTTCTGCTGCTCGCGGGCCTGATCTGGGTGTTCGGTCCTCTGCTCTCGGCGGGCGGTGTCGCGCCGTTCGAGAGCGAGCTCGCCCGTCTCGTCGCGATCGCGGTGCTGGTTCTCGTCTGGGCCGTGGTCACCGTGCTCCGCTTCCGCGCCCGCCGCAAGGCGGAGCAGGCGCTGATCGAGGGCGCGTCCTCCGGCCCCGGCGACCCCACCGCCGCCGCTGCGGCAGAGGAGGTGGCGGCGCTGAAGCAGCGGCTGACCGAGGCGCTGACGCTGCTGTCGAAGGCGCGCGGCGGCCGCTCCCTCTACGAGTTTCCCTGGTATGTGATCATCGGCCCGCCCGGCTCGGGCAAGACCACGGCGCTGCTGAACGCCGGCCTGACGTTTCCGCTTGCGGAACGGATGGGCACCGCGCCGCTCTCCGGCGTGGGCGGCACGCGGCTCTGCGACTGGTGGTTCACCGACGCCGCCGTGCTGATCGACACCGCCGGCCGCTACACCACGCAGGACAGCGACGCGGCGGTGGACAAGGCGGGCTGGCAGGGCTTCCTCGAGCTCCTGCGGCGGAACCGCCCGCGGGCGCCGCTGAACGGCGCGCTGGTCGCGATCAGCCTTGCCGACCTCGCCACCCACACGCGCGAGGAGCGGCTCGCGCATGCCCGCGCCGTGCGCGCGCGGCTGAAGGAGCTCGACGAGCAGCTCGGCGTCCGCCTCCCCGTCTACGTGCTGTTCACCAAGGCCGACCTGATCGCCGGCTTCATGGAGTACTTCGACGACCTCGACCGCGAGGCGCGGGACCAGGTCTGGGGCGTGACCTTCGCGGCGGACCAGAAGGGGCCGGGCGGCTTCGCGGAGGCGTTCCGCGAGCTGCTCGGCCGGGTGAACGCGCGCATCCCCGAACGCGTCCAGGCCGAGCGCAGCCCCGACCGGCGGGCGGCGCTGTTCGGGTTCCCCGCCCAGCTCGCTTCGATGGAGGGGCCGGCGACCGAGTTCCTCGACGCCGCCTTCCGCGACAGCACGCTCGATGCCGCACCGTGGCTTCGCGGCATCTATCTCACCTCCGGAACGCAGGAGGGCACGCCGATCGACCGGCTGACCGGCGCGATGGCGCGGCTCTTCAACGTGCCGCGCACGCGCCCCGCTGCCGCCCAGCCGGGGCAGGGGAGGAGCTACTTCCTCGGCCGGCTGATGCGCGAGGTGGTGTTCGGCGAGAGCGGCCTCGTCAGCCTCAGGCCGGGTGCGGCGACGAAGCGTCGCGTCGTCACCATCGCCGCCTGGAGCATCGCCGCGCTCGCCGTGCTCGGCATGGGCGGGGCGTGGTTCACGGCGTGGCGCGCCAACGAGGCCGGGATCGCCCGGCTCGAGGCTGCGGTTCGCGAGCTCGACGCGACGGCGCGCGCCCTGCCGCTCGACCCCGTTGCGGAGGCGAACCTTCCCGCCGTGCTGCCGCTCTTGAACCAGGCGCGCGCGCTGCCGTTCGGGCGCGACAACCGCATCGAGGGCTCGGGGTTCGGGCTCAGCCAGTCGGCCAAGCTCGCGGCGGCGGCCGACTCCGTCTATCGCCGCGAGCTCGACCGCGTGTTCCTGCCGCGGCTTCTCTGGCGGCTCGAGAGCCAGATGCGCGGGGCGCTGCAGCAGCCGGAGTTCCTGTACGAGGCGACGCGCGTCTATCTCATGCTCGGCGGCCAGGGGCCGCTCGACCGCACCCTGGTGCGCGACTGGATGACGCTCGACTGGGGCCAGGCCTTTCCCGCCCCGCAACAGACGGCGATGCGCGGCGAGCTCGCGAGGCACCTGGACGCCCTTCTCGAGGGCCCGATGCCCGCCTATCCGCTCGACGGGCTGCTGATCGACGAGGGCCGTCGCGTGTTCAGCCGGCTGCCGCTCGCCGGCCGCGCCTACTCCCGCCTGCGCCCGATCGCGGCGGCGGCGAATCCGACGCCGTGGACGCCCGGGGAGGCGGCCGGGCCTGCCGGGGCGCGCGTGTTCACGCGCCCGTCGGGTCGGCCGCTGTCGGAAGGGATCCCCGGCCTCTACACGCGGGAGGCCTTCCATCGGACGGTGCTGCCGAACATCGAGGCGGTGTCGCGCGAGGTCGCGCAGGAGAGCTGGGTGCTCGGCCCCGGCAACGAGATCCGGCTCGACGACGCCGCCCTCGTGCGGCTGCAGCAGGACGTGCTGAACCTCTACTACGACGACTACGCGCGGATGTGGGACGGGATGCTGAACGATCTCGCCGTCGCGCCGTTCCGCGGCATGGGCCAGGCGGTCGACACGCTGAACATCCTGTCGGCGCCGCAATCGCCGATGCGCGACCTGCTCGCATCAGCCGCGCGCCAGCTCACGCTCTCGGTCCCGCCCGACGGCCCGGCGCAGCCGCAGGCCCAGGCGGGAGCGCAGGGCGGCGCCCCGGCTGCGCCGACCGCCTCGCAACGGCTCCAGAACATCTTCGGCGCCGCCCAGCCCGGTGCGCCCCCGCCCCCGCCGCCCGGTTCGGCGATCGACGAGCGCTACGCCCGGCTTCGGCAGTATGTCGGCACGGGCCCCGGCGCGCCGATCGACAACACGCTCAGGATGCTGTCGGACCTCTACCAGCAGCTCGCGCGGATGGCCGCGAACCCGGGCCAGCCGATCACCCCCGGTGCGGGGCTCGACCCTGTCCAGGCGCTGCAGGGCGAGGCCTCGCGCGTGCCGCCACCGGTGGATGGCTGGATCCGCGCCGTGGCGCAGGGCGGCACGGCTGTGCGCGCCGGCGGGGCGCAGGCCGCGCTTGCCGGCGCCTTCCAGGCGGGGGTCGCGCCCCTGTGCCAGGCGGCGATCACCAACCGCTTCCCCTTCGTCCGCACCGCCGCTGCCGAGACGCCGATGGACGATTTCGCGCGGCTGTTCGCGCCGGGCGGCCTGATCGACGGCTTCTTCAACACCAATCTCCGCCCCTTCGTGGACACGACCCAGCGCACGTGGCGGCTGCAGGCCGTCGAGGGGGTGACGCCGCGGGTCGATGTGGCGAACTTCCAGCGCGCGGCGGTGATCCGCGACGTGTTCTTCGCGGGCGGGCCGCAGCCGACGGTGCGGTTCGAGATCCAGCCCGTGGCGATGGACCCGGCGGCGCAATCGGCGCTGCTCGACCTCGACGGCGTGACGATCAGCTACAGCCACGGCCCCTCGCGGCCGACGCTCGTCACCTGGCCCGGGGCAAACCGCATGAACAACGTCCGCCTCGTGTTCACGCCGCCGCCGGCGGGCGGGGAGGGAGCGATCAACGCCTCCGGTCCCTGGGCGCTGTTCCGCCTGTTCGCGCGCGCGCAGGTCGCACCGGGGCGCACGCCGGAGGAATTCACGCTGACCTTCACGCTGGGCGAGCGCCAGGTCACCTACGTCGTGCGTGCGGGCAGCGTGTTCAACCCGTTCAGCTTGCGGGAACTCGCGGAGTTCCGGTGCCCGACCTTGCAGCCCTGAGCGAGGCCACGCGTGTGCGGCCCGGCTGGTTCGGCAAGCTGCCGGGGCATGGGGACTTCGTGCGGTCGGCGTTGCCGGAGGTGACGGTGGCGGCGTGGGACGGCTGGGTGCGCGCAGGCCTCGCTGCGAGCCGCGCGATGCTCGGCGGGCGCTGGCTCGAGGCCTATCTGGAGGCCCCGGTCTGGCGCTTCCGGATCGCGCCGGGGCTCTGCGGCGGCAAGGGGCTCGCCGGCGTGATGGCGCCAAGCGTCGATCGCGCCGGCCGGTACTTTCCGCTGATGCTCGGCGCTGCGATGGAACGGCCGCCGGAGCCGCAGGACGCGACGGGCTGGTTCGACGCGCTCGCCGAGGCGGCTGCGTCGGCTGTGGTCGAGGACTGGCCGCAGGCGCAGCTTGCCCGCGCGCTGGCCGCCGCCGGCGACCCGCCCGACGGGCCGCCCAGCGACGGCGCCACCTTCGCGACCGCGGGGGCGCCGCGCGTCGCTCCCGCCGTGCGCCGCTACGCGGCGCTGCCTCCGGCGGAGGACTTCGCGGCGCTGCTCGATGACGCGGCGGCGCCATGACGCCGCGGCTCGAAGGCTGGGCGGCGACGCATGTCGGAACGGTCCGGAAGAGCAACCAGGATACGTTCCTGATGCGGCCCGAGATCGGACTCTGGGCTGTGGCGGACGGCGCCGGCGGACATGGCGGCGGCGAGATCGCTTCGGCGGCGGTCGCGGATGCGCTGCGCCGGCTTCCGGCGGGACTGCCGGCGGGAGAACTCCTGGGGCGCGTGCGCGCGGCGCTCGCGGACACGAACGCTGCGCTGCGCGAAGCGGCCGCTTCGCGCGGGCCGCGTGCCCTGCTCGCGTCCACCGTCGTCGCGCTGCTGATCCGGGACGGGCATTTCGCCTGCCTCTGGGCCGGCGACAGCCGCTGCTACCTCTGGCGCGCCGGCACGCTCTCATGCGTGACGCGGGACCATTCGCTGGTGCAGGAGCTGCTCGACCGCGGCGAGATCACGCCGGAGGCAGCCGAGCACCACCCGCAGGCGAACGTGGTGACGCGTGCGGTCGGCGCGGATGACGGGCTCGCGCTGGACAAGGTCACCGGCCAGGTGCTGGCGGGGGACGTGTTCGTGCTCGTCAGCGATGGCGTCACCAAGGCCCTCGACACCGCGGCGCTCTCGCGGACGCTCGCCGCCGCCGAAGGGCAGGCGCTGGCCGATGCGCTGATCGCGCTCGCGATGAGCAGCGGCTCGACCGACAACGTCACCGCGTTGGTGGTGCGTTGCCGCTGAGGACGGGCGGTCGATACCGTTCCGTCCGCGGCACGGAAAGCAGGCCGTGCCCTCAGGCGCCCCCGTCCATGGTCACATCGTCTTGGCCGCGCCGATGTCGTAGCCGACCTTCATCTTGGAGGCGTCCTTGCCCGCGACGTCGCTGCCCGTGTAGCTGTACTCGAACTTCGTGAAGTTGAGGCTGAGGCTCTCGACGGGAGCCGCGCCACCACTCGACGACACCGAGTAGCTGGACACGAGCGTGTTCTCGAACTTGTACGAGCAGAGTTCGGCGAGCTCCTTGCCGGTGCGGGTCATCACGATCTTGACCATCTTGCCGTCGCTGCCGACGAGCCCGGCCTCGAAGAGCTTCGGCGAGGCCTTGTCCATCAGCTTCGTGACGACGACCTCGGAGACGGAGGGGGCGGAGGCCTCGCGGTTCTCGGCGCCGCCGGTCGGCGTCGAGATGCCGCGCCCGGAGCCGAACTGGAACGACTGTATTTCGATCCACTTCTCGTAGCCCTTGGCCGTGACGTTCCCCTCGATCCCCTCGTAGTGCATGAAGATCGGCATCGGTTTCCCCTTTCAGCATGGCCCCGGGTTCTCACGCCCGGACGGCCGCAGGAATTCATGGGACGCGAGCGATGAAATTACACGAACGTGGAAACGAGTTCCAGCTGGCCCGTCATGCCGCACTGCGCCGGTCGCGCCTATGGTCCGGCCTGCGGGAGTGTGGGAAAGCGGACGGCGTTCCGTTGCCGGAACGCCGCGCCCGATCCTCCGCCGAGGCGGATGAGCTCACATGGTGGTCGCCTGGCCGATGTCGTAGCCGACCTTCATCTTGGAGGCGTCCTTGCCCGCGACGTCGCTGCCCGTGTAGCTGTACTCGAACTTCGTGAAGTTGAGGCTGAGGCTCTCGGAGGGTGCGCCGTCACCGCCCGAGGAGACCGAGTAGCCGGAGACGAGCGTGTTCTCGAACTTGTACATGCAGAGCTCGGCGAGCTCCTTGCCGGTGCGGGTCATCACGACCTTCACCGTCTTGCCCTCGTTGCCGATCAGCCCGGCCTCGAAGAGCTTCGGCGAGGCCTTGTCCATCAGCTTCGTGACGACGACCTCGGAGACGGAGGGGGCGGAGGCCTCGCGGTTCTCGGCGCCGCCGGTCGG